>ENA-ORBV01016417-ORBV01016417.1-microbial-mat-metagenome-genome-assembly--contig:-NODE-16417-length-10752-cov-4.533677_pt1 | contig 10752 bp, 8 predicted proteins | sample MGYA00237777_ERZ505514 | MGnify/ENA primary metagenome ERZ505514 (study PRJEB26160, sample SAMN06269048) | microbial mat metagenome | isolation source: Oligotrophic lake microbial mat | place...
TGGCGGCGCGCATCAGCCATGTGCTGCCGCGTGGCGTTGATCAGGCGCAATCGGTGAAGCTGATGCCGGTGGCGGTGGCGCTCGGCGCCGATGGCCAGCCGACCCCGGCGCTGCTGAAGAAGCTCGCCGCGCTGGGTGCCGATGCGTCGGCCGTGCCGTCGCTGAAGCGGCAGCTGGATGGCAAGGCCGACGCACTGTTCCTCGACAGCGTTCGCCCTGGCGCGACGCTGGCCGCGGGCCTGCAAGCGGCACTCGACGAGGCCATCGCCAAGCTGCCGATCCCGAAGGTGATGCAGTACCAACTGGCCGACGGCTGGAGCAGCGTCAAGTTCGTGCGGCCGGCGCATGGGCTCGTCGCGCTGCACGGTGCCGATGTGGTGCCGGTGGCGGCACTCGGCCTGACGTCCGGCCGGCAGACGCGTGGCCACCGTTTCGAAGCGGCGGTCGACCCCGTCGTGCTGCAACACGCCGACCACTACGAACACCAGCTGGCCGAACAAGGCGCCGTGATCGCTGACTTTGCGGCACGCCGCGGCGAGATCGTCCGCCAACTGGCCGCCGTTGCTGCGCGTGAAGGCCTGAAGCCGATCGACGACGAGGCTTTGCTCGACGAAGTGACCGCGCTCGTCGAACGGCCGAACGTGCTGCTGTGCCGCTTCGAGCGCGAGTTCCTGGCCGTGCCGCCGGAGTGCCTGATCCTGACGATGAAGGCGAACCAGAAGTACTTTCCGCTGCTCGACGAGCGCGCAGCAGGCGGCGCCGATGGCGCTGCGGGCCGGTTGACCGAGAAGTTCCTCGTCGTCAGCAACATCCGTCCTGCCGATGCCAGCCGGGTGATCGAAGGCAACGAACGGGTCGTTCGGCCGCGCCTGGCCGATGCGAAGTTCTTTTTTGATCAAGACCGCAAACGCACGCTCCAATCGCGCGTGCCGGCGCTGGCCAAAGTGGTCTACCACGGCAAGCTCGGCAGCCAGGGCGAGCGGGTTGAGCGCGTGCGCGTACTCGCTCGCTACCTCGGTGAGGAGTTAGGCGGTGCCGCGCTGGCGCAGCAGGCCGACCGCGCCGCGTTGCTGGCCAAGGCCGACCTGCTGACCGACATGGTCGGCGAGTTCCCCGAGCTGCAAGGCGTGATGGGTGGCTACTACGCGCGCCATGACGGCGAGAGCGAGGCCGTGGCTTTCGCGGTCGAAGACCACTACAAGCCCCGCTTCGCGGGCGACACGCTGCCGCGCGAAAGCGCAGGCCAGGCGGGCGTGGTGCTCGCGCTCGCCGACAAGCTGGAGACGCTGGCGGGGTTGTTCGGCATCGGTCAGGTGCCGACCGGTGACAAGGATCCGTTCGCATTGCGCCGCCATGCGCTCGGCGTGATCCGTTTGCTGGTCGAGCGCGGTTTGCCGCTGTCCTTGCCGTCCGTCGTTGCGCAGGCCTTCGCGGCTTTCCCGGCCGCGAACGCCGAGGCGCGCGAGGCGTTGCTGGGCTTCATCGATGACCGCCTTGTCGGCTACCTGCGCGAACAGGGCTACAACGCCGTGGAGGTCGACGCCGTGGTGGCGCTTCGCCCGCCGTGGGCCGGGCTGTTGCAACGCCTGGCGGCGGTGCGCGCGTTCGCGGCGCTGCCCGAAGCGGCGGCGCTGGCTGCGGCCAACAAGCGCGTCGGCAACATCCTGAAGAAGAGCGACGCCGCGCCCGGCGCGCCGGTCGACACCGCGCGCCTCGTCGAGCCGGCGGAAGCGGCGCTCGCCGACGCGCTGGCGAATGCCGCGCCGCGCGCCGACGCGGCCTTCGACAGCGGCAACTACACCGCCTCGTTGCAAACGCTGGCCGCGTTGAAGGCCCCGGTCGATGCCTTCTTCGGGGCCGTGATGGTCAACGCGGAAGACCCGTCGTTGCGCGCCAATCGCCTGGCGCTGCTGGGCCGGCTGCACGCCGCGATGAACCGCGTCGCCGACCTTTCCAAGCTGGCGACATGAAGCCCCCACGCTGGCCGCTGTGCGACGGTGTTGCCCGCCAAGGCGGCGCGTGTGGCCCTGGGGCGGCCCGGCGGCGGCACGGCTAGGCCCACCATGCACACCACCCGCCTCGTCATCCTCGGGCGCGACGGCGTCCTGAACGAATACCGCGAAGGCCATGTCACGGCACCCGACGAGTGGGTGGCGATCCCCGGCGCGCTGGAGGCCGTCTCGCGCCTGCAGCACGCCGGCTGGCATGTGGTGGTGGCGACCAACCAGGCCGGTATAGGCCGCGGCATGATCGACATGGCGGCTGTCAACGCCGTGCACGCGCGCATGAACCAGCGCCTGCTGGCCGAAGGCGGCCGGCTCGATTCGGTCTTCTTCTGCCCGCACACCCCCGAAGACGGCTGCAACTGCCGCAAGCCGAAGCCGGGGATGATGTTGGAGATCGGCCGCCGCTACAGCGTCGAGCTGGCGCACGTGCCGATGGTCGGCGACACCGCGCGTGACTTGGTGGCCGCCCATGCCGCGGGCTGCGAGCCGCACCTGGTGCAGACCGGCCGCGCCGCGCTGCTCGATGCCGCGGCCGTGTCCGAGCTGGTGCAGTCGGTGCCCGGCACGACCGTGCATGCCGACCTGCCGGCCTTCGTCGACTTCCTGTTGCAACGCGCGCAGATCGCCGATTCCACCGCCGGCAGCCTGGCCGCCCGATGAAGCTGATCTGGGCCGTGCGTTCACTGGTCTTCGTGCTGTGGATGGCGGCCACGGTCATTCCGTGGGCGCTGCTGATGCTGCTGCTGTCGGCCTTCGTGCGCGGCCAGCAGCTCTACTGGCCCACCGTGGTGTGGCTGCGCATGGCGGTCTGGGGCGCCAAGGTTTTTTGCGGCGTGAAGTACCGCGTGCACGGCATGCAGCACCTGCCCAGCGGCCAGCAGGAACGTTCGGCCGTGGTCCTGGCCTGCAAGCACCAGAGCACCTGGGAGACCTTCGCCTTCCCGACGCTGATGCCGCACCCGCTGGCCTACGTCTTCAAGCGCGAGCTGCTGTACGTGCCGTTTTTCGGCTGGGCGATGGGGCGGCTGGACATGATCCACATCGACCGCCGCAAACGCGCCGAGGCCTGGAACAAGGTGGCCGACCAGGGCCGGCGGCTGTCCGGCGAAGGGGTGTGGGTGATCATGTTCCCCGAAGGCACGCGGATCGACCGCGGGCAGCAGGGCGTGTACAAGAGCGGGGCGTCGCGGCTGGCGATTGCCTGCGGCGTGCCGATCGTGCCCGTGGCGGCGAGTTCGGCGCGCTGCTGGCCGCGCAAGAGTTTCCTGCTGCGGCCGGGTGTCGTCGATGTCTCGATCGGCCGCGCCATCGACACCACTGGCCGCGAGCCCGAAGAGCTGATGCGCGAGGTCGAGGCGTGGATCGAAGCCGAGATGCGCCGGCTCGACCCCGAGGCCTATGTCGGGCAGCTGCAGCCCGCGGTGCAAACCTAGAATCGCCGCCCATGCCGGGGCAGCCGAACGCTTCATCGCCGCAACAACTGACGCTGTTCGACGAGCCGCCGTTGGTGGTTGACGAGGCCTTGGCGATCCCACCGCGGTCGACACCTGCGGTGCTGGCTGCGACCGCGCTGCCTGCCCCGCCAACGCTTGAAGCCGCATCCCAGCCGCAAAAACAGCCGCCACCGCCACTGCCACCGCACCTGCCACGGCACCCCGAAGCGACACGCGAGATCGTGCTCAAGGGCCAGGCGGTGGGCTATTTCCTGCGTCGCGGCCGCCGCCGCAGTATCGGCTTCGTGATCGGCGCCGAAGGCCTGACGGTCAGCGCGCCGCGCTGGGTCGGCCAAGGTGAGATCGACAGCGCGTTGCGCGAGAAGGCGCCGTGGATCACACGCAAGCTGCACGAGCAGCACGAGCGCCAGGGCCGGATGGCGGCAGCCCGCGTTGACTGGCGCGACGGAACGACGATTCCCTTTCTGGGCGAGACGGTCATCGTGGTGCTGGACCCACGCGTCAGCGGCGCGGTGCTCAACAGCGAAGCCGCTGCGCTGCCCGGCGTGCCGCGGCTGACGTTGCACCTGGGCCTGCCGCAAACGGCCGAGCCGGCGCAGATCCGCGATGCGGTGCAAAGCTGGCTGCAGCGCCAGGCCCGCCGCATCTTCACCGAGCGCTGTGCGGCGATCGCGCCACGGCTCGGGGTTGCGATGCGCCGGCTTTCGCTCAGTTCGGCGTCGACGCGCTGGGGCAGCGCCAGTGCCGACGGCTCGATCCGCCTGAATTGGCGGCTGGTGCACTTCGGCCTGTCGGTGATCGACTACGTGGCCACGCATGAACTTGCCCACCTGCGCGAGATGAACCACGGCCCGGCGTTCTGGAGTGTCGTGCGCCAGGCCCTGCCGGGCTTCGAGCAGGCGCGCGGCGTGCTGCGTGCCGAGGTGTTGCCGGTCTTCGACTGACGACGCCCGGCGTGACCCCACCCGCAAGGGGGGGGGCCGTCGGTGCGGTATTCACCGCCCTTCCACCTTTCTGTGGATGGTTGGAAAGAGCTTCGGTCATGAGAATGCGCCTAACGCTGTCATCGAAGCCAATCCAGGGAATCAAGAGGCCACGCACCGCGTGTGAATCAGGGAGAGCCAGGGCCCAGGGCCGGCTCACAAGAAAAACCGCCGCGGCGGCAGTTCGGGAAACCGGCCTGCCGCCGCTGCGCTTTGGGGGCGACGCCGCGCCGCGGCGCCCGGGCCGATGCCTCAGCGCTTGGCCTGCGTGGCCCAACGCAGCACGCCGTCAGGGCTGGCTGCCGCGCGCAGGCGGCCACGCCCGGCCAGCGCATGCAGGTGGGCCACCGACTCGCCCATCGCGAACGTGGTCTGGTGCAGGTCGAGCTGGCGCTTGAACAGGACCATCAGCAGATCGGCTGCCGATTGCGGTGCCTTGGCACAAGCCGCCAGCACGTCGGCAAAACGCTCTTCGTGGTGTTGTTGCAGCTGGTCGATGCGCGTGTGCAGCCCGGTGAAGGGTTTGCCGTGCGAAGGCAGCACCAGCGCGTCGGCCGGCAGCGAGCGCATTTGCTCGATCGAGGCCAGGTACAGCGGCAGCGGGTCGGCCTCGGGCTCGATGTCGATCACGCTGACGTTGGTCGAGATGCGCGGCAGCACCATGTCGCCGCTGACAAGCACGTTCAGCACCGGGCACATCAGCGCGATGTGCTCCGGCGCGTGGCCATAGCCGGCCATGCACAGCCAGGTGCGGCCACCGATCTCGATGGCCATGCCGTCCATCAGGCGGCGGTAGGCCCGCGGCACCTGCGGCACCATGTTCGCGTAGTAGTTGCCACGCGCGCGCACCTTCTCCAGCGCATCAAGGTCGCTGAGGCCGTGGCGCGCATAGAACTGTGCCGAGGCTTCGCCACCGAAGCCGGTGGTGGATTGGCTGGCCACGCGGGCGGCGTTCCAGTCGGTGGCGCTGATCCACAGGCGGCAGTCGCGCTCGGGTGTGGTCCAGCGCGCCGTGAGCCACGCGGCGAGACCGATGTGATCGGGGTGCATGTGGGTGCAGATCACGCGAAGCACGGGCAGGCCTTCGAGCTCGGGGCTGGCGAAGACCTGTTCCCACGCTGCACGGGTGGTGTCGTCGGCGATGCCGCAATCGACGATCGTCCAGCCTTCGCTGCCGTCGATGCAATCGCGCAGCAGCCACAGGTTGATGTGGTCGAGCGCGAAGGGCAGCTTCATCCGCAGCCAGCGCGCGCCGGGGGCGACTTCGAGCGTCGTACCGATGGCCGGCAGGGTGTCGCCAAAAACGTAGTGGAGGGCAGCTTCTTGGGCGTTGGACATATCGGGTGGGGCTCGGTTCGGGCCGGCAAGCCCGCCCGCAGTGTCGCCGGTCGGCCGGAGCGGCGTGTGCTGCTGGTTAGCATGCACCGAGGCGGCGCAGCGAGCCGTCGCCGTGGAGACAGCATGACGAGCCCCTACAACGACGACACGCTGCCGCGCCAGCCGGCCAACTTCGCTGCGCTGACGCCGGTGGCCTTCGTCGAGCGCAGCGCCGAGGTCTTCGGCGACCTGCCGGCCGTGGTGCACGGCGCGCGCCGCTACACCTGGGCGGCGTGCCGAGAGCGCAGCGCGCGCCTGGCCGCCGCGCTGCAGGCGCTGGGCGTGGGCCGCGGCTCGGCGGTGAGTGTGATGCTGCCCAACACGCCCGAGATGATCGAGGCCCACTACGCCGTGCCGGCGCTGGGCGCCGTGCTGAACACGCTGAACACGCGGCTCGATGCGCCGCTGCTGGCGTGGCAGATGGCGCATTGCGAGGCGCAGGTGCTGATCACCGACCGCGAGTTCGCGCCCACCATCGGCCCGGCGCTGCGTGTCTTGCGCGAACAGCATGGCCGCGAGGTCGTCGTCATCGATGTCTGCGACAGCGAATTCACCGGCCCGGGCGAGCGCCTGGGCACACACGAGTACGAAGCGCTGCTCGCAGCACACACCCCGCTGGCGCGCCTGCAAGGCCCGGCCGACGAGTGGGACGCGATCGCGATCAGCTACACCAGCGGCACCACCGGCGACCCCAAGGGCGTGGTCACGCACCACCGCGGCGCGTATCTCAACGCGGTCTGCAACGCGGCCACCTGGACCATGCCGCACTTCCCGCGCTACTTGTGGACGTTGCCGATGTTCCACTGCAACGGCTGGTGCTTTCCGTGGACCGTGGCGATGCTGGGTGGCACCCACGTCTGCCTGCGCCGCGTCGAGGCGGCGGCCATCCTGCAAGCCATGCGCGACCACGGCGCCGACCACTACTGCGCCGCGCCGATCGTGCACAACCTGATCCTGAACGCCGACGCGTCCAAGCGCGAAGGCATCACGCAGCGCGTGCGCGGCATGGTCGCCGGCGCGGCACCACCGGCGGCGATGATCGAAGGCATGGCGCGCATCGGCTTCGACATCACCCACGTCTACGGGCTGACGGAGGTCTACGGCCCGGCGGCGGTGGCCGTGAAGCGCCCGGCCTGGGCCGACGCCGACCTGTCCGAGCAGACCCGGCTGAACGCCCGCCAGGGCGTGCGCTATGCGCTGCAAGACGGCATGACGGCGATGGACCCGGAGACGATGGTCGAAGTGCCGGCCGATGGGCAAACCATCGGCGAAATCATGTTCCGCGGCAACCTGGTGATGAAGGGCTACCTGAAGAACCCGGGCTCCACCGCGGCGGCCTTTGCTGGCGGCTGGTTCCACACCGGCGATCTGGCGGTGATCGAGCCCGACCGCTACCTCAAGATCCGCGACCGCATCAAGGACGTGATCATCAGCGGCGGCGAGAACATCTCCAGCCTCGAAGTCGAGGACGCGCTGTACCGCCATCCGGCCGTGCTGGCCTGCGCGGTGGTCGCGCGGCCCGACACCAAGTGGGGCGAGGCGCCGCTGGCTTTCGTCGAGCTGAAGGCTGGCAGCAGCACCACGGCGGCCGAGTTGATAGCGCATTGCAAGACGCTGCTCGCCGGCTACAAGGTGCCGCGCGACGTTCGCTTCGAGCCGATCCCGAAGACCAACACCGGCAAGATCCAGAAGTTCCTGCTGCGGGAGCGTGCGAAGTCCAGCGCGGCGATCGAATGAGGTACTGCTGATGAACGACCCGACCCTGGTGCTGCACGAGAAGGACGCTCGCGGCGTCGTCACCTTGACGCTCAACCGTCCGGCGGCTTTCAACGCACTCAGCGAAGCGATGCTCGAAGCGCTGCAAGCCGCACTCGACCGCGTTGCGGCTGACGGCAACGCGCGTGTCGTCGTCATCGCCGCAGCCGGACGCGCCTTCTGTGCCGGCCACGACCTGAAAGAGATGCGCGCCGAGCCCAGCCTGGCCTACTACGAGCGGCTGTTCGCGCAGTGCGGGCGGATGATGATGTCGATCCAGCGGCTGCAAGTGCCGGTGATCGCGCGCGTGCAAGGCATCGCCACCGCTGCCGGCTGCCAACTGGTGGCGATGTGCGACTTGGCGGTGGCTGCGCGCGACGCGCGCTTCGCCGTCAGCGGCGTCAACCTCGGTCTGTTCTGCAGCACGCCGAGCGTCGCGCTGTCACGCAACCTGGCGCGCAAGGCGGCCTTCGAGATGCTCGTCACCGGCGACTTCATCTCGGCCGAGCAGGCGAAGGACAAGGGGCTGGTCAACCGCGTCGCCGCGCCCGAGGCCGTCGACGCCGAGGTCGAGGCGCTGGTCGCGGCGATCGTCGCCAAGCCGCGGGTCGCGGTGGCGATGGGCAAGGACCTCTTCTACCGGCAGCTCGAGGTCGGCATCGAGGCCGCCTACGAGGACGCCGGCCGGACGATGGCCTGCAACATGATGGACGAGGCAGCACTCGAAGGCGTGCAGGCGTTCATCGAAAAGCGCAAGCCCGCCTGGGCGGCCTAGCGGCATCGCCCGCTCTGGCGGTGGGCGGTCGCGCTCGAAGCTGTCGACCTGTTCGATCCGACCGACGGGCGACGATCCGCGCCGAGGAAATCTCCGGTTACGGATGACACCATGAACGGTGTCACGATTCGCCGGGCCCGCCGCCCAGGCGGCCCGTCAAGCTCCCCCAGGGAGGCGCCGATCTCCTAGGCTGGATGTGTCGTTCGTCCGGATGCGTCTTTGCGCATCGGCGGCCGCCGCCCAGGAGGTCTCCCATGAAACGCATCGTCGTCGGGCTTGTTGCAGCCGGCCTGCTCGCCGGCCACGGCGCGGTCGCCGCCGGCGACTACTTCAGCTCGCCCAGCGGCGCCGTGATGCAGAAGGTCGCGACCGCCGCCGACCCGCGCGCCTACCGGGTCGATGCCGCCCGCCATTTCTACGACGAGTACCGGACGCGCATCTTCAAGGGGCGGCTGCCACCCCTGATCCACGCCGTGGTCGTGGTCGAGACGACGGTCGACGAGCACGGCCGCGCCAGCCGGGTCGACCTGGTACGCGGACCGTCGCATGCGCCCGACGTCAGCGCCGCCGTGATCGAGGCGATCCGCCGGGCGCAGTTGCCCAAGCCCGTCCGGCTCGCGGGCAACTTCAAGTTCACGGAGATCTGGCTGGTGACCAAGGACGGCCGGTTCCAGCTCGACGCGCTGACCGAAGGGCAGAACTAGGCGAAACCGGACGTCGCGCGTCCGGTTTCGCCGCGGTCGATCGACGGACAGCCGCCTGTCGGCACCCGTCCGTCATCTCCCTTTACATGCCGGCGGTGAAGCCGCCGTCGACGTAGAGGATCTGCCCGGTCACGAAGGCCGACGCCGCCGAGGCGAGGAACACGGCCGCGCCGGCGAGCTCTTCCGGCGCCGCCCAGCGGCCGGCGGGCGTGCGCTTCTCCACCCAGGCGCTGAACTCCGGATTGCCGGTCAGCGCGGCGTTCAGCTCGGTGCGGAAGAAGCCGGGCGCGATCGCGTTGACCTGGATGTCGTGCGGCGCGAGCTCGACCGCAAGGCCGCGGGTCAGCATGGCGATGCCGCCCTTGCTCGCCTGGTAGGGAATCGTCGTCGGCCGCGCCAGGCTCGACATCAGCGAGCCGATGTTGATGATCTTGCCCGAGCGCCGGGCCTTCATCGCCGGCACCACGGCACGCGCCATGAAGAAGGGCGCGTCGAGGTTGGTGGCCATCAGCCGGCGCCAGTCGGCATCGCTGAACTCCTCGATCGGCGCGCGGTGCTGGACGCCGGCGTTGTTGACCAGGATGTCGATCCGCTCGAAGCGGGCAACGACGTCGCGGATGCCAACGTCGACCGCGGCCGAATCGGCGACGTCGAAGGCCGCCGTCTCGATTGCCAGGCCCTGCTCGCGCAGCCTGGCGGCTGCAGCATCGAGCTTGGCGACGGTGCGGCCGTTGAGCACCACCCGCGCCCCGGCTTCGGCGAGCCCCTGGGCCATCGCGAAGCCGAGCCCCGAGCCCGCGCCGGTGACGAGTGCGACCTTGCCGGCGAGATCGAAAGCGCTTTTCATCAGGGCACCGGAGAGAGAAGCGGCTTGCCCGCGAAGTGCGCCTCGAGGTTGCCGAAGGCGCGGTCGGCCATGGCCCGGCGGGTCTGCCAGGTGGCGCTGCCGACGTGCGGCGTCAGGACGACGTTGTCGAGGGCGATCAGCTCGGGCGGCACGTTCGGCTCGTTCTCGAACACGTCGAGGCCGGCCCCGGCAATCGTGCCGTTCTGCAGCGCCTCGATCAGGGCCGCCTCGTCGACCACCGAGCCGCGGGCGACGTTGATCAGGTAGCCGTCCTTGCCCAGCGCCTTCAGCACCTTGGCGTCGATCAGCTTTCTCGTGCCGGCGCCGCCCGGCGTGATGACGACCAGGAAGTCGACTTCGGCGGCGAGCGCCTCGGCGCTCGGGAAATAGCGGTAGCTCGACTCCGGCCTGGCGCTGCGCGCGGTGTAGGCGATCGTCATGCCGAAGGCTTCGGCCCGCTTGGCGATGGCGTTGCCGATCCGGCCGAGGCCAACGATGCCGAGTCGCGCCCCGCTGACCTTCCTCGCCAGCGGCATCGGCCCCTGCGTCCACCGGCCTTCGCGGACGTAGCGGTCGGCCTGCGGGATGCGGCGCGAGACCGAGAGCACCAGACCGATCGCCAGGTCGGCCACCTCGTCGTTGAGCACATCGGGCGTGTTCGTCACCGCAACGCCGCGTTCGCGGGCCGCGGCGACGTCGACGCCGTCATAGCCCACGCCGAAGACCGAGACGATCTCGAGCTTCGGCAGCCGGGCGATCAGCTCGCGCGGCACCTTCGACTCGCCGCTCGCCGAGATCGCGCGGATGCGCGGCGCGACCGCGGCGAACGCGGTCGGGTCGCTCTCGTGGAT
>ENA-ORBV01016419-ORBV01016419.1-microbial-mat-metagenome-genome-assembly--contig:-NODE-16419-length-10751-cov-5.132565_pt1 | contig 10751 bp, 16 predicted proteins | sample MGYA00237777_ERZ505514 | MGnify/ENA primary metagenome ERZ505514 (study PRJEB26160, sample SAMN06269048) | microbial mat metagenome | isolation source: Oligotrophic lake microbial mat | place...
TTTTCAAGCAGAAGACGGCATACGAGATTCGCCTTAGTCTCGTGGGCTCGGAGATGTGTATAAGAGACAGATGTGAACCAAACAAAAAGGACCCGTGCGCTTGGCACCTCAGGCGTCCAACGCCTCTCTCTGTCACTCTGTTGCTCGCACAAACCGTGCAGCCCATCCCCACTGACATTCTCAATTTTTGCATGTTGCTTGGGTCACACCGCACGCAAAACACTGGGCCTTCCATTGATCGATCTCAGGTGTTTCCGGAAGGGTGTCTTCGTGGATCACAGACTTCAACCTCATGCAACCTTGCAGAGTGCTCTGTGTCTGTTGCATGTGCACTCTGTTTGGAGTTCAAAGAGTGCTGCAACATGCTTGAAGAGCACGACAACACAGCTGGCGGCAAGTGTGATGTCAGACTGTGTCGCTGCAAGGTCATTCAGAAGTTCAAGTGTGCCAATTGTGGAAAGATCATTAGGCCTGCCACAATGGCATTGTTCTGAAGGTGAAAGACAAGCCGAATCTTCCTGCTTTGCCAGAAGGATCCATTGCTTGAACTGAGAAGTGCCATGCTTCCCTTTCTGAGGACTCAAGTGACAGCCAACGTGACGACTGGAGGAACGATGGCAAACCGGACACTCCACAGTTGACTTCAATCTGCATGCTTCCGGATTGGTGGTTGGAACATCCCAAGTGTGAAATCTGCCGCGACAAGAACAATGAGGGAGTCGAAAAGCCACACATCTGTCGAGGGCTGGCAAAGGACATGCGTGAAAAGACATGTCAACTGGCCGCACTGGAGAACGTGTTCAGTCAAAGATTGCCCACATGGAGGCTGCTTTTCGAAAGACCCATGAGTGGTCGAGGGGCAAGATGGGAGCATGAATTTCGGCACGTGATGGTGAATTGACTTGGAATGAAGCTTTGACAAACATGTTTGAATGCTGTCACAACTTGCTTCAAATCATGGGCGACAGAGCCAGCAGTCAACCTGAGTTCACCAATGGCAATCCGTCGGACTCAGATGCGGGCCCTGATGAGGAAGTCAAGGCTTTGCAAGGCGACATGGTGGAAGACGATGCCAATGTCTCAGACAATTGATCAGCAGCCAAACAGCATGAACAGCCAGCCAACAAGCCAGACAACAAGCCAGCAGACAAGCCTCCAACCAAGAAGGGCCGCAACCGTGGCAACAGAGGACCCAGTCCTCTGTTGGATCCAATGACGTTGGAGATGTTTGAGTCTGCAGCCTTGGCTTCAGAGGGCAAGTTGGTGGAGATGGAGTGCCACGATGTGGCAGTTGAGTTGAGCAATGCTGCATTTCTTGGTCTGGCCACTCGCAAGGCTGGGGCCGAATGCATGAAGAACCAGTGCGACTGCGCCAAGGGACGGGTCGCACTTGTGGCCCAGCACAATGAACTTGGCAACATGCAGGGCTTGACGGATGATCAGATTGTGGCATTCATCCCTCACTTGAAGGATGTCGTCGACATGATGAACTGCATGAACAGGAAGCATTCGGCAAAGGAAGACGACAAGGACGACGATGACAACAATGAGCAACTTGTTTGCTGATGTGTTTGGTTTGAATGTTTTGAACTGATGGAAACACTTTTCTTTTAAATGCATGAGCAACTGTGTGCAGCAAGGATTTTTCTCAGCCAAAGGATGGATTGCCTGGTTCAACTCATCCATTGGCTCTCTCAACAATTCACAGTGAATGGAGCAATCATCATCATCAATCCAATCTTCTTGATCCGCTTCACAAAACTCAATCAACATGTTCTGAAGAATCACCGTTGCGTCAGTCAAACTGAGGCAAGATGCGTCTCATGGATTTGGGATCATCCGTCACCTTCATTTGTGGATCTCAACCGAGGAAACCATCCCTTCAAAATGCCAACACAATGTTCGGAACAGATCCTCAACTCAGCCGGTTTTGTGTTGAATGCTTCGTGGTCTGGTTCCAGCAATTGATCCTTGGCTTTTGTGAACGACGACTGTTAGCAAAACACTGTCCCCCATGTTCGACTCCATCGGAGAAAAGCAATCTCCGGGCTTCCTTGCGAATCCAGTGTTGTTGTGGACACGATTGTCATGACAAGATTCTGGATGACCGGCCAAGTTGTAGCGGATCTTCTTGTTGTGATCACAAATGATCATTGTCGTGATGGAAAATCCACACTTTCTTCCAGAGCAGCCAGGGGCATCTGTTGCCTCTGGTTCAAATGCAAGCGGAAACAACGTTCCCTCGGCTCCAACACAGTTGGGAAAGTCACTCTCAATTTCCCCCAACTTCGCAAGCTCACCTCTTTCTTCAGCATCGGGCCAAGCGTGGTGGGCATCTCTCAAAGAAAGAATGGATGTTGTCACACGACGACTGAAAACATCCGACGAACCTTTTCCAATTCCAAACGTGTTCTGTTGATCATGAGCAGAGGCACCATTGCTTTCCATTCCCAAACGTTTCAAGAAGACCATCAAGCGATTGGCAACTGGAGTCTCAGGATGGCCCGAAATGTCTTCCAACTTCTTGAAGATTTGGCGCGGTTTGATTTCTTTCAAAACGCGGTTGAAACTCCTGCGTGACATTCAATGCTTTTGAAGAAATTCATTCTCCGTCAACCAAGGAAATCTCCAGCTGCGTTCAACATCGCTTCATCCTCTCAATCGTCAGAATCTTCATTGCCGCCCAAATCCTCGTTGAAACGATGACAGGGGGACTTGTGGTGATTTTGATTGCGAAACAAATGACGACAGATTTGGCTTCACGAATCATGGAAGCGAACACTGCATCCTTCACGTCTTTGACTGAATCATCCTCTTCAACTGTGGCACGAATCAGTTGGTTCATCAACCGTGGACTCATGGAAGCATGCATGCGGCGAAGAAACGACTGCTTTTCAGTGGTGCGAGGCATGATGTGATTTGTCACAGTGCGACTGCACAGTTCGCACGTTGACGGTGGCTCGAATCACTGGTGAAAAGAACTGATGAGCATCGAGCAACGCAGATGTCCAATGTCCAGTGGATCACAACAGAGCGCTTTGCGCAGCTGTGCATCTGATCGACAGCAGAAGCGCTGCTGTCTGTTTGCCAAAAAAGAACTGTTGCGACAAAAGTGAGGGTTGCAAATTGGTCGGGTGTGGCCGGGTCGGTGCGATGGACAAGACAACACTTCACACCAATGTGGGGCTGTCAATGTTCAGAAGCCAAAGAAAGATGCGGTCGATCTGATTGGCTCAAAAGAAAGGATGAAATGACGTCACTGAAAGAGTGGATTTTTCGATGGAATTGCCCATTTTTGGCAACCCATGATGTTCTTCCTACTACGAGCACCACACCACGTCTCATTGTTGCTAGCTAGCTACCGTAGTAGCACAGTAGCAGCTGGCTACTGACAGTGGACTAATCGGGTTTAGATGGTCCTGGCAATTGGTAGGTTCCGAAAGAAACCTGGCAAAATTGCAACTCGGTGCGTTTGTGCGAACGCTTGTCAAGATTAACTGGCTTTCCACTCTCATACCGTAGGAATAGTATAGAAGGCCTCTCAGTAGTCCCTCGGGGTACCATTGATTTAATAAAAGCATCAGATTGAATACAATGACTTCTCAGAACGGAAACCCACAAAAATGATGTCCTCATATTAATAAGAGGTTGTACCACAGAAAATAGATGGTCGTGAAATTTTATCTGGGTCCCATAAAGAAGAGTGGTTGCGGTAAAAGTCGCGGCTACGACTACTAGTAGCAATGGGTCTACGGTACCACGGGAAGACCGTCTGCATGTGCTCCAGTACCACAACTGTAAGAGGGATCCAGTACTCTGTAAGTAGTAGTAGCACCTGGTACCGGGACTCCATTAAGTACTCTGGTACTCATTGTCCAATTGTACTACTGGACGAACATTACTACTACTGCATAGGAAAATTGTACTCTCAAGCTGCTACAATTGTACTATACTCTAGACCACTACAACTCCGACCAACGTTCACTACTATTACTACTACTTTAGTACTACAGTACTACCTATTACTTACTACAGTACAATTGTACGCTGTACAGTACAATACTGGGACGATCTACCGTAGCTACTAGTAGCTGGCACATGTACAGTAAATAACCTAGGAAAAGTCGTGCGTGGTGACGTGCGTGGTTCACTTTTTGACAACCCCTACTGTAATAATAGTTTTTACGATGCCTACTCTAGCTAGCTAGTAAGTACAGGTCACATGGCGCAACTACTTACTCCGGAGTAGCTAATAGTAGAATTGACGTGGAAAAATTCACTCAAAATCTCCTGTTTCTCTATCGGCCCTCGTCCGCATTGCAACTCTTGTGCAGTGTTGTCTGTTGCGAGTCCAAAAGTCTGCCGGCAAAAGGTAGTCGTGAAGGCAAGGCAATCTCACACAACGAAACAAAGCAACCCCAGCTGGAATTTTGTTTGTTCTCACAAGGGCACTTGCTGTCACACACAGACAGACTGTCACACACAGACAGGTTTTGACACAATTGAAGATGCGCAGTTGGAAGACAAGTCTCCTCGGCATGATGCCTTTCATGAGAGTTGCAGCACTCTTGATGGGCCAGTTGGCGATGATGAACAACAACGCCATTGTCTCCGCAGCATCCGCATCCGCATCAGCATCAGCTGCAGCTGCAGACGATGCTAACATCCAGGTGGAGCAATGCATCTGCGAGTCTTCCCCTACAGATGTCGAGAGAATCATTGTCTTCTACTTGGAGGGCGAAGAAGAAGACGACACAAGTGGCACCAGTGGTTCAGCCGCTGCTGCTGGCTCTGCAAGCTTTGTGGATGCTCTGGAGGAAACCTTTGTGTCTGCTTGCAACCGCCAGAGCTTTGCCGCTTGTGACTTGCCCCATTTTCGGACCATTCGCTCTGCCACCAGGATGGCTAGGGATAGGGTTAGCGCCATTTCCAGGACGAGCACTGGCTCCGTGTCCACCTCATCCGTCATGTTGAAGATCCAGGCAGGATGTCGAAACTGCGCTTCTTCCATCCCTCTCTTTGAACTGCTGCCAGAAGAAGCAACAGAACCTGCCCATTGTGACAATGGAACAGAGGTTGACAACAGCACGCTACCAGTGTTCAACAACAGCACGCTACCAATGCTCTACAACGGCACACTTGACGCATTCAACACCACCAATGTTACCGCGACTTCCAGGACGACTTTCTTTGTTAACAACAACAACAAAAACTGTGCCGAGGCGTCCTGTGTGTGTGAGGTGGGGGCTCTGCCAAGTCCAGAGCCTCTCACCAAGGAAAGCTTGCCACGCCAGCTCAACGAAAACCTGGAAGAGATGATGGAATTGCCTACTAGCAAGGTCTTGGACATGGTCGAACTACAAACGATCCCTTGTGGCGGCTCTGTCAAGACGTTCAGTTCCTTTGTTTGCATCGATTTCAATGTCCTTTCCTCGCAGGGCCAGAACTGGGATGTTGCCGAACGAGAACTTGAACTGGCGGCTGTGGAAGAAGCTTTTGTCCAGGCTTACTCCAAGATGACGTTTGGTTCTTGTGATCGGTATTTTCGGACTGTTTTAAACGTGGTGCTAGACCTAGATCTAGAGAAGGAAATCCTGGCAGACGGGGAGGATGCAATGAGGGGAACGGCGACCTTTGCCGCAGAAGCTAATTGCAAAAATTGTGCTGTGTCGGACACAGGAAGCTTCCCTCTCTTTGATGGCAAGGCCTCTACCGAATTTTTGTCTAAACTGACCCAGTGCGGGGATGAAGTCTCCACTCCAAAAGCAAAATCGCCTACGTTGGCTTCCTTTGGCCATCGAAACTTGCAGGATAATCTGTGTCTATGTCCTCTCGAGCAGTTCGGTGATGGATCGTCGTCGTTGTTGTCAATGTCACAAGATGATTTTGTTGACTTATGCAATGAAGAGCTCGTGAAGCTTCGGGAAGGTGGTGAAGTGCAAGTAGTGGAATCTGTTCAAGCCATTGGAGAAGGACAAACAGTGAATTGTGGCGCCGACTTGAAAGAGTTTGAATCTATTGTCTACTCGGGTATGAAAGTCAACCTCTCTAGTCTGACCATGGAAGAGGCCACGAGATTGGAGAGGGTCTTCATAAATTCCTACAATGGCCGTAAGTGATTCGTTCTCGTCCGTCTGGATTCAAAAACGTCGAGACCGACACATCACTTACATTTTTTGGTCAACCCAAAATTCGTTTTAACTCAGTCGCGCATGAAACCTGTGATGGCTTTTTCCGACAAGTGGTCAAGGCCGAGCTACGAATGTCCGATGACATTGGTCAAGGACAAGGTCGCCGTTTACAGGACGTTCTACAGCAAGCAACGATGCTTCGTCAAACCAACACAACGTGGAATACAAGTTCAATGTTTGGACCCTCTAACATCACCAATTCGACGTGTGCAAATGCTACAGTTGAGGACGTTGATTCGGCATCATTTGGAGCTGAAAAAGAGGAATCCCAAATCGTTTCTACGCTCTTCGCCGTGACAGGTTCGTCAAACCAATACAACTTGGTGTGCATTTTTTTTCGTTGGCACACCTAACACCTCCAATTCGACGGATGCAAATGCAGGCACTTGCCGAAATTGTCCTGTCACAGACTCGGGATCCTTCGCCTTATTTGATGAAGCGTTTCGACGCAGGAGATCTTTGGCAGAGAGCCCCAGCTTTTCCAAAAGGCCAACGCAAGGCCGGAAGCTTCAACTGGACAGAAATGTTTGCATCTGTGCAGGCAGGTGCAGAACGAATGCGCCGCCTCTATGGGTGCAATAAGCAAGAATGCGGGCTAACAGTCTATTTGTCGGTCTATGTTTCACAGCCGGCGAGTCTCCCGAATCAGAACAGGGACCAGTTGTGAAGGACTTCGAAAAGACACTCAAAAATGAAATTGCTGCTCTTGAAGAAGAGGGCGAAGCAGTGTCGGTGACGTCACCGGTTCAAAATGTCGCGGAAGTGCGGCCAGTGCTATGCGATGGAACCGTTCAGCAATTTGAGTCTTTTGTATGCGCTGACCTTGGCATCAATGCCTCGTCACTCTCAACGAAGACTCGAGAAACGCTTGAAGTGACATTTGAAGATGCCTACAACAGCTTGTCATTTGAAGCCTGTGATTCATTTTTCAGGGTCGTTTCTGACGTGGCGCTTTTAGCTTCCGACGAGATTGAAAGCATAGGCAGTCGTTTTCAACAAGAAGTGCATCAGAATGAAACATTGTCAACCTACGGGACGACTCAAAACTCAACGGCCCAAATTGAAGACAACACGTTCGTAGGCGATCCCGCCAGCGCGGTGTTCAAGGCAAGCAGAACACACAATCGCTTGTCATGCGCAGTTTTACGGGGCCGTCTGACAGCAACTGATTTTTCCCTTCAGGTAACGGGCAGGTGTCGCAATTGTGCGGTTTCGAACTCTGGTGGCTTTAGCTTATTTGACGATTCGTTCCGGCGTCGGCATCTGCAAGGAACTCCCAATGAATTACCTCTTCATCTACCTCACCTTGGCACTAGACGGCAAAAGAGTAATCTAGGCGGCCGTCAATTGCAGGAGGCTCTGGATGTTTGCTTGTGTCCTATTACAGTGGAGGAAGGAGACGATGTCAACAGGACGACAGTTGACTTTCTCAAGGCGTTCAACACGAAAGTAATGGAAGCTGAGAAAGAAGAAGCGGCGGCCGAGAATGATCAAAGCAATGCTAATGAGGAGGGCATCACTGGCATGGACCCGATCGAAGCAATTCCTGCAATAAAAATTGAGGAGCTAGAGAATGTTCGTGTCATTACCCCGATTCCTACTCTTGCTCCAACCCAAATAAGAGAAGGTGCCACATTGTTTGCTCCTAGCCTGGTACCCGCCGTTCCCGAGCCAGATGCTACAGCTTCTCCAGCCAGCTCAAACAAGGCAGCATCATCCGCTCCTGCACCAGTTGTCACAGCTTCTCTAAGTCCTGCGGCTCTCACAGCTGCATCTGTTTTGCCGACTCTAAAAGCAACGGCAACGACAACTGCTTCGATAAATTTGGGTCTACCTGCTCCAGAAATTGTGCCAGTGTCCACCAGCTCACCAACCCCAAGGCCAGCACCAAACCCAACACTCCCCCCACCAAGCCCCATCCAAGCACTCCCACCAAGGCCTACCCCAAGGCCTTCACCGAAGCCTACTCCAAGGCCTACTCCAAGGCCTACTCCAAGGCCTACTCCAAGGCCTACTCCAAGGCCTGCGCCAAAGCCTACGCCAAAGCCTACGCCAAAGCCAACCCAAAGGCCAACAGCGGGTCCAAGTCCAGCGCCAAGTGAGAAGCAATGTGATGAAGCGTTTCGTGAGTGGGATGGCCAACTGCGTACGACCCTGTCTGGTGGCAGTGCACAGATAACTGACGCTGATTTAAGGGACACTTTTTGGTTTGCATCCCAGTCTGTGGATAACTCCACTGGGTGTGCACCAGGCATGTTGCGAGTGGAAGTGGTGGAGCGGATTCAGAATGGGAGGAGGCTACAGACTGGGAGTGGATCAGCAGCAGAAGTAATAGTTTTTGGCTTGGGGTGGGTGTCTGTTACGGCGTCGAGCATTTTTGAAACAAGTTGCACTGGTCCCTTTCTTGCTTCATTTAATGGAGCGTTGGCAGGGACAGGAGCAGTGGCGTCTGATGTCGGTGCCCCTACCAGGCCACCAACCCAACTCCCCACCCCATCCCCTACCTTCGGGCCAACTTCAAGGCCAACCCAAAGGCCAACACAAAGCCCCACTGGCCTCCCAAGCCCAGGCCCTACATTGGAACCAACACAAAACCCAACGAAGACGCCAACAGCAAGGCCTTCACCCGCCCCATCCCGCCTTCCCACTAGAGCACCTACTCCACAGCCCACCCTTGAACCTACACTGCCCCCCACCTCACAGCCTACTCCTGGTAAGTTTCGGAACACTTACAACAGTGTTATTCCATGTCTTTCTCACCTTCTCTTGGCCTAATGGATTGCAGGACCAACGTTCAGACCCACCTCGGGTCCTACACCTGTGCCCACTTCTTGTCCCACCGGTTTGCCAACTGTAAAACCCACTGCTAGTCCAACCTTTTTTCCACCGACACCAGATCCAGCCACTTCTCCAAGTACCACCTCCTCTGACGTGCCACAGTCGACTGCAATGCCGAGCCATCATCCCACCTCAGGGCCTAGTTTTGGTCCGACAACCGCTCCAAGTAGCTGCCCTAGTCTTGGCCCAAGTTCTAGTCCGTCGCGGTTGCCATCCCACGGGCCATCTGTAGCTCCTTCAATGCCACCATCGGTGCTCCAAAGCAGTGCCCCTAGCTCAAATAGTCCTTCCCTCCGACCATCAAACCCACCATCGGTGCTCCAAAGCAGTGCCCCTAGCTCAAGTCCCTCACGGTTCCCATCCCACAGGCCATCTGTAGCTCCTTCCCTCCGACCATCAACGCAACCATCGGTGCTCCCATCTGTGCGGCCATCCTCCAGCTCAGCTCCCAGCAGCTGCCCTAGTGGTGTGCCCAGTGTCAGTGTTCCCAGCGTGTCTCCAAGCATGGTTCCAAGCTTGATTCCCTCACATTTGCCATGTCCATCAAATCTACCAAGTGAGATTCCAAGTCAGTTGCCAAGCCTTCTGACCAGTGTGGCACCAAGCCAGGATCCATCAAGGGTGCCAAGCCTAACACCTTCTTCTTTACCAAGCTTGGAGTCCTCTGGTGTTCCCAGTCAGGGTCCAAGTGAGTTTCCAAGTCAGTTGCCAAGTCTTCTCACCAGTATGATACCAAGCCAGGATCCATCAAGGGTGCCAAGCCTAACACCTTCTGCTGCACCGAGCCTGGAGTCTTCGGATGTTCCAAGCCAGCAGCCATCAAATCTACCAAGCAAGATTCCCAGTCGGGCGCCATCAAGCGAACCGAGCATTCTGAATAGTATGACACCATCTTCAATCCCTTCCAACCGACCATCCAGTGAACCAAGCTTGTCACCATCTAGTTCTCAGCAGCCAAGCCACGAGCCATCAAGTGAACCCAGCCTTTCACCATCTAGTTCTCAGCAGCCAACGTTGCCTCTTTCTTGGATTCAAAAAGGTCTTGACATTGATGGGGTGGCAGCAGGTGATTCGTCAGGCTACGCTGTCGCGATGTCCAGTGATGGAACTGTTGTTGCCATCGGAGCTGCATACAATGATGGTCTCAATGGTGTTGACAGTGGGCATGTCCGCGTCTACTTTTGGGATGGCTTCAGTTGGTCCCAACGAGGTGCTGACATGGATGGAGAGGCAGCAGGTGATCTGTCAGGTGGCGCCTGGGCTAGATCCCTCGCCCTGTCTACTGATGGAAACAAACTTGCAACACAGAAAGAAGAGTCAAATCAGTCGACAGCGCTGGAGGAAGAAGAAAGACAGCGTTGTTCGACAGCAGTCGACAGTGCGACAAGAAGCCAAATAAGGACCAATCAGTCAAACCGTGACATGTGACAGCACCGCACCATGAGATGGAACCAACTGATGAAGCTGAAGAAGAGAGCCATGAAGTGCAACTGATGCGACAACAGCTGGAGCAGGAAGCAAAGAGGCACGTCGACACCTTGAAATGCTGCAAGCTGAGAGTGAAGGAAGAAGAGGAACACCACCGAAAACAACAACAAAAGCTCGAAGCAGAGTTGATTCAAGCCACAGCAACTGAAGGCAGTGTGGCAGACAACAAACACCGGTTGAACAATGGGTAAATAAATAACTCAATGATTAGCACAATTATGACTAGGTTGAATC
>ENA-ORBV01016421-ORBV01016421.1-microbial-mat-metagenome-genome-assembly--contig:-NODE-16421-length-10750-cov-4.260096_pt1 | contig 10750 bp, 6 predicted proteins | sample MGYA00237777_ERZ505514 | MGnify/ENA primary metagenome ERZ505514 (study PRJEB26160, sample SAMN06269048) | microbial mat metagenome | isolation source: Oligotrophic lake microbial mat | place...
CAACTAGTCCGATGCGCTGAGAAGCGCATCTTTTGTGAATGAGTCACGACCCCGTGAGTCCCGCATGAGGATGCTCTGTGCAAAGCCAATTGTAGGCAAATTAGGGTGTTGCACACTGGAGAGTCTCCGGCACGGTCTTGTGATCCAACAAACTCACTTGTCAGTGCATGCTTGGCCATCACAAGGAGGGGGAGCCCACGGCCACTTTGTCAAACCAAGCCAAATGCACAATGACAAGTGACGGCGGCCGAAGGCTCAAAGAGGGGAAGGGGGGGGTCGACATGTGTGGAGAGGCACATGGCATCGACAGTCATTCAAGTTTGTTGTTGCTTGTTGTGTCGGGTGGTCGACAGAGATCCAAAAACAGGGGGAAAACAGACTCGCCCAGTGGGAATTCTGCAGGGGCCCAGCTCAAAAACTTGTGTCACAGCAAGGTCCCCGAAACACCATCATCAATGGACTCTCCAACAGCTCAAAGCTGTCAGTCTCCTGTGTGCTTAGCATCCGACATCTTGTGCACCATCGTAGACTCTCTAACAGCTCAAAGCCATTAGTCTCCTGTGTGCTTAGCATCCAACATCTTGTTACAAACACACAACCGCTACACAGCAGCCATGGCAAGTGTGGCTGCCGGCTAGCCGGCAGCCATGCGTTCAGATGCACGGCAGGTCACACTGTGATCCACCAAATTCTTTGGGAGTGTTCACATGAGCACCTCCAACATGACCAAGTTTTTGGAAGATCAAAATGTGTGTTGCCATTCCATTGGAGTGGAAAAGCATTTTGTGCACACTGTTGCCTCCAAGGTGACCTAGTTTTTGAAAAACCAAAGTGATGTCGCATGAAGGACTGCTGTGTGTTTTGAATGTGCTGCCACATCGAGAGAGACAGAAAGGACAACCTGGTAGGCAAGACACTGCACGTTATTGGGCTAACTTTGTGAGCCCTGATAGCCATGGGAAATTCAATCACAGACAGCAAAAAGCTTTGGAGACGGCCCTGCAATTCCCACTCTGGCGCTGCGGGAACTCTAACCCTATCCCTTAAAGAAGTAATCGAAATAATCAGAGTCAGTGTGCGTGAAATTTGTAGCCAGGACTGACAAACGACTGAAACAACGACTGACTCATCTAAGTAATGTGCTTAAATGATTGAATCATGCGTCCTAATTCAAAGACCGATCATATTCGAAAGACGTTATGGCAATCGGCTTTCGCTAAATGAATCAGCCGTGGACGGCATCTCGATCCGTGTTCGACGTTTATCGACCGTTGACCTATATCCACGACCCTTTATTTACCCTAACGTTTTCGTTGTGGTAGTTATTTCTACTAGTAGCTTGTACTCGTCGTCTCCGGTTCGCCGTACAGAATGTACTAGTCTAGTCGTCCTGTAACACTAACTAAGACCGATCCCATTGGTTACACGAATGCGGAATACGGAATGTAAATAGCCAATGAAATTATTCCAGCTGTAACATGCTTATTTCGTATCAAATTTGCCACACCGAAATGGATGGCCGATTCCGTATGCTCGTTGCTTCATACGATATCTATTTTGAGTAGACAAGCAGTAGGCTATCCCCGTAGAAATTTGTCCGCAACAGCAAGTGGTTTTAGCCATTCTTTGATGTCATCACGATGGAGATGAGTGTCGATGTTGACGATGACACAGTCAGCGCTAGGACCCTGTTGGCACTAGCAGAGCACGACAGATTGCTGTCTGATGATCGGCCTATTAGCACTGCTCAATGCACCCTTCAGGATGGATCGTTAGATCCTAGATTGCACGCTCAGTTTCTGGAGAAAGAAAGAGAGATGGAGGCGGCAGAGAGGAATCATTTTGAATGTCTCATTGCCATGTTGGAGGAAGAAGAACAAGATTCTTCAGAAAGAAATCGTAAGAAGGCTAGGCGATCTAGGAAGAAGAGAACATGTAAGACACTGCGGCCCTACTGTTTTGACGAGAATGGTGAAAGAAAGTGCTTAAAGCCACGAGAAACAATTTGGTGCATTGTGCACTGCACTGAAAACCCAAATCACCCGCGGCCTGTTGCATCAAAGCTTTTCTCGAAGTTTCGCCGCAGGTTTAGACTTCCCTTTGATGAATTCAAGCGTCTTTTGGCAACTGTGTCCGAACACGATCTCTTCGGTCGTTGGACTAGGAATGACGCTGCCGGCCAAAAATCTTCCCCCCTTGGTTTGTTGCTGCTTGGCAGTCTTCGATGCTTGGGTCGCGGTCTTACATTCGATGACTTAGAAGAGTACACGGCAATCGATGAAGAAACACACCGGCAGTTCTTCCATCAATTTACACTGTGCGGTGAAAGAGTGATGTTTCCCCAATGTGTAAGAATGCCAACAACAGCTGCAGAATGTTCCACTCACATGTCAGAGTTTACGACAGGAGGCTTGTGGGGCGCCGGGTTCTCTGCAGATGCTACGAATGCAATTATGTGGCGTTGCGAGCACAACTTGAAGCAGGCCAACACTGGGTGGAAGAGCACACATCCAGCGAGATCCCACAATGTTTGTGTTAACCATCGCCGTCAAATCCTTTCTTCAACAAGGGGGCACCCATCCCGCTGGAATGACAAGACACTAGCCTGGGCCGACCCCTTAATGAAAGGCATCCACACAGGACGGATCTTACAGGATGTTGAGTTTACCCTACTTGAATGGAAAGGAGACCCCGGCAACTCTGGCATTAACAAAAAGAAGTGTCGTGGCGCATGGGGTATTGTTGACAATGGATATCATCGTTGGTCCTGCACGCAAGCTCCAGCCAAAGTGAGTTGTTTGTTGACGGAGCAGCGTTTGAGCGATTGGCTTGAGTCATTTCGAAAAGACACAGAGTGTACATTTGGTATCCTCAAAGGTCGTTGGCGCATCTTGAAGACTGGAATTCGTCTTCAAGGTTCCATAGCAGCAGATCGCATCTGGCTCACATGCTGTGCCCTCCATAACATGCTTCTTGAAGTAGATGGTCTCCATGCCCAGTGGAAAGAGGGTGTTCCAAGTGACTGGGAAGGAGAACTCGGTCAGAATGATGTGCCGGACTGTCAACGTTTTGCTCCCTTTGCCATTCGTCGTCTCGCTAATCCTTTGCTGCAGTCTTTTGGTAGCAGGGACCATGAAACAAATGACTGTCAGAACCTAACATTGTCACGTGAACGTTCCAACAACAACCCGCACGACACTAATGAAGACGACGACGATATGGACGACGATTTAACCACCAACGAACGACATCACGAAGATGGATCTCTTTATGTCAATAGCCTCTCTTACTTTGACTTCAGGAAGCGCCTAGTTGAACACTTTGATATTCTACACCGGCAAAACAGGATCAAGTGGCCCACTAGAAAGCCCGCACAGAACAATGATAATTAACGTTAACATTTATAGTCTCATTTGTTATTACTGCTACTAAATTCCTACTCATTCTCGCACCATTCACACAGCCTCGAAATCCTCCGTGACGTTCCTATCAGTGTCAGTCAGGCAGCTTGTAGCGTCCTCGTGTGTCATGTTGACGACCGCAATGGGTCTGTCTTTGGGAGTCAAGAAACCACTGCTGGACGACACCGCAGTGCGAGTAGACGCGTCCTGTTTGAACGCACCAACCTGCTCATACAGAGCTTCGATCTGACGCGGCTTCTTGGCGAGATGATCCTTTAAATCATTCTCATGCTGGCGTTTTTTTTGTCTTGTGGCAATCAGATCAGACATAAGTGACTTTTTCCACTCCATAAGGTGATCAATTTCATCAGTGGTTAAACCAAGGTCACGAGCTTCTTTTAACTGCTCACACACAGACTTACATTCATCCAACGTTTGCCTAGCGTCGTTGATGGCGCTGTTGAGCACTTCGCGAAGAGTAATCAAATGAGAAGAGTGCTCATTTTGAGCCAGGTACGCAACAGATGTCTTCGCTGCAATCGAAACGCCACGGCGACACTCTTCTGGCACAAAGCCACCAGTGCCGGCATTTCTTTCCGCATCCTTGGTCTTCTTGTTATTCTCTTTGGTCATGGCTCTACTCTTTTTGGTCACTCCATCCCCATCTTTGGACAAACAAGCAAAAGTATGGGAGCTGAGTGGTCGAGGACCAAAAAGTGCGAAGGCCATGTAACCATTGAAGACACATTTGACGGGCATGTCCTGTGCTTCGACTTCTTTTTTGTTTAAGGCATTCTTGCCGGTCGGCTCATTGCGACATCCTTTAAATTCAACGTAAATCTGTTGGCGAACATAGTTCAAGGTGTCTTCAAGCGTAGTACCAGAGGGGTTATTGCCATTGGCATCCATGAAGTCTTCGTAGTGTTTCAAGGCGTGCTTGTAGTTCTGGATTACTTGAAGACCTTTCTCGTACAAAAGACGGCCACTAAGCGGAACGTCTTTGTTCGAACGCAAAGCTTCTCGGGTGAACCCAGGATCGTGAATACAAAATCGGGAATTAGGGGAGCAGTGAAGCAAATCTTTTAGCTCCCACATGCACTCAGATCGGCTGTCATTTCCATGACGATTAACTTCAATATCCACTTGTTCAAAGGCAGCCCAATAAGGCCCTTTTGCGTTGAGAAGCAAATCCAAAACACTGGCATGCGCTTCGGTTCCATGAAAGGCCTTGTAATGGAGGTCATGCTGCGTTTCTTCTCTCGCCCCTTCCGCCTGCTCCTCCATGCAGATTTCTCGGCAATGCAGGGCAAGGGTGTTGCGCAACTCCTGTAGGATGTAATCAGGCAGTGTCATCGTCGCTTTGTGTTTCAACAGTTGTAGCAATGTGAGGCGTATCTGTCTATCTACTCGTCATTGTGTTGACTGTCATTGGATTGTAATGCAGACGAAAGATCCAATGACGATGTATCCCTATCCTAAATGCTGTGTTCTGATTGGTTGAATTCATCTCGTATTCCGTATGAATGTGTGGTTCGGAGAGTACATAATACAACACTAACCTTAATTCCGTACTACGTGTTCGCATAACGACTAGGATCGGTCTAACACTTGATCGAGGCATCCATGTACGCGGTTCTACACGATCAGCACAACACACATTTTTTTGGAGGAACAGAATCATCAAATGTGACGTTGCCCGACATATTGCCAAAGAAACCTACTACTAGCAGAAACTTTTCTCATTGCCTCAAAGCATAGCCGTTGTTCATCCACACCCTCCGTCGCAATCAGTGAAAATAATGAAGTGCAGCACACTTCCAAGCATGTCGTTATCCTCGTCATCTAATCATGAAAGGCGGCAATCTCGGATCATGAAACGGTTGGCCTTCCGTGTGAAACTCAAGCCAGGAAAGGAAGAAGAGTTTGGAAAACGACACGATGAACTATGGCCCGAATTGCAGCATATCATTTACGAAACAGATGTGAAGGACTATGCCATATTTATTGATGCCGAAACAAATATTCTCCTTGTCGTTCAAAATATTCGAGACGACCGAGAGACGGTTGCCGGTACTGGCAGTTGCTCTCAGGGTTTTGAATCGATCGAATCGAATCCGATTCAACAGAAATGGTGGGAAGCCTTGTCGGATATCCTGGATCCTTTGAGCTCAGGGGAGGCCCCGACAACATTTCCGGACGAGGAAATATTTCAATTTTCACAGAAAAAATGAAATAACTACGCATACAATACACAATGATCCACAAGAAAAAAATGTGACGGAAGTGGCATGCCAGTTCTTGGCGTTCCATAAGGTAACCGGAAGAATTTGTTTGCATTTCCGTCCGACGTAAATGGGTATCAGAATGCGCAGACGGGCGCTGCATTCTTCGATACCCTACCCAAATTGACCAGTTTAATGTCCAGAGTATAATTATTTCTTAAAATACAGACATTCCTGCTGCAAAGCGACAAAAATCATAATCTGCCTACTATTACCAAGGGTAATTGTCTAGTCTGCAATACCGTTTGGGTGATTCTGATACATATAAATTTCTTAGCCATGTTTTGCTAATTCAGATAACAGAGTCGGACACTATCTCAACAAGAGTGATGAAGAGGTGAATCATAAAGATATCCCCACTTGGGTATTATGTTACCACTCCAAATCCATGAGGTGAATGCAATCAGGATTACGATTATTAGAATCTAACCAAATTGTCATCACGAAATGAATATCTCCAAGGACTTCAGGTTCCTAATGTACAATGCTGATTGTTTGCATGTTCTGATTATTAGAAACCGCTTTTGGGTTTCCTTTTAATGACCTTGAGAGTTTCCTATGTGTTCCAGAATAATTCTTCAAAGATACCACAGAGTTATGACCAAAGGCACATCCTATGGAATCCATTGAACTCTGCATCTTTCATTTCCCAAGGATCACATTAAGGGTGCACACATTGATTAGAAGTGGTTTCATTGTTTTTGAAAGATAAATAGATTTCCTAGTGTGCAGTGGTGCAGATGTTGTATAGTAGTTTGTAGTGCAATGGAGATTAAAGGGTAACAGATGTTATTGTTTGGGGCATGCATTGTCACCATGAAGAATAGATGATAACCAACCACAACACAGAAATTATTGCGGTGGTGTTGCTGCCAATCTACAAATTTTCATGACAGGTTGCAAATATCACTTGGCTTAATGGAAGGAAGAAAATTGAAGCTTCAGTTGTGAAAAGAAAATTTAAAAAAAAAAGCAGACTGACCCAATCCTTCTAGGGCAATGCTGTCAGTCATAGAGACTGGTAGACAGGAGTCTGAGAGAAAGATTTGACACTTGAGAAATTGCATCGTTTGAGATGAGCCAGGCATGTTTGGAAATTTGTTTGTAGGTTTCTAGCTGTTTGTATTTCTTTTTTTTCATGGGGTTCATACTATTGATTGGTTTGTGATGAATGTTATGATACATTTTCCCTTAATCTTGGATTGTTAGTTGATTGTCAATAAACCAAACTGAATTAGCCTCAACAAGCTACAAGTGGCACATTCAGTTTTGACCAACATACCAATCTTCTTTCTGGCTTCTCAGATTTTTTCTAACAATCAAAAAATGTTGGCAATTTTTTCTTCCAATGGACATGATCCAAACTTTTCTTCAAATATTCAGACTAGAAAGTTGTCACCAACAATAACAAAAAAGGTTAGACAGAGTGAAGGCACATGCTATGACATTACAAAAAATTGATTTTGTCGTGTGCATAGAGAACAACTTATCAGAGCATCAAGGTGTTGAACCTCACTGATGAAGAAATTGAGGTTGCCCCATTTGTCTTGCCAGAGGCAGACAAGAAAAATGGAGGGGCAAATGTAATTGCCATTGCCAGAGAAGGGTGCTATTAGAGGCTTGCTTGCAAAATCTTGTCCAGGTGACTGATCACAGAAAGGGTGCCGTTAACTGCCGACCTGGAATTCTATTGTGACAGCTAAAAATTTGTTTATGAGCTTCACAATCATGTATGGGTATCACAACACATGGCATTTTGGATTAAGAACTGCCTTGTTGGTGTCATTCAGCCATGATAGAGTGTCATGGATGTGTGATAAAAGATTTTTGCATCAATCAAAGATGTTGGTAAGGCAACATCATTGGAGGATGCTAATAGATGTCAAAGAAGGAGGCTCTTTGATGTCTTCCTCTGAGGACCTTGGCGCCTGGTTTATGACACTGTAGACTGAGCTGTTGTCCACTGGAATAGAGCACATCTACCTTTCTACAGCAACTTTATCTTCTTCACACCCGACCTCTTTGTTCCAATGTTCCATGATTGTGTTTGACATTTACACAGTTCATTTTATGAATGATTAATCCATGATGTGTCTTCTAATCCATCGGGTACAACAAAGAAATTTGAGCCAACATTGAAGGCATGCCCTAATCATAGCATGCTTTCATAAAATCCATTGCACACAGATGCCATACACACTTCTTTCTGGTTACACAGTAACCAAGACAATGACTTGTGGTGCTAGTCGACCAGCTGTTCAGATTATGTTGTTTGGATGAAATCATTCTTATCTACCACCTGCTTTGGTAAAAACTGCCAAGCATGCACATGCATCATGCTTTCCCATTGTTCAATTTCTGGTGGATGACCAATGCTGTGTCATGCCTTTTTGGCCACCAACTGTTTGGGAATCATAAGTAATAGAACAATGCATGGAAAGTGATGAAAGTTACACAGCTAGAGCCATTTGAGTGCTGCAATGAGTGCATTTGATGATGAACTGCATCTGTTCAAGACATGCAGCACAAAAAGCTGATAATGGCACTTGACAGACCAACAGCTCAATGACAGCTGGAACTAAACACAATTGAAGATGACAGAACAAGAAGCAGAGTCTAACAAAGCAGGATCCACAATGCATTGTAACCTTTCAAATGATGGAAGTTGAATTGGACAAAACAAAGTTCTTGTAAAAGCAACCAATGATAAATGCAAAACTCCCAGATTAATGAAATGACATTGTGTTTGCATTGAGGTGCATGCAGTAAAAGAAAATGGGGAAGCTTTTGTATTCTGTCATGCAAAAAGCTTTTACTAGTACTAACCTGGACCAAAGGAAAGGCTGGGTGCTAACACAGAGCAGATCCACACAAAAAGTGTAGCAGTGATGTCAGGGGTGCTAGCCCGATGAGGACAAGAATTGAGCTTTGGGGATGCGAGAAGATGTAAGTAGAGGGGGAAATACAACAGAGTTTAACACCAAAAGAAAAGGGACACAAACAAAAAGTAGGATAAAAATATGACAATGATGAAGAAAAGTCATTACCAAGTCAAGAAAAGGAATCCCCTCTGCAATGCATCATGATGCCCATTCCAGCAATGCCAATGTCTGGAGCAAGACATGCATGTGAGATAACACAAAAAGCATTGCAAAATATTTGTTGCTGTCTGAACTCATAAAAAATGCAATTCTTTCATGACTCCCATCACTTGGTTAGCAGGCATGACATTTATGACCTCATCATTGCACAAAACAAACATGCCCTTCTCTTCATCACACTTGAGGCAAGTGCAGTGGCAATCATTCTCAGTCTTTCCCTCATGATAACACACAAATCCAAGCAATCTTAACATTTCCTTCACACCAGGCAACTTGATCTCAGTCGGGATCTTGGTAGGGGCAGGGGACCTCTAGCCACCATCATGACGCCATTTCGGGTTCAAAAAGAGGAAGGGTGGGCTTCCATTTTGGAGAAATGAACAATGAAATGAAGTGAGGTAACCGGTAACAAAGCTCAACCAGTCCACGTCCAAGGGCAGGATGACACACACACACCTTTGTTCAAATTGAAGTTGCGGGCCGAATGCCTTGTGCACACTCTCCTTCTTACAACGATCACAATGTCCAACAAGTAGGCCCACAACAGCAAAAGATCCATGAGCACAATTGAGAGCTGCTATCTTTTCTTAAACCGATGACTCCACTGTGGCAGAAGGAAGGTCTAGCATGCAACCTTCATGGCTGTTGTCGTGACCAGACAACAAAGAGGATCAAATGTTCAGTTGAGAGACTACAGGGCAGAAGCAGGGAATTTCATCAGGACTTGCATGAACTCACTGGCAAAATTGGTCATGGACAATTCCGGATGCTCAGCATGTGGAAGAATCACTGACAAGACGAAACAATTTGTTTCCTCCAGTTTTCATACAAAAATGTCCCTTGAAATCAGGACCAAGCACTCCATGCAAATCCGAAGGAAAATCCCCTGCACAATGCTGCTTTGAGTCGCCATGTTTGTCAGTGACCACAAAAACACGACATGGTGCTTGAATTTCTTGACCCTTTTGGGAGGGATGACATCCTGCTTGGTGCCATCCAATCTGACCAAAAGACCCAGCAGTAAATCAATCAAGAGTCCCTGTTCTGGATCCTCTGGACACGTTTTTTTCCAAAAACCTCCACTAGGCCCTGGCACACCGAAAGCATTTGCACCACAGCTGTGATGAAACAGGGATGACCAAGATTGGGCATGCCACCACCAATGGCTAGTGCGACAGCATCACTTGCATCATCCTCTCCAGAGAGATCCACCACTTCCGGCAAGCCATTCTCCATTGCATGCTCAAGAAATTTCATGATTGATGGTAAAGTGGAGCCCACCTGAAGACTGGCTAGACACACGTTCTGACCCTGGCCAGAGATGAACAAACCCGGGGTGCCAAGAAATTAGTGGAGCCAGCAAAACATCAATCTGCTCCTGTGGAAAGTCAGGACCAAAACGACCTCTGCCATCCCAAACCTTTGGAATGCCGCCTCCCCAGCTGAAGACAACATGGAGCTGTTCACAGCGCGTAGCATTTTGTTTGGTGGAATCATCATGGGCAAATCCCCAGTGAGTGAAACTGCGTCCGAGATGGGTCAGGGTGACAGGGCTTGCACCGTTCACAACGAGAGAAAAATTGTTGGCTTCCGTCAAGAGATTCACAAGGTTCATTTTCGGGGCTTCCTCTTTCCACCAGACTGATCATTCCTCTGAAGTGCAGTCATGCTTCACCGCACCAGCAGCTCCAGAAAGGTTAGCGAAGATTTTGTGACACCTGTCGATGCTAACAACAAAATTGCACAACATCTCTGTGTTTTGTTGATTGTGAACAAACTTCATTTTGAAAAACACCAACTAAGCAAACACTGAGAGAAACCCACTGTTTTCAGTTGGGAGAAACAGAGGGGAAAACGCTCAACAATCGAGGAGAATTTGAAAGAAGAAAAACTTCTTCTTCTTCTTCTTCTTCTTCTTCTTCTTCTTCTTCTTCTTCTTCTTCTTCTTCTTCTTCTTCTTCTTCTT
>ENA-ORBV01016423-ORBV01016423.1-microbial-mat-metagenome-genome-assembly--contig:-NODE-16423-length-10747-cov-4.152015_pt1 | contig 10747 bp, 8 predicted proteins | sample MGYA00237777_ERZ505514 | MGnify/ENA primary metagenome ERZ505514 (study PRJEB26160, sample SAMN06269048) | microbial mat metagenome | isolation source: Oligotrophic lake microbial mat | place...
CTCCGGTGGTCACGTTGCCCATCGTACCCGTCTCTGTTTCCAACCTTCCTGACGGTAAGATTCTGCTTTGGTCGGCAGAAAACCGCTTCAGCTTCGGCGCCAATCTCGGTCGCACTTATACGGTCATTTTCGATCCTGCGACGGGCACTGCGACAGAGCGACTCGTGAGCGAGACGGGTCACGACATGTTCTGCCCGGGCACAGCGAACTTGCCCGACGGCCGCGTGCTCGTGAACGGCGGTCTCAGCAGCGGCATCACCAGCATCTACGACCCTGCGTCGGGGACTTGGACTCGCGCCGCCAACATGAACATCCCGCGTGCCTACCAAGGCACGGCGCCGCTCGCCGATGGTTCGGTGCTTGCGTTGGGTGGCTCGTGGGCAGGTGGCGTCGGCAACAAGCACGGCGAATTGTGGACGGAAGCAAACGGCTGGCGCTTGCTGAGTGGCGTTCGCATCGATTCGTTCTTGTCGACGGACGCCACGCGGAACTTCGGCATGGATAGCCACTTGTGGCTGATGGCGGCCGGCAATGGGCGCGTGTTTCACGCCGGGCCCGGCTTCAACATGCACTGGATCACCACCAGTGGGAACGGGCTCGTAACGCCCGTTGGCCGGCGCGGCGACGATGAATTCAGCATCAACGGCAACGCCGTGATGTTCGACACGGGCAAGGTGCTGAAGGTGGGTGGCGCCGCCGGCTACGACGGCATCGTCTCCAACGCCAACAGCTACGTGATCGAGCTCGGTGCCGAAGTATACGTTCGCAAGCTGCAACCGATGGCTTACCGTCGTGCGTTTCACAACTCCGTGGTGCTGCCGAACGGCCAAGTCGTGATCATCGGCGGTGCGACGGTGGCAGTCGGTTTCTCCGACAACAATTCGGTGCTTGCCCCCGAGCTCTTCGATCCCATCACCGAAACCTTCACGACGCTGCCGCCCATGGCGGTCCCGCGCAACTATCACAGCGTCGCGCTGCTGCTGCCTGACGGTCGCTGACATTCGCAGCCAGCGCCTTGCCCGTTGGCCTGACTCTCAATCCGGCGACGGGCCTGATCACGGGCGCGGCCACGGCCGTCGGCCGCTCTATGGTTGAGGTGAGCGCGTCGGACGGCCAGCAAACGATGAGCAGCCAGTTCGTCTGGGAGGTCTCTGAAGGAGGAGCCACCCGCTTCGTCCGTTTCGAGGCGCGCTCCGAAGTGGCAGGCAACCCCTGGTCCTCGGCGGCCGAGCTGAACTTGCTCGGGGAAGACGGCCAGCCGCTGCCGCGTGCTGCCTGGACGATCAGCGCTGATAGCGCCGAGCTGGTAGGCGAAAACGGCGCCGCACAAAACGCCATTGACGGTAATCCGGCCACGATGTGGCACAGCCAGTGGCAGGGTGCGAATCCCCCGCCACCGCATTGGCTGCGCGTCGACCTTGGCGGCGAGTTCACGTTGACTGGGCTGCGCTACACTCCCCGCCAGGGCGCCTCTCGCAACGGAATGGTTGGCGACGCCGTCAGCCTTTCGCTCACTGGTAGCGATCCGGACGGCGATGCTTTGACGTACGCCGCGCTCGGGTTGCCCGCCGGCCTTGTCCTCAACGCCGCGAGCGGCGTCATCAGCGGTGCTCCCACCGCTCCCGGCAACTACACGGTCACTGCCAGCGTGAGCGACGGCCGAGGTGGCAGCGCCAGCGCAGAGTTCGTCTGGCTCGTAGGCATGGCGCCCCCAACGGTCCAGCCCGTCGTTGCTCCGATTGCCGCGAGCGGCTTGACCGCGAGCTACTCTGCCAATGCAGGCGGGAGCGGGCCACTCGAGTACCAGTGGAGCTTCGGTGACGGCACGCCCATCCCTGCATTCAGCGCCTCACCGAACGTCTCGCAAACCTTTGCGGGGCCCGGGGTCTACAGGGTCACGCTTACCGTGCGCAATATCGAGGGCGATTCAGTATCTACCCAGTTCGTGCAGGGTGTGGCTACTCCAGCGCTGGCGGGCAGCCCGCGAGCGTCCTCCAATTTAGCCGAGGAATTGCGAGCCGGGCAGAGCGCGAGAATATGGGTCGCCAACATCGACAACGACACGGTCTCTGTCTTCGACCGCGTCACGCTGAGCAAGCTTTCCGAGGTACCGGTCGGCAGCAGCCCTCGCAGCGTCAGCATCGCTCCGGACGGGCGCGTTTGGGTCACCAACAAGGGCTCCAGCACGATTAGCATCATCGATCCGGCGACGCTCGCCGTAGCGGCAACCGTTAGCTTGCCGCGAGCGCGCCGATTTCCGCTCTTGGCCGGGCAGCGGTACGACGTAGTACTGGAGTATAACGAGTTCGGTGGAGGCGCCGTGATGCAGCTCAATTGGCTGCCGCCCGGCGTCAGCGGCTACGCTGCGGTGCCTTCGATCCAGCTGTATGCCAATTAGCCCTTCGTCGCCGCGTCTTGCGCGACGGCATTGACCCCGCCCACATCATGGTCCCCCAAACAATGCCTCGCTACACCCTCACCGACTCGGAGTGCCAAGCGCTATGGCCCTACGTTACCGCTCACTGAGCCCTCTTTCCCGCCGCCGTTTCATCATCGGCTCCGCCGTCACGGCGCTCGGGAGTACGAGCTCGGCTGGGTGGGGGCACAACGACGCCGGCATTCTGAGCCCGCCCCTACCGCCACCCTCCGTAGCGCTCACCTTGCACGACAACTCCAGCACGACCCTGCAGACCGTGCTTTCCGGCCGCGTCTCCGCTGTTCAGCTCATGTTCACCAGCTGTCAGGCCACCTGCCCCATTCAAGGGGCACTCTTCGCCTCCGCCGCCAAAAAGCTGGGCGAGCGCCTGAAGCCCGCGCAGCTCATCTCGATCAGCATCGACCCCGGCCAAGACACGCCCGCCGCCCTTCGGGACTGGCTCAAGCGCTTCGGCGCGTCGCCTCGCTGGCGCGCCGCCCGTCCCGACAAGCAACAGCTCGACGCCCTCGTCACGTTCCTCAAGTCGAAAAATCCGGCACCGGATCCGCACACCGCCCAAGTCTATTTCTTCAACCGCAAGGGCGAGCTCGTCATGCGTAGCGTGGACTTCCCGCCTGCCGCGGAAGTAGTGCGCGTGCTGGAGTCGATGGTCTGGCTGCCCCCGCCCGTCGTTTAGGCGGCGCTCTAGAGTTGGCTCAACTTTCTCTGAAGGTCGCGCACGAGGGTGACGTGTTGGTCGAGCGTGCGGCGGTCGTCAGCCGGAGCGGGCTGGCTAAGCCAGTTAAGCTCCGCGAGATTGAAGTCGAGCAGTAGCATGCGACGCTGCGCTACGCTCTGAACGGGGCCTGTCGCGGGTGTTTGCGGCGGTGACACACTGGGAGCCTCGTAGGAGTCGCGCGAGCGAAACGGTGTGCTGAGGGCGAGCTCCACGAGCAGCTCACCGATGTCGAGATCTGCGTTGGCGAAAGCCGCGTGGATGCGCTGAACGGCGCAGTCGTCGCCAGCGGTGAGGCGGCGTTGACTGGCGTAGGTCAGCCACGTCTTGGCAAGGCATTGACCCACAACTTTGCTTTCACTGAGCAACGCGGCGAGCTCGCCAACCCCGACGAACGGTCCGTCGATTTCCCCGGCGTCTACGAACTGGCCGGTGGAGTCGACGGGCTGGCCGTTGTCAGTGGTTCGATGGATGCCGAGCTCGTCGAAGTTTTCGAAGCCGAAACCAATGGCATCGATCAGTTGATGACAACCGGCACAGCTGGGGTCGGTTTGGTGCTGCATCCAAGCCTCACGGCGCGTCTGGCCAGGCTGAATTTCGATGCTTGTATCGATGTTTGGGGGTGGGGCTGGGACCTCGGTGCACAGCAATCGCTGGCGCACGAACAAGCCGCGCGAGGTGGGATTGTCGAAACGAGTCAGCAGACTCGGTTGTGAAAGCACGCCGAAGTAGCGCACCGGGTCGAGCTCCACTTTCGCGAAACCTTGAGCGGGCACGGCAACGCCGTAGCGCGGTGCCAGGAGTTGATCGACGAACCCAGTGTCCGATAGCAAGAGGTCAGGCCAGCGCCGCTTGTCTTGGAAAATGTCGACGATGAAGCGCTCGGTTGACGAGCGCATTGAAGCCAGGAGCTCGGGCGGGAGGCCTGGACGCGGCACGGCTGCCCCGTCATCCAAACCAAGCCATTGTGTGTGAAAATGCAGGACGGCGTCGTTGAAAGCCGGCTCTGCCATCAACCGCCGCGTGGCGGACTCCATGCCCTCGTCAGTGTCCAGATCACCGTTCGCAGCGGCGGACGAAAGCTCCGCGTCGGGTGGCGCGCCGGACAGTAGATACGAGAGCCTGCTAGCGACCTCGAATCCGGTGAGCCGTGTACTGCCGCCGGGGCCAGCTTGACCGCCGCCCCCGTAGGTCTTGTAGAGAAACAGAGGCGAAAGCAAGGTCGCAGTGACGACGAGCTCGACGCCGCTCTCGAAGTCTCCACTGGCGCTGCCAGCCTTGAAGAGACCCACGTATCGCTCAAGCTCGCCCGCCGCGAGCGGCCTTCGGAAGGCGCGGCTGAGGAGCTTGTCGACGAAGGCTTCAGCGCAAGCATCGTCAACGCCCGCCGAAGAGTCACACGGCAGCAGGCCTTGCCCGCGAGCCCCCACGCCTTGTTTCTCTGCTTCCGCGAACAACGCGTCCATCGTGACTGTGCCCATAGCCATCGAGAAGGCGAACCAGGCCTCCGCTCTTGGATCGCGGGGAAACTGTTCGGTGACCGCCGTCCCCGTGAGCGCAAGCACGCTACGGCCGTATTCCCACGTCGATAAAGCGCGCAGCGGCAACGGATTGGCTGCTGCGACGCACGCTGGCAAGTCGACGTTGGGGCTGCCCCCCATGGCCGGCACGCCGCCCTCACCAGCGTTAGCGCTACCAGCTCCGAGTATCATCGACGCACCTGCTTGCCCGCCTTCCGCGAGCGACGCCCCGCCGGCGGCGCCGTCGTCCGCACCTGCTTCCGACAGCGTGCGTTGCGTGAGGCCACCGGAACAGCCGACGACGCAAGACAATGCCAACACTAGGTCGATTCGCAGCTTAGCCATGGTTCCTCTTCCGAGCACTGGAGCGCCCGCCAAGCTAAAGCATGAGGCGTGCCGAGCCTTAAAGACGAACCAAATCACCGCAACGCGCAGGTTTAGACCAGCTGCGGCGGCCAATGGCCCACCACCCCCTTGCGTGACTCCCGCCCGGAAGCTCACACACCTGACCGGATTTCAGGACAGGTTTCGGCTGCTGCTCGCCACCCTCGCCCCTCAGCCATGTCCTCCGAAAACGCGATTGGGGTTTGACAACAACGCCGAGGCGATGTGATTGAGCGCGCCGGGACGCGACGAGCTTCCGGAATCAATGGCCGAGATCGTCGCCGCTTCCTGACATTGGCTGCGTCAGGCTTGGTTGGCGGACTCGTTCTGCGCCTGGACCGAGAAGCGCGCGGCGCCGTGGAATCGCCGTCGCGCTTCGTGCTCTACAACAACGCCAACGGGCTGCAGAAGATGCACCTGGATAGGAGCAGCGTGCGGAGCGCCTCGGATTTCAGCTTGGCGTCCTTCATGACGCACTTCGAGCCGCACAAGGCTGAGCTGACGGTCGTCCAGAACCTGTACTGCAGCGTGGGCGAGTACCTGCACGGCAACGCCAGCAGCGCGCTTTCTTGCGTGGATCGCGGTCCAAGCGACGGCGCCAATGGTACGAGCCAGATCGTGGTCGGCGGACCAACCATCGACCAGCTGATCGCCAGTCAGATCGGCCAACAAGAACGGCTTCGGTCGCTGGTACTCGGTCACCCGTTCAACGTGGACGACTGGAACTGCACGCAGGGCACGATAGTTGGCCGCGCCGAAAACGAGCCCGTTCACCCGTCGCTCGATCCGGTGAAGGCTCATGAGCTCGTTTTCGGGCTAACTGGGCAGGGCATGCCGCAATACCTCAACACCATTCGGGCCGTATTGCCTTCCGCTGAGCTACAGAAGTTCACCGCGTCTGACCGTTCCGCTGAGTTTTCGACGAATGCGGGCCTCCGGCGCTTCGACTTCAATGCGACTCAAACGGTGATGGAAAACGCCGAAGCGGAAGCCGCAACCGTCAAGGAGTTAGCGCAACGCCTGCCATGCCTGGCCGGTGTACCGGACAGCGTTTGCGTTCGTGAGCTGCTAAAGACCGTGGGCAGCGAACTCTATCAGGAACCGATCGCTGAACCACTCGTCGCAAAGCTCGTCGCCTATTCGAGCCGCACGCAGCGGCAGATGCTGATGAAGCGGTGGCCCTCGTGATGCGTGCTCTCCTGAGCTCGCCATGCTTTCTGTTTCGCGAGGAACTGGGAAAGGCGGACGCGGCTGGCTTTCGGCTCACTTCGCACGAGGTCGCCAGCGCACTTTCTTTCACGCTGGCGGACGCTCCTCCAGATGCAGAGCTTCGCGCTCTGGCCAGCATGGATGCGCTCCAGAATGCAGAGCAGATTCGGGCGCAAGTGCTGCGTCTGCTAGCTACCGAGCCTGGCATCATCGGCGTACGCTCCTTCTTGGGTGAGTTCTTGGGTGCGCGAAACTTCGTGACCGTCGGTAAGAGCGAGGAAAGCTTCCCGCTGTTCGATGACGCGACTCGCACCGATGCACTAGCGGACTTCCAGGACACGATTGCCCTCACCCTGCGTTCGCCGACCCCCACATTTGCGGAGCTGTTCACAACGCGGCAATTCGTCGTTCGTCCCCGCACTGCAGCCTTACTGGGCTGGGACGCTCGAGGATTGGCAGCGGGCGGGTCCCCCATGCCGCTGACCGAGCCGGGTCGTATGGGGCTTTTGACACATCCAGTTTTGATGGCCACCTTGGCCCATCAGGTCGAAACAAACCCAGTCGCCCGCGGTCATCTCGTTTCTGACAAGCTGCTTTGCCTCAGCGTGCCCCCGCCGCCGATGGCCGTCACGTTCCCGACGCGCAGCACCGAGGGCCCTCCCAAGACTCTGCGTCAGACCCTGGATGCCGAACACTCGGTAGGTGGTTGCGCCGGCTGTCACGAGCTCATGGACCCGCTCGGCTACCCGTTCGAGGCATTCGACGCCGTGGGTCGTTTCCGGACGACGGACGCGGGGCTACCGCTCGATACATCCGGCAACATACCGCAGACGCCGGACATGGGCGGCCCAGTTTCCGGAGTAGAAGAGCTACTCACCAGGGTAGCTAGCTCCGAGACCGCACGCGCTTGCTTCACCCGCCACGTCTTCAAGTACGTGGCAGGAGTCGAGGACACGCCGGACCTGGAGTGCACGACCGCAAACCTCGCCGCGTCGTTCACGCAGCAAAACGGCAGCATCCCGGAGCTCATCGTCGCCACGCTTCGTTCCGACCTTTTCCTGCAGCGCCGCGACGAGCAATGACGGGGCCGCTCAACCTTGCGTCGCGGTCTGTCGTAGGTCTGTACGGGAGCGTCGCCGAATCATGTCGCGACGATCGGCGCTGCCGCGCGGTGTCCCGTGGGGCCACCCCGCCCTTGGCACTGAAGGTGTTTTCCGTTCCGATCAACCTCGAGCAGGCGCCAATCTGCCGGGACGCCTTCAGCTAAGCCAGTAGGCCCGTCAGTGGCCCGCTCCCCGTGTCTTCGTTACCGAACGTGCTCACGTCTACGCCCATGATCTGGCACAGGGACACCAACAGCCGCTGGTGATTCACGTCCCCGAAGTCCATGAACCGACCCATCGGAATCTTGCCGCCGCCCCCACCGGCCATTAAGAAGGGCATCGGGTACTTGCTGTGGGCGTTGCCGCGCGCCAGCTCATTGCCCCAAATGATCACGGTGTTGTCGAGCAACGTACCATCGCCCTCCGGAACAGCCGCCATCAGGGCGAGCATGTAGTTGAGCTCGGACGCATAGAATGACTGAATCTTGGTGAGCCACGTCGTCATGCGTGGGTCGCTGTCGTCCATATGCCCAATACCGTGGTGATGCGGTACTCCGACCTTGTCGGTGGTGATGTCGAGCACGCTCTGATTGCTGAGCTCCGGAATCAGCCAGCCATACTCCTCGATGGATCCGCACGACGACCATTGCAGGCTGGCCACGCGGGTCAGATCGCAAGTCAACGACATGACGAGCTGCTCGATCATCATACGTGAAATCTTGGGCAGATTGTCGTTGCCGTTGGGATCCAGCTGCTCGCCATGACGAGGTGGGCTGCAAACCGTGGCGGGCGCGTTGTTGCGCGCTTCGAGCTCTCGAATAGCGGTCAGGTGCGCGTCCAGCTTGATGCGATCAGCAGCGCTGTACTTGGGCTGCAGGGCTGAGAGGTCGTCTTTGACCAGATCAAGCACGCTCCGTCGCTCTGCCCGAATGCGTTCCAGCTGGTCTTGGCCCCCCTCTGCAACGTTCGCAAACAGGCGAGCGAACATCTGGGTCGGGTCCTCTACGGGCGAGAGTGGTTGGCGCGCGCCAGCGTAGCACATGCGACTGAAAATCGTCGAGCCGCTCTGTCGGAAGCTGGCCAGCGCACCAAACTCGAGGCTCTTGAACGGCGTCTGGCCACCCACCGCGTTCGCCACCGCCTGATCAACGGAGAGCCCGCCGGCCCAAGGCTCACCACTGGCCGGGTCCTTGACCAACGTGCTACCCGTCCACAGCTTGGCGATGCCTTGCTGGTGGCCGTCGCCGGGGTCCTCCGTTCGGTGCTCGATGCGCAGGCCATCCAAGACGACCAGCTTGTCCTTGTTGGACGCGAGCGGCAGCATCATCTCGTTGAGGTCGAAGTTGCCGCCGGGCGTGCCGATGGGTCGCCACTTTTCCTCCAGACTGCCGTTGGACGAGAACAGCAGCACGACGCGCGTCGGTGGCTTACCCGCCGCTCCTCGTGCTTCGCGCTCGAGCAGCGGCAAGAACGGGTAAAGCGCGACGCTGGCGCCCAATCCCGAGAGCAACGCGCGTCTCGAAAGATCCGAGTGGGGTGGCTTGCCCGACCGACGTGAAGCTCCGTGCATGCGTTTCCTCGTGTGGTTTCGATTGTTCACTCGCGGCGTGCCAGTCGGAACGCGTCGGAGGCAACGATGGCTCGGATCAGTTCGCGCAGATCGCCGCCGCTCGCGCTCAACGCGGCGCGCAGCTGCTGCACGCTGCATTCGTCCTGGTCTGTCGGCGTGCGGTCCAATGCAAAGCGGAACCATTGTGAGGCGACGCAGTCGGAAACCTCCTGGCTGCGAGCCAGCTTCGTCGATAGCTCGACCGCACCGTCGAAAGTGCCATCGACGTCGCTGCTAGTTAGCTCGCCGGTGGCATCGATGGGGAGCCCTGCTTGCGTCGTCTGGTAGGCCCCGATCGCGTCGTAGTGTTCGAAACCGAACCCGACGGGGTCGATCAGCTGGTGACAACCCGCGCAAGCCGGGTTTGCGGCGTGCTGCGCAAAACGCTGTCGCGTCGAAGCGTTGCGATCGACCGCAGGCGGAGTGACGGCCTGCGGCGGCGGCGGCAACGCCTGGCAAAGCACGTTCTTACGCACGAAGACGCCGCGCTTGATCGGTGAGGCTTCCAGGGAGCTGGCCAGCGCGGCCATCGGTGCGGCGCGCGTGAGCAGGCCGGCGCGCTGACTCGGGTCGAGCGGGTGCGTCCCGTCCGCGGCCGTCGTTGTCGAGCCATAAAAGGCCAGGAGCTCTGGGTCAGAAGTCACTGTATAAGAGGCCGTGAAGAGGGTCTCGAGCCGCCGGTCGCCCTCGAAGATGACGTGATTGGCGAAGTCGCTCACCTCGTTCTTCATGGCTAACGCAAGGGTGGGCGTGAAACTCGGAAAGCTCGCGCCGTCTTTGGTCAACAGGTCGAGCTGATCGACTCGAAGCCACTGCCGATGCAGTCTGCCAAACGCTTCGCGGGCTCGCGGTGCCGCCAGCATGCGGTCGACTTGTCGCTCGCGCTCGTTCTGGTCGCCGAGCACGCCGTCTGCTGCCGCCCGAAATAGCGTCGCGTCGGGCATCGTGTCCCACAAGAAATAGGACAACCTCGAAGCGAGCGCGTAGCTATCGACGGAGTAGCTGCTTCCTGGCGTCTCGCCGCCGGCCTCCACGTGGTAGAGAAACTTCGGCGACTGCAGCATGGCCGTGATGACGACCCGCACGGCGTCTCGAAAGGATCCTCCCGCACCGCAAACCTGTTGGTACACCGCCATGATTCTGGCGACGTCGGCAGCGGCGAGTGGCGAACGGTAGGCCCGCGCGCCAAACTCGGCCGCGAACGCCTGCGCACAGCCAGCTTCGTTCCCATCAGGTGCGCACGGCAAGAGCGCCGAGAGGTCTTCGACGGCCGCGGCCGCCGCTTCCTCCGCAGGTGAAAAGTTTTGAAACGATGCCTCCGGTGTGAGCAGCTGGGCTGGTAACCAGCCGCTTGCTGGAAAAATCCCCGCAGTTCAGTTTCACCCCGAAAGCCCGGCCAGCGACCCTGCGCATTCGGGGTCGCCGAACGAACTCCCTGGCAGCGCGACGCCCACGGCTTCTGCTAGCGCGGCGAACAAACGATTCGTCGGGTACCGTCGGGCGCGCGCAGCAGTCATCGCGGGCTGAGCGCACCCCCAGCTCCGCCCGCGATGACAATCGGCAGGTCGCTCCAGTTGTGTCGACTACCGTCTGCCATGTGGTTCACGAACACGATCGCGATGTTGTCGAGCATCGTGCCCGCGCCTTCAGGCACTGCTTTGAAGCGCTGAATCAGCGCGGCAAACTGCGACACGATCCAGTTGTCGCGTTTGATCTTGGCGTCCTTGTTGTTGTCGGGGTTGGCCGGGTCTCGCGGGGTATGAGTTACGT
>ENA-ORBV01016424-ORBV01016424.1-microbial-mat-metagenome-genome-assembly--contig:-NODE-16424-length-10746-cov-7.573531_pt1 | contig 10746 bp, 11 predicted proteins | sample MGYA00237777_ERZ505514 | MGnify/ENA primary metagenome ERZ505514 (study PRJEB26160, sample SAMN06269048) | microbial mat metagenome | isolation source: Oligotrophic lake microbial mat | place...
TGACGAGCTTGGATCTGGAACATAGATTTTACCATCGTGAATCAGGTCGAATCACGGGCGAAATCGTACATCTCTCAGGGACTACGGCAACCACGACCAACTTCAAGTGTTTGGCCATGCACGATTGATTAAATTCAAGGCTTGGTGCGGAACGAGAGTGGGAGGGGAGAGAATTGGTGGATTTGCGAATGGTTGGTGACAGTCAATCTGGACTTAAGATTTGGCACCGAAGAACTTGCAAATGTCTTCCGGGGTGTTGGCTGGCAGAGATGGTGTCTTCTCCAGGTCTTCAGTCATTGGGTGACTTGTCAACGTGGCCACACTGATCCTTTTGTTTTCAAATCTGAGGTCATTGCGGATGTGTTCCTCCGCGGCTGTTGCAATCCTTCGAAGGACTTCCTTGCACTTCGGTGGGACTTCAGGCATCGAGGGGTGAGAATCTGCGTGCATCAGAACCATCCTGACGACACGCTTAATGCTTGCAAACTTGTTTTTGTGACTCTTCCTCTCGATTGGGTCCATGTCTTCTTTCCAACTTTCGCTGTTCAAGTCCAAGGCATAGCCGGCGCGATAGTCTTCGTCGAAGAAGGCCACAAAGACGTCCGATACTGAATTCTGATTGGTGAGGCCTTTGCTGCTGGTCGTGAACTTGATGACGGTCAAGGGGGAGGTGAACCGTGGTGATTCGGGGCGTTCGCCCATGAGGTGATTCTCGATCCTTCGGACAGAAGTCGCCACGTCATGCGCATTTGAATTGTTCTGTGTGCTCAAATTCCTTTCATGACGAAGCATCTCGGTCATGTCGTTCAGTTGGTGGCGCAATTGTTGGACGATCACATGGGTGGACTGGGTGATCGAGGCCATCGTATTGAAGTGGGTCGTAAAACATCTGGAGTCCATCAGGATTCTGTTACCGTCTTTCCTGTCTCCTCCGTACAGTGCAGTAGAACCCTCTTTGCTAGCTAGTCTCCGAGGGACTAATGGGCTATAATGTGAGAGTTCTATTACTGTGATTCGGCTCGCTTTGTTAACTGTCGTTTAACTCTAGATGTTATATCGTACACGGTTCGTGATTGAAGTTCAAGTGTTTACAAACTAACGCGACAGCGACGGGAAGTTTTGACAAATCCTTGAAGGTAGCGGTTGCCAGTGTCATTGTCGCCAGTGTCATTGTCGCGAACTGCAAACGTAACGCAAAGTACATCCTTTGGGGGTAAATTCGAAAGACGATCGATATCCGCGTTGGTGAATGAGTGTTTGGTGAAGCCCCATTGTGAAGCCTTGCGGCGTGTGTCGATACGAACGAAAGGGTTGGTTGATCGGGTGTGTGTGTGTGTGTGGGGGGGTCATCTTTAGGATTAGCCTTGAATTGAACGAATCGGTGTGAGGCTCTTTGCGAGCAACCCAGCACATCTACGAGTCGTATGTGCGTTGACGTTTTGCAGAGTGACCAGAGTTGTCACTCTGCAATGGCATTTCCTTGCGATGGTTCAACACATCAAGGACATCCTTTGAAAAAAAGAACTTTGCGTTTCCGCCGTGAATTGTGTACAACCAATCGGTCTGCAAAGCGGGCGTGTGTTGACTTTTGCAAAGCTGGGCCATTGTGCTTGCGTCCTTCTGCAGTCCCTTGCCTGGTGTAGACGCTTTGGTCGCAAGCACCGGATACTCCATTAAGACACGGACAATGGATTGATTCAGAAACATTTTCTCGAGCGACACCCATTTAAGCAGTAGTTCTTCCTCTGTCAATGACAGTCGCATCTCTGGTTTCCCACGATTGTGGTGGTAAAGCCAATTGGGAACCAGTGTGCCTAGTGCCTTTGGCTGTGACTGGACCATACAGTACTTTGACTGGCACACAACAACCCTGTACTCTTTGTGTGTTTTATTCCACATCAAGCAAACGAGATCTGGCCCAAAGAGTTCGTCGGGAAGGCAGAACGGGGGAACGGAGCCCTCCAACTTTGCGCTCTTAGCAGCTTCCAACCACTCCATTGTCAGCTTTACTTTCTCAGTTGTTTGGCCTTTGCATGACTTAGCAATAACGCCATATGCTGATCTTAACGGGACACTGAAGTCACAAAATCGATCCTCCGGGAAAAGAGCCACCAGCTTCTTGGAGAGATGCTTTTGAAGCGGACGAATGCAAAGCTTCTCGTAGCCATCACACATGCCACCATCCTCCTGCATCTCGAGATGTGATAAGAGCAATTCGTCAACACCGTAATATCGCACGCCAGCTTCCACCATCAAGGGCTCGTCGATGTACGCAACAACAGACTCGGTATCCAAGTTAGTCTCTCGAACGTGCAAAGCTGCAACTCCTGTCATGAGATCAGAATCTTTGCATCCTCCTTGAGTAAATCGGGCTTCATCCCGAATGCGTATTTGTAAATTGCCCTTTCAATTTCGTTGAGTGATTTGCGATGTTTTCGGGTTTTGTTTTCCGCATCAAACTCCTCGAACGCAGAACACGCAGTTCTGTTGCCACCTTGCCATGACTTCCGACGATCGCTGAGTTTGGAGGTCATGTCATGGATGTAACGGTCAATTGCTTGAATCAAGGCAGCGTCGTCCCCTGTGAACTCTCCCTTCGTTGGTTCTTTGTAGCTCTTGTCTGTTCGAACAAGATACTCTTCCACAAACGTGGCTGCCCACCGTGGCCTGCCTCGAAGCCAGCTTGTAACGTGTCTTCGGATATTCTCATCGACGTTTTCAAGTTGCAGAAAAGTCGACAAATAATCCTCTACTTGAGATCCTGTCAGCGGCAAGAAATTAACGAATGCACTGTTCTCAGCAACTGTGCAGGCAAATTTGGCGTTCCCAGAAGTCTTTTCCTTCTCCAAACCCTCCATCGACATTCCTGTGCCCGAAAAAATCGGGAAGGGAAATATAGTTGGATTCGCAACAGAGATTCGTGTCTCCAGCAAACCCTTGAAGATTCCAGAGAAGCTGGAGCGCTTGTCCCCTTTGGTCCCTAAGAAAAATCCCCTCTCATCATTCAGCAGAACTTGGGCTTCGTCGACAAATATTGCAGCCCACGCGTGCTCATGATCCAAGAATACTTCATCCATTGTGGTAGTCGCGATTAAATTTTTGCAACGTCGAAAAAGCTCGTAGAAAATGTCCTTTCCAAAATAGTGGTTTGGGTACAGCTGCAACAAGAGCCATTCATAGGGGGTCAAGTCGTTGTAAACTTCCTTGACAGCCAAGAAGACCATGCTTCGAATGAAAAGAAGAAGTTGCAATCTTGTTTTAACCCGTAGCAAGTTGTCGTTGTTACCACCAACGTCGCGTGCACTCATGAGATTAGCCAATACTTCGCGGAGGTCTGCGGAGCCCGGATCCGCTTTCGGCGTGTTTAGCAGGTGATTCCGTTCGCTCACACAAGTCAAGTAAATGCCATAGTTGTGGCTGAGATATTCCAAGACGGAACGAGTTTTACCCGCGCCTGACGTGCCATACAACACGCCCGGAGAGGTCCAACGGGTCGCTTCGATGTACTGGTAAACTCCTTTGTTTTTGCGTTCGACGAGCTGTTGGACGTTCAAGGTGTCGAGGTCGTAGAGCAGCAAACTTGGGCGCGATGTAGGCAGCCCCGGAATCGTTGGAATGGAAACATCGCTTCGTCGGCGACACCCAAGCACTTTATTATCACTAACACTGAATAAATCCAACGGCGGCACCTGAAAATTCGCCATCTCTTGTCGGATAAGCCCATCAATGCGATCCCGGGCCGCTAGAACAGCAGCGTCGATGTCCATCGTGCGCTGCTTCGTTCCGCTCTTGTTGCTAGCTAGGGTGTGCCATCGTGCCGTGTTGTCTGCTGTGGTTGCTTGGTACTATCTAGCACAATAATTATATTGGGTTTGGCTAAAAGATTGTGCTTTTTTTGCCTCCTGGCTAAACTTTTGGCCTTAATAATTTAATTTATCGAGTTTATATGGGTTTATTTTGGGTATGCCTGCTCGCACACACGGAAGTGGTCCAAGTCCGATTTTTAAATAAGCATGTCACAGAAGACGTCACACTTCGTACTACCAAAGTAGATAGTAATTCTAAAAATAAATTTAGCTGGCACCGGGAAGGCTAAAAATTCCCTTCCTCTTGCACCAACAGCAACAGAGATCAACACCATGCCATGTGTCCAAACTAGAATTGATTAGTAGCTTTGTTAGTTGAGAAGATGTCTCAGAGCATGTTGCGCCGCGTAGCTGCGGCCAAGGCTAGGCGATCCGCAGCTACATTAGCAGCTACCGTGGGGGGGCGTCCCCATCCCCAATGCCAGCATTGGCGCTGGCGCATCCCAACCAAGTCGACATGAACAGTCGGATGGAGAAGGCCGTGTTGAACATGAGAGTAGAAGCTCGACCTCGAAACACTGCTGTTGCTATGGATCCTAAGAAAGAGGAGTACATGGAGTTCTGCGACTGTGTTTATCCATGCGACAACTTTTGCTACAAATTGGAGAACACCAAAGTCTGCCGCTTCATGTTCTGCCAGTCATTCAGAGAGAAGAAGAAGCGTGGTGGCCGAAACCACAACTCCGTCTTTTTTGACTACGACGAGCACAAGAAAGTGGTGGATAACTTCTTTACCGGCACTGCTGGTGATACGAGTTGGACCTTTCCAGTGCCTGCTAACCCTTGTGGTCCAGCCTTGTTTTCAGCATGTCGCGCCATGCTTCGCGAAATGCACAAAGAACAAGTTGCGGATCGACAAACGGCGGAGCACTGGGAGGGGATTTGGCAATCAAATCTGGAACAAATTGAGAAGCATGTTAAGGAGCGTGTCCCCCTACAAAAGAAGCTCACGTACCAGGAAAAAGTCTGTGGCGAATTTGCTCCTTGCACTGTGGCTGAACGTTATGATGACATTGAAGAAGCAATGTTTCAGTTGAGCTATGGCAACAACATGCGGTGTGTGAATGCTGGTCTGCGCAATCGGTTTGTTTGCACGCACCTCACAACTGGCATTTTAAGAAGCGAGTCGCTGTGCAAGGCCAAATGGAGTGACTTCATGTGTCTTTCGCGACCAAAAATGCCTTCTGATGTTCACCCAATGTTTCTTATGATCAACCAAATCGCAATAGGCAAAACGACCCACGGTAGAAAACAACACGGCCGAGCAACGCGACACAAAGACGTTCGATTGTGTGCCATTGGAGCGTGTGCATTTTATGCTCAGTGTCGCTTTCATTGTACCGGTGAATTCTCATCCATGACTGTGGAGGATTGGCTGAACAATGAAAGCTGGTTTGACATCAAGTTGCTGACAGATGTGATTGGCGACAACACTGAAGCGATGACTTCCGATGCGTACCGTGATCGCATCAAAGACACACTTAAAGCATTGAATCTTCCGTGTGGCAATCTGCTCCATTTAGGCCGAAAATTAGGCTCAAAGCTTCTAGACATGTTAGAAGAAGAAACAAAGGAGATCTTACGCATGGGACAGTGGTCATCTGGCGTGTGGGATAACTCATACTCTTCGAAGCTTCCATTAGGCCCAATTCGAAAATTGGCTGGTTTTGTTGGAAGCAAAATGCACTTTAATGCGAGAACGGTGATCAATCCGCCCAAAGGACTGTTGAAGTCAACGCCCATTTGATGCTGGTGTTACAAGGCCCTTGACGAAGTCACAGCCGCTTGCGCTGAAACGGGGAAGAATGAAACGGCATGCGAGTTCCTGAGGTTCATGTGCGAGTTGAACAAGATGTTCCTACAGGACGCAGCTGCGATGTCAGTTCTTTATCCAGACCGTGCAACTCATCCTATCTACCAGTTGCCTCCATTTCACAGAGACGAGTGGCCAACGCACTTAGAGGAAATGCGTGCTGCTCTTTCCGGTGAAGACAATCCTTTGGATGCAAGCCTTGAGAAAGTCACACCTGCTTTGCATGCATCGATGGCACACAGCCAACAATGCATCAGTTGCATCTGTTGACAGGAAGGCAGTTGGTTTGGCGCAAGAAATAAAAGAAGCCATGACCGAGTTGAAGGAGATTCAAAAAGAAGATCAAGATCAATCTGAGCGGAGATTGGCTTCCGCCTTCATGTCGATTGGCGCACAACTGTTGTCGGCCGCCCAAAGAAAAGAACCGGCTTCTCTTTCTCTAGATCAAGAACACTGTTCTGACATTCAATCAGAAGGCATGAATGACATGGATTTTCTCATTTCCGAGCCTGAGTCTCCCATTCTAAAGATTCCCCACAATCACAACGATCACTTGACCAAGAACATGCGCTCCAAACACACCCGACTTGCTGATCTTTGGGATGAGTGGCACGGTGATGGCCGGTTTCAAGACCAATGCGGTGGAATCCATGGCCGCGATTTGAAGCATGGCGCAAAGTGGCGAAGCCACATTAGTGACCATTAACATTCGCGTGCCAAGCGCATTGTCTACGGAATCAAAGTCTGTTCGGACCGCCACAATGTCACGACACACGAGGGGATGGAACAACTGCAACGGATTTGGGACGACTGCAACCACAGTGCAAACAAGTTTGTATCCTACTTTCAGTCAATTGGTGCAGTGGTGAAAAAGAAAGCCAGAGGCAAATCTAAGAAGGAAAACTAAACAACATGTTAACCTAAATCTTCAACTTTCAGTTTTAGCCTCTCTGCCATAGCAGACAGATCTCGAATTTCGTTCAACAGCTCTGTGTGTTGCTGTCTGCTGACAGTTGTCATCTGCTCTTGTTGCTGTTGTTGCTGCTCGCGTTTCACCATTAGGGTGATAGAACTCTTCCATATGTTTCTAGTCTTCCTATCATCACCATCTATTTCTACTTGACACATGACTCTGCCATAGTCGCCCCTGTAGGTTCCATGCTTGCCCTTGTAGCTCACAGCACATGTTCGTCGGTGCGGGCCGCAAACTTAACGCCATTCGGTAGGAAACTAGCTAGGTTGGTGCACATTTTGCAACTCTAGAGAGTGCCGTAGTTAAGATAGGTGAACATGCAGATGAATCACGGGTTACCGACTTTACCATGTTGCTTCCGAGCGGGCGGGTGTGGTCGTCGGCGTGCATGCGTTTAGCGTGGGGACTAATGAGGACTAGCGAATCTGGTGAAAGACTAAAACATCTCACTTGCAGCAAAAAGTGGACCTTAAAATGCTGGAGGCCACTGAGGTGGTGAGCCCCCAACGTCCTACCGGCACTTGACTTATAAATCCACATTGTCTCACAGGCACCTTCCATTATGTGATCTGTGTCCCACATGTCTTCCATACCGGATTTTCTTTGACCATCCGTGATGAAGCGAAATGCCTCTCTTCCCACACCATGTGCTGATTGCTGCTCTGTGTAGAAAATGTACACACCCCCATGCTTTTCGGCATGCTCCCGTGGGGACAAGTCACTCATCGCCTCCAAAGGTGTGTGGACACCATCAAAAGCTTCAAATGAGAGTAGAGAGTGATCAAACATCCAGCAAGATGGAAATAAGATTTGATTTTGATTTAGGGTTTTCACTAGTCTGCTCACCAATGTCCGCAGCAGAGGCATTTTGAAATGCAGCAATAATGTGCTTGCCCAGACCTTCAATGCGGACCTCCTTTTTTTTCTTGAGATAACGCCTTTTCTTACGCCTCAAACATTCCTTTCCTTTTTTAGTGCTGTGGTAGCGCTCTCTCCAATTTTTATAAAGTTCCTTTACTCTTTTAGTTTGACGGATGCGCCTGTCGTAATGGCGTTTGTTGTCTTTTTTAGCGTTGACATTGAACCTGGTGTCATTCCAACCTTGGATGAAAGAATGATGTTTTCTGTCATGCCAAAAATAAACATCATTGCGACTGTCTTTCTCATCATGCGGATCATCGTCCCAATTCGTTTTTGGAGCAGGCCAGAGACTGGATTTGGGCTTGGAGAGACTGGGTTTGGGCTTGCGTGTGGGTTGATCAAGAGTCCGCTGCAGCGATCTTTGTTTGCTGCGCTCCAACAATTCGTTCTTGCTTGGCTTGGATCGGGGTATGATATTCAAACTTCCGTTCACATTTGTCAATTGAAAATCATAGCTGGAGTGTGCGAATTGGTAGGAGGAATAGGAGCGGGACAAGCCTTCATTTCTATAAATTGTCCTCCAAGTATGATGCTATAAAAAGTTCGGCATCCTCTTTCGCTCGGTTGTTCCAATCTAGTAGTGCCTCAGAGGATGTGAAACCGGCAGCCGCCACCAAATTTTGCAGATTCTTTACTGTGGGTTTGATCGACATGCCATCTCTTGCTTTCATCATAAGGGACCAATTGGATGACGGCGTGGCGCCATGGCCCGGGCTGATGACGAACTGCGATTTCCCTGAAAGCTCGTTGATAGCTAACACTCTGCCAATAGAAAGGGGGCAAACCAAGATCCGATGTGATTGTTGTGTTGTGTCCATGTCCATAGGACATGGTGGTGGAAATACTCCAGAAAGCCCCCCATCTACGTAGAAAGTTCCATTTATCTCAATGCCCTCCTCCTCGTAGCTCACGATCGTTTTCAACAAGTCCAGGGGATGGAAAGATACAGGGATGCGACACGAGGCTTCAATCGCTTGTAGAAGCCGTTCTCCGTCGAAAGAGGAGGCAGAATGATTCGGAAAGGGAAACAGATGAGGGCTTCCATCCTCGCTCTTGGTGACACAGACATAAAGTTCCAGATCCTCGTGTTTCTGGCCCCTTTGCTGCTTGATAATTTCTTCTTCTTCCAAAATCATTTCTCTCAAATGGAAAAATCCTCGTCCACGGTCGCCTATAAAGCGATCTGTGTACTCTTGTAATCTGTGCGGCATGCATGCCAGGATAGCGGCAGCAATTGCCCCCGAGCTCGACCCAGATACAGCATGGATAGGTGGGAACGTCCTGCAACTGTTAGATTCGCCTGGAGAGGAAGCGGAACCATTAGAACCTTTACAATAATACTGATGGAGGACAGAAGCAACGCCCAAATGATAGGCTAGCAGGTGGCCTGCACCACTGAAGGCTACAGTGACATGCGAAGCAGGGGAAATCAGTGGAGGGGGCTTCATTTTTATTTGGCGATGATTTGAGTGGTAGTTTCGAAACCAAGTGTTGGATGAACTTGGCCTGCCCTTGTTTCTACATGAATTATCTATCTCGTCTTTGATTTCTCATTGATGGCTGCACTGGCTGATCAGATCAGGCATTGCTGTAATCAAAATGTTGTTCAAGGCCGATTGGTTCTTAAGCCCTTCGTTAACGTGGGACGCTTGTATTCCGGTGTTGCTCGCTTGGATGATGCGGTGACAATGGAGGGTTCTTGATCCGATTACGACGATGACGGATGACCGATGAACTTGATTCAAAGGAAGTGTCAGGTGTGTCGAGAACGATTCGAAGTGTTAACGAAAGGAGTGCTCTAGTACGCGACGACCGTTTGATGGCTGCACTGGCTGATCAGATCAGGCATTAATATTGTCCTCCACCTGATTCATTGATTCTTTGATTTATTACCAGAGAATGACCGGCCTGGTGCCGGGACCTGGTCGCTATCCGTCGACAAGCTTTGGGATTACGCCCCGCAGGGTCCCCGAGATAGCGACCAGCGTACCGCATGCATAGGGTGAGGGTTAAGAATAGGGTTGGGGTTATGACGGATTAGGATTATTGAGTCACACAAGGCTGAATCTTAGAATGTGAGAAGCAGGTGCTTTTTTTTTATCATGAAATGACTGGCTGACTTGGCAGCAGGTGCATAAGGGTCACTATGTGAGCATTTCTGCATGTGGTGGTGTAGGTCAGAGTCCCAGAAGTCAATTAGGAAAAGGAGGAAATCGTTAACAAATTTTTATTCACTTGACATTACTTTCTTTTATTTTTCAACGGTTGGCAACCGTTGCATATGGGACACTATGTGTAATTTCCTCGTTGCGTCTCCGTCATTTCATCTATCCCATAATCGGATTGTCATGTTCGGCTTGGTCTTGTTCCATCTGGCGAAAATCGGTTCTCTCTTCTTCGGTCAATTGGGCAAGGTGCTCTTCAGATTCAGGCATTTGATTGACGAGCTTCCTATTAACGGGTGGTGTCTTGGGGTCGTCTTCCTGGGGTTCTTCTTGGTCGTCATCGTCCTCAGAATCAGAGAGGTCGGGTTCCGGGTATTTAGGCGTGTCGTAGTTGTTGTCGTACAAGATAGTGCAGAGTTTAGCAGCATCGGCTTTGACAACATGGGTGTTAAAGTTTGGGCATAAAGTGACAACGACTTTCGCATTTTTGGCGAAGTCAATGTATGATTTACCCTCGCCTTTACCGGACTGGCCAGTCACTGCGCTCCAGACTCTGTCGTTTTTGATCGCATGCTGATAACACTTAGCGAAGGTGTCCTGCTTGAGAATGTAGAGAATGGTTATTCCCAACGCCTTACAAGTCTTGTCGATGAACATGGACTCAGAATCCTTCGTAGGTAGTTGCTCGAGATCTGGAAGGATAAAGTGAGTCATGACAACGTAGGTATCGAAGCTCCTCTCAGATTGATTGGTGGGGCTAGTCCAAGTCTTGGTAGCAACTTTGTTGGGATCTCCAGTAAGGTCACGCATGCGACCGTAGGTAAGGTTCAAAAGAGCCTGTTCGACCGTCTTGTCTTCTTGCTTGAAGACCTTCCCGAAATTGGAAAGAGCTAAAGAAACGGCGTCAGGTTTAATGTTCCAGACATCCCGCCCTTGTAAGTTAAAGAAACGGACAATGATGCTGACAGCCTTACTCGTAGTGGAAGTCCGAAAGAAAATCTCGATCTT
>ENA-ORBV01016426-ORBV01016426.1-microbial-mat-metagenome-genome-assembly--contig:-NODE-16426-length-10745-cov-3.954631_pt1 | contig 10745 bp, 7 predicted proteins | sample MGYA00237777_ERZ505514 | MGnify/ENA primary metagenome ERZ505514 (study PRJEB26160, sample SAMN06269048) | microbial mat metagenome | isolation source: Oligotrophic lake microbial mat | place...
TAATTAGAGAGCCCATGGCTGTGTCGCCTCGCTCCTGTTGGCGGGGGGAGGCGCTGGGGCGTGGGAGCCTCTCTCGGGCCCTGCAAGTTCCAACGGTCTCCAGCCCTGCCTCCAACAAAAAATCCTCCCTTCCCATTTTTCTTGTCAGAGAACCTCTTCATTTCGTACAACCACCAGACAGTCACCCACGATCGGGCTCATCCTATCGTGGTTCACCTCACCCCGCATGGGATCACGCGTCCAGGCCCACGGCTCCATGCGTGGGAGTTCACTTTATCCGTAAGGTGTTACGCGTAGTCCTTTAGCCAGGAGGATCAATGGTCAGGTTCATTCATGCCGCCGATGTTCACCTCGACAGCCCCCTCCGTGGGCTCGAGCGATACCCCGGCGCTCCTGTCGACCGCATCCGGGGCGCGACCCGTCAGGCTCTCGAGAATCTCGTGTCCCTGAGCATCGACGCACGCGTTGATCTCGTACTCTTCGCGGGCGACCTGTACGACGGAGAGTGGCGCGATTACAACACCGGCCTGTACTTCTCCACCCAGATGTCCCGCCTGCGCGCGGCCGGCATCCGGGTGGTCCTGCTCAACGGAAACCACGATGCTGCCAGCGAAATTACCCGGCTGCTCCGTCCGCTCGAGAACATGCACATCCTCTCGGTCCGGGCCCCGGAGACCCTTCGCTTCGAGGACATCGGGGTGGCCATCCACGGCCAGGGCTTCAGCGAGCGGGCAATCACCCGCAACCTCGTGACCAGCTATCCGGAAGCCCTGGATGGCCTTTTCAACATCGGCATGCTGCATACCTCGCTCTCCGGCCGGGATGGCCACGAGCCCTACGCCCCCTGCACGGTCGACGATCTGCTCGCCCGGGGCTACGACTACTGGGCGCTCGGCCACGTCCACCAGTACGAGGAGGTACGGCGCGACCCCTGGATCGTCTTTCCCGGCAATAGCCAGGGACGCCACATCCGGGAGACCGGTCCCAAAGGATGCACCCTGGTGGAGATCGAAGACGGCCGCGTGGCATCGCTCGAGTTCCGCTCCCTCGACGTGCTGCGCTGGTCCCGATGCCGCATCGATGCCGCCGGTGCCAGGGACGGCGAAGCAGTACTCGATCGGGCCATCCCCGCGCTCCAGCAGCGATTGACCGACGATCCCGACCGCATTCAGGCGGTACGCCTCGAGATCGTTGGCGCCTGCCAGGCCCACGCGGATTTCAGCCGTCGCGCGGAACACTGGCTCCAGGAGCTCAGGGCCCAGGTCCACGACGCCACCTCCGGACAGGTCTGGCTCGAGAAGGTCACCCTTCAGACCCGCAGCGATCTTGCCCTCGATCAGCTCGCCGCTCGAGATGACCTCTATGGCGCGCTGGTGCGTGCGCTCCAGGGGCTCGAGGCCGGGGATCCGATCTTTGAACAACTCGAGCGTGACCAGGAGCTGCTTCGCGCCCGCCTGCCGCCTGAGGCGCTGCGCGACGGAGAACTGCTCGAGCGATCGACGCCAGAAGCCTTCGACCAGCTGCGTGAAGACCTGCTTCAGCGGCTGATTCCCAGCCTCGTTCATCCCATGGAGGTCGCATGAAGTTCCTCACCCTCGAGTTTCCGGCGTTCGGTCCGTTCACCAACACATGCCTCGAGCTCGGCGACGGCCTTGCCGGTCTCCACCTGATCTACGGTCCGAACGAGGCCGGCAAGAGCAGCGCACTTCGGGGACTCACGGCGCTGCTTTACGGTTTCGAGCCGCGCACGACCGACAATTTCCTCCAACACCGGGAGTTGCTCGTTGGAGGCCGCCTGCTCCGGAGCGACGGATCGGTCTTGCACGTAAGACGTCGTAAGGGCAACAAAAACACCCTGCTCGATCCCTTCGGTCAGCCCGTGGACGATACGTTGTTGGAGCCGCTCCTGGCCGGCGTCAACCGCGACGTGTTCCGCACCCTGTTTGGGATCGATCACCGCCAGCTGCTTGAGGGAGGACAGGAGATCCTCGAGGGCGGCGGCGAGCTCGGTCAGGCCCTGTTCGCGGCTGGCACCGGCTTCGTGGGAGTGCGAAAGGTCCTGGAGGCGCTCGACGAGGAGGCCGATGCACTGTTCAAGCCTCGAGGCCAGAATCCGAAGATCAACCTGCTCATCAAGCAGTTCGCCCAGGTCAAAAAGGAGCGGGACGCCAACGCCCTGCGCGGGGCCGACTGGAAGGCGCATCAGGATACCCTTAAGGTATCGTCGGAACAGAAGAATACTGTGATGGAACGCCGTCGTGGACTCGTCGCGGAGCAGGGACGGCTCGAGCGCCTTCGTCGAGCCCTGGAGCCCCTCGTGGAACGTGCCGCGCTGCTGGTGACGCGCGCGGAGCTGGCCGATGCCGTGATCCTGTCGAGCGATTTCCCGGCGCAGCGGGCCGCTGCGTTCGAGCAACTCGAGCGGGCCATCACCGTCGAACAGCAGCTCGAGCATGAACTGGCCGGGATCGCCACCGAACTCGAGACCCTGCCCGACCGGACCGATCTGCTGCTGTGTGCCGCCGAGATCACCCGGCTCCATCGCGACTCCGGCCAATATCTGAAGGGACTGGGCGATCTTCCCGGCCTGCGCGGACGGGTCAGCACCGCGGAATGGGACGCCCGGGCCCTGCTGAAGGAGCTGCGCCCCGGCCTGGCCCTGGATCAGGTCGATGCCGAGCTGCGGCTGCCCAAAGCCCGCCGCGACCGGATTCGTGAGCTGGGCAACCTCTACCAGGCGCGGGTCGACCGACCGGGAGCGGCGGCGAAGGCCCTCCGGGATCTCGAGGCAGATCTCCGACGCGGCCAGGTCGAGCTGGCCACGATCGAAGTGCCGCCCGATGCCGGTCCGCTGCGCACCGTTGTCGAGCGGGTGCAGAAGCTGGGCGGGCTCGATGCGGCATGGTCCGATCTGGAACGTAAGCGGCGAAAGGAGCAGGCTGATGCCGAGATCGAGCTGCTGCAGATCGGCCACTGGACCGGCCCGCTCAGCGCCCTCGAGCGCCTCCCGGTGCCCTCGCCCGAGACCATTGCCCGATTCGAATCCGACTTCGCTGCCCTCGAGGTTCGGCGAACACAGCTCGAGCAGTCCCTGGAGAAGGCCCGCGCCCGGTCCCTCGAGGCTGCGCGGGAACTCGAGACATTCCGCCTGGCTGGGGAGGTTCCGACCGAAGCGGAACTCGAGCAGGTGCGGGCCCTCCGGTCACACGGCTGGCAGCTCATTCGACGCGCGTGGCTCGAGGGCGTGGCGGATCCAGAGTCAGAGCAGGCCTTCGATCCCGGCCTGCCGCTGGCCGATGCCTTCGAGTTTCGACTGGTGAATGTTTACACGCATATCTTTGCCCGGGTTATCGAGGCGGCGCTTCCGGATCTGGAAGCGGCGACTTTAATCGAGCGGTTTATGCGGATCCGCAAGCCTCGGAAGTTTGTTGGTAATCCCGAGCGTGTCGAGAACGTTTTTGTGCTCTCGCGAATTACGATTGGCGCGGATATTGCGATTACGAGCCGGGTGTTGCGGGCGGTGTTTCTGCACTTCCCGAATGCGAAGATTTACTTTGTCGGACCCCGCAAGAATTACGAGATGTTTGAGCCGGAGATTGGGCTTGAGCTGGTGGAAGTGGCTTATAAACGAACGGGTACTTTGCGGGAGCGACTGGGTGTTTATCCGGCGCTAAAGGAAGCTTTGAGTGTGAAGGGCGCTCTGATTGTAGACCCCGATAGCCGATTGAGCCAGCTTGGGCTTTTGCCTCTTGGGGAGGAAGACAATTACTACTTTTTTGAGACGCGGAGCTGGTGGAGCGATGAGGACATGCCGCTTGGGGAGATGACCGAGCGATGGGTGGAGCAGACTTTTGAGGTGCCGTTGCATGTGCCGATTATTTCTGTGGAAGACCGGCTTGAGGGGTTTGACGTCACGCTGAGTTTGGGTGTGGGTGAGAATCCGGAGAAGGCGATGGCCTGGCCGTTTGAGCCGAAGCTGTTGCAGTTGCTGGTGGACCGCGGGTTGCGCGTGCTGGTGGATACTGGCGCCGGTGGCGAGGAAGCCGAGAGGGTGAGGCGGGCGATTGCGGAAGTGCGGCCCGGTGACAATGGCAGCGTTACGCCTTACTACGGTAGCTTCAAGGAGTTTGCCAGCGAGATCAATGCGAGCGAGTTGTTTATCGGGTATGACTCGGCGGGTGGACATGCGGCCTGTGCGCTGGGGGTGCCCGGGTTGTTGCTGTTTCGAGGGTTTCCGAATGAGCGGTTCATGATTCGTTGGATCCCGTGGGGGGATGGCGAACTGGAGGTTCTGGATGCGGAGGCGTTGTCAACCGAAGAGGCGCTGGACCGTGTGCAGGAGGCCGTGGAGGCGATCTTTACGGCGGAGGGGTTGATCGACGATGACGATGACGATTTTGACGAAGACGACCTTGATGATGAGGACGATGAAGATGACGAGCTACCGCCCGCGCGTTGATATAAGATGAAGCCGGAGGCTTCTTATGATGAATGCGAAGCTGGTATTGATGCTGGGTGTTGCTGTGGCGGGGATCGCACAGACGCAGTCACCACGTAAGTTGAACCCGACGATGGATGGTAAGGGGTTGTTTGTTTCCTACTGTGCGTCTTGTCACGGGATGGACTTGAAGGGGAAAGGGCCTGTGGTTGAGGCTCTCAAGACGCCGGTGCCGGATCTGACTACAATTGCCAAGCGACGTGGAGGTAAGTTTCCTGTGGCGGATTTGGAGAACCAGATTCTTGGTGAGGCTACTATGAAGGCTGCTCACGGGACAAGGGATATGCCTGTCTGGGGGCCTGTGTTTCGCAGGGTTGAGAAGGATCAGGATCTTGGCCTGGTGAGGGTTCGGGCGTTGGTCGATTATCTGAAGAGCATGCAGGCACGCTAGCGTTCGGCCATCTTGATCGAGAGGCGCTATTTTGCCGGTATTGGAGATTTACAAGTGCTGGACTGGCAGAACCAGTCGCGCAGTAAAGCAATAATGCCTGGTTTACCGTCACCGACGTATTCATCGCGGCGGCGCTTGTAGTCTTCGAGGATAGGGGCGAGCTGGGTGCGAAATTGTTTGTCGGCATCGCGCTCGGTGGCACCCTTTTCAATCGCGTAGACGACACCTCGGTCTGCGCGGGCAAAGGTGGGCATCGCGACAAAATCCCTGGGTACAAATACGCCGGTAAATGTCTGTTGCCTTGAGGCAGAGACGAAGAAGTCTACGGCGTAATCGGGATATCCGTAGAGATAGCCGAGGCCACGGAATCTAGAAGGTCCTTCGAGGTATTCAATCGCCATCAGAACTTCCATTGGGTGGGCATTTTCGCTGAGGCCCAAGGGGATGAAGAAGTCTTTGTGAGCGATGATGGTGCGGCGCAGGCCTGTGCGGTTGAAAACGACGCCGTCAAAGTATCGTTCGAGGGTTTTGGTGTCTTTGCCCGGGAAGAGGCGAGCGAAGTGGTGGACGGTGGCGAAGAGGTCTCCGCCGCACTGGAAGAGCGCGAGGTACCGGCGGGCTTCGTCAATCGTGGTTGCCTCAAGGGAGTCTGCCGGGAGCTTAAAGGTGGTGTAGCCGCCAGACATCGGCTTGGCTGCGCCAATGACGGTGTAGAGTGCCTCACTATCCATGAGTTTCAAGAATAGGTCTGAGGCAGCTTTCTGTTGGGGCTCGGAGAGTTGTTCGATGGGGAAACATTGCTCTCTCGGGATGGTCTGGGAGTAGGCGAGAGAAGAGAAGAGGAGGAGAGTTAGAAGTTTCACAGAATGACCTTGATGGCGAACTGAATGGAGCGGGGGCCGCCGATTTGAAAGAGTGGGCTGAGTGCGCCAGATCCAGTGGAGAGTCCTCTGCCGAGCATGTTTTGAGCGAGGCCGAAAGCGGCATTGTTGAGAGCGCCCGAGGGGTTTGCGAAGTTGGGAGTGTTGAGGATGTTGAAGAAGTCTGTGCGGAGTTCCACACGGATATTTTCGCGCTTGAAGATATTGCGGCGGACGGCGAAATCGATCTGAGAGACGGCAAGACCCCGGAGGGCATTTCGGCCGAGGTTGCCGAACTGGGTGGTGGGGACACGGAATGCGTCACGGTTGATGAGGCGGGCGCCGGGGCGTGTATCGTCTTTGCGATAGAGGGGAACGCCGAGTATCAGATCTGGCCGTAGCGCTGTTGTGAGACCGAGATTGAGCGGGTCAGTACCGGTGAAAATGTTGACGGGGGTAGCAGAGCGGGAGCGGGCGATGGAATCGAAGCTGAAGCCTTTGAGTTCATAGGTGAGAGCGAGGACTAGATTGTGGCGGACGTCGAAATCGGCAGGACCCCGGTCGAGGTTGCGTGGATAAAGCGAGAGAGGGGCAGCCTGTGTTGTTTCGTCGGAGAAGTTGTCAATGGCCTTGGACCAGGTGTAGGAGATCTGCGACTGCAGAGATCTGGCTGCGCGGCGGCGGAACTGTATCTGCATGGACTGGTAGTTTGAGGATGCCGCGTTGCTAGAGATGTTGACGTTGCTGTTGTTGCCGAAGAGCGCCGGATTGACCACGATGGAAGCAGGGGCGGTGGCAATGGACGGACGGTTTCTGAGGAGTTGATTGAAGAGGAGTTGGTTGCCACGATTTGCGACATATCGGACGTCGAGGGCACCGACCCTGCGGAAGTCTTTTTCGATGCCAAAGCTCCAGTGGACCGTTAGTGGTTGTTTGAGATTGGGATCGGTGAAGAAGAAATCAGCGCTGTAGGGGGCAGGGGCGTTGAAGGGGATTGGATCGAGAGCTGCGGCACTTGCGGGGAAGGGCGCGTTGAGACTAGTGCGGACGGTGTTGTATGGCCAGCTATTGAAGCCGCGTGAAGCTTGGCCAGTGCCGAGGTCGTGGAAGAGGCCGATGCCGCCTCGAATCGTCATGCCTCCCCAAGCCTGGTATGCAATGCCGATGCGGGGGCCGAGATTATTCCAGCGGGTTTGCCAGAGATTTGTGCCGGCAGGGGCGATGGCCAGAGAGAGGGGATTTGTGACCTGACTAGGCCCGAAGATGGGCCGGCCGGAGCGTCCTGTGGGCGGGGGAATAAGTTCCCAACGTAGGCCATAGTTGATCGTCAGTTTGGATGAGAGGCGCCAATTGTCCTGCGCGTAGAACGAGTAAGTGGGAAAGTCCATACTGGCCTGTGGAGCGAGGGACTGGAGGCTGACGGTGGCTGTACCGAGGTTGATGGCATTCGATATTGAGCCGAAGTTGTAGCTGGCACCGTATTCGCGGAAGGCGGCGGTGGGGAGCATGGGCCGGATGTCGAAGCCGATTTTGAATTGGTGTGACGAAGAGATGAAGCTCAGGTTGCCAGTGAAGTTGAGCTGTTTTTGACGATTGCCGATGGAGCGGCCCTGGGTGAGATTTGGGGGAGAAATGCCGGGAAGGAAAACGCCGAGGAAGAAGCCTGCGCTGGCTTTGGTGCGGTCTGTATAGGCCGGGAAGAGCAGGGAGTCCTGAGGTTTGATTGCACCGGCGAATTCGCCAGCGTCCCAATTAAAGCCTGCGTCGGAATCGCTGTAGTTGAAACGGAATTCGTGGATGAGATGGGGAGTGATGGTTAGGTTCAGGCCGGCGGTGTAGGTATAGAGGTTGGACCTGGTGGTGGTGATCTGGTTGGCAAAGACGCGATCTGTGCGCTCGGTGGGCGCGGCGCTGAGCCGTCCGAAGAGGAGTGCTTTTGAGGAAAGATTGTGATCGAGACGGAGGGAGGCGATGTTGGTGGTGGCGGGGTCTGAGAATGCAGCACGGAAGAGGCCTTCGTCGGGGTTGGTGAAAGGGGAGGGGGCGTTAGGAAGTGGGAAGGCGCTGAGCAGCGACTGGATTGGACCCGTGGCTCTGCGGCGAGCGCTCTCTGTGGGCACTTGAACGGTTTGGAAACGAGGTTGGCGTAGGCGGAGGCCTTCGTAGGCGGCGAAGAAGAATGTGCGGTTTTGGCCTTTATAAATTTTGGGGATATTGAGTGGTCCAGAGAGCGTGCCGCCGAACTGGTTGAGCCGGAAAGGGGCGCGCCTTGAGCCAGCTGAGTTGGCGAACCAATCGTTGGCGTCGAATTTTTCGTTCCGTAATTCGTAAAACACAGAGCCATGAAAATGATTTGAGCCGGAGCGGGTGGCCAGGGAGACTTGTGCGCCAGGCGTGCGGCCGAATTCAGGAGCAAAGGTAGAGGTTTGGATGCGGAATTCCTGGAGAGCATCGAGTGTGACCAGACTGTTGGTGCCGCCAAGGACGGTTAGGCCTGGAAGAGTTCCCGCTGCCTGTTGGCTAAATGTTGCGACGGCGGAAGCACCTACGTTTCCGCCGACGCCATCGACGGTGAAATAGTTGGAGTTGGTTCGTTGGCCGTTGACGGAGAACTGACCTGCGGCGACAGTGGTGGAGTTGGTGATTACCACGCCGGGTGTAAGTTCGATGAGTGACTGGAAGCTGCGGCCGTTCAGCGGAAGGTTTTCTACAAAGTCTCGGCCGATGACCAGGCCGACGCTGGGGAGTTCGCGATCGCTAGTTGAGGGTAGTGATTCGGCAGTGGCCTTGAATGTTGCAGTCGATTCCGAGAGTTGGAAGTTTGCGGTGGTTGAGCCAGCAACAAAGACTTCGATGTTGCGTAGGGATTCGGTGGAGAAGCCAGGAGCGGAGGCTTCTGCGGTGTAGGTGCCTGGGAGGAGTGACGGGATCAAGAAGCGGCCACTAGCATCCGATTGAGTCTGCCACGTGCGGGCCTGATTTGGCAGCTTCAGCAGTATGTTGGCGTTTGGAACCGGCTTGCTTGCGGGGCCGGTGACGGTGCCGTTGAGTAGCGCAGTGGATTGGCAAAAACCGATGAGGGGAATTGAAAGCAAAAGAAGCAGGAAACTACGCATGGAATTTTAATGATACCTAATTATTGTTAGCGCTGGAGCAAAATCTGATATTCTTGCGCCAAAAGAAGGAGACCATCCGATGGTTAGCAGGCGAGGTGCTGTGTTGAGTGCAGGTTTGTTGCTGGGGCGACGGGGGAGTTTTGGGAAAGCTTCGCAGCCCCGGACTATGGTGGATTTTGTAGTGCCCAAGGGGGCTTGCGATTGCCATACGCATGTGTTCGGGGATGTGAAGAATTTCCCGATGTGGAGTGGGCGGAGTTATACGCCGCCGAGTGCTGTGCCCCGGGAGATGGGAGCTTTGCATCGTACGTTGCGGGTGGAGCGGGTTGTGATTGTTACTCCCAGTGTTTATGGGACGGATAACGCTGCGACACTTTATGGATTGAAGGCTAGGCGCGGGACCTCGCGGGGCGTTGCAGTGATTGATGAACGTACTCCCGATGCGGAGTTGAAGAGCATGGGCGCGCTGGGAGTTTGCGGGATTCGCGTGAATGTGCCTCGCGGGTTAAGGCCTTTGCTTGAGAAAGCTTTTGACCGCGTATCGGGATTGGGGTGGCATGTGCAGGTGTTCTCCAGCCTGTCTGAAGTGGCTGGGGTGGAGGATCTGGTGATGAGTGCGCCGGTGCCTGTTGTGATCGATCATGTGGCAGGAGCGAAGCCGGATCTGGGTGTGGGGCAGGAGGGCTTTGACGCTTTGTTGCGGATGATGCGGGCAGGGAAGATTTATGTGAAGGTGACCAATCGCTTCATGCCGAGCGGGAAGCTTGAAGCTAGTGGATTGATGGTTCGTGAGTTGATCGCGGCTAACGCTGAGCGGGTGTTGTGGGGGACGGATTGGCCGCATCCGGATAATCGTAGTTATCCGGGGCGCAAGCCTACCGATGTGTCGCCGTTTGAGGATGTCGACGATGGGGTGTGGCTGAACCAGTTTGCCAAGTGGGGCGGGGATTCGCGGATGCTCGTCGAGAATCCGGCTCGTTTGTACAAGTTCTGAGTTAAGATCCTTGGCATGGATCGACGCACATTTTTGATGAGTGGGACGGCCGCTATGGCGGCTCAGGTGGCACCTAGCGAACGAGTGACGATGGGTTTGATTGGGGCCGGGAATCAGGGGTTGAATGACCTTAAGGGATTCTTGCGCGACGAGCGGGTGCAGGTTGTGGCAGTGTGCGATGTGAACAAGGAGTCGCCCGGGTATTGGGATGGGGGCGTTGCAGGGCGTGAGCCTGCACGGCAGCTTATCGAGTGGAATTATGCGCGGGAGAAGAAGAGCGGGACCTGGAAGGGTTGTGCGGCTTATGAGGATTTTCGACAGGTGCTGGCGCGCAAGGATATCGATACGGTGTTGATCGCGCTGCCTGACCACTGGCATTCGATTCCGGTGATTCAGGCGGCACGGGCGGGGAAGGATATTTATGGTGAGAAGCCGCTGGCGCTGACGATTGGTGAGGGGCGGGCGATGTCGGATGCGGTTCGCGAGACGAAGCGGGTGTTTCAGTGTGGGAGCCAGCAGAAGTCCGATGTGCGGTTTCGCAAGGCTTGTGAGATTGTGCGCAATGGGCGGATTGGGAAGTTGCACACGGTGTTGTGCGGGTTGCCGGGTGGAACGCCGGACTTTGGCAAGACGCCGAAACCATGACGCTCGAACAGTGGAACAAAATGATTACGCTCGACCTCACGGCCGTCTGGCTTTGTGCCAAAGCCGAAGCCAATGTGATGCTGCCGGCCGGCTATGGCAAAATTATCAGTACAGCTTCCATGTCCGGCAGTATTGTGAACACACCGCAGAATCAAGCGGCCTATAATACCGCCAAGGCCGGCGTGATCCACCTGACGCGCAGCCTAGGCGCCGAGTGGGCAAAGCGCGGCGTACGCGTCAA
>ENA-ORBV01016427-ORBV01016427.1-microbial-mat-metagenome-genome-assembly--contig:-NODE-16427-length-10744-cov-6.264835_pt1 | contig 10744 bp, 7 predicted proteins | sample MGYA00237777_ERZ505514 | MGnify/ENA primary metagenome ERZ505514 (study PRJEB26160, sample SAMN06269048) | microbial mat metagenome | isolation source: Oligotrophic lake microbial mat | place...
GGTCACAAGATTGATGTTCTTCTGCCACTGTCCACGGGGAGATCTATGTCTTCACGGCTAAAAATGACTTCGGGTCATTATTATGACCATTGATGGATCTGATACGATGCATGAACACCAGATGTTGGTCATTAGTCTGCGCAACTTTAATTATCATTGGCGAGGTCCGACTTCCTTCGCGGAAATGAAAGCGAAACTTCTGGCAACAAAGGCTACAAGGTACTATGTCTTTTGAAGAGGTACTTGTACTACCGGAACTGGATCAGCTCTCAAAGACTCCCTAAAGAATCCCGCTGCAGTACTCCTAGAGTACCTAGCTAACTACAGTAAAAGTGAGCGAGCCACGAACAGGCAAGACATCATTCTCTGAATGGGCGAACCCCGCTGGCAAGTGGTGGGTTTGATGAGGGAAGCGGTGCTTAGGTACTGGGGGAGAGGCAATATATACTCGTACATATCTGATGAGTGGATCACTGTAGATCACGCTGAATCGAAGAATGGTTGCACCCTTCGCTCGTCCTCCTACCAAACTAGCCACTACTTGGCTAAAGAAACTGGACTACAGTAACTACCGGGATAGGGAACAAATAGTAATTTGTGCTCTAGTAGCTAGCTAGTAATGTTTCAAGTTGCTTCCGTTCCTTCAATTTCACTCAGCTTCAGTTTCCCCTGGTGAGTGGTTGGGCCATTCGGAAAAACTGGCCAGCCAGCAGGAAGGAAACTGAGAAACTGAAGTGCAGTAATACTAGTACGGCCAGGAGCTGAATCCGTCTTTTGCGCACTGCAGTCATCATGCAAACTAAATGCCTGGCAGCTAGCTAGTCAGCATTCAGTTGGTTACCTACAGTGAAGTTGGGAAGATCACGACAACTTTAGAGCTAGCTACTTTTCGTAGCTAGTAGCTACTCTAGCTAGCAGCAGAGCCACGAAATAGAGCAAAAGCTTTAGATGACTGCAGAAGGATCGAACAATGTTGGGTACAAATTGAAGCCAGCACGCTACTAGTAACTAGCTAGACTAGATACAGTAGTGGACTATCATAGTAGTAGAACAGTGCTTTATTAGGAACGCGCCCGTCCACGAGTTAGGTCATTTATCGTGGAACAGAGCTTACAGTATACTTCGAAGCAAGCGAGTACTCAAAACCGAACTCGCCAATTTCAGCGTTCGTCCAAACAAATTCGTGACTCAAATGATCTTATCATGATCTTCTCACAGAAACGACGACAACAACTGCCACAGCAAACCCAGCCCGAAGGGGGCAGCCCAAGACACCTGAACAGCCTCAGAAGCAGGAAACTTATTCTCCGCAGCGAAGCCCGTCTGGTAGCTTTGTGATGGTGGCGGATACATTACAATTGCGGCGGATACAGGTCCTGTTGGGCGGGCACTAGTCGGCTGAAATGTCGGCACAGGCGGAGACGTTGGAGTGACGGATACAGGTTGGGACGAGGGTGCCATGGTCAGTGCGAGCGGTGTAGGCAATGGAGTAATTGGTGAGGCCGAAGGCTGAATTGTCAGGGTCACATTCATTGCCGGCGGCAGTGTTGGAGGCACGGAGGGTGCGCTCGTGTTAGTAACCAAAGGCTTTTCAGTCTCAAACGTCGAAGGGTCATAAAAAGTGAGGTTCTCCGTTGCATTCAAAATAAGCGGGACGGCGCGAGGCACCGCTGTTTCGGGGCACTTGGATACTTCCTCTCCCCCTTCTCCTTCCCCTGGCTCTTGCTTCGTCTCAAACAGGATCTGATCAAAGGCGCCCCTTGTGTGGATTGAATCTCTTACGGCGTCTGCAAGTAAAGATTCATCATTTTCTGCGGATCCGTACATGCGAGTTATTGCCTGGTCTTCACTGAATAAGCTGAAAGTTTCGTCGGATATGAATCCATGCTCTCCACTCCTGGAAACAGCGCATGACGCAGAATTTTCCCAAGTCGCGCACACGGGGCCGTCAAAGACACTAGCAACGGGAAACTCGACCATATCTGGAGTCACTTCGGAAGGGAGCGATAGTTCTCCAATAGGCAGGATAACCGTTTCAGATTCCGGGATAGCAGCTCCTGTGCTTTCGGCATCTCGGTAGGAATTGGTGACGAGCATCAGCCCCAAGGGTTGTGTGTCTCCAGACCCTCCTGTACCATCAATCTCCAGAGTGGAAAGTGTGTTACCGGGATAGATGTCATAAGACGGCGCAGAAATATATGCCTGGGGAAATCCGACTGTATGGAATTGTTCAGAAGCTCGGTCGGTGACCTCTTGTACTCCCAAGTGAGTCGCGGTAGCTGTCAGGATATACACGTTGATTTGCTGCTGCCCCGTTGGAGGTTCGGGGAACCCGATGTGATTCGAACATGCCCTGATAATTGTATTACCCGTGTTGGTGCTGTGATCAGGGGGGAATCCAGTGCACGTCAGCTCCTCCGTGACTTTGTTTCTCACGACGCATCCAAGATCGGTGGTGAACGGTGTGAAAACACCAGAGTTGAAGAGAATGTAATCAACGTTGCCGTCTAGGTCAATGTCTAAGTGAATCTAACAAAAAAATTATCACTTTGGCATGAGGCACCAGACACATAACACGGCTTTGCGCGGTCGATACTCATTTGAATCTATCCTTACCTGAAAGAACTCCAAGTTTATTCGCTGTTGCTTCTCCTGCAGAAGTTGTTACAGGACAACACGAGGAGAGATATTTTGCGTAAGAGGCTGTGAGCGCTCGACCCATTGGCTTTCGATGTCGTCACTTACCCACGTAGTAAAGCTAAACTCTAGCAAGTAATCGCATGTTCCATCTTGAACCTCTGGAACGACCACTCGGTATCCGATGTACTTGAAATCGGACGGTGATATCTCCGCTCCATACTCATTTTCAGGATCATCTTCGCTGGTAAACAGCAGCTCAAATGCATCAACTTGCGCAACCCCTAAATTAATGTTCGAGAAAGGAGTGTTTCATGTTCGCAACCGCGTTAGAGAAAAGCTGGGTTCGAACTAAAACCATCAAGCGTGCTACCCTCAAGTCATCCTCGTACATACCTGCTCCATAGTTGATTAGCTGCACATCTACTTCAGTCGGCCCCCCGACAAAATTATTAATGACCGGGCTACCCACAACCCTCACATCTGCCGCTTGCCGGATGATGGCATGATAGGCCAGACTTACGTCCTTTGTGGTTGCCGCGTTTTCCACGACGATCCATCCTGTGGAGTGAGTGTATGTGTGTATGAGCGTTGATTCTTATGTTGAGTGAATGTCGGACCGATATTTAAGGGCCTTGCCAAACCAAAATGGCAAGAGACGACGTACCTCCAAACTCATTCCAATTCATTGTCGATGGGTCGGCACTGGCTTTGCCACCAGAGACCATCCGATTCGGTGGGGCCATGGACGCAATTACAGTCATTGTCACCTCGAACGTAACTTCTGCGTTGCATTCAGCTGGTAAAACTTGTTCCTCCGGCGAAAAGGAAAATAGAATTGGATTCTCTTGTTCCTCTGGCAAGAGCTTGGATGAATCCTCGTTCCGAATTCGAAGAGTCTGTTCTTCTCCCAGAAGGTTGATGACTCGAATTGTTTTCTTAAAGGTCAAATCTCTGTTTGCGTTGATGACGCCGTAACTAATGGATGGTTGAGCGTCTTCGACACAGTATGCCCATACATCAGAGTCGAGGGCTTTTTGCAGCTGAACCTCCCCCGAGCCAGTGAGTGAATTGGGTGCATCATCGATGAATTCGGTGTCGTTACGTGCCAACTCGGTGATATTCAGACTAGAACCATCCAGTTGCTCGGGACTGCGATATTGGATGTGGCGCTTTGCATTGTTCATCAAGATTGCTATCAAAACAGACAATGCGCGAAAAGATGAGCAACCATGAGCAACGAAGCCTGCATGGTTTTGAGCTGTCATCGCCTACCTTTCAAAGCAAAAGGGCCACAGCTCGGGCACCTTTCTTTCACCAACGACAAAGCACCGGCAACGAGTGGTGCAGCAAAACTTGTGCCTTCCACATTTTCGAAAAATTCTGTGCCGGATCCAAACTGAGCTAATGTCAATCCACTGCAACATCACGATGAGTTCACTTGTTGAGCAAGAATCATCAACACATCGATTTCCATAAACAAGGCACAATAGCACGTATATACTAGAACATGACGCGACTCGGTCATTTCTGCTGGACCTACCTGGGTGCACAAATGTCTGGTTTCAACTTGTTTTGATCCCCTGGACCACGCGAGCTGTATCCTGCCACTCTGCTGACAGTGTCGTTTCCAACTCCCCATCCTGACGTTGCACCGACGGAGATTGCATTGGGCGTCTTGGAACCTGGTCCGCCAATGTATGGAATGTTGCCCTCGTTACCAGCGGCCGTAACTGGTATTACTCCTAATTGGAACAACTTTTCCAGTGCTTGTGTCCTTAAATCATAGTAGCTTGATAAGTACGATCCACCAAGAGAAAGATTTACAATGTCCACCTTATCGTCCATGTTGCCGTCGTTGTTGGGATCCACCGCATATTCCAATGCTTGTAACACGCTAAAGCCAGGACAAGTTCCCGTGTCGCTGGTACATACCTTATAGGCCAATAGTTTTGTCTGTGGGGCTACTCTCAAAATAGCATCTGGGTGGTACATGTACACCGAATTTCAAAATTGCGTAAGCGACCTGAATAACACTGTTTCTTTCCGATCCATTCACGAAACATTCATTGTTGCTTAGAGGTGCTACAAACTAACTCACCTGCAACCATGGTACCGTGTCGATTCGCATCTATGGGATTGTCGTCTGGCTTGGCGTCAGCTTCCGTGGATTCGACCGTATGTACAAATCCTTCTCCCAAAAAGTCTCGTCCGCCAATCACAATGTCATTTGGAAAGAGTGTGGGATCGGCCTGCTTGTTTTGTTGTGACTCAGGTCCTGTTCCATATGCCAATGAATAGGCTGCTGGGGTCCCAGGACCACCTATTCGTTCATGAGTATAGTCAACGCCACTACATTTCATAAGGTCGTGTCAATGGGGGTAAGACTTTCCGTACGTACTGGTGATGATTTCTCAGGACACTGGTCAACCGTTGCTCTCTTTACAGGACCAACAAACAAACACATTCTAACAACAGCGTACCTATCTAGAATGGCAATGGTGACTCCATTTCCTCCGACACCACAAAAGGCTTGTTCCAAGGCGGCTCCACCGCCCATGTAGAGGACCGCATTGACATCTTCCAAGACGGAATCTTCCGATGGCAAGACCCGCAAGACTCCTGGAATTTGACTCAGTGCAAAATCCATTTCGGCCAGATCGTCATCGGGCATGACGGCCATTTCGACAAAGACGGCATTGGTCAATTTCATGGTTGCAGCGACAATTTTAGCTTTGGGGAACAATTGTTGAACCTGCTGTATAATTGTGGCGTGTTGGGCCGTCAACATTTCTTTGCAACGGGTACATTCCTCTTGTTCGTTGGCCGTACAAGAACTGCAAAAAAACAAGGGTTCCGCACTTGCTTCCAATCCGATTTGTCGCAAAGTGGCCATGGACGAGCCATTATTGTCATCGTTGTTGCCATCCGTAGCCGTGTCACCTTTGTAGTTGTTGCCATTCTTTTTCGTGTGGACGATTTGTTCATGGTCCGATAGAACTTTTTGTGGCTTTCGAAACAAGTGTGCTTCCAAGGATAGTATTTCGGGGGACTGGGACGAAGAAGAAAGGCCTCGCTTTTGTTGCTGTTGTTCTTGTTGTTGTTGCCGTCGTCGTATTCGTTCTGGTCCTTGTTGTGATGACGGCTGCTGCTGTTGTTTGTCGTTTGAATTGTCGTCATCGTCGTCGTCATCGTTGCTATTCTTCTTCTGTTGCTGTCGCTGCTGCAGTAAACGACGTTGACGTTTTTCTTCGATGCGACGATGAATGGCAAAATGGGGAACCAAATGCCGATACCGAGCATTCAAGGCACGCGCCTCCTGTATGACCTCGAGTGGGACGGGTGTCCCACCTTGACGATGCCGACCAGCAATGGTCGGTGCACTGAGTAAAATAGCTCCTAACGTCGTTAGTAATGGTATTCTTTTTGAGCCAACCATGATACTGTAGCTTGTTGTTGTCTCCTTTATGATGATTCAACCTTGAGGTCAGTACGGCAAGACAGTCCTATGTACAATGAATGATCGATCGAGACACAGAGAGCACCAAGCATTCGTAACACCACCGTAACGAGAAAAACCGTCATCATCGTGCGAAAGAAGAAAGAAAAGCCCAGAAAATTATTGAGTCACGAGTAAATTGAAGGCCCGGGACTAACCGACCGGCCGGTCATTTTCCAAAACTTGGTGTTTTTGGCTACTAAATTTGGCAAGATCGCTATGTGAAAACCGATCTAACTGGCGAAATCTGACACCATGCCCATTGATTCATGCATGCAATAGCTCCTCGTCCTACCAGCTCCCTAACCTACTACTAGCTAGTAGTACTCTAGCTAGTAGCCAGCTAACTAGGTAGGTGGCTGGCTTTTGTTTTAACTGCCTACTAACTGTTGGGTATAGGGGCTTGTTATTTCAAATCTCTATTTCAGTTCTTAGTGAGTGAAACACACCCATATTGAATGGCCAGAGGCCAGAGCTCTCACTCGATACTGCATCTATCTAGCTACTGTAGTACTCGTGGTAATTCTCTCCAACGCCATTTATGAGTTTTGCGCGTCTCTCAAAGGAAGACCAGTGCCATGAGACTGGACAAACCAAACATGAGCCTATACAATGAACTGCGATGTGATCCAGCCGCGCTTGTAATGCTCAGCTCTTCGCTCGCTTCTTGCCCTAGCTGTTGTTCACTAGATACAATTGTTGTAGATTGTTCCACACTGCCTTCGCCCACCTCTTTAAAGATCTCGCTCTCAGGTGCTGCCGTTGCAGCAATGACATTCGAATAGTCAGCAAGGTCACCTGGAGCAGGTGTTTTCGATTCCAGTTCCGATGCCAGTGGTTGTGCGACGATAACAATTGGCGTTGGTGGTGGCGTCGGTGCCGGTGCCATGGTTGGCGCTCGCGTGGAAATGCGGGCACGAGGAACTTCTCTCGCTTCGCAGTCCACGAATTCCGCCGCGTATTCCTCTTCCTCGTTTGGTTGTTGCATCGCTCCTAACGATTGCTGATTGATTGGCAACAGAGGGTTGTCCTGCGTGGCACCAAGTTCCAATACACTCCCATCCAGCATATCCACTGTATCTTCCGTAATGACTTCTGTTGGTACCTGGGCGGAACTGTCACAGTCTGTGACGGCATCCTTCCAGGAGCAGTCGGGCCCGACAAAGTTCTGCGCCTGAGGAAAGTCGACCACGTCGGGGGTGATTTCTGTCGGCAACTCTTGGGCGCTGAAGCGTTCATCGAGAACAACAAGCGTTTCAGTGTCAGGCGTGGCAGCACCGGTGTTGTTTGCATTTCGATAGGCATTGGTAATGAGCATCAAACCAATAGCTATTCCATCCGAGCTAGTCACTCCGCTACCGCTACCGGTTCCGTCTACTAGTATGGTCTCGAGTGATTCTCCAGGATGCAAGTCCAATGATGGAGAGGACAGACCAGGCTTTGGAAAGTCAATTTTGGCAAAAGAGTCGGAAGTGGCGTCCGTGATGGCGATGGCACCAATAGCAGTGATAGTCACCGCATCAAATCGAACCCCAATCTGGCCCACAAACTCCTCTATACCCAAGTCCTCGGAGCAGGCTCTGATGACTGTTGTTCCGCTACTGGTGCTGTGGTCAGGGGGGAGACCGGTACAAATCGGCCGCTCGGGTTCATCTGCCCTCAGGATAAAGCATTCCCTTCCCAACCCTGAATTGTACAAGAGCATGTCAGCCAAACCGTCCCCATCCAGATCTAAGTCGACTGAAAAAATCTCTTCCACGAGTCGTCCCTTCCTCTGTTCCCATGTATTGAAAGCAAACTCCAACAAATGGGTACACCCTGGCTGGCCTGCATCTAGTACTCTGTATCCAATGTACCTGAAATCATTGGGGACCACTGGTCCCCCAAATCCGCTCTCTTCGTCATCTCTGCTTACCAATAAAAGCTGAAATGCATCAATTTGAGCATTGCCCTTTCCATGATTGGTGAGGTTCACTTGAACATTGATGGGCTCTGTGTTCGACAGATCACGGATCACAGGGTCGGCAGCCGTCACCTCGGAAGCAGCACGGATGATGGCAAGGAAGGGGATACCGACATCTTTGCCATTATTCTCTGCTGTCAACACCACATGCCCGCCAAATTCATGGACATCCAGGTTGCTGGGATCAAAGCCCGACCTACCTGTTGAGGTCATATGGTTAGGAGGAGCAGCGGATGCATCAATGGAAAAGGTAATTTGCAAGAATGCTTCGCTGTTGCATCCAGCGGGTAGATCCAGCTGAGTCGTGTTGAATTCCACCTTGAGTGCACCCGCAAATGGGCTTTCTGGATTACGAAAGGCGTACGACGCTCGCAGTGTCCGCGCTTCACCATATAGATTGATGACCTTAACGACTCTTGTCAAAACAACATCTTCCGCTGCATTGATCAATCCAAGGCTAATAGATGGTTGAACGTCACTCACCGAGAACGCCCAAAATTCAGCGTCCAAGGCGCGGTCCACAAACATTTCGCCGGCTCCACTCAATGAAACAGGGCTTAATGTTTCAGAGTCGTTGTAGTACCTTGTTCCTCTATCCGCTGTATTCATGAGTAGACTTTTAATAGCAAATGGGGAACAGTTGGGACAGCGTTCTTTCACCAACGCTGCGGCACCAGCCACCAATGGAGCCGAAAAACTGGTGCCCGTAATATCTTTGTAGCGCCAAAAGCCAGTACCAGCCGCGGCAAGACTCATCCCCGAAGGAGCAATAATATCTGGCTTGAGCATATTGTTGGCTCCAGGTCCACGGGAACTATAGTTGGCAATGACGCCCGTGTCAAAGGTATCGGGGTGTCCTCCTGCCCCGACCGTGATGGCATTGGGTGCGCCTCCCAAGCCTCCCAAAATATAGGGAACATTCCCGGCATTGCCAGCCGACACGACGGGAAGGACCCCCAGTGCAAAGACTTGTTCCAAGGCGTCCACCACAAAGTTGTAAATGGGGGAAAGGAAAGGAATGCCCAGACTCAGATTGACAATATCCACAGCATCCGGAAAGATCCCATCCGCATTGGGACCTTGTTTTTTGGGATCAATTGCGTACTCGAGACCTCGAATGACGGCATGAGCAGGGCAAGTCATTCCTCGTGTGCATACTTTCAATGCCACCAACTGGGCATTGGGGGCAACGGTCAATACCGCATGACTCACAGCAGTGCCATGACCGAACGAATCAATGGGATCATCATCGGGTATCACATAATTGCTGCCAAATTCACCGGTAAAGTCATATCCGTCCACCACGACATTGGTGGGAAAGAGCCCATCCCGTTGTTGGTTGCTGGAAGAATACGGAGATGTCCCATAGGCCGCCGCATAGGCTTCCTCGGTTCCCGGTCCACCTAGATAATAATGGGTATAATCCACGCCACCGTCCAAGACACCCACTTTGACCGTTCGTCCCGTGGCACAAAATTCTTCTCTAGCCTTGTATGCGCCCAAATGATCCACGGCTTCAAAGACATCCATTTGAAAATTGGAATGTGGCGTGATCTTTGTGACACCCTCAATGCCTTGAATCGAACTCAAAATGGATGCCACGTCCTCCTCCTCCTCCTCCTTATTATTACTCTCGGACAAGGAAGATGCCGGCAAGAAAACATAAATGGCATTGATCAAATGTTGTGTGCTGCTCACCAACTTGGCGCCGCGATGTTGGGCGGCAATGTCGATAAAAATACGGTCTTGTTCCAGCTGCACTTGGTCCCCACAAGTGGGGCATTGAAACAACGTAGGTTCGGAACATTGGACAATAATGGTGCGTCCGTCCTCTTCTTCTTCTGCTCGCGGGTTTTCTTCGCCTTGCAAACTACGACGCATTGGATGGCTCATGGATGGGAATGCGTTTTGCGGAGGACCAACATTTGCAGCAAAGGCAGAGGCGGCGGCATCTGCAAGGACCTTTCGCCGTTGGCGTCGCCAGTTGGAAGCTCGAGTATGGTTGGTCATTGTTGTTGCCTTGCCATGTGCCAATGGGTGCCCAAGACGAGAGGCTTCCACAACGTTCGAAAGCGTCATGGCTGCGATCATGAGAGACCCCATCACCCAAGAAAACTCGATGCTGCTCATTTTCATTCTTCTTCTTTTTTGTCGAGAAAAATTTGTGGGGATTACAAGGACTTCATTTTGTTGGGCTTTGTGCATGTTTCTTCCGTCCCGCTATCGCTCGTTTGCTGGATAGGAATCTTGTCAAAATGAATCAATGATACCTAGCTAGCTAGACGTGGTGGATGCGCCTCCGACGGACTGAATACTCCTCAAGCGTTATTTGAGGTGGTGCTCGCTGAACTTTCTTGAACTGAGTTGTTTGGATGGAACTGCTCGGGCGGTCCTGCGAGGAGTCGAAGGCTAGGCAACTGTTACGAGTGCATGCATGTTTGTTGCTGTTTGTTGCTAACAGTCATACTAGTAGCTATAGTACATACACCTGCGGCCGTTACACTACCATGCATCGCTGGGTCATCGATCATTCTTCGTCGATGGCATTCAACTAAATGATGATTTAGTGGGAAATCGTGTCGTGTGAAAAGAAAATTCCTTCTTCTTCATGGCGGTGGCATCGAAAGGGTCAGGGCTAGAGTCAC
>ENA-ORBV01016428-ORBV01016428.1-microbial-mat-metagenome-genome-assembly--contig:-NODE-16428-length-10744-cov-5.195556_pt1 | contig 10744 bp, 6 predicted proteins | sample MGYA00237777_ERZ505514 | MGnify/ENA primary metagenome ERZ505514 (study PRJEB26160, sample SAMN06269048) | microbial mat metagenome | isolation source: Oligotrophic lake microbial mat | place...
CTTGGTGGTAGAGGGCAAATACGCGTTCCTGCCCGAGTATGCAGTGCTGCCGCTGGTGGCGGAGTGTTTCGCCGATCGGTTGGATAAGAAGGAAAACGAAGGGGAGGATCTGAAATCAATTAAAGGGGTGCATCGGGATTTAATTATACTCGGCAACTGGAGGCAGGGTGAGCCGGGCGTGCAGGCTATGGTGCGCCTTCTTGTTCTAGGCAGGGAGGCGGTGGTGGAGATTCGCGTGAAGGGCGGAGCAACGAAAGACGCAAGGCGCGATCGATTGAGCGTGCTCAAGGCGCAGGTGGAAAAGTTTGTGGAGGGCTTGGAAGAGTGGGTGGTGGTAAAGGATGAGGTAAACCACGAACCGAAGAAAAAGAACGTGTTTCGCAAGAGCGGCGGTGTCTATGAGGTCAAGTTCAACAATGTGACAGGGTCCTGCAATGATCTAGAAGGCTGCAGGTACATGCTTGTGCTGCTCGCCAATCCAAGGCGCTCATTTCGCCCCGATGAACTCGAAAGTGAAGTCCAACTGCTCTCGGCCAAACAAAAGGGAGCGCTTGACGCCAAAATGAATAGCGGGGCGCGGGGCCAGGTGATCTCCGATGCCGACTTTCAACAGGTGATGAAACAACGTGACGCGTTGGATCACCGATTGCAATCCGAGACCAACCCAGCGAAAAAAGCGGAGTTGCAAGAAGAACTCGATGCCGCGAATCAGTTGTTGAACTCGTTTAGCCGCCCAACCGCGAAAGGCACGCCCGAGATTAAGAGCGAGCGCACCCCACGAGATGCCTTGGCAAATCGCATCACAACATATCTCGCGCGGTGTCGCGAGGCGTTGGGCGAAGACCGGAATTTAAATGTCCTTGTGGATTTCTTGAAAGAGCACGTCAAACGGGAGGATGGCATCTTTGAATACCGCAAGCCCGATGGCGTTGAAGAGTGGGAGACGCAATAGGACGAACAACCCCTGCTTCACTGGACGCTTACGACAATTGCCGCCACCAAAAAATGCCCAAGCCCCGGCCTGCGCCGGGGCTTGGAGACAATTGACCGAGAGTTCCTACAACACAGCCGCCTATCCCAGCAGCTTCGCCAAAGCCTCGCGCACCAGATCCGCCACAAGAATCGCGATCGTTACATCGAGAATCTCCGACCAGTTCAACCAGCCGGGGCGATCAGCGCCCGCCCCCTTGAGCGTCTGCACCGTCACCAAGGGACGCATCTCAATCTGCGTGACGTTCACAACCGTCCTCGATGCTGCCCCGCCAAATCCACAGGTAGGCAGGGGCCAGCCCTCCCCGCTGGCCGCGGCGTTGCGATGCCCGAAGTGGCTCGGCAAGGCGTCGTTGGTGACGGCCCCCTCGGTGTTCATCGCCCAGATCGGGGGCAACGGGCTGCGGTAGAGCCGGACATAGTTGTCGACCCAGCCCATGTCAGCGGGGGTGGTCTCCCGGTGAGTCACCTGAACCAGAAAGATCGTTTCGCCGACCTTAAACTGAAGGTGCTGATCCCCGGCGACGCCCCCAGTCAGCAGGCGACCGACAATCGACTGACCATCGGGAGCGCAGACCGTCGCGGGAACGGCCGGAATGGCGCACGCCTTCCCCCCACACGCCGCCGCGGCGTGAAAGAAGCGAGCAAGCTCTGACCCCGCCAAGGCACGGAGAAACTCCGCGCCGGTCGGGCGAGCGCCACCAGCGGCCGTTCGATTCTTCAGCGGACACGGGAAAGAACCAACGATCGGCAACGAAACGGACTTGCGACTACGAGTCATGTGTAACCCTTCATTTTCCGCGAACCACTTCGGTCGCGGGTGCCATCACAAAGGGCACTGGCTCACAGGTCAAGTGCGCAGCGCACAGGGCGTGTTTTTCCCGTGTGATTCCGTGTGTGCGTTGCGCACTCGGTTTGTGCGCGGTAGAGGAAGGAACTCTTTTTAAGTCTGAACTCTCAACTCGCTTCTCTCCGCGCCCTCTGCGTTCACCCATCTCCTTTGGTTGCGACTATGCCGCTCAATGCGTTCCCGCCCCTCCGAATTTGCCACCCACCATTTGCCATTCGCCTTTTCCCCCCACTCCTACGCTTCCCGAAAGACATGGACCTCCGCCTTCCACCATTCGATCCCGACACGAAGGAAAAGCCTTACCGCCGTCAGAACTGCACCGACCAGTTCGATGCCAAGGCCCTCGGGCACCACGCGCTCGATTCGGGCATGTTCGATGCCTTCGATGCCGACGACATGGAGGGCGATGGCAAGACCGAGTACAACGCCGGCGTTATCGCCTACGAACGCGGCGACCTCGACGAGGCCGCCTCCCAGTTCATGAAGGCCCTTTCGATCTCTCCCGATGCCGGCCCCGCCCGCAACAACCTCGCCATCGTCCTCTTCCAGCAGGGCGACAAAGAGGCCGCGATCTCGCAACTCGAACGCCTCGCCCGCGACCACGGCGACCAGCCCAACGTCCTGCGAAACTACGGCGTCGCCCTCTGGATGACCGGCAAACTCAAAGAGGCCCTCGCGACCCTCGAGCGCGCCAGCGAAGCCTCCCCCGATGATGCCGAACTTCTGTTCCTGCGATCGCGCCTCCACGATGACCTGGGCGAGCCGAAGCAAGTCATCGAATGCATGCGCAAAGCCGCGGCGGTCGAGCCGGACAATCCCGCCGCCCACGACAACCTCGGCGTCGTCCTCCAGAACGCGGGACTCCTCGATGAGGCCATCGAAAGTTTCCGCAAAGCCCACGAATGCGATCCTGAAAACCCGCTCCCCATGTACAACCTCGGCCAGGCCCTCTACTCCGCCGACCGCAACGAGGAAGCCATCGAGGTTCTCACGCGCCACCTTGCCCTGCGCCCCGAGCACAGTTGCGCCCACTATGAAATCGGCCGCGCCCTGAGCGAAATCGACGAGCACGATGAGGCCCTCACCCACTTCCGCGCCTACCACGAACTCGAAGAGAAGGACCCCCTCGGCCATTGCAGCATCGGCACCGAACTTATGCTTTTGGGAAACTTCGAGGAAGGCGAACTATGGATCCGCCGCGCACTCGAAGTCCAGCCCGCCCATCACTGGGCCGTCCACGCTTTGGGCCTGCTCCACAAGCGCAAGGATGACCACGCCGCGGCGATGGAGTTTTTCAACGAGGCCATACGCCGCGATCCTGACAACCTCGCCGCCCAGCGCGCTGCGGTTGAATCGGTGGTCAAACTCGGTTCGCTTGATGATGCCCGCGCCTTTCTCCACGCCATGCCCCAGAAGGGCGACGCCGGCGCATGGCTCCGACTCATGACCTGCCTGCGCGAAGCCAAGCGCCCCCAGGAAGCCATCGCCATCGGCGAGGAAGCCCTCAGCCTCAATCCGCGCGAAGGCCCCATCCTCGGTACGCTCGCCCTCGCCCAGGATGATATCGGCGATCACGAACTCGCCATCAAAACCCTCCGCAAAACCACCGAGATAAACCCCAACGACCTCATCGCCCACTTCCACGCCGGCCGAATCCTCGCCGAGACCAAGCAGTTCTCCAAAGCCCGCGCTGCCCTCGAGTTTGTCTCCGAACGAGACCCCGAAGCCGTCCGCCCCCGCGAATACCTCCTCTTCTGCTACGTCCAGCTCGAGCTCTACGAAAAGTGCGACAGCCTCGCCGACGAAATCCTCAAACTCGACCCCGACAACGCCTACCTCAAGGAACTCTTCGAGCCTGAAGAGGAAGAATCAGAGAATAAACCCACGCCCGAATAGGAAGTGGCGCTGCCGGTCGCCGAGCCTCCTTGTCCTTCGACCCAACCGCACGCGATCCGCCCGAGCCCTCGAATTAGCGCTCTTCTGCCCTGCTCTTTGCCGGGCGCAAATGCAGTCGCGAGTATCCTTATCGCTCAGTTTCAATGCTGGGCCAGCGCTGGCCCGCGCTGGCCCGCGCTTCCACTCCGACCAACTCGCACCGACCACCCAAAGGATTACTTCCATGCGTTTCGCAGCCGCAATGCTCACCACCCTCGCCCTGGCACCGACCGTCTACGCCCAGCCCACACTCGTCATAATCGAGAACTTCGCCTTCACTCCCGAAGATGTCTCCGTGGAGGCTGGCGACATTGTCCGGTGGGAGAATCACGACTCGATCCACCATACCGCAACCAGCCAGACAGGCGCGGGAACGCTGGTGCCCAGCGGCGTGTTCGACTCCAACATGATGGGGCAGGGCGACGCGTTCGAGCACAGGTTCGACGAGCCGGGAGTGTACTACTACTTTTGCGTGCCGCACGGGAGCAGCATGCAAGGAATCGTTCGGGTGTTGCCCCGCTGCCCGGCGGACTTCAATCGCGATGGCGGTGTTGATGGAAGCGACGTGGAGGCTTTCTTCGTACGATGGGAGGCTGGCGAATCAAACGCCGATGTAAACCTTGACGGAGGTGTGGACGGAGCCGACGTAGAAGCATTCATCGTGGTTTGGCAAGCCGGTGGATGCTGAGTTGCCGCCAGCCGTTCAGCACTACTCAACAATCTCCCGCCTCCCACGCCACGAAAAACGCCTCCACATCTGCCCCGCTCACTCCGCCATCCTGGTTGAAATCTGCGATACATGGCGGCGTATTCTGCCGCGACCAAAGTAACGCTTCGTACCTGGTTGCTGGAAACTCGCTTCCGTGCTTTCCCATTCGTGTGCGGTGCGCCCGAACCCTCCCGCGACAGACCTTTCCCACCCTCAACACGCCCCATCCGCATTCATATCGGCCCGCCACCTGCCTTGTTTCAAGTCTGAGTTGTCAAACTTCAATCGCTCTTCTTCCCCTTCTTGATGCATATTCATCCGTTGCTGAGCTTGCCTCCGCCATTTTAATCCCGAGAATCCGGTTTCATTGAAAGTGCGATTGGGCAATGGACAGAATGGAAACAGGGGCGGAGCTGCCGGGTGCTGCACAACATTGAACGCACATGTGTTGCAGTTGATACAGGCTGCACAGACCGCGCAAGCGGCGCAGACCGCGCAGGCCGCGCAGGCCGCGCCCGCGAAGCAACTCCGGACGGGGCGGCCGGCCCCGATGTTCAAATCCGGCCTCGTGCATCCGATGAACAAGTGTGCCAGTCATTTGCCGCCGCGGACCGTCCGCGAGGGGCCGCTGGAACAGGTTATTGCACACGGAGCCTTCTCAAATGGACCTGATCGCCATCCTCAAAGTCGCCTATGAATCCGGCGCTTCGGACATTCACCTAGTCGCCGGCCAGCCGCCCGTGATGCGCGTCCATCAGGTGATCACGCCGATGGACTTCCCCGTGATCACCAAGGAGGTGTGCCGCAAGTTCGTCGAGACGATGGCCAACCCCGAGAGCATTATTCGCTTCGACGCCAACAAGGACGCGGACTTTTCCTTCGCGGTCGATGGCCTGGCCCGTTACCGCGTCAACGCTCACATGCAGGCGGGGCGGTGCGGGATCGCCCTGCGTACGGTCAAGAGCAAGGTGCCCGCGCTTAACGCCCTGAACCTCCCCGAGGTCATTCAGCGCCTCACCTACCTTCCCCGCGGCTTGGTTCTCGTCACTGGCGATACCGGCTCGGGGAAGACCACCACCCTCGCCGCGATGATCGAGGCGATGAATCAACGCTACAAGAAGCACATCCTGACTCTTGAAGACCCGGTCGAATACCGCTTCGAGAGCAAGGAATGCCTCATCGAGCAGCGCGAACTCGGTCAGGACATGCCCAGTTTCTCCAGCGGCCTCAAGCACGCCCTTCGCCAGGACCCCGACATCATTCTCGTCGGGGAAATGCGCGACCTTGAGACCACGGCGCTCGCGATCTCCGCCGCGGAAACCGGGCACTTGGTCCTCTCGACGCTCCACACCGTCAACGCCAGCCAGACCGTCGAGCGCATCATCGACATGTACCCCGGCGGCCAGCAGAATCAGATTCGCTCGATGCTTTCATGCACGCTCCAGGCCGTAATGAGCCAGACGCTCTTCGCCCGCATCGACCGCCCCGGCATGATCCCCGCGGTCGAAGTCCTCCTCTGCACGCCCGCCGTGCGCAACCTCATCCGCGAGAACCGCACCTTTGAGCTTCCCAACGTCATCGAGACCAGCCGCAGCCTGGGCATGTGCTCGCTGGATAGTTCGATCATGGAACTTTTCTTCAACGGCTACATCAGCCGCGAAGATGCCATCGCGCAGGCCGCGTATCCCGACAAGCTCCAGATGCAGATCGCGGCGTGAGTTCCCGCTCCGATAGTCCTTTCGTTCGCGTCCTTGCCCACTCCTCTCTTCCCTTCGCCCTCCTCGCCAGCCCACGGAGTTCCGCACACCCCTGTGCTTGATACCAATGCCCAACTACCGCTACACAGTGCGAACCACCGCGGGCCAGACCCAGTCCGGCGTGATCGCCGCGGACAACTCGACCTCCGCCGCGGCGATTCTCCGCGGCCAGGGCGCCCACGTGCTTTCCGTCTCGGCGCAGGCGGTCGGCCTTGATACGGTCGGGCTGATGACCAAGATCAAGGAACTCAACAACGGCAAGCCGACGCAGAAGCACATTCTGGACTTCACAACGCAGTTGGCCGTCATGATCCGCGCGGGCATCAACCTCCGCGCGGCCCTGGAAGGCATCGCGGACCAGGCCGAACATCCGGCGTTCAAGAAGGTTCTGAATCAGATGCGCAACGACGTGGAGAGCGGCCAGCCCTTCTCCGCCGCGCTTGCCAAGCACCCCAAACTCTTCAATCCGCTGTACCTCAACATGGTTCGGGCCAGCGAAATGTCCGGCGGCTTCTCCCGCATGTTGGACCGCATCGCGGGGTACATCGGCCAGCAACTTGAGACCAAGAAGATGGTGATGGGCGCCGCGATCTACCCGGTCATCATCGGCACCCTCGCGGTTTCGGTCACCATCTTTCTCCTGACCTTCGTGCTCCCCAAGTTCGCCGACGTGTTCAAAGGCAAGGAAGATGTGCTTCCCTGGGCGACCAAGTTCCTGCTGGGTCTCTCGGCGTTCATGGTGCGCAACTGGTACCTGCTCGTCATCGGCGCGATGGCGATCGGCGGCTGCGCTTACGGCTTCATCCGCACCGAAGTCGGCGGCTTCTGGGTTGACAAGATGAAACTCTCGGTCCCGATCCTCCGAACGATGTTTCGCTCGCTGTATATCTCGCGCAGCCTCCAGACAATGGGCCAGCTCATCAACGCGGGCGTGCCCATGCTCGATACGCTCAGTATCACAGGCGAAATCTCCGGCAACATCATCTTTCAGGGCATGTGGCGCAAGGTCCACACCTCGGTGAAGCAGGGAAACAAAATCGCCAAGCCGATGATCAAGGAAAAGGTGCTGCCTACGGCGGTCACGCAGATGATCGCCGCGGGCGAAGAGTCGGGCAAACTCGGCGAAGTACTTGATGAAATCGCGGTCTTTTACTCGAAGCAGCTCAAGGACAATATCAAGATGGTCACGGGCATGATCGAGCCGATCATGATCCTCCTGATGGGCACAGTGGTCGGATTCATCGCAATGGCCGTCATCCTCCCCATCTTCAAGATGAGCCAGATCGTCAAGTAGACCGTGCCACCGAGATCGTGCCGCTGAGGTCGGCTTTGCGGTCTCAGTGCCGAACGACCACTCGCGACGATTTGTGCATCTGCACCAATGCAACCTCGGGCTCCTACCTCACCCACCACACCACCACCCCAAGCGCCAGCCCGGCCACCGCGATCCACAGCAAAACCGCCTGCGTCAAAACCCGCCACCCCACGCTCGCCAGCGCCTTGCGCGACAGCCCGCTCCCGATCAGGAACAACGCTCCCGCGAACCCAAGCCCCGCGATAAACTTGATCCGCTCCTGCTGTTCCGCGACCGCCGGAACAAACGTCCGCACCGCACTCGCCAGCAAGAACAGCAAAATGAACAGCGGCACAACCCCGGCCGCGACCTTCCACCACGGTTTGCGCTTGCGCGGTTCTTCCCCCCTCGCCATCGCCCGTTCGCGCCGCATGATCCAACCCGCAAACAGCGTACACGGCAAAATCCAAATCACGCGCGACAACTTCACGATGTTCGCGGTATCCAGCGCCGTCGCCGCGGTATCGCCCTCCACCGCATGGTAATGCGAAGCCGCCCCCACCACCGATGATATATCGTGGATCGCCACGCCCGCCCAGGTTCCAAACTGTGTATCAGACAGATGCAGCGCATATCCAATCGCCGGAAACGCATAGAGCGCCACCGCGTTGAGCACAAAGATCGCGCCCGTCGCCACCGCCATCGCCGAACTTGAAGACCCAATCGCAGAACCCACCGCCGCGATCGCCGACCCCCCGCAGATCGCCGTCCCCGATGAAACCAGCAGCGTCAACTCCTTCCCCGTCCGCAAAAGCGCCTGCAACGCAAACCCGATCGCAAACGCCACTACAATCGTCGCCGCGGCGAAGGCAAACCCGTGCGAAGCCTCCCGCGCCAACTGCCCCAGATCAACCCGCAGCCCAAGCAGCACCACGCACGCCTGGATCATGACCCTCGATACCTTCTTCGCCTCCCCCTGAAACTGCGACAGGTTTGTCAGCGCAAAGACCATCCCAACCGCCAACGCCAACGGCGGCCCCCCCCAAGCCCACGGCATCATGCACACCACCCACGCGGCGACAAACACAATGCGTTTGATGATGATGGCTGGCACGCGGGACAACTGTACCGCACTGCCCACGCCTCCCGCCCTCGAAAAGGCACACACCAACTGCCCCGTTACTCAGCGGGTTCACATTTTGCCAACAATCTTTGGCCCTTCGAGAATCACTGTCTCAAACACGCCTCCCGACCCCGCTAAAGCCTCAAAAGCGAGCGGACAAACGCGCGACGCGGGAGGGTATACAGCGGGGCGAGTTTATGCGACACCACGACACAATCACCCGTTTGCTTCGGCAGGATACTCTTTCGGCGCCACTCTCTTCCTCGTGCCATGCCGGTCTTCTTGCTCGCGTTCTCCCGTTCTGCCTCCACCAATGCCCCAATAGCCGCGAACGCGCGGCTCGCAATTCAAAACCGCCGGCGTTCAAGGAATTCAACACTCGGTATTGCACCACAACACACCTGAACAACAGGCTCGTTCGGCATCCCGCCTCCCTCGTTTGAACGTCAGAGGAATTCCCCTCGACCTCCACCGTTCAAACACAACAATGTCCTCGCCCCCTCGTCGCGCGGCCGCTTTCCTCTCTGGACTCCACCATGCAAACCATCGACCAAATCAAACTCATCGTCGGCATGGAGATTCACGTCGAGCTTGCAACCCGCACCAAGATGTTCAGCCGCGCGCTCTCACCCGCTTTCGCGGGCCACGAGAATGCCGAGCCAAATACCTACATCGACCCCGTTGTGCTCGCCCTGCCCGGCGCGCTGCCGGTGATGAACAAGGCCGCCATCGAGATGGCGATGATGGTGGGCATCGCCCTCAACTGCTCCACCGCGAAGATCACCAAGTGGGACCGCAAGAGTTATTTCTACCCCGACCTCCCCAAGAGTTACCAGATCAGCCAGTACGACCTGCCGCTGAGTTTTGATGGAGCCTTTGATCTGCCCGCCGCGGATGAGGATGGTTTTCCCGATTTTTCCCAGCCCTCCAAGCGGATCGGGATCACCCGCGCCCACCTTGAAGAGGACGCGGGGAAGTTGCTCCACGAAGCGCCGGGAGGAGGCGCGAGCAAAGACACGCTCGCCGACTACAACCGCGCCGGGACGCCCCTCCTCGAGATTGTCACCCAGCCCGATTTCTCCAGCGCTGATGATGTCGTCCTTTTCGCCAAACTCCTCCGCCAGGTCTGCCGCTACTTGGGTGTCACCTTGGGCGTGATGCAAAAGGGGCACATGCGCTTCGAGCCGAACATCAACTGCATCCTCACGCTTTCCGACGGCCACACCATCACCACCCCTATCGTCGAAATCAAAAACCTCAACTCGTTCAAGAGCCTCAAGGCCGCCATCGAGTTCGAGCACCGCGAGCAGCCCAGCCGCTGGCAGGCGGATGGCCGCGTGATGGGCCGCGGCATGAAGACCACCCGCGGCTGGGATGATACCAAAAACATCACTTTCGTTCAACGCGAAAAGGAGGATGCCCACGACTACCGCTACTTCCCCGACCCCGACCTGCTGCCGGTGAAGGTCGATGCCGCGTGGCGCGAAGCGGTCGCGGCGAGAATCCCCGAGTTGCCCCTCGTGCGGTACCGCCGTTACGCTTCGGACTACGGCTTGGCCGTGAAGGAAGCGGGGCAACTGGTGGAAGATCGCGAGACGAGCGACTACTACGAAGCTGCCATTAACGCCCTTGTTGAACTGGGCATCGCCCGCCCCCGCGCGGGCAAGGCCGCGGCGAACATCCTCCTCCAGACCGCCGCGAAACGGGCGAACGAGGGCAGCGGAACAACTGCCGGCACCGGTGCGCAAAGGCTTGACCAAACCGGCGTTACTGCGATGGAAGTCGCCGCGATTGTGAAACTGCGCGAGGATGGCAAGATCAACAATCAAGCCGTTGAAGTGCTCTTCGCGGCGTGCATTAATGCTCTGGCCTCGGATGCGACGCCGACCCTTGCCCAAACCCTCACCCACGTCGAAGCGCTCGCGTCAGAAAAGGGTCTCCTCATCGTGCGCGATGACGCGGCGATGAGCGCGTGGATCGATCAGGTTCTGGCCGCGAATCCGAAGGTCGCCGAGGATGTGAAGCTGTCTCTTATACACATCTCCGAGCCCACGAGACTAAGGCGAATCTCGTATGCCGTCTTCTG
>ENA-ORBV01016429-ORBV01016429.1-microbial-mat-metagenome-genome-assembly--contig:-NODE-16429-length-10744-cov-3.800975_pt1 | contig 10744 bp, 9 predicted proteins | sample MGYA00237777_ERZ505514 | MGnify/ENA primary metagenome ERZ505514 (study PRJEB26160, sample SAMN06269048) | microbial mat metagenome | isolation source: Oligotrophic lake microbial mat | place...
ACAAACAGACCATGGCTTTAGCAACAACCGGCTTTAAAGGGACGCAAGAAAAACCATTCCATATGGATTTTGCTCAAGAAGACATTGAGGCCTTTATGGCGGTTGCAGCAGCCCACGCTCATAAGCAAAAATTGGTAGCTACCCTAGCGCGCTATAACCCTGAAGTGTTGTATGCGGCACTTAAGATTGCCCAGCTTTTACATGTAGCCGCCGTAGAAGATGCGCTCTACGCGCATTTGATGGGGCTGGGTAAGTCTTCAGACGAGATTTTTAAAAAGTTTCCCTGGTAAAAGAATTTTGCAAAAAAAAATGGGCGGCCGCATTTCTGCGGCTGCCCATTTTCTTAAAGGATCAACGATCTTTCTTAGTGAAGAAAGATGCCGCCGAGACCTTCCATTTCATTGGTGCTGAACGAGCAAACACTCGAATAGCTTCCAGTGCAAAGATTAAGCACCTTTCGAGCTTCTCCGGCGTTTTTGTCGGCCATGCTGTACCACTCGCCCGTTCCAACGCGTGTACTGTTGGCGAAGATCGCGATTTCGTTGCTCGGAGCAACAAATTCATATTTGAAAACTTCGACGACCGTCTGAGATTCGTCCGCGATATCAGACGGGCACGAAGGACCGCTGCTGATTTCGATAACTTTCAGACCTTTATACTGACCCGATTCATGCTGCACTAATTGAGCGCAAATTCCGACTGGAACAACGCTCGACAGGGCAGTACCTAAATCCAAATTACGAATGAAGGTCGCGCGAGGACCCGATTCGGTACGTTGGTTACCTAAGTCGGCAGGCGAAGGAATTTTGGTTTCTTGTTTAGAACAAGCAGCCAAGAATAAGAACGCTACCGCTAATGTTGCCTTTTTCACTGTGATCTCCCTAGTAGTTGACGGCCCAAGGGAAAAACAGATCTCCCTCGAACCGGGCCACCGTTGTGCAAGCAGTGGACCAGGAGTTTTTTGACATTTTCGAGGGTATGAGAACTAGGCGGCGGTGACAAAAAACGTCGACGTGTGCAAACTGGTGTCAATTCTCGGGATTCGAAGATGAAGGATTAATTGGCAGGGCAGGCCGGATTCGAACCGGCAGCCTACTGATTTGGAATCAGCCGCTCTACCGTTAGAGCTACTGCCCTACATGACGTCGCGCCGGATAAGGGGGCGTTTGCTTCGTGCTCGTCGGCCCGCTCGCTCCCGCGTAGCTTCCGCTACGCGTCCGCTCCCGGACCTCCTGCGCTCTCGCAACCGACCCCTTCTCCGGCGCTCCTGAAATCGTGCGCCCTTTGTGGGGACTTGTCGGCTGTTTTTTTTGGCGGCCCCCTTCGGGTGCCGGCCAAAAATCCGCCTGGCGCTCTCCGGCCCTGCGGGCCGGAGTCGCTTAAGGATATTATTCGATGACTTCCGTTACTACTCCGGCGCCTACGGTACGGCCACCTTCGCGGATAGCGAAGCGGCTTTCTTTTTCCATAGCTACGGAGGAGATGAGTTCAATTTCTACAGCGACGTTGTCACCAGGCATAACCATCTCAACACCTTTGTTGAGGGAGATGACACCCGTTACGTCCGTCGTGCGGAAGTAGAACTGCGGACGATATCCCGTGAAGAAAGGCGTATGACGACCGCCTTCTTCTTTGGTCAAAACGTACGTTTCGGCTTTGAACTTTTTGTGCGGGGTAATCGTGCCAGGAGCGCAGAGTACTTGTCCGCGTTCCACGTCTTCTTTGCCCACACCGCGTAAGAGCACGCCGACGTTGTCGCCTGCTTCTCCACGGTCCAAAAGTTTGCGGAACATTTCTACGCCAGTAACAACCGTTTTTTGAGTTGGGCGGAGACCGACGATTTCGATTTCGTCGTTCACTTTTACGATTCCGCGCTCAATACGGCCAGTCACTACAGTTCCACGGCCTTGAATACTGAATACGTCTTCCACTGCCATCAAGAACGGTTTTTCCGTCTCGCGTTTTGGCATTGGGATGTATGTGTCCAAAGCTTCCATCAGTTTGGCGATAGAAGGTGCACCGTATTCGCTCGTGTCGCCTTGTCCGGCCTTCAGAGCAGAACCACGGATGATTGGAATCTCTTCGCCAGGGAATTTGTACTTCGTGAGTAGTTCCCGGACTTCCATTTCCACTAGATCGAGTAATTCTTTGTCATCCACCATGTCGCACTTGTTCATGAAAACCACCATCGTCGGTACACCGACTTGGCGAGCTAACAGAATGTGCTCACGGGTTTGAGGCATTGGACCGTCAGCGGCCGAAACGACCAAGATCGCTCCGTCCATCTGAGCAGCGCCAGTGATCATGTTCTTCACATAATCGGCGTGTCCAGGGCAGTCGACGTGTGCGTAGTGGCGAGTGGTGCTCTCGTATTCCACGTGGCAGGTTGCAATCGTAATTCCGCGCTCTTTTTCTTCAGGAGCTGCGTCGATTTGGTCGTAAGCGCGAGCTTCCGCAAAACCGGACTTCGACTGAACCGTCGTGATTGCCGACGTTAAGGTTGTTTTGCCATGATCGACGTGGCCAATTGTGCCGACGTTAACGTGTGGCTTTTTTCTTTCAAACTTTGCTTTAGCCATTGCTGTCTCCTAAACGGACTTGCCCAAAAATTTATGGAGCCCTCGATGGGACTCGAACCCACGACCTCGTCCTTACCAAGGACGTGCTCTACCAACTGAGCTACAAGGGCATTGTGCAATCTTTTACAGCCCAGATACCCCTTAGTCCAACAGAATTTGGGAGTGATTTTCAATAGATTGGTGATTAAAAGCGTTTACCTATGCGACCAGACGATCCCGACTCTCCTTGGAAGCGAATTTCCACCAAATCGGTCTACGAAAATCCGTGGATCCAGGTGGAAGAACACGCAGTGTTAAACCCCGCCGGAAATCCCGGTATTTATGGAACCGTTCATTTCAAGAATATCGCAATTGGCGTGGTGCCATTGGATTCCGAGGGAATGACATGGTTGGTGAGGCAGTACCGTTTTCCACTAAAAGAGTTTTCCTGGGAGGTTCCTGAAGGCGGTGGAGATCCCGGAATATCTCCACTGGATTCTGCGAAACGCGAGTTAACCGAAGAGACGGGGATTTCTGCGAAGGTGTGGACGCTGTTGCGGCGAATACACCTCTCTAATAGTGTTTCGGATGAAGAAGGTTTTGTTTATCTCGCCCAAGATTTGGAATTTGGTCCGTCGTCGCCAGAGGAGACTGAAATCTTGGAGGTGAAAAAGTTTTCCATTCAAGAAGCATGGGAAATGGTTTGCCGAGGAGGTATTACAGATTCTTTAACTGTGATTGGTCTGACGGAGGTGCGTTGGGGAGCCGCGCGTAAATTCTTCGCTGATTAAAAACATTACAGAGACTAACAACTTGAAGTGACTAGTTAGGTCCATTATCCTCAATTAACTTTTTTCATCGGGGGATGAATGGGGCGCTTTCAGCAAATCCTTGCCTTGTTATTTTTGGCCATCAGCTATGCGCTGATTGTTCCTCAATATAGTTTCGCCGCTGGTTGCGCAGGCTCGTGTGCAATTGGGACGGATTGCACGGACAACGCGTGTAAGTGGTGCAACACCGCCGTTCCTCAATGTGAAAGCTGCTGCCAAGAATTTACACTAGCTGAGTGTCCTACAGACTGTCTTTGGGAGGGCGGGGAGTGCCGCAACCAAACCGGTGTCTCTTGTTCGCCGGCGATTCCCGAGCTGAGCTCTCCGTCGATGCGCCTAGGGTTGATTGCCGGTATCGTCGGCTTCATCACAGCATTGAGCATTGCGTACCGTGTTCGCCGCCCAAAAAAGAATCCTTAATTCCGTCGATAAAACTGAGTTTGGACAGAGTCCGCGTAACTTAGTGCATTACGGTAACTGCTGAGCCATACCAGTATTGGATTTGAAAGGTTGTTTGATTTGTTCAAACGATCGTTTGATTTTGCCCGCAACTGCCGATAAGTTCATGGCTGTCTAATAGAGGAGTGTGATGTATGGCACGCCGCACTAAGAAAAAAGCTATTTCCCCAAAACTGACCCAGGACCGGACTCCGGAGCTACTAGTAGCGGCCGCAAAAAAAGTTTTTGCCTTGAAGGGCTATGCGGGAACAACCGTTCGGGAGATCGCCAAAGAAGCTGGCGTGAATCTGAGTTTGGTTAGCTATCACTTTGCCGGCAAAGAAGGCCTATATCGCACCTGCATAGAGACATTCGGTCGAGCACGATTGAACGATGCGGAGCGATTGCTGCAAACGCCCGCGACGTCGGATGAATTTGCGCTGCGGTTTCAGCTGTTCGTCGGGGAGATTTTTAAATCTTACGTTGAGGAACCCGAACTTACTTTGATGGTTCAGCGCGAAGTGGAAGCAAAGAATCCGCTGATTGAAGATATTTTTTCAAACACACTCCTTAAAGTTGGATTGAAGATGAAGGAGTATTTTGAAGTTGGGAAACAAAAAGGTTGGGTTCGGGCAGAGGTAGAGCCGCTGCTCACAGTGAGCATGGTGTTTGGCAGTTTGATCCACGCGATGCGCTTGCAGCATCTAATGGAGAGATTTTTCTCTGTTTCGATCCGACAGCCAGCGTTTCGAGAGCTTTATAAGAATCAACTAGTGTCAATTATTTTAAATGGCGTGAATACGTCGACGTTCAAAGAACCGGCCATTTTACCGACTGAAAGTCTTAAGCCTAAGGGAAGGTTGCAATCATGAAGCGCGCTATTCTCGTTTTCAGTTTGATTGTTCTGACGGCGAATGCCTTTGGTCAGACGCTTACGCTGGACGAGTACATGGGGAAGGTTAGAAACAACCATAAGGGACTCAATGCCGCGGTGAAAACGGCGGAGGGCTCTGTGGGTAGGGCGGTCGAAGCGGATGTGAGTTATTCGCCGAATCTTTTCGCCCAAGTGATGTTTAGTCGAGATTCCCGGCAAACCAACGCTCCGACCTTTCAGGGTACAAAAACGAGTTACGATTCGTATCAATTGGGAATTAGTAAGCTGACTAGTTTTGGTCTGAAGGCTTCGTTGTCGTACAACGTTGGCTATACCAATATTATCGGCGCTACGATCCTGCCGGTGACTTCGTTTTACGACGCTAAACCGCTGTTGGAATTTACGCAGAGTTTGTGGCGCAACGGGTTTGGTGGCGAGACGGTCGCTCAAGTAGATTTGATTAGTGCCCAAGTGCTGGCCACGGGCTACGGCGAAAGTTTTAAGGCTCGCGGAATCGTCAGTGATGCCGAGATGGCCTATTGGCAGCTTTCACTGTCCCGCGCCCGAGTCGTGGTTCAGGAGCAGACGTTAGAGCGCGCAAAGAAGATTTTGGATTGGGCCAAGCGCCGTGTCAGCAACGATCTCGCCGACAGGGCAGACTTGCTTCAAGCGGAAGCCGCTTACGAACAGCGCACGTTGGACCTTCAGCAAGCAGAAGATGACGAAGAGTCGGCTGCGCGCAAATTTAATTCGATGATGGAGATCGATTCGGACGAAGTCGCGATGCAGGTAGAGAAACTCGATCCAGCGAAAGTACAAGCGCTGAGCGTCCCTAAGCGCGCCGAAATGCGTGACGATGTGAAAGCCGCGCAGCAAATGGAGCGGGTGGCAGTAGCAAACACCGAACTAGTTCGCCAACGGATTTCTCCGTCGTTAGATATCATCGGAAGTGTCGCGCTCAACGCACGGAACGCGAATCTGAATACTGGATTTAGCGAGTCTTTTAGCACACGTCACCCACTCACTCAGATTGGCGTGAAGTTTAATGTGCCTTTAGATTTTGGGCTGGTGTCGGAAGCGCGGCAAAGCGCGTTGGTCGAACGCCAAGGTGCGACGCTGGCTTACCAACGTAAGCTCTTCGAACAAGAGCGTGAGTGGAAAGATACTACGCGCAAGTTCGTCCAGGCTAAAAAGCGTCTGGAACTAGCCCACAGCATTGAAGATTTACAACGCGAGAAGATTACCCACGAGAAATCGCGTCTCGATCGCGGTCGTACGACGACTTACCAAGTTATTTTAATGGAACAAGATTACTCACTCGCGCGGTTGGCTAAGTTGCTTGCCGCAACCGAAGTACTCAGCATTTATTCCCGACTCAAAACGTTCGGAGGCACCCTGTGAATCTACCCGAGCTCTCAATTAAACGACCCATCTTTGTAACCTGCATTGTCATCTTGATGGTGGCCGTTGGGGTGATTTGTATGCGGCGGTTGCCCGTCGATTTGTTTCCCAATATAGAGTTCCCGATTGTGGTGACGCAGATTCGGTATCCCGGTGCTGGTCCACAGGAAATCGAAACTCTGATTTCCAGACCGGTGGAAGATCAGCTGAGTACCATTTCTGGTTTGAAGACACTGCGCTCGATTAACCGCGAAGGCGCAGGAGTTGTCGTCGCAGAATTCACACTCGAAACCGATATCAAGTACGCCGAGCAGCAAGTTCGCGACAAGATATCGTCGGTAAAAGGCAAATTGCCTGATGATATTTTAGAGCCAGTTATTCGACGGGTAGACCCCGCAGAGCAACCAATTTTGATCGTTGCTGTGAGCGGAGATTTGAATCCGGCGCAATTATTTGACCTCGCGGATGACACAGTTCGCCCCAAGCTGGAGCAGGTTCCCCAAGTTGGTTTGGTGGAAGTTATCGGGGGGCGTAAGCGCGAAATCCATGTCAATCTGGATCGTAATAAGCTTAAGAACCACGAAATTTCAGCATCGATGGTAGCTACGCGCATCGGCGCGGCGGGGCAGAATATTCCGGTCGGTCGCGTAGACGAAGGTAAGAAAGAAACAGTCTTTCGAGCACTCGCAGAATTTAAAACGCTCCAAGACATCAGCAACACAGTCGTGAACTTCGCGGGCAATGACGTGCCTGTGACGGTGGGCACGCTTGGAGTCGTTGAAGACAGTCTTGTCGACGAGAACAGTCGTGTTTTTGCTAACGGCAAAAAATCGGTGTTCTTAATGGTCTTCCGTCAATCTGGCTCGAACACCATCAGTGTGTCGGAAGGTGTGCGTAAACGGATTGATAAGATCAACGAAGACTTAAAGAAAGTTCCGGGCAATCGAGCCCTCTCGGTGGTGCGCGATACATCTAAGATGATCGCAGCCAACGTTACCGACGTGAAAGAATCGATCTTTATCGGGATCGTGCTGACACTTTTGGTGGTTTACCTATTCTTGGGAAGCGCGCGATCGACGTTTATTACCGGGATCGCGTTGCCGAACTCACTCTTAGGCGCCTTCCTTCTAATGGCGCTTGCGGGTTTCACAATTAACGTCATGAGTCTTCTGGCGCTTAGCTTGGCGGTTGGTCTGCTTGTAGACGATGCCATCGTGGTGCGGGAAAATATATTTAGGCACATGGAATTGGGGGCGTCGCCGAAGCGAGCCGCTAGTGAAGGCACTCAAGAAGTGCTCTTAGCGGTCGTAGCAACGACAGCTACTGTTATCGCGGTGTTCGGACCCATTGGATTTTTACAAGGGGTGGTCGGACGATTCTTCCGAGAATTCGGATTAACTGTCTGCTTCGCGATGGCGATTAGTCTTTTTGACGCCGTTACGATGGCACCAATGTTGTCCGCGTATTTCGGCGGCATGGGTAACCATGGACATGGCGCTAAGCGTGGGTTTTTTGGCCCCGTTCTAAACGCCTTCGATAAGTTCCAAGACTGGTTAGCGGATCGGTACCAAGCGTTCTTGGGAGTGATTTTGCGTCACCGCGCGATTGCGCTGGGTGCAAGCTTCGGGATCTTCGCTCTGAGCTTGGTTGCTGCTAGCAAAATTCCTAAGACCTTCTTGCCGCCGCAGGATTCGGGCGAATTTGGAATTTCGTTGGAAACTGCCGCGGGTACGAACTTAGATGCCATGCAAAAATTGGCTACTGAGGTAGACGATATCATCCGCAAGAACTCCGAAGTAGAGACTTCGGTGCTGACTGTAGGCACCCGCGACGGGGAGTCGTTCAAAGCGACGTTCTTTATTTCTCTCGTTCCGTCCAGGCAGCGAGGTTTGAATACTTCGCAGATGAAAGACAAGATCCGCGAACAGTTAATACCCTATAAACACGCTAAGCCTCTTGTGAAGGACATCGATAACGTCGGTGGCGGTCAGCGGCCGTTTAACATTAACATTGCCGGTTCCGACTTGAAGGAAGTCGAAACAGTGGCCAACGCGCTCTTTGCGAAAATCAAAGACCATCCGGCGGTGAAGGATCCTGAATTGTCCAATGAGCCCGGCAAGCCCGAGTTCCAAGCGGTCGTCGATACACAGCGCGCTGAAAAGCTCGGTGTGAGTCCTACGATTCTCGGGCAAGAACTGCGCACACTCGTCGAAGGAAACGTCCCTGCGGTGTTTCGTGAACAAGGCCGTGAGTATGATATTCGCGTCCGCCTTCAAGACAACCAGCGTAATCTCAAAGAAGGTTACGAGGTGACGTATGTTCCTAACGTGAACCAAAGTCTTGTGCGGCTTTCAAAAGTAACTCACCCTGTTGAAATGGTGGGGCGCGCTACGATTAACCGTCAAGATCGCGGCAGGTACATTCAGATATCGTCGGACTTAACGCCAAATGGTCCTGGTATGGGCGCTTTGATGGCCGATATTAAAAACATCATGGAGAACGATATCAAAATGCCTCCCGGCGTGACCTACACGTTTGTGGGCCAAGCTGAGAACTTCAAAGAGTTGCTGACCAATATGATGGCAGCTGCCGGACTCGGTATTCTGTTTGTCTACTTGGTGTTAGCGAGCTTGTACGAATCTTTCATCACACCCTTTACCATCATGCTCGTATTGCCACTCGCTGCGTGCGGAGCGTTCTATGCGCTCTTTATCACCGGCAAGTCGCTCGATATTTTCAGCATGATTGGCTGCATTATGTTGCTGGGGGTGGCAACGAAGAACTCGATATTACTCGTCGACTATGCCAACCAGTTGGTGGCTGCGGGTAAAGACCGCACCACTGCGATCCTAGAAGCAGGTCGAGTGCGTTTGCGCCCGATTCTGATGACGAGTATCGCGCTGGTAGCAGGTATGTTGCCAGTAGCAATCGGATTAAACGAAGCCAGTAAGCAGCGAACCAGCATGGGCGTTGCCATCATCGGCGGTTTGATTAGTTCGACGTTGCTTACACTGATTGTGATTCCTGCAGCATTCTCGTTTATGGACCGCTTCCGGGTTTGGGTGGAAGGTAAGTTTCGTCGCCCTGAAGAAGCGAAGAAGTCTCATCGAGAATCACCTGCGGCGTAATTGCTCGCATGCAAGTGTGGTGGCTGCATTCGAGTAAAGTGCAGTATTGAAAAGTTTCCCGGTCTCTTGGGCCTTGCGCACGGCAGTCGACGTGAATGCGCAGGGCCCGATTTTTTTCGGGATGGCTGTGCGGCACCGCGGCCGGTTTGAAGTCCTCAAAACAGCCGGCTCCGAAAATCGAGAGAGTTTTCAGCCCCAGCGCGCTTGCAGCATGAATGAGGCCTGAATCATTGCCTATAGCAATCTCACAAACTGCGATGACCGCTAAAAGATCCTGCAACGAGAGATCCGATAAAAGTGTCAGACCTTCCTCCACGCAGAACGTAGCTAAATTCCAGTTCTTTGCTTGATCCGGGTCAGCGACCACTAGAATCGTTTGATGGGGACTCCTTTGTCGAAGTTCTGTCGCAAACTGTTTCCAGAGATCTTCTGGATATCGACGAGTACTGACGCGCGCACCCGCCAGCAGGATCTTCATCCCCTCTAAATTCTGTACTCTGCGAGCACCGAGCGAGGTGCGAGCCTTGGCTTTTTCATTCTCCGTTACGTAGAGTTTTGGCACGGGTGGAGTCGTCCTAATTCCCATTGCCTCTAAAATGCGGTGGTCGCGAAAGATCACGTGCTCTAATTGGCCAGCGAAGGGAACCACCTGCGTGTTCAAAGCCGGAGAGTAAGGCAGGCTGTGGTGGTGCAGAATGCGCTCTTTCGCTCTGATCAAAAATGCAAAGCGACAGAGCGAATTACTGGCGTGGAATCCTAAGAAATAATCAAACCGTTCACTGCGAAGTTTCCAAAGAGTCTTTAGTAGCCCTAGGCGTCCGTCTTCCACGACGTGGAATTTATCAATAGCCGGGTGGTGCGCTAGGAGAGCGGGCCCATACCCGGGGGTGAGCGCTTCGATAGTGGCTGTGGGAAACGCAGTTCGCAAAGCCTCCAAAGCGCTGGTCCATAGCACAGCGTCGCCAATCTGGCGGAGCTTGGAAACCAAGATCCGGCGGGGCTGTTGCGGAGTTTTGAGTTCGTCGTTCATTGGATTTATTAGCCGTGAAAGATTGTCCCAACCTGTAGACTAGCGCCTTGCGTGTGACAAGTCTTACCGACGAGACCGGCTCTTGTGGACGAGCTGTAACGCGTGCCGTCTTGTCGCTTGCAGACCGCACCCTTACTTTCTCATGGGGTTAAAATTTTCATGGGGGTTGGGATGCGTCTTCTGACAGCGGTCGTTTGTTCTCTTGGATTCTTCATTCCGGTAACTGGTTACACTGCCACCGAGCTGGTTGTTCGGCTTACCGGCAAATGGCTCAAAATGAATCAAGAGTATGTCGCTAATGACAAAGCGGGCGAATTTTCGGAAACCAAACGAGATGCCCGCATCCGCTACGAATTACGCGCCGAAGGCCTGCTCTCCGCCTTCGACCAAAATAAAGAGTACGTCGACAACAAGGCTGTCTCTTATACACATCTGACGCTGCCGACGAATAGAGAGGTGTAGATCTCGGTGGTCGCCGTATCATT
>ENA-ORBV01016432-ORBV01016432.1-microbial-mat-metagenome-genome-assembly--contig:-NODE-16432-length-10740-cov-4.118447_pt1 | contig 10740 bp, 9 predicted proteins | sample MGYA00237777_ERZ505514 | MGnify/ENA primary metagenome ERZ505514 (study PRJEB26160, sample SAMN06269048) | microbial mat metagenome | isolation source: Oligotrophic lake microbial mat | place...
GCTCTGGCTCGGGCTGCGGACCCGGCGCGTGGGACGCCGCGGGCAACGGTCGCTTCGGCGGCTCAACGGCGCCGAGACGCGTGCGCCACTCGCGCATGATTTCCTTTTCGCGGTCGGGTCCGATGTTGACCTGCGTCGCGACGACGGTCGTCGCGCGATCGGCGTAGGTGTCGGGCTTGTGTGCCTTCAGGAAGAAAATCAGGCACGCGTCGGAGTAGCGGCGCCGCTCGCCGCATTGGACGCCCTTCGCGTCGAAGATCGGTTCCGACCAGCCGTCGATACCGCGCCGTTTGAGCTCGAGTTCGGCTTCCTCGATCCGCGACACATTGCGGACGCGGTCGCGATGGATCTGCGCAGCGTGCAGGACCTGCATCAAATCGGTGTGCCGCTGCAGATGACGATAGAACGTCGACTGGTCGATGCCTTCACGTTCGATCGCCGGGGCCGTCGCCGAACCTTCGCGCACCGCTTCGGCGATGCGATCGAACATAGTGCGGGTGAATTTCGAGAAACGCCCGGGCTTTCCGGACTTTGTGACGGCGAGGGGCATGCCGTCGGTGAGGTGTCAACGGTAGTGGCGCCGTGCGGTCTAAACCGCGCGAAGACGGAGACGGCGCGGTTCTAAACGCGCGCGGAGCGCGCGGGTTTGTGGATCGGAGCCGGAGCGGCGATTGAGCGATGTGGATGGCGTTGGGCGTTCGATCCCGCGGAGCGGAGTCGTTGCGGCGCGCCAGGGGCGCGCAAGCGCGCCGAGCCGCGAGTCTGCGAGGACGCGCGGGGCCACCGCGCCGGCTGGGCGGCGGGGGGAAGCTCCCCAGCGAAAGAGCGTAGCGAGAGAGCGCCGGGGGGCGCCTGGCGACGGGACCGCTGAGGTGACAGACTGCGACCATTTCGAGGCGGGCTATCGCACTCGAGCGAGGACGGAACCGGGCGGGGGCGGGGGCATTATTGGCCGGCGCGAGAGCGCCTCTGATATATCCTTTTAGACCGGCGGCTCGGCGCCTCTAGAATTTGGTTCGCGCGCTTCATATCGAAAAACATTCGGATGGGAGCCCCTGCTGCTGACGCACAATCACGCGATATGTAATGCGACGGAGCGTAGCGGAGTGGATGCTCAGGGCCGGAGGCCCGAAATAGAGCACGCTTTACATATCGTCGGATTGTGCGTGGCAGCATAGCAGCCGGTGTGACAGCCAGCACGGACGTGACGTCGGACACGACGTGGGACGGCGTAGCCGCCAGCGCGTGCCGTCGCAACGCCGTGCTGGCTGGCGCAACGGGTGCGGGGGCGTACAGGAGAATCATCGGTCCGTTGCAGCGCGCGATTTATGTTGGGTGGCGAGAGAGCGGAGCGAAAGAGCGGCTGATGTTCTAACGACGGAGCCCGAGGAACGAGAGCGGAGGCGGGTCGCATTTTGCGGGCGAGTCGGCGCGGGTGGATTTCGGTACGGCAGTACGTTGGTCATTGTTGCGTCCCGCGTCGTCTCGCCCCGCTAGAGTTTGGTTTGGGGGAGGACGCGTTGTGTGCCGGACAGATGAGCAGTCGGCACCTGGCGAACGGCCGGAATGGAGCGAAGTGCGGGAGTGGAGCCACCGGGCCGCGGAGGGAGCGGTCTGCCGGATCAGCCGCAACGCCCGCAGCCCCGATCGTTGGCGCAGGTGGTCTCGGTACGAGGCCGCCGAAGCCTGGGGCGAGGAGCGTTGCGGCCCGGCAGTCCGCGACCGGAGCGGAACGGAGGCGGAACGGACGCGCGTAGCGGAATGGAGGCCGGGCGACGGGTGCCGTCTGCGGGCGAGTTACCACGGGCGAGGTCGAAGCGCGTTAGCCTGTTCGCCGAACGAGCGGAGCGAGTGATGGCGTTGGAGGACGATCATGCGGCGAGACTGTCGTGGAGTTTCTTGAACCACATAAGCTCATTCCTGAGAAGACGGCGGGCTTCAGGGGTCCATTTGTCGAGCGGGAGCTCGTCGGTTCGTTGGTGAAACCAACGGCGGAAATGATCGAGCCCGCGCACGAAGGAGACAGTGGGGTCGTTGGCGTGGGGCGCGCCTCGGGTGCGTGGGGACTCTGGCAAGACCCCCGTGGCGAGATAGGCTTGGCGGAGACCGGCGGCGTTCTCCAAAACACCCCCATGTGATTGTTTCGCCAGTCGCATGTAGCGTCGGGCCGTGGGAGCGGAGATCGAAGGACAATGGACAGCGAGCCAGTCCTGCCATGTGCCGTGCGGAAGGCCGTTCTTTTGGAGATTGAGGAGGCGACCGCACTCGAGCGCGCGGGCGACGGCTTGACGGGCATTGAGCGAGGCCTTGGCGGCGGTGGCGCTTGCCTCCGAAAAGGCGACGTTGATCTCGGAGGCGAGATTGAGAGCGACGGTCGAATCAATGGACATGGTGATCGTGGGATTTGGCGAGGAACTTGAGGCGTGCTTTGCGATAGGATTGGCGGGCGCGTTTGGAACGCATGCCACGGGAAGGAGCCAGGTCGAAGGTCTGGGACCATTGAATGACGAGTTTGGAGAACGCGGCTCGGGTGACGCCATGACGGGCGGCGAGTGCGGTTTCGCTGAGGCCTTCGACGTCCATCAGGCCGGAGGCATAGCAGGCGGCATCGAAGGCTAATAGCGGATGAGGGTGAGAACGGATCCGAGCGCAGAACGAGGCGAGAATGTCGGAGGCGTTGAGCGATGGCGACGAGTCGGTGCCGGGGTCGGCGGGTGTCTGCGTCGAGCTCGGCGCGCTTGGTGCGGTGAACGTCAGGTCATCGCCGGGCTGTGACTCCGGCGACTCCGTGCGCGTGATGACGGACTCATCTTGCTCACGTGTGGATGTGTGGCGGGAGATGTCGGGTTGACCAAGGCCTTCGGCGGTGAGCCGAGTGCGTTCTTCGGGATGTAAGGTGGCGAACCATACACGGTACGCAGAGGCGTATTCGGCATCACGGGCGGCCTGGCGGTCGGCGGTGATCATGGCTGAAAACCCTCCGGCTGCAGATCATTGAGAATGACCTTTATATCTAACCCCTGCACCCGAGCCCCTACATATAGGGGCGTCGGGGTTCGGGGTAACATAGAGGGGCGACCCCGAGTCGGGGTCGGATCGGGGTGAAATCGGGGTTCGGGGTTCATGGCTGGCCTTTCGCGTAGAGGCCGCCACCCGCGGAGCGGATGACATCAAGCCGTTTCATATCCTTTATCTTTCCTTCGATGGTGCTTTTCGCGCCTCCTCGGGCGGACTTGATGCCCTCCTGGATAGCAGTCCAACGAAGGGTTTGGTTATCTCCAAAAACCTCATCGGCCAGTTCACCTAATTCTAAGCGCTTTCGTTCGTCGGCGCTGGCGGCTTTGGACTGAGCGAGCAGGTGCATGCCTGCGTGCACATCCCAAGTGAAGCGAGGGGCGTTGGCGTCAGAGATCTCGGCGCGGCGCGCTGGTTTGCAGGAAACGGAGATGACGGCATCGTCTTTGCGGAGCACCAGGACGGATTCAGATTTGCGTTCGATCTGGCTGCCGAGGTGACCACGGGTTTTTTCGCCGCCCGGGTTGTGATGAAGGGCGTTGGCGATCACGCAGGCGGTTTCGGTTGCCAGCAGGTGGAGCTCGGCGACGAGGCTGCCAGCTTCAGCGAGGTCGTTAACGTCGAGCACCAAGTCGGCGACACCATCGATGAAGATAGAATGCAGTCCCGTGGTTTTGGCGGCGTGCCGGGCCATCTCGTTGATGGCGGTGCGGCGTTCCAGCGGGCTGAGCGTGAGCAGAGAGTAACTAAAGAACCAGCCGGGGGGAGTGGTGATGTCAGCGCGGCGAAGTGCGCGCATCATCATCTGGTAGTGGTCGCCCCGACTTTGCTCGGTATCGAAATGAAGAACGGCTTTGGCGTCGGGGTTGCTGCCGGTGAAGCCAAGGTAGTCTCGCTCCGCCTCCCCCATCATCGATGCGATCATGGCGGCGATCACCGAGGACTTACCGGATTTGAGCGCCGCGGCTATGGTGATGAGGTTGCCGGAATGGGCGACTTCAACCCCGGCTAGTTTGAACACCCAAGGCTCGACGGGCGGCGGGTTCGCCGGGTCGAAACGAGTGGCCTCGACTCGGGCGATGAGTCTGGCGTGAGGAAGTGCTGGCATTGCTGCGGTCGGGGCGGTGCCGGGCAGGTTCGAGGTGTCTGGCGCATCTTCGGCGGGCGGCACCGACGCCGGGTCGTCGGCGTAGTTTTTCACCGGCATGACGAATCCTCCTGCGGCCGCCCCTCAAAGATATCGGTTGGGCAGTCGAGGGTTTCGGCATCGGTAGCGGCGAGCAGGTCAGCGAGGTCCTTGAGAGGCGGATCAAGCGTGAAGCCGTCGACGGTTGCGCCGGCTTGCGTTAATTGGGCGGCCCAACGTTGTCCGGCGGTGGAACCGGCCACGTCGGCGTGTTCGAAGATCCGGACGTGCTTACCGGCAAAGAGGGAAAGTGAGTCAGGGCAGAGAGAGGCGGTCGCACCGGGGATGCAGACGACAGCGGTGGTCGAGGCCCGGTCGGCGAGGAAAGCGAGGCTGTGGGCTGCGAGGAAATCAGGACCGCCTTCGCAGAAGAGGACGGTCCGCCGGTCGCCCATGGCCGAGGCGCCGATCGGCCAACCGGCGATGCTGCCGCCGAGGGTCCAGGCTTTGGCGTCGTTCCAAGTCCAGGGATGGCCGTCGATTCGGCGCACCTGAATCGAGCGGCGAGCGGAATCGGTGATAGCCCAGGCGCGACGGTCCACGCGGTCGTCGGACATGGTGCAGACGTGGAGCAGTTGGCGCTGCACGGCGATTTCAAGGCCAGCGAACGTGGGCCAGCCGCGGATGCTCTGGATTTCCGCCATGTCGCCGACGGACGGGACGGAGAACGCAGGAACACGGAGGGATTTCCTGACTGCCGCCGGGCGCGCCGGCTGGGGCGGAGTCAGGGCGGCGATCCGGATGAGCTCTCGGGCGGCGTCGCCAAGGGAACAACGCTTGGCCCGTGCGACGAAGGCAACCACGTCCCCGGAGTCGCCGGTAGCGAAGTCGTGGAAGACCTTGCCGTCATCGCTGATCGAGAAGGACGCCTTGTTGTCTTCGCGGAAGGGCGAACGACAAATCTTCTTGGGAGCGTCAGGTAGACCGAGAGCGGGCCAGAGGACGAAGATGCTGAGCTGGTCCTTGGCGCGTTCGAGAGGAGACGGAGCGGAGATGGGCTGACTCATGTGAGGGTCAGGCCGTTCCCATCTGTGCCTCAGCGACGGCTGATGCAGTTAGAGGGAATTGCCTTCCCCTCTCAAAGCGCGACGCCGCGTGTCGTCATTGCGACGCGACGCGTCGCAACCCAAAATCGTACATCAATTCGTGCCGGACGTGTGCCAGCTAATCGGCTCTGATGGCCGATAAGAATTAACCGTGCCGTAGGTCAGGACGGTCGTATTTGAGAGATGGTCGGCGAGTGGTTTATCCTTCTTCCGCAACGCGGAAATCAGGCGACGGAAGCTGGCCGCCACTGCATCGTTTTTCCGTTTCACCGGATCTTGGAGTTTACGGGCTCGGCCCTTCTTGTTGAGGGCTCGCCCCAGGTACTGTCTAATTTGTTCAGCCTCCAAGTTTAGCCGCTTTATATCCATCGTTTCTTTGTGATTTTTCGCATCAACAAGCTCGGCTTCGAGCTCAGCCAGGCGACCGCGGATCTGGTCTCTCGCTTTCAGGTCGAGAGTCTCTCCGGCGGCAGAAAGCCCAAGGTTTACAGTGAGGCTCGGCGCCTCGTCCTTATGGCCATCGCGGCCGAAGACTTCCTCAAGGTTAGCTGCTGGATTGCTCGGAAGCACAGCACGCTGGAGCTGATAGGCCGTGAATGACTCATCCGGGTTGGCCAAGAGGTACTGGAGATACTTGCAACCGGTATTATGTGCGTGGACAACGAAGCGGCGACCCGCCCGAAAACGTATCTGCCAGACCTCCTCATCGAGTCTGATAAAAGTATATTCCTGCTCGGCGACGGGGTTGAACGTGATGGAAATTGGCGATGGTTCTGTGCCGGATGCATCCGTGACGATTCGAATCAGACAGTCGCTGGGAAGCTTGTGCTCGTAGATCTCCTGAAATGACGTCCTGCAAATGGCTGCGATAGCGCGGTCAACGTCCGCCCCGTGCCTTTTATAAAGATCGAAGAGGATCCGTGCTCCTCGGTCAGGAGTAGCCCCTCCCATGTGAGGAAGCGCCTGCATCAATTGTGGGTACCGGATTACGAAATCTTCCGGCGTAAGAATCTGTTTTATGGTGCGAGCCCGTTCAATATAAGTGGCAACGAGAATCCGGTCAGCGTCCTTAGGGAGTGAGGCCGTGAAGATATTGGTTTCGTAGATACTCTCGGGATCATGTTCGAAAGCATCGGCCGCTAACATTGCGAGCCGTCGATCCACGCACTGGGAGCAATAGCCGCAATGTGTCTGGTCGACCTTCCTCGCCCAAGTGTGGGCACAGGTGATCGATTTTTCGATCAAACGCTGTTGGTGGTGGTCGGTTATAACCCGGATCACCTCGGCTTTGGTCTTATCGAGAAATGGGTTTGTGACTTGGAAGGCGGAATCAACAACGAGCGAGAACAGCTGTTCGAATCCCATCAAGACTTTGGGGTGCGTCGTTCGCGTCGCCCGTCCGCCGACGACCTGTCCACAAAGTGGAAGGTTGATGCTTATCACTCCGTTCTCGTAGAATCGCAGGGACGTGAGGCGAAGGGAATGCGCCGCAGTCGCGCCGAGGCAGGCAAAGAGAAACGATCGGGTGCGCTGGGTGTGCTCCTTCCCAAGCACTTTTGCTTTGTTGACCTCGACGCCAATGTGGAGCGGCGGTGCCGCGGGCGATAGCGAAATCAACTCCCTTCGCAAAGCATGGAGCATAGCTTCATTCTTGGTGGTTGGGATATGAGTAACGAATGCCATTCTCAAGTGTTCGCGCTTTAGAGCGTCTATTGCACCTGCAAGCGAATCCAACCCACCTGAGAACATAGCCACTTGGTCGTAGGCAGGGAGATATGTCCCACCTTGCGTAACCGTAAGGTATTCTTGGTACGGGTGTGGATGTGGGTTCTTGATAAACTCAAAGGTGAAGAAGTGATCGCCGAGAAAATTCAGAACGTCCGACAAGGCGTTTTTAACCGTAGGTGACCGCCAAAACTCCACGTCCCGAACGGGGATATAAAAGCCGAGCTTACGCCGCCAGAGAGCGCCGAAGCGATCGGTGTCTTGATAGCACCGCGTTACCGCCTGGTCAGCCGCATATACATAAGCGGCAATTTCAACCAGATCCACGAGTCGAGGTGACAGGTCGCTGCCAAACGGGCGATGCAGGTCATCGATGCGAAGATTAACACGCTCCGGCGCGCCGATCGGCGCGTGGAGATCCAGTAGTAACGACTCGACCGATTTCCGTAGCTTAGGACGGGGACAACCTCCACAGATAATGGCGTGTTCAGGATGCATTCGGCTTTGCGCGTATGATCATTTCTTCACGAATCTTCCCGAGCGCTCTCCACCCAAAGCCGGCTGCCTTTTTGGGCGGAATGATACCGTTTCCCTCAAAATAGTTTTTTGAGAACCAATCGCGTGAGAATCGCTCCACGATCTCACTGGCCTCGTAGGCGTGTTTATCCAAGGCGGATTCAAAGTTGGATACCTGCGCGGTGGTGTAGAAGGCACGGCCCTCGCCGATCTGGGCGGCGAGGGTCTTCGACAGAAAATGACGTTGGCAGTCTTTTGCGACGTGGAAAAAGAAGGTGCGGGCGAGCATTCCAAATTGAGTTTCGCGACCGAGATTATTCAAGGCCGTGTGGACCTCACTTCCGCCCGGGATGATCAGTTCGCCCAGTACGTTTCTGAGGTGTTGGGTTATTGCGCTGACCATGGCGCCGCTCGCAAGGATTGCCAGATCACTTAGGTTGCCTCTTGCGCGTGTCTTCGCATCGAGTGCGTTAGATACCGCTACTCCGATGTCCAAAATAGTCGGGTTGGGCGGCCACTTTAGCCCCTGCGCGGCGAGGTATGCAACGGGGTCGTCTTTTCGCGCCGCCACCCCGAGTTCACTCAGTAACGCAACTGCGTCGCCGAAGCCCGGGTCGTTCGTCATGAACGCGAAAGCCTTGTCTGAGGCTTTCTGCGCAGCAGCTGCTACGGAATCCGCGCTCGCTCCATTTATTAGGAGGCGAACAACGTCTTTCCACGCCCGGGTCTGCGGAATCGTCCCAAGATGGACATGGCCCATGCAATGCAAGAGCCTGAAAAACAGGGCCTAATGCAAGGAAGAAATGCAATTCCACCTTCTTTTTAGATTTTAGATACTGCTCACGTGAGTGTTTTGCTCAGGACCGGGCCGGAATTTTGAGCTTCGTGCGAATGTGTACAGCGACTTCGGAGGCGTCATAATACACGAAATGGCCAACGCGATGATGTGGGATGCGGCGCAGCTTCGTCCATTCGCGGAGGGTGCGGATCGACGGCTCGCCCCCAGCGGGAAAGATGCCGCTGGCGCGAAGACCGATGATGTCAGTGAGCTGGGAGCTGAAGCAGGGAGCGGAAACAGTGGGAGGATTCATGCAACAGGCAGCGTGTCCACGCGTGCGCATGAAAAAGCCCACAACCGGCCAGGGTGCGGGCTTTGCGGTGCGACGGGTCGCACGGGGGTAATCACGCGGCTGCTTTTACCTCGGTGACCGGCACGGGCATTTCGTCACTGGCGATGGCAGGATCACGACGCTGGTCGGGCATAATGCTAAAAAACGCTTCGCCATCAGCGGCGGTTTTTAGATCGAGGTAGTGTTTCCGGATGATGCTTTCCGAGTTGCCGGCCTGCAACGCCGCTTCGCCCATCGAGCGGAACTTGGCCACATGCATCGAAATGAACGTATGCCGCATGATGTCGTGGGAAAGGCCAAAGGCCTGGGCGATTCGGGCACGCTCATGTTGGAGGTTTGCCGGGATGATGGGAAATGCGTCCAAGGGATAGGCCTTTAACCAGGCGGCGAGGTTCGGCTGGATAGTGACGTTCCGCTTCATCCGCACTTTCGAAACCTCGGGTTCAATGTGGATGACGCCGGTATCGAGGCGGACCTGTTCGCGCTTGAGTTTCAGGATCTCGCCGGCGCGAAGGCAGGGACGGATGCCGGCAAAAAGAGCCAAGGCGAAAAAGGGCACGTAGGCGCCGCCCGCGAGTTTCTCGACGTGGCGCATCAGTTTCTCTGCCTGTTCGGTGGAGAGGGTCTTCGCGGACCCGCGCCGGTGTGCAATACGAAGGTGAGGAACCTTCTCGAGCGGGTTCGTCGCCAACCAATCTTTGAAGAACGCGAATTTGAAAAACGTGAAGAGAATGCCCCGGCGATTGTTGAACGTCTTCGGGCTGGCGTTGCCACGCTGGCAGTGAAGGGCAAGACCATCGCGCGATAGCTGGGAGAGGGTCTGGTTCGGGAAGTGATTCTTGAGCATCTCCAATTGAAGCCGGATGTCCTTTAGCTGGCAGGCGGAGAGAAGATCCCGGTCGTGCTCCTCTTGCTTAGTCGCCAGGTAGGCGGCCGCGGCATCAGTAATGGAGATCTCGCGATCCGGAGAGCGGTAGTTGGTGAGTCCGTAATCGAGGTAGAATGATAACGACTTGGGGGCGTCGGCGAGGCGACGGAACGCTGCCTCTGCCTCCCGTAGCTGATCGTCAGTCAAGAACGTAGAGGTCGCGCGAACATTGCTGGCAGCTTGGGCGGCCTTCGCCTCGAGGACCGCCATTTCGGCGCCGGCCTCCTGGCGGGACTTGAAGTTTTTACGGATCCGGAGGCCGTGCAGCCAACCGGAGACTCGCCATGAGGTGACGCCGTTGCGATTTTCAAACCGGGTGACGTCGAATGTGCTATCGGGCATGTGTAGGTTGCCACGTCAACTGGCAACCTAGGCGACGATTTTTGCTCCTCAGAGGAGAAAACTGGCGGAGAGGGAGGGATTCGAACCCCCGGTACCTTGCGGTACACCTGATTTCGAGTCAGGCGCGTTAGACCACTCTGCCACCTCTCCGAGGCGTTCTTCCTTCGCTCAGGATTCGGAAGAAGGGCGAAACGTAGGCGTCTCTTTTTAAAACGGAAGCCGAAAAAAATGGATTTCGTTTCAGCTGTCTTGCGATCCGCTCCACCGGGTCTCGCTCCGAGCGCGAGAAACCGACTATTCCGTCCGGCCTTTGCCGCCGTTCCCCGGCAAATGCTGCGGAAATAAGAAATAGTAGTTCATCAACCACCAGCTGCGCGATGGGCGATAAAAAACGGCCGGGACCAGCACCGCGCCCACCCCGGCGAGGACGATCGCGGTCGTTGTGCCGATGATCCCGCGCCAGGCCAGGATCATGACCGGCACCAGGAACGCCACGATCGTCACTCCGTAGTTCAGTGACATCGATCCGAGGAAAAACCCTTCGTCGTTGTCGCGTTCGATTTTCAGCCCGCAGGTCCGGCACTCTTTGTTCACTTGAAACAGCGTTCCTTCCTTGAAGAGCGTCCGGGCGCCGCAGTTGGGACAGCGGTTGGTCAGGCCGCGGGCGACGATCTGGGCACGGGAAACGGTGAAGGGAGAGGACACAAGCAGAGAAGATTTTATCGGCGGCCCGGATGGTGGACCCGAGGACCGCGCCGCCGTAGTGGAAGGCATGGCACGAGCGCCTTCCGACGAAAACAAAAAACTGTCTCTTATACACATCTGACGCTGCCGACGAATAGAGAGGTGTAG
>ENA-ORBV01016433-ORBV01016433.1-microbial-mat-metagenome-genome-assembly--contig:-NODE-16433-length-10738-cov-7.287215_pt1 | contig 10738 bp, 8 predicted proteins | sample MGYA00237777_ERZ505514 | MGnify/ENA primary metagenome ERZ505514 (study PRJEB26160, sample SAMN06269048) | microbial mat metagenome | isolation source: Oligotrophic lake microbial mat | place...
CCCTCATCTCTATACAGACATAATCTTTGCAGAAAGAAACGGACTCCATAAAATCGATCACACATGGCTTAAAAATGCACGTGAAGGGACAGTACTGGCCCACCGCGTAAAGTTGGAACCGGTCGAGGACATGATACGATCAAAAATCTATGTACAGAATAGAGACAGAACAGATTCAGGCGATGTCGTCCATCTTATTCTCAAACAAGGAGCGACAATGGACTGGAATCTACTACTTCAGAAAACAGAGCCACACTGGGAACTTCTGATGGCACATATGCTTTTCTTCCTCTTTGTGTATCCATCAGAACGAAAATCGATTCCTAAATACGTCATCGAAACATTAACCGAAAAACTAAAAACATCGACGGATATAGCATGTCCGAAAGAAAAAGTGACACGTGGTCTCCTCCTCTCAAACGACTACCAAATCGCGGTCTCACAATGGGGGTACACACCGATAACAGAGCTGAAGTGAAGAGGCAAAAAGTAAAAATCAGCCTGTACTTGAAAGATTAAAATTTCTTTCAATTTTCAGTACAAATCTGGATGAATTTTTCATGATTCGTGTTGCAGGATTAAAGCGTCAGGTAAAAAGTAACGTGAATGAACTTACAACTGACAAGATGACTGCTCAGGAGCAGCGTGATAATATTAAAGAATTCTTAACTCCGTTAGTTGACGAACAATACAGAGTTTTTAATGAGGAAATAATTCCCGAACTTTCAGCAAATGAAATTAATTTTATAAAATACAGTGAACTTTCCGAAGAGAATAAAATAAAAGTTGATAATTATTTCGAAGATGAAATCTTTCCTGTGCTTACTCCTCTTGCGATTGACAATGTTCATCCTTTTCCGAATTTAATCAACAGAAGTATTGCGCTTGCCATTATTCTTGATGATCCTGATACTGAAGAAGTTGAGGAAAAAGTTTGCGTCATTCAGATTCCAAGTAATATTTCAAGATTTTATCTAATAGAATCAGAAAATCAAAACTGTTATATTTTACTTGAAGAAATTATAAAAGCAAATGCAGAGAGACTTTTTTCCGGAATGCGGTCGATTGATTGTTTTGCATTCAGAATTACCCGTAATGCTGATCTTGAATTAGAAGAAGAGGAAGCCGCAGATTTACTGACTTTAATTGAAGAAGAAGTAAAGAAAAGACGTTTGGGAATTTTAGTTCGACTGGAGATTGACAGCAAAATGCCGGATAAACTCTTACAGTTTCTTGTTAATATTTTGGAAGTTGAACCGAATGAAATTTACAAAGTTAACGGACCGCTGAATCTCGGCGATATGATGGCAATGTATAAAATTGATAAGCGTGGATTAAAATATGAAGGATTCACACCTAGAATTTCTTCCTACTTCAGAGATCAGGAAAATTTCTTTAAGGAGATTTCCGAACGCGATATTTTACTTCATCATCCTTTTTATTCTTTTTCTTCCGTGAGTGAATTCATTGCGCAATCTGCCGAAGACCCGAATGTTTATGCGATAAAACTTACACTTTACAGAACAAGCGGTGATTCTCCGATTATAAAATCTTTAATTGAAGCTGCTGAAAACGGTAAACAGGTTACTGCAATTGTCGAACTTAAAGCAAGATTTGATGAGCAGAATAATATTATCTGGGCACGGGCATTAGAGAATGCAGGCGTTCATGTTGTATATGGAATTGCAGGATTAAAGACGCATTGTAAAATAGCATTGGTTGTGAGAAAGGAAAATAAAGGTGTAAAAAGATACGTTCATCTCAGCACAGGAAATTATAATGCAGCGACTTCAAAACTTTATACTGATTTCGGACTATTCACAGCCAATCAGGATTTTTGTAAAGATGCTTCTAATCTTTTTAACTATCTCACAGGATATTCTAAGTACAACAGTTATAAAAAACTGCTTGTTGCTCCGCTGAATCTCAGAAGAAAAATGTTGAAAATGATAGATGATGAAATTAAATCACATAAAGAAGTTGGTAATGGTTATATTTTATTTAAAATTAATTCTTTAGTTGATGAGGAAGTTATTATGCATTTGTATCAGGCATCAAAAGCCGGTGTAAAGATTGATCTTATAGCCCGGGGTATTTGCAGGTTAAAGCCAAAGGTAAAGGGACTTAGTGATAATATAAATGTTTATAGTATAGTCGGCAGATTTCTTGAACATAGCAGAGCATATTATTTTCATAATAATGGTAATCCGAAACTTTATCTCGGAAGTGCAGATGTTATGCAGAGAAATTTTGACAGGAGAGTCGAAACTTTATTTCCAATAGATAATAAAATTATCAAGAATGATTTAACAGAAATTTTAAAATTATATCTTACCGATACCGAGAAAACATGGGTAATGCTTAGTAACGGAACTTACATTAAAAAATCTGAAATTTTAAAAGAAAGTTCTGAGCCATATGAAAAAATAAATATTCAGGAATACTTTGTGAAAAAAGTTATAAAGAAACATGAAAAAGAATTGAAACAGGAAATGAGAAAGAAGACAACGCAGAATGGTGCTAATAAAAATGTGGAAGTTTAAAAATTTTCAACAATTAATATTCTTTACCTCACCTAATTTTATAAATGCCAAAACGAACTGACCTTAAGACAATTCTGATAATAGGAAGCGGACCGATAGTAATCGGTCAGGCATGCGAGTTTGATTATTCAGGTACGCAGGCTGTGAAAGCTTTAAAAGAAGAGGGTTACAGAGTTGTGCTGATAAACTCTAATCCGGCGACGATCATGACTGATCCCGAAATCGCAGACGCAACTTACATCGAACCAATCACAAGTAAATTCATAGAAAAAATTATTATCAAAGAAAAACCGGAAGCGATTCTCCCGACAATGGGTGGTCAGACTGCTTTGAATGCTGCTATGGATTTGCACGAAAAAGGAATTCTGAAAAAATATAATGTTGAGCTTATCGGTGCTAAAGTTGAAGCAATTCGTAAAGCTGAGTCGCGTGAAGAATTTAGTATAGCTATGAAAAAAATCGGGCTTGAAGTTGCCAATGGAATTTTTGTAAATGAATTTAAAGAAGCAAAAAGTTTCGCAGAAGAAATCGGTTTTCCGATTATCATCAGACCTTCGTTTACACTCGGAGGGACAGGTGGCGGAATTGCTTACAATGTAGAAGAATTTGAATCAATGGTTACGAGAGGTCTTGATGCTTCACCGACACGTGAAGTTTTAATCGAAGAATCTCTTATCGGCTGGAAAGAATTTGAACTTGAAGTAATGAGAGATGTGAATGATAATTTTGTTGTGATATGTTCGATAGAAAATTTTGATCCGATGGGAGTACATACCGGCGATTCCATTACTGTCGCACCTTCGCAGACATTGACTGATAAGCAATATCAGGAACTTCGCGATGCAGCAAAGAAAATTATTTCTGAAATCGGTGTTGAAACCGGCGGGTCGAATATACAGTTCGCTGTTAATCCTGATAACGGAAGAGTGATAGTTATCGAAATGAATCCGCGTGTTTCGAGAAGTTCGGCTCTCGCATCGAAAGCTACAGGTTTTCCGATTGCAAAAATTGCAGCAAAGCTTGCAGTAGGTTACACACTTGATGAAATCCCGAATGACATTACAAAGACAACACCTTCCTGCTTTGAGCCGGTCATTGATTATATTGTTGTAAAAATCCCGAGATGGGATTTTGATAAATTCCGTTCATCGAATCCTGACAGTGACGTGCTTGGAGTGCAGATGAAGTCAGTCGGTGAAGTAATGTCTTTTGGTAGAAATTTCAAAGAGGCATTACAGAAAGCTCTTCGTTCGCTTGAGATCGGACGAGCCGGACTTGGTGCAGACGGGAAAGATGTTTACAGTTATGAATATATCACAAGTTTAAAGTCTGATGAAAAACTAAATCTGAAGTTGAAAATTCTGAATAAACTCAAGACTCCCAGGAGCAATAATATTTTTTATATAAGGTATGCAATGCATGCTGGTGCAAGTATAGACGAGATTCATAATTCAACAAAGATTGATAAATGGTTTTTGAATCAGATGAAAGAGATTGTAGAGATGGAGAAAGAATTGTGTGAGTATGAGTTTTGATTATTCCAAAAAAGAAAATTGATTTCGTTATATAATTCGTAAAATCTATTCACCCCACTCCGACACTCTTATCCAATGTCTTCCGAGAAAAATAAACAATCACCATTACCATTAAAAATAAAATAATACCGTAAGAAGCAGCTGCTCCTGTGTTATACATTCTTATCTGTGAATAAATTTCAACTGAGATAGTTTTGGTTGAATATGAGTAAAGAAGAATTGTTGAAACGAATTCTCCGACTGAATTTATAAAAACGAGTAAAGCTCCGTTTAGTACTGAAGGGAAAATCAACGGAACAATAATTTTTTTGAAAGTTCTGAAGCCCGATGCACCAAGTGTTTGCGAGGCTTCTTCGAGTGAAGGGTCAATTGAATGAAATCCTGCAATTGATGATTGAGTAACCAAGGGCAGATTTCTGACTGCATAAGCTAAAGGTAAAATCCAGAACGTTCCGACTATGGAAGTCAAAGCTGTGAAAATTGTCGGAGTATTGAAACTTAATATGAAACTCAATGCAATGACAGTTCCGGGAATTCCATAAGGCAGTGACAAAATACTTTCGAGGAAATTTTTTCCTTTTATATTTTTCTTTGCAATTAAAAAAGACGAGCTGACTCCAATTATTAAAGTTATGACTACTGCTATGATTGCCATCCCGATACTGTTTTTAAACGGATCAAAGAACTGCGAGTCACTGAATATTTTCGAATAATTGGAAATCGTAAATGACTCTTCAAAAAAATTTCTCATCAGCGATCCCTCAGGAATGAATGAAAGAAACAGTAGAGTCATTATCGGAAGCATTATCAGAAATGTAAACATTGCTGAAACAAAGGTACTGAAATAATTTATACCTTTCTTAAACTGAGCAACCGAAGTTTTCGGCGTGCTTTTATGTCTTATTGTTAAAACTTTTTTCGAACGATACCACCGTAATAAAATTAAAAACAATATAGAAATTATCGTAAGTAAAACTGATAACGAAGATGCAAAAGAATTATCACCATTTATTTTTGCGTTAAAAATTTCCGTTGTGAGAAACCTGTCCGAGCCCCCAAAAATAAATGGTGCAGTGAATGAAGCCATACTTGCCATGAAAGTAATTAGAGATGCTCCGATGATAGCTGGAATTAATTGCGGTAAAATTATTTTGAAAAAAGTTTTTGTTTTTGTTGCACCCATTGAATAAGAAGCATCAATTAAATTTGTATCAATTTTTTTTAATGCAGAAGCTACAAATAAAAAATACATAGTATAAAATGAATAAATGTGAATGATAATTATAGCAGTCCATCCGTCAAATCTGAATAAAGCGTGCTGCAGATTAAAAAGCATCATTAATAATTTTGAAACAAGCCCGCTTTCATTTAACAAAAACAAAAACGCTACAACACCTATTAATGGCGGGGTTGCCAGTGGTATAAGAAGTAAGGTTGAGAAAAATGATTTGTTGGGAATTCTGTGATATTGGAAAATATATGCAAAGTAAATTCCGATCAATCCGCTTCCGATTACTGTTATGACAGATAAAAGAATAGAGTTGAAAGTTGCCTTGAGTGCGGTTTGTGAAAATAAACTTTCATACGAACTGAAAGATAATAATTTTTCCTGATTTAAAAAACTTTCTTTCAGTAATGAGAATAACGGAAATAAAATGTAGCCGATAACAAAAAATAAAATTAAACAAACAAAAATTATATTTACCGGCGTAAGTTTATTTCTGTTCATTTTACTTTTCTGATTTTGTCAGATAATAGTTTCAAACCGACTTCATCGCCGACATTAAATTTTTCATTTACAGAATGTGTCGGTTGCAAAGCCTTTACCAATAAGTCTTTCACTGATATTGAATATTCAATTGAAAATCCTGTGAACTGAACATCTGTAATTTTTGCAATTTTATTTTCAGTATTTGCAACAGGGATTAATTCTTCCGGAAGCACTGAAAGTCTTTCATCATTATTTATTTCAACATTAAATATTTCTTTGCTTAAAGCTGCATCAAATAAATTTGAATGCCCGATAAATTCTGCAACGAATGAATTTTCAGGATTATAATAAACTTCATAAGGTGTTCCGGTTTGCTGCACTATACCTTTATTCAGAACAGCAATTCTATCGGACAATGCAAGTGCTTCAGTCTGGTCATGAGTAACATAAACGGAAGTAATACCAACTTCCCGCTGAAGCCGCTTGAGTTCGTTACGGGTTTCAAGACGAAGAGCATAATCAAGATTTGAAAGTGGTTCGTCGAATAAAATCACATCGGGCTCGGTAACAATAACTCTCGCAAGAGAAATTCTCTGCTGCTCGCCGCCGCTTAAAGTTGTAACGTTATTATTTATTTTGTGACTCATCTGCACTTTCTCTAAAACTAAATTAACTTTTTCTTTTATAATATCTTTTCCAAAATTTTTGTTTTCTTTTTTTATTTCCAAACCGTAAGCAACATTTTCAAATACAGTCATATTCGGAAACAAAGCATAGTTTTGAAAAACTATACCTACATTTCTTTTTTGAGGAGAGAGTTCAGTCGAATCAATATTTTTTATAATAACATTACCTGTGTCTGCAAACTCAAGCCCTGCAATGATTCGCAGGAGTGTGGTTTTCCCGCAGCCACTCGGACCGACGATAGAATAAAATTCTCCCTGCTTAACTTCTATGTTAATGTCTGAGAGAACTTTTATCTTATTGAACTCTTTCGAAATATTTTTTAATTGTAAATTTGTCATCTTATTTGCCACTGAGGCACAGAAGAAATAATTATAATTATATTGAAAAGTTTTTATTTTATAAACAGACTAGCTCTTATTTAAATAGTTTTAATTTTACTCTGTGCTCGCCTCGCTACGCTTGTCGGAGCGGGATTCTGCATCTCTACGTTGAATAATTTTATTTTGATTTTCCTTTTATCTCAGTGTCCCATTTCTTCATCCATTCAGATTCTTTTTCTGAAATTAATTCCCAGTCAAGATTCATAGCTTTATAATCTGCATCACCAATCCATTTTGGAAGTTTATCTTTTGCAATGTCAGTGCGGGCAGGAATGCGGTAGAATTTTTCAGCCTGCTGTATTAAACTCTGCTCATTAGTCACAAACTCATAAAATTCTTTTGCAGCTTCTAAATTTTTTGTACCTTTGACAATTGCAATAGCATCTGTCAAAACTACAGTTCCGTTTTCGGGAAAATTATAGCCGAACGGATAATTGTATAAAGTTTTCTGCAAAATTATATCAGGCATATTCCACAATGAAACTGCAGCTTCACTGCCTGCAAGTTTTATATACATCTGCGTCGGATCAGCAGCATAAGATGAAGTGTTTGCATCCAATTTTTTCAGCCACTCAAATCCTTCAGCATCACTGCCGGTATTTTTTATTGAGCTCGCAATCATTGCAGAATAAATAACACGCATAGTTCCGGAAGCCATTGGATTACGGATTATAATTTTATCTTTCCATTCGGGTAAAATTAAATCATTCCAGTCTTTCGGAGCGTTTTGATTTGTCAGAGTTTTATCGTTGAATGTAATTACCTGCGGCGTGAGAAATGTTCCGTACCACATACCATTTTTACTTTTACCTGATACAGGAATTTTTTCAGCCCATGTCGGAGTATATTTTTCAAGTAAATTTAATTTCTCGGCGCGCATAAAAATTGTAGCCGGAGCTCCCCACCAGATATCTGAAAGTGGATTTTCTTTTTCAGTTTTTATTCTGTCAAAGACTTCCTGTGAACCCATATCAAGCCACTGAATATCAATGTTTGCGTGAGTTGCTTCAAATTGTTTTTCAAATTCAGAAAGCATTTCCTTTCCGTGAGGAGAATAAATTACGAGTTTGGTTTTGTTATCAGACTTTGAACATCCATTAAAAAAACTTATGCAAATTAATACAGTTAATATTGTCTTCATTAAGATTGTGTTATTTAAAATAGAAAGTTTATGAAAATTAAAAGTTCTCAGCCACTAAGGCTCGAAGTCTCAAAGAAAACTATTTAAAAAAAATTTAATAAAATATAGTTTTAATATTTATTCCGGATTATAGTTCAATTCTTTCAGTCTTTGAGACCTGGAGGTAAAAACTTTTATAAAAAATTATTTGTAATCTTTTTTAACATAATAATTAATTTTAAGTTTATCAAAAAGCTCTTGTGTTTTCTGAATACCACTTCTTCTGTTAATATCAAAATACCAGTAATTCTCAATGTCACCGCGGTTCATGCCTAATTGCATAGTGCCCTGAGATTTATGTTCGGCAATAAGCCAGTTGACAATAATCTTATAATCGAGCACATCTTTGTAACTGAACTTCTGTGTCTTATCAAATTCAAATGAAATTGTATCCGAAACTTTTGTAATTGGATAACCTTCGAAACCTTTATAAATAAATTTTACCGAATCTGTTTTATTTGAACCGGTTACTCCGAGAACAATCGGTCTGGTATTTGAGTCAAGAGCTGAGACAGTTTCTAAAGCGAGAATTCCGGTAAAGCTGTGATGGGCATGAGTTCCGAGACTTGGTGAAAGTATAAAAACATAATCATAATTTTCATTTAAAATAATTTCAGTCAGTTTATTTCTTATAAAATTCAAATCCCAGATATTACTGTCGAGAATTTCTTTCATGTCAGCGGATGTAATATAGCGATGATCTTTCTGATCGAAATAATAGTAATTCCTTATACCGATAATTTTTCCTCCTGCTTCGAGTTCTTTTTTGCGAATGTCAGGGAGATACTTTCTTCCGACAGCTTCGTCAGTCAGTTCGAGTCCGTAAATACTTTCAGCGAGAGTTGAATATTTATAACCGCCTTCGCCATTAGTAATCAAAGCAATATCTACTATGCCTTTTAAATCATGAACAATTTTATAGTTAGCTGCTGCACATGACGCATCATCATCAGGATGTGCTATTACAACAAGAATTTTCGGAGGATTATCCTGTGAATATAAATTTGTAAAAGATATAAATATTATACAAAAAAATATTTTATTTAATGTGTTGAAAAGATTTTTCATTGATTAAAATTTGTGTGACTTAACTTATAAATAGAGAGATTAATTTTCAAGTGTGAAGATTGAATTGAGTAAAGTATTTTTTTTAATTTCGCCTTCGGTTGGTGTTGCTCTATCCACCAACCGCTGTATATCTCTGGAAGAACTTTATTGGAGTTGATTAAAATAAATAACAGAACTTTATAATTTAGAGGGTTTCTTGTTGGTGCCTGCCCGACTCAGGCGGGACCAAAAGTTTGCATCAAGTATTTACAAACTTAGATATTTTAAATGCAACCTTTTGGAACACCAACAAGGGCGTGAATTTGAAGAATAAGTAGCAGCTTTTTATGGTGCTCTTATCATTTTATAAATTTTACTTTATCAAAACAAATTTTTTAGTTAAGCTAATATTGTTCCCTGTTAATCTGTAAAAGTAAACTCCGGAATTTAAACCTGAAGCATCGAAAGTTGTTTCATAAACCCCTGCTGATATTCTCTTGTTGAATACTTCTCTGATTCTCTGACCTAAATTGTTGTATATCTCCAAATTATAATTTCCTGATTGTTTTATTGTGAAAGAAATTTTCGTTTGAGAATTAAATGGATTGGGGTAATTTTGATGAAGTTGGAATGATTTAACAAAATTACTATGATTTAATACAATATTTGTTAATACTTCCCCCCCTGAAGTTGTTTTATATATCCGACCTACAGCACATGAATACCATCCAATAGTATCATTTACAAAATCAATCGACGATATAAAAGCCAAACTTGTAGAATCTGTTCTCTGTCTCACAAAATTAGTTCCTCCATTTGTTGTTTTATAAAGTTTGTTCAATCCGCCTCCGATAAATCCTGTATTTTCATTTATAAATGAAATTCCAAATGCTCCTATGCTAGAATCACATACAAACCAACTTTCTCCAAAATTTGTGGACTTATATATATTTGGATTCCCTGCTCCTACCCAAATGTTGTTATTTGCAACTCCAAGCTTTCTAAACATTGGAAACATACCTGGATCAACTATTTCAGTATCAAACCAATTTTCACCCCGATCAGTTGTTTTAAAAACTCGCCCGGTTCCACACAATATTCCGGTATTTATATCTTTGAAATAAATATCAAAATTTTCAAACTACGGTACATAAAAAGAATCAAGTGTATTTCCACCGTTGTATGTTCTATAAACTTTATTTGTTCCCAGGAACCAACCTGTATCTTTATTTAGAAAAAAAACTCCTGTTGTGGATGAACTACATTTTTGGCAATTTAGAATAACATCCCAGTTATTCCCTCCATTTGTAGTTTTCATAATAAAATCCCCGCTGCTTGTGATATAAACAATATCAGAGTCTATTGGCTCGACACTCCATAAATTAGGACTTAGAATAGGAGATGGATTAGGAACGTATAACCAATTAATGCCTCCGTTTGTAGTTTTAATAACAACACCGGCATCACCAACAGCCCATCCGGTTTTAGCATTTATAAATTCAATGTCATAAAGGTTTTGATTTGTACCTGAGTTTTGCTGAATCCATTGAGCCTGTATGACATTTATTGAGCAGTGAATAAAGAGTCTGTCTCTTATACACATCTGACGCTGCCGACGAATAGAGAGGTGTAGATCTCGGTGGTCGCCGTATCAT
>ENA-ORBV01016437-ORBV01016437.1-microbial-mat-metagenome-genome-assembly--contig:-NODE-16437-length-10737-cov-3.896623_pt1 | contig 10737 bp, 10 predicted proteins | sample MGYA00237777_ERZ505514 | MGnify/ENA primary metagenome ERZ505514 (study PRJEB26160, sample SAMN06269048) | microbial mat metagenome | isolation source: Oligotrophic lake microbial mat | place...
GTGCTGGACGCTTTCCTGCGGACCGAGATCACCTTCGAGCGCGGCGGCAAGCTGATCTTGTTCAGCCTCGTCAATGTCGTCGCCGCAATGACGATCGGGCTGGCGGTGATGAATCTTTGGCGGCCCGGCGAATCGTGGCAGGGCAAGTTCGAGGAATACGCCCAAATCGCCAGTTCCGAAGGGGGCGCCAAGCTCAAGGAAGCGGCGCCGCTGACTGTGGTGGAAAGCCTCCGGCAAGCGATTCCCGAGAATCTCTTTCAACCATTTATTAACGGGAACCTGCTCGGGGTGATTCTCCTCGCGGTGCTGAGCGGGGCGGCGCTGCGCGTGGTGCGCGGTGCGCAGCAACGGCATGGGCAGGTCGCCTACCTGGCCGTCGAACAGGCTGTGGAGACGCTCTACCAGGTCTTCGTGAAGATGTTGGAATGGGTGGTGCTGCTGGTGCCGTTGGCGGTGTTGGGCGGCGTGGCTCAGTCGGTTGCCGAAACCGGCAGCAAGACTTTCCCTTTGGTGGGCATTTTTCTGCTGGCCATGCTGACGGGGTTGGCGATTCATGCGTTCGGCTACTATGTGCTGGCCGCCTGGTTGTACGGCGGAAAGTCTCCCCCCGCGTTCTTGCGGGCCGGGTTTGAGCCGTTTCTCACGGGGCTGTCGACCAACAGCAGCCTGGTGACGATTCCGGTGACCTTGCGGGCATTGACCGAGCGGCTCGGCGTCTCGGAGCAATCGGCGCGGCTGTCGACCTGTGTCGGCACCAACTTCAACAACGACGGCATCACGCTGTACGAAGCGATGGCGGCGATTTTCGTCGCCCAGGCCGTGGGGTTGAATCAATCGCTGGGCGTACAGATCAACGCCGTCGTGGTCTTCGTGCTGGCGAGCTTGGGGTCGGCAGGCATTCCGCAGGCCGGGCTGGTGATTTTGCCATTGGTACTGGCGGCGACCGGGTTGTCCGACGAGACGATCAACATCGCGTGGCCGCTCATTATGGCGGTCGACTGGATTATCGCCCGAGTGCGATCGGGAGTGAACGTCCTGGGCGACATGACGGTGGCGGTTCAGTTGGACCGTTCGCGTCACGAGGGCGGCGGGTAGGGCAGTATGCGCACAGTGCTGCAGCGAACAGGGCGCAGGGTCCTCCCAGCACTTACAGGTGCGCGGTGAGGGCAATTGTCTCGGCCCGCGAGCGGCCGTGAGGCCCCCGAATCACCTGGCATTTCTTCCGCTTCGCTCGATCTTTCGGCCGATAGACGCTAGGGATCAACGCGCCGGAAGCCCAATGGACGGCGCGCCATTGCCAATAAGATTTGGAAAGCGAATTCGGCGAGTACTTTTCTTGAATCGAACGCCCGTCGACAGGCGTTCTTAGAGGAGGCGTCCTGCACGGACCTATTAGGGAGTCGAGTCTTCCGAAGGGAACGAGCAGGCGGTTCGACGGCGACGCTGGCCAGGCGTTTCCGCCGCAGGCAGCGGTTTGCGAGTCGACTCAGCCAGGCCTTGACGCGCCGCCGAAGAGTTAAACCGGGGCGGTCGAGGAAAATGGGGCGGAATTCACTTGACGGATGCGCTTCCAGCGGTCAAATTACCGTGGTCGGGCCACGTCTTTCTCTCGTCTGCGTTCGCATTTCCGCTCGGTCTTCAGGGGCCTTCTCGAAGGAGTCGTTGCACATGTCTCTCTCCGTGTCCCGTCGGCGCGGGTTTACCCTCGTCGAATTGTTGGTGGTCATCGCCATCATTGGCATCCTGATCGCCCTGTTGTTGCCCGCCTTGCAGACTGCTCGTGAAGCGGCTCGGCGCGCTCAATGCTTCAACAATCTGAAGCAGCTGTCGTTGGGGTGCCACACCTACCACTCCACGTACAACACCTTTCCGCCGGCTTCCCAATTGGTTGGCACTGGGACCACGACGATCAACTACCCGAATATCTCGCGGAACGATCAGCACGGTCCGAACTGGGTGATCGCGATCCTGCCGTTCATCGAACAGCCGGCGCTGTACAAGTCGTTCGCGCTTAAGAACGCCGCCGGGGCGAATCTGTCTGTGGAAGACCCGCTCAATGAAGACGAGCGGAAAACGGTCTTGACCACCATGATGTGCCCCAGCGACGCCTTCAATCAGTCGCCGTATGTCTCCGGCGCCAGCCGCTCGAATCCGGCCGGTATCCAATGGGCCCGCGGGAACTACGCCGCCAATAGCATCAATCAGTCGGCCGATGGCACCGGCACCTTCAATGTGGCCACGGGGCGTTGGACCGGAAACTACGGCAATCCCGCCTGGGACCGTTGGTCGGACAAGCAACATTACCGCGGCGTGATGGGCTTTGGTTTGGCGACGAAGATCGGCCAGATCAAGGATGGTACCAGCAATACGATGTTGATCGGCGAATTGCGGGCCGGCTTGTCTCCGATTGATCGCCGCGGCATTTGGGCGATCGGGGATGCGGGCTGCAGCATTCTGGCCTGGCACGGCTGCGAAGGGGACGCCGCTGGCCCGAATCAGTGTATCAACACCGCCTCGGACGACATGCGCTCGTGTGCTCAGGTCACCGCATCGCTTGGCCAGCAGTACTTGGTGACTGAGTGCATGACCTGCTGGACCGGTTGCGATGTGAACTATCAAGGCACCGCCCGCAGCAAGCATGCCGGCGGCATTCAATGCGGCTTCGCTGACGGCAGCGTGCATTTCGTTTCTGACACCGTCGAAACCGGCGGCAACTGGGCCAACTGCAAGGATCCTAATCAGTTCAAGGCGTGGGAACGCCTGATTGTTTCGGCCGACGGGCTGCCCATCGAAATGCGGAAGGTGATTAGCGAGTGATCTTGGAATCACTCGTTTGCAGGGATTGTCAATCATCCGCTCGCTTCGGTATCATGCCGGGCGAGCGGATGCTTTATTTCTGCGGCGCCGGCAGTCGCAAGGTCTTGCGACGAGGCTGATGGCGGCCTGAAATGGCGAGCACCTCAAAGCTGCGATCGCAGTTTCCGGGCCGCGTTGTTTTCGAAACCATTCCCATTGTGTTGAATTCGCGACCGCGAGTTCATTCGATTCATGAGCGAGGTTGCCGTGTTGCGATTCGCGTTGCTGCTTGGGTGTGTGGCGGGTTTGTCGGGCCTCAGCGGGTGTGGCGGCGGATCGCCTTACGACACGGTTCCCATCTCCGGGACCGTGACACTCGCTGATGGTGGCGACCTAAAAGGGTACGCGATGAAGACGATTCGCTTGGCGCCAAACTCGACCGATGCTGAAGCCCGTCCCGCGTCCGGCGAAGTGCAGGAAGATGGAACTTTCAAGCTGGGCACTAAGACGGCAAGTGACGGCGCCATTCCAGGCAAGTACGCCGTGTTCGCGAGCATCATGAAGAACTATCCGCCGACTCCCGCGGACATAAGCAAGACCTGGGTCTGCGATCCAGCGGAGATCGACGTCAAAGAGGGCATGGAGCCGATTTCCATCAAGGTCAGTGTCGGCAAGTAAGCGGCTGACGAGTTTTCTGGCGATGCCATGCGCATGGCTTATCTTGCGCGCTTCAGGATTGTTCAACGATGCAACGATTTCGTTCCAACCAGTTGTGCGCGCTGATGCTGATATTGGCCGTCTGTGTCGTGGCGGGCTGTGGGCCTGCGGAGCCGCCTGAAGCGGCGATGTTTCGCGAGATGGAAGCTCGCGACGTAATCGTCAAGGACGGCAAACTCACCGAGCTTAACTTCGGTTCGCAGTCGTTCAGCGACGCGGATTGCGCGAAGCTGGCCGCGCTCTCTGATTTGCAGGTGCTGGATCTGGGGAAGTGCCAGATCACGGATGCGGGACTCGATCAGGTCGCGAAGCTGATTACGCTGGATTCGTTGTCGCTTGAAGGAGTTACGGCGATCACCGACGCGGGCATCGCCAAGCTTTCCCCGCTTAAGACGTTGACCAATCTCAACCTGGGCGGAACCGGCGTGACCGACGAGTCGCTGGAGTCGATCGCCAAACTGCCAGCATTGCAAAAACTGTCGTTAGCGCCAGCGCCCGCTATCACGGACGCCGGGTTGAGCCAACTCGACGGGCTAAAGCAACTGAACGAGATCTGGCTTGTCGGCACGGGAGTGACCGCGGAAGGCGCCAAGTCGCTCAAGGCCGCGCATCCGGGCATCCTAGTCCATGGCGTCGACGAAGAAGAAGAAACCGAGTCGGAAATTGACTCGGCGGCCGAAAAGGCGCCGTCGCCATCGTCTTGATTCTTCGTCGGGGGCGGCTCTGTTTGCAGCCACCTTGTGTGCCCGCTCGCGGCTTGTGTCGCCGGCCCTCGTGACTGAGAATCGGATCCGGTGATTTTCCGGCGAAGGGGCCTCATTCCGGAGCGATTGCGCGATGGACGATGGTGCGGCGGAACGAGCCCGGCAAGTCGTTGGCGATGTTTACCGCGATGAATCCCGCCGCGTGTTCGCAACCCTGGTCCGGCTGATCGGCGACATGGACCTGGCCGAGGAGGCGATGCACGACGCCTTTGCCGCGGCCGTCGAACAATGGGCCTCTGAGGGCGTACCAGCGAACCCCCGAGCCTGGCTGGTCTCAGCGGGCCGGTTCAAGGCCATCGACGTCATCCGACGGCGCGCGCGGTTCGATGCATCGTTGGGCCAAATCAGCGCTCGAATCGAGGAGCAGTCGCAGTCGCTCCGGCCGGGCGAAGCCGAAGACGTCGTCGACGATCGGCTCCGACTGATCTTCACCTGCTGCCACCCGGCCTTGCCGGATAGCACGCAAGTCGCCCTGACGTTGCGCGAGGTTTGCGGGCTGACGACGGAGGAAATCGCCAGTGCTTTTCTGACGGCGCCGGCCACGATCGCGCAACGCATTGTGCGAGGCAAAGCGAAAATCCGCGACGCGAGAATTCCGTATCAAGTTCCGGCTCTGACGGACTTGCCGGATCGGCTGGATTCCGTGCTTTCGGTGATCTATCTGGTGTTCAATGAAGGGTATTCGGCGTCGTCCGGCGAGACGTTGACGAGGGCCGACTTGTCCGGCGAGGCAATTCGCTTGGCGCGGCTGCTGTCGGAACTATTGCCGGACGCCGAGGCGTTGGGATTGCTGGCGCTCATGTTGCTGCACGAATCGCGCCGGGGCGCAAGGACTTCGGCAAACGGAGATCTGATCCTCTTGGAAGACCAGGATCGATCGCTTTGGAATCAGCATCAGATTCGTGAAGGACAGACGCTCGTGGAGAAGGCCTTCGGCTCAGGTCAACTGGGCGCGTATTCGATTCAGGCGGCGATTTCCGCCGTCCATGCCACGGCGACGTCGGCCGTAGCGACCGATTGGGGACAGATTGTCGCGCTCTACGATTTGCTGCTGCAGTCCGGGCCGTCTCCCGTGATTGAGCTCAACCGGGCCGTTGCGATGGCCATGCGCGACGGACCCAACGTTGGCCTGGCGTTGATCGACGGAATACTCGATCGAGGCGACTTGGCCGACTATCGGCTGGCGCATGCCGCGCGGGCCGATTTCTGCCGGCGATTGGGACTCGCGGATGACGCGCGGGAATCGTACGAGCGCGCCTTGGCGCTTTCCAAGCAAGCGCCGGAACGCCGGTTTCTGGAACGCCGGCTGCAAGAGCTGCGCTGAAAAAAGTCTCAGTGGGGCGTCGATTCGCGGCGCGTCCGCACGACTACTCATTAAAGGCGGTGAGAATCACTCTCCTGACGAGGGGGCGGCGCGATGAAGTTTATCTGTCTCGGGTACATCGATGAATCGAAATGGGACTGCCTGGCGAGTGGCGAACAGACGTCGTGCATGGAGGAGTGCCTCGCGTATGACGCTGAATTGAAGCGCGGAGGGCACTTTGCAGGCGGGATGTGCCTGGAGAGCGTGCGGCATGCTGTGACGCTCAAGCATCGCACCGGGGGCGTGGAGGTCACCGATGGTCCGTTTATCGAAACGAAGGAACACCTGGGCGGAATCCTGATCCTCGAGGCGAGAGACTTGAACCACGCCATCCAATTGATGTCGCAACATCCCGGGGTGAAGATGGGACCGTTCGAAATCCGCGCCCTCGACGAGAAACTCGCGGCTCAAGTTGGAGCCACAGTTTAAGCAGTTCACTTTTTTATTTGGAGTAAGAAGATGCACAGCGAACCGCAACAAGAGCACCATTGGTTGCAGAAAATGGTCGGCGACTGGACCTGCGAGTTTGAATGCGACATGGGGCCGGATCAGCCGACGAAGACGACGGCGACGGCGGCGGTGCGATCGCTGGGCGGCCTATGGACGATCTCGGAAGCCGATGGCGAGGTGCCCGGCGGAGGCAAAAGCCAGAGCATCATGACGCTTGGCTACGACCCGGCGAAGCAGTGCTTTGTGGGTTCATTCGTCGCGTCAGTGATGACGTACCTGTGGATCTACGACGGCGGTTCGTTGGACGCCGCCGGCAAGGTGTTGACGCTCAGCGCCGAAGGACCGAGCTTCACCGGCGAAGGCCTCGCGAAGTACCAGGACATCATCGAGTTCATCGACGATGATCATCACACGCTTTCATCGCGCGTGCAGGGCGCCGACGGAAATTGGACGCACTTCATGACGGGGCACTACTACCGCAAGAAGTAGGCGGCGGCGTTTCCTTCCGCGATCAGGAGCAAATCCATGAAGTACATGCTGTTGATTTACAGCGACGAAAAGGCCTGGAAAGACGAGGAACGCGAAGCCTGTTTCGAGGAATCGATCGGGCTTACGCGCCAATTGGACGCCAGCGGCAAGTTTCTCGGCGCTTCGCCGCTGCATCCAGTCGCGACTGCGACCAGTGTGCGCGTGCGGAATGGCAAGCGGCTCGTGACGGATGGTCCGTTTGCGGAAACGCACGAGCAACTCGGCGGGTATTTCTTGGTCGACGCGCAGGATCTCGACGAAGCGATCGAGATCGCCGGACGGATTCCCGGTGCGCGGAAAGGAACGGTCGAAGTGCGGCCGGTCTTCGAACTGGCTGGCCTGCCGCCAGGCAAATAAGCGGTCCGCGGACGGCAATGTGGCTTGAACCGAGTAAGTACATCGAGAGGAACAGAGCAATGCGCGTGATGGTGATCGTCAAGGCAAGCCAGGATTCCGAGGCCGGCCTGATGCCGAGCGAACAATTGTTGGCGGAAATGGGCGACTTCAACGAACAACTGGTGAAGGCCGGCATCCTGCGCGACGGCGCGGGTTTGCATCCCAGTTCCAGAGGATTCCGCGTGCGGTTCTCTGGGAAAAACCGCACGGTCATCGATGGGCCGTTCGCCGAAACCAAGGAACTCGTGGCGGGCTACTGGCTCTGGGAGGTCCAATCGATGGACGAGGCCGTGGAGTGGGTCAAGCGCTGCCCGAACCCAATGTTGGAGGATTCCGAAATTGAAATTCGGCGACTCTTCGAAGCGGAAGATTTCGGCGAGTCGCTGACGCCGGAGCTGCGCGAGCAGGAAGAGCGCATTATTCGCGGCGTCAAGGGAAGCTGATTTGCTTTAGCGGTCGCTCGCGCGGCACAATAAGCCCAGGGAAGGCGGTCCACAATCGTCGGCTTTGTCGACGGTTCTGGACAGCCTTCCCTGGGTTTTTCGCTTTTCTCATTGACCCAACGCGAGCGACGCCATGAAAGAACGATTGATTACCATCGCCGTGTCCGTGGCCACCACCTGGGGCCTGTTGCGGGCCGAGCCGGAACCGATCCAGGAATTGGTCGTCGATCGACTCGTGGTGCGCAATGAGCTGATCGTGTCCGACACCGGGCAACCGTGGGAGGCGGGCTTCGAGGCGCAGCAGATCCCCCGCGGCATTTACGCGCGCTCGGTCGGCGCCGGCGGCGGCGGACTTTGGGTGCGCAGTCGCTTGCACAAAGCGGAATTGGACGATCCATTCGACGATCGGTTTCACGCGATGAATCGCGACGGCTCGCCGTTTCGGGCGCCGGGGCATATTTCCTGGAACGTCTGGCTCGACGGTGCGTGGCGACAGATGTCGATCATTCAAGGCGAGGCGATGGAACTCTCGGAGATTCCTGCCGAGCAATGGAACGGCGGCAATCATCCGGGACGTCTGCGATTTCAGACGTTCCGCCCGCACCACGACGAGCCGCTGACGGACGCGCTAATCGGCCAAGGCAAGATGTCATTGGGCGGAGGCGGTTACGGCGGAGGCGGACTGCCGTATCCGTCGGAAGCGCTGCAACTTTGGGGAGGCGGACTAAGCATCGCTTCGATTCCCACGCCGAGCGCGCCGCAGGTGATTCAGGAAGTGGGAGGCGAAGCGCATCGCTATGCCATCGTGGCCCTCGGCGTGCAAGGAGCGCGGACCGAGCGCTCGCCCGAGGTTGCGGCGGCCGGCCGCGCGACGTTGCGCTGGGACAGCGTGCCGGGCGCCGATGCGTATATTGTCTTCCGCGACGGAAAGGAGATCGCAGGACCGCTCCGCATCGAAGGTTCGCAAAAAGAATGGACCGATCGTGAGGAATAACACTCCGGTTATTCCGTCCCTCGGGCGCCATGCTTAGGTTTTCGCACTTTGGAGGCTTTGCGAAGCAATTTTTTCAGGGCTTCCATCGGCAAGCCGACGACATTCGATTCGCTGCCTTGAATGACATGGAGCCAATCGGGGCCGTCCTGATAGCCGAAGGCGCCGGCTTTCCCCTCCCAGGCGCGCGTGGCAAGGTACGCGTCCAGGTCGGCCGCGGCGAGCTTGTCCATGCGTAGGACGGTGCATTCGACGACCACTTCCGGCTCCCCATGCGGCGTCGGCCAGACGCAAAGCCCGGTATAGACGCGGTGCGCGCGGCCATTGAGGTGTCGGAGCATCGCCTTGGCGTGCGCGGCGTCGCGCGGCTTGCCCAGAATGTGCCCATCACATTCAGCGACCGTGTCGCAGGCAATCACAATCCCCTCGGTAATCTGGCCGACGACGTCGACGGCCTTCTGCCAGGCCAGCCGTGCGACCAACATCGGCGCCGGCTCGTCCTCTCCGGCGTCCGTCTCCGCTTCAGGTCGCGGCGGCGTGACGGTGAATTCATACCCAGCCTCGCGCATCAATTGCTGCCGCCGCGGCGATGAGCTAGCGAGGATAAGTGGAAGCATGGGGAGTGATGCGTGGTGAATGATTGTCGCAGCGTCCAGACACTGGTACTACTGCTTCTCCGGAGCGTGCCAGATCGATTTCAACTTGCGCACATAGCATTTGACGATTTCCACCTTGCCGCCTTCGGCGTAGAGTTCGAGGCGATTGCTTTTCGAACTGGCGAAGACCAGGTCGGTAATCACCGTTTCGCCGTGGTTGCCGAAGACTTCGACGGAGCTGGCGTCGACGTAGATCGTCATCCGCACGAGGCCGTTTTCGTCCGGCTTGAGCGGCCCCGCATGGCGACCGGCGAAGGCGCGGTGAAAGGTCACATTGCCTGACTTCGTGCGGTCGACAAACAGCGATTCGTTCTTGGCGTCGTATCCGACCGTTGTCTGTTCGCGCTCTCCTTTTAGCACTCGCGCGCCGAACTCTGTCGCCGTTCCAGGTCGAAACTCCAACGTGATCTCCAGTTGCTGTCCAGTGACATCCACTGGCACCGCTTCGCTATCGAGCGAGCGCGGTTTGAAATCGACGGCGTCATCGCAGAGACTTTTTAGCTCGCGCACCGGCCGTTGGCAGAGGCGCAACTTGCCGTCCACCCGGCGCAAGGTCAGCTCCCGCGGAATCGACATCGCACTCCGCCAGGGATACGTGGGATTCAGCGCGGTTTCCCAGTTGTTCATCCATCCGAGCCAGATGCGCCGTCCGTCTTCGCGCGGGATATCCGACCAGGAGATGGGGGCGTAGAAATCGCGGCCGAAGTCAACCCATTGCGACTCCTTCGATTCGGCGACGAATTTCTCGCCGTCGAATGCGCCGATGAAGTACTCGCCCCCGGAACCGCCCGCGATGGAGCCGCCCCCCATGTCGGCTTCCACGACCCAGCGCGTCGCGCCGGGTTCGTTTTCAATAGGCAACTCGAACATGTCGGGGCATTCCCAGTTCGGCTTATTCGGTGTGCCGGCCGGGCCGAATTCGCTCAGCAGCGTCCAGGCTTTCAGGTCCGATGAGCTGTAAAACTGCAAACGCTTCTTTGCCGCGAGCGTAACAATCATCACCCAGCGCGACGTCGGTTCATGCCAGAAGACCTTGGGGTCGCGAAATTCCGCTTCGCCGAGGTCCAAGACAGGATTGCCCTCGTACTTCGTCCAGGTGCGGCCGCGGTCGTTGCTGTAAGCCAGGTCCTGCGTTTGCCGCCCCAGGCCATGGCCCGTGTAAATCGCCACGAGGGGCGGTTGGCCGCCGATGCCGAAACCAGTCGTGTTTTTCTCGTCGACCACCGCGCTGCCGGAAAAGGCCATGATGCCGTACTCTTCGTGAATGGCGATCGGCAGATGTTTCCAATGCACCAGGTCGGTGCTGACCGCGTGCCCCCAGCTCATGTGGCCCCATTCATGGCCGTGCGGATTGTGCTGGTAGAACAAGTGATATTCACCGTCGAAATAGACGAGCCCGTTGGGATCGTTCATCCAGTTCGTTTCCGGCGTGAAGTGAAACTGCGGCCGGTAGCGTTCGCGGTAGTACGACGCCGATTTCCGATAGTTCTCCAAACGGCCGATTTCGACCCGCTCGCGAGGATCGTCAGTGAGCACGAAATGATCGGCCAGCACGTGTCCCCAGCCGCCGGTGGCGCGATCGAAGATTCGCAGCTTGGCGCGCTGCCCTTGCAGGTCGCGGACGTCCCAATTG
>ENA-ORBV01016438-ORBV01016438.1-microbial-mat-metagenome-genome-assembly--contig:-NODE-16438-length-10736-cov-6.948682_pt1 | contig 10736 bp, 14 predicted proteins | sample MGYA00237777_ERZ505514 | MGnify/ENA primary metagenome ERZ505514 (study PRJEB26160, sample SAMN06269048) | microbial mat metagenome | isolation source: Oligotrophic lake microbial mat | place...
CCCTTGAATACGACCTCGGATGCGGGTACGCGATGGGTGCTGGGGGGCTTTGCTGAGGTCCGGCCTGAGGTCCGGCCTGAAGTCCACGCCCGCTCCTCTCCGCGAAAAATCTGTGGAAAGAAGTTGTCCACATTCACTAGAACACATGTTCGAACCGTGCGAAAATGGATGCATGTCCATCCTCGAAGCGCCAGTAGGCGTGCTGCAGATTGCAGTTGACGAGCGCTTCAGCACGGACTCTCTCGACACCCCCGGTGCGGCCCCAATCGAGGTCTCGCTTGATGCTCTTGATGCCGTTGCACGGGAATGTGCGACGGGCATGCAGAGCGGGGCTGCCGAGGCGACGGATGATGCATTGCTCGACTATCAGCGTCGGCTCGCGGCATCCGCTCGACAACTCGAGCTCGCTGCGGCAGCTGCCGCGGCAGAGATCAGCCACCGCTCGCGACGGGAACTTGGCTACAACGGGCTCGCCCAGAAGCGGGGGGCGCGCACTCCTGAAGCGCTCGTGCAACGGCTGACTGGAATGAGCGGGCAAGCATCGCGCAGACTTGTGCGTGTCGGCGCGATGGTCGCCGAGCTGATCGGGGGCCGAGATGGCGACAACGACCTCGGGATCGCGCTCGAGCCGACCACGCCCGCATGGCTTGCACCCGCGATTCGCGCGGTTGCCGACGGCATCATCTCGAGCGAAGCGGTCGATGCCATTCGAGCCGGACTGGGTGAACCGAGCGATTCCGTATCAGCCGAAGCTCTCGCGGAAGCGGCCTGCACCCTGGTTGAGGAAGCGGCATCGCTGACCCTCGAATTGCTGGCGAGCCGCGCTCGTGAGCTTCGCGACGAACTGGATGCCGCCGGGGTCGCCGCCCGCGAACAGGAGCGGCGCGACCGGAGGTACCTGCGATTGTTCCCGCAGGCCGACGGCATGACCCGAATCGTCGGGCTGCTTGATCCCGAATCTGCCGCGATCGTTTCTGGCGCCGTCGATGTAGCGACTTCACCCCGTCGCGGAGGACCACGTTTTGTCAGTGCCGAGGATCGCGCCCGAGAAGAACGAATCGTTGCCGACCCGCGCACGACCGGGCAACTCGCTCTCGACGCGCTCGTTGAAATGGTGGATGCCGCGGCACGCGGAATCGGCACCGAGCGTGTACCTCGCCGACGCTCAGATGTGCGGATGGTGGTTACGAAAGAAGACCTCGACCGCCGGAACGGGGTCGGCTTCATCGACGGACAGACGGCAACTGTCTCGGTAGCAACAGTCGAGCGGCACGCGTGCGACGGCGGGGTCGTGCCCATCATGTTCGACCAGAGCGGTAAAGCTCTGAACCTTGGGCGAACCCAACGACTGCACAGTCCTCGACAAAGGACAGTGATTGCAGCGCGAGACGGTGGATGCCTCGCCCCGGGCTGTGAACGGCCGCCGAGCTGGTGTGAAGTGGAGTTGCCCGGGTTTGGCGGACACCGTCAGAGTGGTCTTATGGCCACGGGAAAGGTGTCGTCATGCCTAACGTTTTTTCGCAGGAGTTTAAGGTTCAGATCGTCGAGTTGTCTCGTCGCGGCGGTCGGACGTTCATGGATATCGGCAAGGAGTTCAACCTGTCGCCGACGACAGTGTCGAACTGGGTTCGCGCAGCCGATAGGCGCGAGGGTCGACCTCCCGGGCGACATCCCGGTGGCGACGCGGAAGCTGCGGACAAGGCGGAGATAGACCGCCTCAGGCGCGAGCTGGCCCAGAAAGAAGAGGAGCTGGAGATTCTGGGAAAAGCTCTGGCCTTCTTCGCTCGCCGCAGGGACCAGTAGTCATCTACTCGTATATCCAAGCGGAGAAGGCCACCAGCAGGTTCTCGATCGCGTCGTTCTGCCGAGTTCTCGGAGTCTCCCGGTCGGGCTATTACGACTGGGCCAAGCGGGTGAGCGAACCGGTTTCGGGTCGCGCTGCCAAGGACCTCGCGTTGCTGGAGGAAATTCGGGCAATCCACAAGAGGTTCCGGTTCTATGGCTCGCCTCGGATCCACCAAGAACTGGTGAGGCGTTTGCATCGGGTCGGCCGCCACCGGGTCGCCCGGCTGATGCGCGTCGATGGGATTCGAGCCCGTCGGGGCAAGATCAAATCCCGGCCGAGGTCCGCGCCCCCGAAACGACGCCCAGAGGTTGGCGACCTCGTCAAGCGTCGGTTCGTGGGCGCAGTCGCGAACCAGATCTGGTTCACCGACCTGACCCTGATTCGCACCGGCCAAGGCATGCTGAGGGTCGCAGTGATCCTGGACTCACACAACCGGGAGGTGATTAGCTGGGCGGTCGCAGACCATGAGACACCAGCGACCGTGATGCGAGCCCTGTCGGAAGCGGTCCGGATTCGCCGGCCGGCTCCCGGGTGCATCATCCACTCCGACCGCGGATACCAGTTCACGTCTCAGGAATGGGCCGACACCGCCGCTCGGGGCGGTCTTCGGATCTCGATCGGGGAACGCAAGCAACCCCAAGACAACGCGTTGATGGAGTCCTGGTTCGCGTCACTGAAAAACGAGGACATCTACCCCGCCGGCCAGCCCGCCACTCTGGCTGACGCGCGACTCAGGCTCTTCCGATACATCCACCTCTACAACACCAGCCGAATGCACTCCGCCCTCGGCTACCGCTCGCCCATCGAATACGCAAGAATCAACAACTAACCGTCCGCCAAACCCGGGCAACTCCAGATCGCACCAGCCGCTGAACGACAGCTTCGCAGGTTCGATCCGCAAGTTCGACGCAGAGTCCAAGCCGCGATCGACCTCCTCGCGTCGAATCCACGGCCGCCAAAAGCGATTCAGCTAGCCGGAGGTGCCGGTGAATGGCGAGTGCGAACGGGGGACTACCGGATCATCTACGACATTCAAGATGATCATCTGATCGTCCTAGTTCTCCGAGTCGGCCATCGTCGCGACATCTACGGAGTCCGGTAATGGCTCGCACACTCGTCACGGGCATGTCGGGTGCCGGCAAATCGACGCTACTTGCTGAGCTGGCTCGACGAGGTCACCAGACTGTCGACACTGATTATGGTGGCTGGATGACGCCGAGTGGCATGTGGGACGAGAATCGCATGTCGGCCTTGCTCGAACACGAGCGCCGCGTGTTTGTTTCCGGCACGGTCGAGAATCAGGGCCGCTTCTATGACCGCTTCGAGCATGTTGTCCTGCTCACTGCGCCGGTCGACGTTCTCGTCACCCGTGTGTCGACCCGCACAAACAATCCGTATGGTCGTACAGCCGAGGACCGGGCCGACATACGCAAGTACGTGGTGGAGGTCGAGCCGCTGCTCCGACGCGGCGCGAGTCTCGACGGCTGACGCTTGTCCCACCGGTGATACACCCACGTCATGGACGCTGTTTGTGTGCGGGAGCTTCGTAACCACGGTGGCGAGGTGCTGAAGCGTGTTACCGGTGGTGAATCGCTGATCATCACGCGTGACGGTGCAGAAGTTGCCGAGCTCAGTCCATTGCGGCGCCGTGCCGTGCCCATCGCGGAACTTGTTGCCCGTCGTGCAACGCTGCCGCCGATCGACGGTGCGAGTTTGCGCAGTGACATCGACTCCATCCTGGATCCGATCCTGTGAAGCCCTCGTCGCCGGAAGGCCTGCTCGACACTTCGACACTTCGACGCTCATTCTGCTCGGCCGGCTTGCGCCTTCTGCGCCCCTCCCTGCAGTGGCGTTCATCAGTGCAATCACACTTGCCGAGTTATCGGTCGGGCCTCTGGTTGCGAGTACCGGCGAGGTAAGGGCCGCACGCCAAGCGCATCTTCAGCAGGCCGAGGCCGACTTCGAGGACATCGGAGAGCTCGTTGTCATCGAGGTGCCCCACCCGGACCGCGGCTGACAGACCGGCCGTCATCGGTGCGGGTATCTAGTTCCTTCATCAAGTGGGCCTCGCCCCAGTTGTCTCGAAGCGAAGGATAGTGATACTATCCGAGAGTGAAGATATCCGAATTGGCGAGACGAGCGAACATCCGCCTCTCTGCTGTCAAGTTCTATCAGCGCGAGGGGTTGCTGCCAGAGGGGGTGCGATCGGCCCCCAATCAAGTCGAGTACGGCGAGACACATGTGAAACGTGTGCGCCTCATCAGGGCTTTGCTCGAAACAGGAGGGTTGTCCATTGCCGCAACGAAAGAAGTCCTGCGAGCGGTGGACACCGACGGGATCTCGATGGCCGACACGTTCAGCGTCGCCCAGCAGGCGATGAGTACGCCGCGAACGGCGGCATCCGTCCCGAGTTCCGAGTCCCGCGATCGCGTGATCAAACTCGCGCAATCGCAGGGGTGGAACTTCTTCCTTGAGAATCCCGGGATCGACGCGGCGGCGCGCGCACTCGACGGGCTACACGCGATCAACTTCACCCTGACTGACGCCTACCTGACCGCCTATGCATCAGCCGCGTCGACGGCGGCGGCCGCGGACCTCCAGGCGCTGACGGCCCTGTCCGACCCTGACGAGCTGACAGAGCTGATGGTTGTCGGAAGCATTCTCGGCGATCCGCTCTTTGCTGGACTGCGACGCATCGCCCACGAGAACTCCACTCACCACCTCTTCCCCACCAAACCGAAAAGAGACCAATCATGACCACCAACCGCACCCACGTCATCCTCGGCGGCAACGGCATCACCGGACGCGAAACTGCTCAAGCACTGGTCTCGCGCAGCGAGACCGTCGCATCCTTCGGCCGACGCCCGTCAACCGTCGCAGGTGTGCGGTCCATTATTGGCGACCTCCTCAACGCGTCGGACGTGTCCGGCGCACTGACTGGTGCGGACGTCGCGTATCTCACCGTCGGTATTACCTACTCGACCCGCGCGTGGGCTCAGCAATGGCCGGTCATCCTTGGCAACAGTATCGACGCTGCGATCGCCAACAATGCGCACCTCATCTACTTCGACAACGTCTACGCCTACGGCCAGGTCGACGGGCCGATGACCGAGCACAGCCCGATCAGCCCGGACAGCAAGAAGGGGCAGATCCGAGCCGATGCGCTCGGCACTCTTGCGACCGCCGCGTCGGCACGCGGGCTCGAATACACCGTCGCCCGCAGTGCCGACTTCTATGGCCCCGGCGCAACGACAAGCGTGTTCAATTCGTTCGCCATCGACAAGATTGCTGACGGCAAAGTTGCGACGTGGCTGTACGACGTCGACCAACCGCACTCTCTTACCTACACGCCCGACATTGGCAACGCACTTGCGATCCTCGGCACAACCTCCCGCGGGAACGGCGAAGTCTGGCACCTGCCGACGAGCCCCGCACTTACCGGCCGCGAGTACATCCGGCTCGCTACCGGCACGGATGCCCAGCCCAAAGTCATGACCAAAAGCGCGATGCGAATCGGCGGACTCTTCATCCAGGCTGCCCGCGAATCCCTCGAACTGAGCTACCAGAACACCGAGGCCTACCTGTTCGATTCCTCGGCGTTCGAAGAAAAATTCGGCGTTGAGCCAACACCCGTCGCGGTCGGCATCGCAGAATCTCTCTCCGCCGCGCGAGCCAGCTCATGAGGACCCCAAGCGAAACAGAGTTCGGAATCGGCACCTTCGGCGACGTGACCGTCGACCTCAGGGGTGAGTCAGTAACCCAAGCGCAGTCGCTACGCAACGTCATTGCAGAAGGGGTGCTGGCGGACGAGGTCGGGATCGACTTCATCGGCGTCGGCGAGCATCACCGAGTCGACTTCGCGATTTCGGCCCCCGAGGTCGTACTCGCCGGGCTTGCAACAGTGACCAAGCGCATCCGCCTCGGCTCGGCTGTCACGGTGCTGAGTTCGGATGATCCGGTTCGGGTCTTTCAGCGCTTCGCAACCGTAGATGCGCTATCGAACGGTCGCGCGGAAGTCATTCTTGGTCGCGGCTCGTTCACCGAATCCTTCCCGCTGTTCGGCTACGACCTCGGTGACTATCAGCAACTCTTTCAGGAGAAGCTCGACTTGTTCACCGAGCTCCTCAAAGAACAACCCGTCACCTGGGAGGGCAGCTTGCGCGCAGGCCTGAATGAGCAGAGCGTGTACCCACACACTGAGAGTGGCCACATCCGCACCTGGATCGGCGTCGGGGGTAGTCCGGAGTCCGTCGTACGGGCAGCGCGCTACGAACTGCCGCTCGTGCTCGCCATCATCGGCGGGGATCCCGCGCGCTTCGCGCCGTATGTTGATCTCTTCCATCGCGCGCTCGACCAGCTCGAAAAGCCGAAGTTACCAATCGCGGTGCACTCGCCGGGCTTCATCGCCGACACCGACGCCGAAGCTGCAGAGTTGTACTTCGAGCACCATCGTGCGATGCGCGATCGCATCGGCCGAGAGCGCGGCTGGCCGCCGTTGACCCTCGCCGAGTTTCGCAACGAGATTGAGCACGGGTCGCTCTATCTCGGTTCGCCCGAGACTGTCGCCCGCAAGATTGCGACGACGGTCGCAACCCTCGGCATCCGACGCTTTGATATGAAGTACAGCGCCGGAACCCTGCCACACGAGCACATGATGCGCTCGATCGAGCTCTACGGCAGCAAGGTCATCCCGATGGTCAGGGACCTTCTCGCTAGCGAGCGAACCCTTCCGCTGGCGAACTGACCTACTCTGGCGAACTGACCTCAGCGTCTTTTGGTGCCGTCTTGCGGCGACGGGAGCGCACGATCAGCACAACGATTCCGGCGATCACGGCACCGAAGATAAGCCACGGCACGAGCACACCGATGACGACGATCAGTCCGGAGAAGAAGGCCACGAACGCGGTCCAACCGGCGACCACCCCGGAGAAGAAATCGCCAGGCTCCGGATCTGGCACAACCTGTTCAGTGACGAGGTTGAGCTGAATCGTTGACAGGCTCACTTGGTCGGAGAGAAAGCGGCGCTGGCTTTCGAGGCTTTCCAACTGCGCTTGGCGATCAGAAATAGCCGTCTCGAGCTGAATTAGGGTGTCGGTGTCACTCGCGTTCGCCAAGAGCGCGAGCAGTCGGTCGACGGATGCGCTCAGCGCGGAGATTCGCGCGTCGAGGTCGCGAGACTCCATCGTAACATCGCTCGAGTTGAGCGAGACTTCCTGCACGTCGCCGAGCTCGCGAAGCTTGTTGATGGTCTCGGTCAGGTCGGCGGACGGCAAGCGCAGCGTGAGCGTTGCACTCCCGCCATCCTCGCCGCGAGGCGCGTACTCGCTCCGACCGTCGATGCGGCCACCCGCCGCTTCCGCAATGCGGATGGCGTCAGCCGCCGCATCCTGAGGAGACTCCACGGTGATCGTCACATACCCGGTCGTGATGACTTCGCGCTCGGTGCCGCTGATCGCTGCATCGGAGCCGAGTACGCCGTCGCTCCCTGGGGAAACGTCCTGCCCATTGATCTGCTCGGGCGCGGCGAACCCACCCGAGTCGGTGACGGTCTCGTTTGGGCCGAATCCCGCGCTGCATCCCGAGAGGGCAAGTGCGGTCAGAACTGCTGCGGTGCCGATGACAAGTGAACGCCTCATGTTGTCAAAGTAGTCTTCGGCATCCCGCATCGCTACCCAACCTTTCCCGCCAGTTGAACGTCAGCACTACACACCATCGGCATGAACTCACGAACCGCAGTATTCTCGATCCATCGGCGCTCGTCGCCGTCACGCGGAAGGGTCACAATGGGTTTCTTGGATGACGCAAAAGAGAACATCGCTGAAGGCTACGAAAAGGTCAAGGACAAGGCCGAAGACGCTGGCGAGTTCGTCAAGGACAAGGCTGGCGACGTCGGTGAATTCGTCAAGGAAAAAGCCGGCGACGTCGGTGAATTCGTAACCGACAAGGCAGAGGACGTCTCTGACTTTGTCAAGGACAAGATCGGTGGCGAGGACGCGGCTGAGGAGCCGACCGCTGGCGCCGCGGCCGCCGAGCCGACGGCTGCTCCGGCAGCGCGTCCAACGCCACCAGCCTGATTCCAGCACGTCAGTCACGTCCGGGACGGGAGCGCAGTGCGCTCCCGTCCCGTTCTTTTTGGGGAACGAGCGCCGTTCGGTTCCTCTCGAAGTGCGATGGGATACTGGCACTATGGGGTGGCTCCAGCGAATACGGCAGCGCGTTGCTCCGGATCGCACGCCAGTACTCCACATTGCCAGCGACGACGGCGATGGCCCGGTCATCATCCTCATCCACGGCATCGCATCTTCAGCGGCGACGTTTCGTAACGTCGTTCCGCTGTTGCGCGACCGGTACCGCTGCGTCAGCCTCGACCTGCTCGGCTTCGGCGAATCGCCGACTCCAGTGGATGCGACGTACACGATCGAGGAGCACGTCGCGGCTATCAACGCGACCCTCAAGTCGCTTGCGCTGACCGCACCGTTTGTGCTCGTCGGCCATTCGCTCGGCAGTCTGCTCGCCGCTCGCTTTGCCGCACAGTATCCGGCTCAAGTGTCACGACTCGTGCTGGTCAGCCCGCCGGCCTATCTGAGCCAATCCGAGATAGGGGATCCGCGAGAGCGAGCCCGCATGGGCATGTACTTGAAGGCCTACGAGTTCCTGCGCGATAACAAGGACTTGACGATGGCGACGGCGTCCACCATTTCGCGCGTGCTGCAACTGGGCACCGCGCTGGAGGTCACGGAGCACAACTGGAACCCGTTCATCCTCAGCTTGAAAAATTGTGTTGAATCGCAGACCACCGTGAGCGATATCGCGAATGTGAAGGTGCCGATCGACGTCGTCTACGGAGCGCTCGATCCCTTCATTGCCTCTGGCACGATGATGATCATCGAGAGGATGCGACACGTCACGATGCACCGTGTCGAGGCCAACGATCATCTTGTGCGGTCGAGGCTGGCCAAGGAGATCGTTTCGGTCATCGACCGACTTGCTCGCTCCTAAACTGAACGCATGCTCACTCGCACCACCGCCAGACTTGGCCGCGCCGTTTCCGTCATTGGCCTCGGCACCTGGCAACTCGGTGCCGATTGGGGCGAGGTCAGCGAAGCCGATGCGCGAGCGGTGCTCGAGGCATCCGTCGAAGCTGGCGTCACCATATTCGACACCGCGGATGTCTACGGTGACGGCCGCAGCGAAACCATCATTGGCGGGTATCTCGCCGATCATCCAGAGCTCGAGATCATGGTGGCCACCAAGATCGGTCGTCGTGTTGCGCTCGACCCGGCGCTTTACACCCTCGAGAATCTCCGCGCCTGGACGGACCGCTCGCGCGCGAACCTGCGCCAGGACACTCTCGACCTCGTGCAGCTGCACTGCCCGCCGACCCCGGTGTTCTCAGATGACCGGGTGTTTGATTCGCTCGACACGCTCGTTGCTGACGGTGCGATAGCGCGCTACGGCGTAAGCGTCGAGACGGCCGAAGAAGCGCTGACTGCGATCGCACGGCCGGGCGTTGCCAGCGTGCAAATCGTGTTCAACGCCTTTCGACTGAAGCCGTTGGATGCCGTACTTCCGGCCGCGATCGAGGCGGGGGTGGCAATCATTGCCCGCGTGCCGCTCGCCTCTGGGCTGTTGAGCGGCAAGTACCGCAATGACACGGTCTTCGCGGCGAACGACCACCGAAACTACAACCTTGGCGGCAAAGTGTTCGATGCGGGCGAGACCTTCTCGGGAGTCGACTACGAGGACGGTGTTGTTGCGGCGGCCGAGTTTGTTGAACTCGCTGAGGCCCACGGTCTCACCGCCCCCGTGGCCGCGCTTGCATGGCTCACGCAACTTGACGGAGTCACAACCGCGATTCCGGGCGCGCGCAACATTGCACAAGCTCAATCGAACGCCTCGGCCGGTTCGGTCGCTGTCCTCGCGCCCGAGCTCAGCGACCAGATCGTAGAACTGTACGATCGGTACTTCCGCGCGAGTGTGCACGGGCGCTGGTAGGCGCACCGGGAATAGACCCCATCCGGCAAAGGTTGCGCCGGCCATGACCAAACTCCTCATCGTTGTGGGAAGTGTTCGTCCCGGTCGAATCGGGCTCCCAATCGCCCACTGGGTGCGTGAAGCTGCAGAGAGCAGCGACGGACTTGATGTCGATTTCGCCGACCTTAGGGAGATCGCGCTTCCGTTCATGGACGAGCCGCAGCATCCCGCCAAGCGCGCATACGAGCACGAACACACCCTGGCCTGGAGCGCGAGAGTGGATGCCGCGGACGCGTTCATCTTCGTGAGCCCCGAGTACAACCACAGCTACTCCCCGGCGCTCAAGAACGCCATTGATTTTCTTGCGCAGGAGTGGCGACACAAGCCCGTTGGCTACGTCAGCTACGGCGGGGTCTCGGCCGGCACCAGAGGTGTTGCAGCCCTCGACCCAGTGGCATCGACAGTTGGCCTCGTCAAGACCGCCGCGTCAGTCGAGATCAGCTCCCCGGCCGACTACCTCAACGACGGGGTGTTCTCGCCGTCCGAGAAGCACGGAGCGTTGCTGACCCGAATGCTCACAGAACTCGCAGCGACAAGCGCCGCACTCCGAGTGTTGAGGTAGTCCACCCGAGCCAAGACCACCGAGTCAGGCCATAGACCCGATGCTCAGCTTGGCTGAATCGCAATGGGTTCAGTGTCGGGAATCGGACTCGGGTCACGACCCCGAAGGTCGGGGTGGGCTCGGCGGAAGACGATCGGCACGATCGCTCCGAAGACGGCAAAGATCGCTGCAACGATGAATGCGCCCACTGGCCCGTTTGAATCAATCAGGAAGCCCGCCACAGCTGAGCCGAGTGCCGCGCCAACGAGTTGACCGGTGCCAACCCAGCCATAGGCCTCTGCCGTGTCGCTGAAC
>ENA-ORBV01016440-ORBV01016440.1-microbial-mat-metagenome-genome-assembly--contig:-NODE-16440-length-10736-cov-4.797448_pt1 | contig 10736 bp, 4 predicted proteins | sample MGYA00237777_ERZ505514 | MGnify/ENA primary metagenome ERZ505514 (study PRJEB26160, sample SAMN06269048) | microbial mat metagenome | isolation source: Oligotrophic lake microbial mat | place...
TTCAAGCAGAAGACGGCATACGAGATTCGCCTTAGTCTCGTGGGCTCGGAGATGTGTATAAGAGACAGGCTCAGGTCCTTGGCTCGATAGCTAGCGGTGGAATACAGTTGCGTCAGCGTGAAATCCACCGCGTCGTCAAACCATGCGCCACCAATCTGGGCATCGGTCAGATCTGCCCCGGTCAAGAGGACGTCGTTCAAGCGGGCGCCCGTGAGTATCGCGCCGCGCAGATTCGTTCCGACCAGTGTCGTCTGGCGAAAGCCGCTGAAGTTGGAAGTAAAATGGGCGTTGGTGAAGTCGGCGGTTGAGAAGTCTGCGCCGTTCAGGATTGCGCCGAACAGCTCCGCCTCACGGAGGCTCGCCTGCTGGAAGTTCGCGTTCGACAGGTCGGCGTAACGAAAATCCCCGCTCGCGAAATTGGCAGCAACCGCGTGGCTCTCGGTTAGATTCGCCGAATCGAATTTCACTCGTTCCGCCTGCACGTCATCGAAATTCGCCCGAGTGAGGTTCGACGCGATGAACACGACATTTGTCAACGTCGATCCTGCGAAGGTCGCATCGACGTAGCCGCCGCGTAACTCCGAGTCGGCGAGAGAAAGCCCGGCCAGGTTCCAAGTGGTATGCTCGCCTCCCATCAGCAAGCGTCCCAGATCTTTGTTCACATAGCTCGCGGTCGAGTAGAATTGCTCGGCCGTCATATTGAGAGGCACTTTCATATTCTTGATGATGGCGCCGGAGAAGTTGGCGCCAGCGACGTTCGTTTCGAGGATTTCAGCGCCGGTGAGGTCAGCATCCTGAAAATTCACATTGGACAAGTTCGCGTAGTTGCCGGTGACTGGAGATAGCGTTGCCCCCGTAAAGTCAGCGCCGCTCAAATCGGCGTTGTAGAATGCGGCCGGGCCGATCTGCGCGCCGCGGAAATTGGCGTTACGGGCGCGAAGCGACTGCATGTCCACGTCATTCAGCACAGTGCCTTCGAGATTGGCATCGTCAAGAATCGCGCCGACTAGTTTCACGTCGTTGAGGCTTGCTCCGTGTAGGTCGGCCGACGACAAGTCGGCGCTCCGCAGGTCAGCGCCGTCCAGATCTTGATGTGAAAAATCCCAGCCGATCATTTCGTTTCCGGCGAGATTCATTTCAGTGAGGTCGAGTGATTTGTAGTTCGCCGTCGAATACAGTTGGGCGGCGGTAAACCCGCGCGTGGTCGCGTGCGCGAGGCTCATTCCCGCAATATTGGCGTCGGTGAAATCGACATTGGTGAGAATTGCCTGCGCCAGATTCGCGCCGCGCAGGTCAAAGCCGGCGAAGTTCCAGTCGGTCAAGTCGTGACCCGTGAGGTTGATGGCGCCGAGCGCCTTGTTCTTAAAGCTCGACGTGGAACTTAACTGCGCGAAGGTGAGATTGGTGTACGTGAAGTTGCCGCCAGCGACGACCGCGTCGCTAAAATCAGCATTGGTCAAATCGGCCGAGGTGAAATTGCCGTCAGTCAGGTCAGCACCGTGCAAATTTGTGCGTAGCATGAGGGCATTGATGAAGTTCGATGATGGCAAGCCGGCATTCTGAAGCACAGCGTCTGTCAAGTCGGCAACTTGGAATCGCATCGCGCCTTGCGCGCCGGTGAAGTTTGCGCCGGCAAGGTTCGACACATAGAATGTTGCGAAATGCATGGGCTGGCCGGAGAAATCCCAGCCGGCCATGTTCTTGAAATCAAGCCAGACGTTGCCTAGCTCTTTATTCTTGTAGCTTGCGGTCGAATAGAATTGCTCTGCGGAAACGCCGCCACCAGACTCGTCGATGAACGTCGCGCCCGTAATGATCGCGTCGGTCAAGTCCGTTCCGGTGAAGTCGCTCACGTCCAATCGAGCCCGTGCCAGATTCGCGACGCGCAGATCTGCGTTGGTGAAGTTGCTGGCGCGCAAATCGGAGTCGGCGAAGTTCGCTTCGCGCAAATCGGCGTTGGTAAAATTCACGCCGCTAAATCTGGCGAATCGCGCCTGCGTTTGGTACAGCGTCGCGTCAGTCATATTCGCGCCGTCGAAGTTCGTTCGAAAAACGCCGGAATAAGAAAAGTCCGCACGCGTGAGATTCGTGCGCATCAACTGCGCGTCCGTCATGCCAAGATTGATGAAATACCCTTGCGTGAAGTCGAGGTCATTCAAATACGCATTGTCTTTGACGACCGCGAACTGACCGTCCGGGCAGAGCGTGGGGCTCATGACCTTGCCCAACTCTGGCATTGCGGGGTTGACCCATGCCCATTCGTAAACGCTCGCGCGCGCTGTTTGAGTCGCGGCAATCGCCAGAAGCAACCACGCAGCAACTGTGCTTCGCGCAAGTGTCAACATCTCCAACTCCTAAAGCGGAATCTTCCAGGCTGCGTCAATTCAATTTATTGAGGCTAAGCGATTAACCGAATCTGGTCAACTTGTGCGCCTGAATGTATCGAAAAGTGCCCCTCTGCTGGGTGAATTGCGAGAGGGGCGAAGCACGTAGTGTCGCGTCCGCCAACAAAAAAAACCGCCGGCTCGAACCATTTGTTCGAGCCGGCGGCGGCTTACCAGACCAGGCCGATTGGAGGTTGGCAAGTATTGCTACTCGCCGCGACGGCTAGTTGCAGCAAGGGACCGGGCAGCAGACGCAGACCGGGACTTGCTTGCACACCGTCCGGGGGACGCAGCGAGTGACCGTGTAGGCTACTTGCTTGGGCACGCACTTCTTGACCTGGATGGTCTTGGTGTAGTGCACCGGCTTGCAGACCGAGTACGGGACTTGCTTGGTGTGCTGTTCCGCGACCATCGTGCAGACCTTATAGGTGCATTCCTTGGTCCGTTGCTCGGGCACCATGTGGCAGACCTTGTAAGTGCAGGTCTTGGTGCGAGTTTCCGGGACCATCTTGCAAACCTGGTAGGTCTTGGTGCGGACTTCGGGCACCATCTTGCACACCTGGTAGGAGCACTGCTTGACGCGGCATTCCTTTTCCATGTGGCAAACCTTGTACGTGCAGGTCTTCACGTGGTTTTCTTTGACCATGTGGCAAACCTTGTACGTGCAAGTCTTGGTGCGGGTTTCGGGAACCATTTTGCACACTTGGTAGGTGCGGGTCCTGGTTTCCGGAACCATCTTGCAAACCTGGTACGTCCGAGTGCGGACTTCCGGCACCATCTTGCACACGGTGTAGTTGCAGGTTTTGGTACGCTGCTCCTTTTCCATGTGGCAGACCTTGTAGGTGCAGGTGCGGACCCGTTGTTCGGGCACCATGTGACAGACCTTGTACGTGCAGGTCTTCACACGTGTCTCCGGCACCATTTTGCAAACCTGATAGGTCTTCGTGCGGACTTCCGGCACCATCTTGCACACCTGGTACGTGCAGGTCTTGACATGGTTCTCCTTGACCATGTGGCAGACTTTGTACGTGCAGGTGCGAACGCGTTGCTCGGGCACCATGTGGCAGACCTTGTAGGTGCAGGTCTTCACACGTTGCTCGGGCACCATCTTGCAGACCTGGTAGGTCCGCGTGCGGGTCTCGGGAACCATCTTGCAGACCTGGTAGGTGCAGGTCTTCACGTGGTTTTCCTTGACCATATGGCAAACCTTGTAGGTGCATTCCTTCGTGCGCTGCTCGGGCACCATCTTGCAGACGGTGTACGGGATGCGCTTCTCATGCTTCTCGGCCACCATGTGGCAGACCTTGTACGTGCAGGTCTTGGTGCGCGTTTCCGGCACCATCTTGCACACCGTGTACGGAACCGTCTTGGTGCGGGTTTCAGCCACGTACTTCACGCAGTTGATTTCGCGGGTCTTCGTTTCCGGAACCCAAACCTTTTTGCACACCTTGCGGGGCGGGCATTGGATCTGGACCTGTTTCGAAGCGCCCGGGCAGTACACGCACTTGCAGCAGCACGGATCCCACTTCCAGCAGCCAGGCTCCTGGACGCACTTGGTCACCACCGGGCCAGGGCACTCTGTGACCTGGGTTTCCCAGCGGCCGCAGCACTCGGTCACCGTCTTCGTATAGTGAACCGGCTTGCAGACAGTGTAGTTGCAGACCTTTTCATGGGTCTCGTGCACCGCTTTGCAGACCGTGTAGTTGATTTCCTTGGTCTTCGTTTCCCACACCGGCTTGCAGACCGTGTAGTGGCAAACCTTCTCATGTTGTTCGTACACCGGCTTGCAAACGGTGTAGTTGATCACCTTGGTCTTGGTTTCCCACACCGGCTTGCAGACCGTGTAGGGGATTTCCTTGGTGCGGGTCTCGTAGACCGGCTTGCAGACGGTGTAGTTGCAAGTCTTGGTTTCATAGACCGGCTTGCAGACCGTGTAGCGGATTTCCTTCGTCTTCGTTTCCCAGACCGGCTTGCAGACCGTGTACGGGATTTCCTTCACCTTGGTTTCCCACACCGGCTTGCAGACCGTGTAGTGGATTTCCTTGGTGCGGGTCTCGTAGACCGGCTTGCAGACCGTGTAGTTGCAGGTCCGGGTTTCGTAGACCGGCTTGCAGACGGTGTAGTTGCAGGTGCGGGTCTCATAGACCGGCTTGCAAACCGTGTAGCAAACTTCCTTCGTCTTCGTTTCCCAGACCGGCTTGCAGACCGTGTACGGGATCTCTTTCACCTTGGTTTCCCACACCGGCTTGCAGACCGTGTAGTGGATGTCCTTGGTGCGAGTCTCGTAGACCGGCTTGCAGACCGTGTAGTTGCAAGTCCGGGTCTCATAGACCGGCTTGCACACCGTGTAGCAAGTTTCCTTGGTCTTGGTTTCCCAGACCGGCTTGCACACCGTGTAGTTGATCGTCTTCGTCTTCGTTTCCCAGACCGGCTTGCAGACCGTGTAGGTGCATTCGCGATAGCGCGTTTCTGGGACGTACTTGACGCAGTCGATCGTTTTGTCTTCGCAAACTGTCTCGTAGCAAGTCTTGTAGCAGGTGTACTGCTGCTTCTCGTAGACCGTTTGCTTGCACGTCTTCATGACCGTATGACACTGCTGTTTGCAGCAGGCATAACTGGCCGTGTCGCAGCTAGACGTGCAACACTTGTAGCTGCCAGCGCCGAAATAACCGGCGACAGCAGTTGAGACCGATAGAGCTGCCCACGCAACAGCTACCATCGGCACTCCGAGCAATGCTCTCATGTTCGTGCCTCCTCCAAGGACGTCACAGAATGGTCGGGCCTGGTCCAAACAATCCCCCTGGAGCTACTTCGGCCGTGAGAATCAACGCACATTAGCCATGTCGTGCAAAATGCGCAACGGCGGCAGGCGACGTAACGTCCGCAGCATGCGCAAGTTCTCTGCCTTTTCGCCCACTAGGTCAGAAGTATCGACTAAATGGGGGCTCTGCTTGATATGCGGAATGCAGGTAATCTGCTCTTTCCAACCGTTCCGGCTCCCCTGCGAGTGCTATGCGTAAGATGCCGAAAGGAAACGATTTGCGGCGTTTGTCGGTCTTGCGGATTGAACCGCGATGGGTGACCTTGCCCAGGGGAAAAGTTGAGCGGGCGCGTCGGCACAATCGGACCTCGTCGCGGGGAGGTTTTCCGGACATAGCTTTCTCTTGCCGCGACACCCCCACTGGCCTACAGTGAAGCGCTAGCCGAACGGCTCCTTCGCGCGCAGGGGAACCAAGAACGTGGCCAACATTGCGGCGAAATGAGCGATTCCAAAGAAAAAACCGCTGGCTCCCCCTCCGACGGCGCCGTGCCCAAGGCGGTCGTCAGCAGGCTCAGCCTGTATCTGCGGGAACTACAGCACCTCATCCACGAGGGGCATCCCACGACGAGCAGCAGTCAGCTCGGCGGCAGGCTCGGCTTCACCGACGCCCAGGTTCGCAAGGACCTGGCCTACTTCGGGCACTTTGGCTACCCGGGCATTGGCTATCGCTGTGATGAGCTGATGGCGGCGATTCGCCGCATTCTGGGCACCGACCAACGCTGGAACGCGGTCCTGGTCGGGGCCGGCAACCTTGGCCGGGCCTTGTTGGGCTATCGCGGCTTTCCGCAGCAGGGGTTCAATGTCGTGGCGGCTTTCGATGCCGATCCGACGAAGGCCGGCGGCAGCATCGAGGGCGTGCCGGTTCACCATCTGGATCGCTTGTCAGAAATTGCCGAGGCTCATAGGATACGGCTGGCCATGATCGCCGTCCCGGCCGCGGCCGCCCAAGCTGTGGCGGACCGACTGGTGGCGGTCGGCGTCGAGGGAATCCTCAACTTCGCTCCCGTGACCCTCGCGCTGCCGGACCACGTCAGCCTGGTGGGGGTGGACCTGGCGATCGAGTTGGAACAACTCTCGTTCGCCGTCATCAGCCGCTTGAGCAGCCCTGGCACGCCAGAAACGGGCTGAACCACTACCCGGTGGTGTAATGGTAACACTAGGGATTTTGGCTCCCTCATTCAAGGTTCGAATCCTTGCCGGGTAGCTTGCCTCGCTTGCAGCAAGTTGTGACGACTCGCAAGTAATCGCATAAGTATCGTTGCTCAAAGGAGTTGCTTTCGAGCATTGCGACTCCGTGCGATCCCCTGCGCACGCTTGCTGCGCCGCATTTTGCGCCATCTGTGCGCCGCTTTCTGCGCCGCCCTCGACTGCCCGGCGAAAGTGATCCTCCGTCAGTTGCAAGTAATGACGCGTGGCGACCGATTGCGAATTGCCAATCCATCCGCAGACGACATGGACTGGGAACGTTTCGGCCAGTTCCGTCTCTCGTGTACTGCGGAGATTCTGGAACGGTTTGGGCCAGGGGGTGAGGCCCGCCTTGCGGATGATGCGTTCGAATTGGGTGCGAGGATTGGCGTCGCGATTGCGGTATCGAGTAATCACGAATTCGGTAAAGGGTGCCGCGGCGTCAAACGCCGCTGCGAGGATTGGTCGTAATTCGGGGAATAATGGAATCCATCGTTCCGCGCGGCCGGCTAAGTGCTCGGTCTTTGGACTGGGAACGCGAATTTTTTGCTGTGCCCAGTCAATGTCGCCCCAGCGAAGGGCAAATGTTTCTGAGGGGGTCCGCAGTCCGCCGTAGCGTGCCAAAGCAACAATCATTTGCCATTGGACATCAGGGCAGGCTTCGATCAGCCGCTGTGTTTCATCGCGCGTAACGAAGCGGAACTTGGCCGGGTTGCCCTGTACGGCGGACTTCAAGTCCGCAAAGGGATTCTCCTCGATCAAGCGTTGTCGTTTTGCGGCGTTAAAGAACTGCTTCGCCCGTCCACACATGCGGCGCACCGTGTTTTCGGCCAGACCCTTTGTTAGCAACCGCACGCGCCAGCGGTCAGCATCGCCCGGAGTAACATCGCGCAGCAACTTCTGCTGGCCAAAGTACTCCGTCAGCTCGCGCGCCGTGATTTCCAGATTTGTTCGAGTTCCCTGTTTCAAATCTGTCCGTTCAAGGATGTATTTTTGAATGAATGCGACGACCATTGCCTCTGCCGGCACCACTCGCAGCGCAAGAAGCCCCACCCTTGCCAGCTTGTCGGCCAACCGTTCGTCCAGTTCCGCTACCCAACGAGCGGTGTCAGTCGTGATGGGGTTCCCAGTGAGCTTGCCTGCGAGCAGGTGCTCGATGCGAAGCTTCACCGGCTCGGCATCACGCTGGCTGACTTTTCCCAGCCGAACAGTCATCCGCCGGCCATCGGGGGCGAAGAACAGAATCCTTCGGTTGCCTTTCTTGTCACGAGCGATGCTGGCCATAAATCACGTTCCTTTCTTTTTGGGCTTGCGGCCCATTGTGATGTTCAGTTGAAGGAAGTCACCCAGGGCATTCAATGCTTTCATGGATAGGCCGCGTTGCCCAAGGTAAAACTTGCTCAGCGCCGCTTCGTTGATACCGGTTTCTTGCGCGATGCGGTAGCGCGTTAAACCAGAATCGTCGATAGCTTGCCGTAGTTGATCGGTCAGTAACTTGGGTCGTTTCTTTGCCATGCATAGAGAATCGGCAATACTAGCCATCGTGTCTAGCATGCTCCCCGTACCATACGGGGAAGCCGAGAAACCGTCCGCAACGGCCGCAATCACGCCGGATAGATCGCCCGGCATGAATCGACACGTCCACCCAGGTCGTTGAACCACAACGACAAACCGTCGTCGTAGGCTTCGCAAAGTCATCACTCGTTAGCGAGGGAGGGCCTAGCATGGTCAACAATTCGGCCTTGTGGGCCTTCAGCCGGCCCAACAGGCCCGGCGTCAGGGCGTGTTGTGGGGCGTCGATGGTCAACCCGCCATCAACAGCCGCCGCCAGCCGGACGCCGAGCGCTTCGCAATCCGCTAGCAAGCCGGAGATTGCCGAATGCGCGGCGATCATAACGTCACTCGCACACGGCTGGAGGTTTCGGACTGCGTCATAGCGCTCCCGTTATTCCCACAATTGACGTTTTTTGGTCCACCTGCCGAATTGCGGGAATTGTGGGAGCGCTTTTTGGGCTTCACATCTTCGAAAACTGCCGGATTCACATCGTAGGTCGGAGAAGAGGGACGGCCGGGGCCGTTCGCTTCCGTCGGCTTGGTTCGGATATACCCGCGCCGCTTCAACTCTGCCAATGCAGGGTCGACATCATCGGCCCTTGGGAACCGTCGCTTGCCATGATGTTGCACTTCGCTCTTGGTGAACTCCGCCCGCCGATGGCGTTCGATCCACCTCAGCACGTAGTGAGCCTCGTCTTGCGTCACGTCGTCGCTGGCCAGCATCATGCCTAGCACGGTTTCAGCGTGCGGAATCAGGTATTTGGCAATGGCGACAGCCGCGGAAAGGGTGTGCCGCTCGATATGTCCGACAGGATCACCTTGTTCCACACATTGCATCACGGCCGCCAAGCGCAGCGTCGCTCCGGCAAGTTTGGCACCCCAATCGCGCATGAGTTCCATTTGTCCGCCGTCGCCCAACATCCCCTCAATCTCGGCTTCCCAGTCAAGCAACATGGCGGACGCGTCCTCCGACAGTCGCAGGACGAATTCGCCTTCGAGTTCAGCGAGCGCCCGAACGGTTCGGTGATATGCCTCTCGCGTGGCCTCAGGAACAGCCGCAGGGGCAATCTCTCGACTACCAATCCAGCTTTGCGGGGCAGCGTATAGATACCGCGCCAGCAACCCGCGGCCGCGAAAGGCTGCATTTCCGGCCAGTCCCTTGATGACCTGGGGCTGAATTGCATAGCCGCAGGTAATCGCCGGGCGTGAAACCCTCACCGACTTCCGCGAGACGCGATCCGTAATCAGGTCGTCGCCGCTATGTCCCTTCAGGTAAACGTCGAACTGAGCGATGCCGCTCTTGGAATACATTCCGGCCATCAGGTCAAACACACCCCCTTCCGGCGACAGACTCGCGATGCGCCCACCTTGCTCGTCGAGCAGCATGCCCAGCTTTTCCGCCGTGGCGTCGTCAGCGATCAGCCGGGGCAAGGCTGGCTCCGCTTGTGCGGACAGTTCCTCAGCCAATTTGAACGCATCGTGCCGTGCTTCGGCGTCTCCTTTCTCTGCAGCCCGCCGCTCCAACTTCTTCAATCGCGCTTCGCCTTGCCGGCGATCGCATTGTGAGCGGGCGATTGCCGGCCGCGCGTCTTCAATCAACTCAGCTTCAAATTCGCGGAACGGCTTCACCGCGTCTGAATAAACGCCTGACTTGCGATTACCAGGTTCCAACAGCACAGCCGTATACACATTCACCGGTTCGCGCCAGCCCGGGCGCGGTTCCACCACAACCCGACGCGCGATGCACGCCGAACACACCGAAATGGACAGCAGCGCTGGCAGGTCCGCCGGCGTCTGGGTGGCATGCGATTCGGCTTCCACCCAGTCACGGAGCACGTCGGGCAAGACGTGTGTGGGGAATTCGGGAAGTTCCAGCACTTCGAACGAAACGACTGCTGGCCAGTGTTGCGCTGTCGCGGAAGTCCAGAGCGGTGCGGCTGCCGCCAACCGCATCAGTTGATCCTTCGTGCCGCCGTTAGCGATCCAGTCGCTCACGTCGCCCTTGTCGGGCAAGTCGGGTAATTGGACGATCCGCACCGACTCGGCGATGTCCTGGAGCGACTGTGCGACTTTCTGCGCATGCTTGCGCCCAGCCTCATCGTTGTCAGGCAGCACGATGACGTGCCGGCCGCGTAGGAATTCCGAATGATTGGCCGTCCAATTCCCAGCGCCGCCAGCATTCGTCGTCGCCACGACGCCGATGCCAGCCAAGTTGTCGCAATCTTTCTCTCCTTCGGGGATGACCACGGGAAGTGTCGGCTCGGCCAACAGCTCCGGCAGCCGATAGGGAACCACGCGCACGCCATCAACGTTCCATGTCCAGCCGCCTTTACCGTCCGGTCGCCGCTGCTTGAATTTTTTCGGCACGAAACGGACCGCTTGCAACAGCACATCTCCCGCTTCGTCGCCGTAATCGTATGCGGCCACCATGCGGGGTTTGGGCTTCTCCGTCGTTTGCACAGTCCCGGGCTGAACTTGCTCGGCCAGAAAGGCGGCGGCCTCTTGGAACGTCCATGATCGCCACCACTGCAACGTGGCGATGCCGTCACCGTTCTTTTGGTTATGGCACTTGCGGCAGTTCACACCTCCCGTTTCCGCCACGTCCTTGAATGCCGCAAACCGATCCATTCCCCCGCACTTGGGGCACGGACCGTTCTTACCGTTCAACGACTCGGTCGGAAGGCCGGCGGCCGCCAGGATCGACAGCCATTGGCCCCGGGCGGCCGCTTTCACTTCATCAACGGGAGGCGTCATCGCTGCCCCCTTTCTCAGATGCTGTTTGCCGACTCAGC
>ENA-ORBV01016441-ORBV01016441.1-microbial-mat-metagenome-genome-assembly--contig:-NODE-16441-length-10736-cov-3.799043_pt1 | contig 10736 bp, 8 predicted proteins | sample MGYA00237777_ERZ505514 | MGnify/ENA primary metagenome ERZ505514 (study PRJEB26160, sample SAMN06269048) | microbial mat metagenome | isolation source: Oligotrophic lake microbial mat | place...
AGGGGCCGGGGCTGATCGACGCACACCCGCCGAGCAACACGACGCCGAGCAGCGTCGTCAGGGCGGCCAGGATCGGGGTGCGAGCGTTGATGAGCTGGTGGGCGGCGCGAGGGCGATGCGGCGGCACGCGACGATGGTGGGGGTCGAACAGCTCTCGGGCACCGTGATCGATACGTGCGGCACTGGGGGGGCTCGGAAAACGTTCAATGTCTCGACGTTGTCTGCGATCGTGACGGCGGCCGCGGCGGTGAGGGGGCGTGGGAACATCATGAGAAAAACTCCTTGAGACAGACTGACTTCGGGTCGAAAAAATCGTTGGTAGGCGGGGACAGGCAAGAGGGCTACAGTCGATCGTTGAAGAGCTTCCAGAGGGTGATGGAGGACGGGCCGACGGTCACGATCAACATGACCGGGAAAATGCAGAACACCAGCGGGAACAGCAGCTTTTTGCGGCGGGATAAACGACCAATGCTTCTGCCAGACAGCCCCATCGCGAATCCACCGCTCTAGTGTTGCGATTTCAGACGCCGAGACAGTCGAGCCAGTGTGCGCAGGCGGCATCCGTAACGCTTTATTCGGTGTCTGCAAGCGCTGGAGCAACAGACTCTCCTCGGGCTTGCCGGGGACGATGGCACGCTTTCCGCCGCCGAGATCGGACTTCGCCGATTCCTCGCGGTCCAATCGCAACCGAATGCCTTTATTGGCCGCGTCCTGCCCATGACAGGTCAGGCATCGATCCGAGAAAATCGGACGGACATCCCGGTTGAATTCCAGCGGTTGCGCGAGCGCGCTGGCGACAGAAAATACGAAGGCGACAGTGGACTTGTTGTAAACCATTCCTTTGCCGCCCAGTATATTAGATTTCGCTGAAAACTACTGCTTCTTGGCCGGTGCCGTCGCCGTCTTGCCAACCGAGATCAGCTGGTTCCGATTCACGATGAACATGTTCCCGTTGGCCGGGACCGGAGTGGAGTAAATCGAACTGCCCATATTGGTTTCATACAGCAGTTTCTTCGTCCTTCCGGCAGCCAGTACCGAAACGTCGCCGTCTTCGTCACCCAGGTAGACTTTGCCGTCGATGACAATCGTCGAACCCCAAACGGCGGCCAGCATGTCGTGGTTCCACAACTCCTGGCCAGTTTTAGCATCCAGGCAATGCAGGAAGCCAGAGAAGTCGGCATAGTACAAGAGGCCGTTATGCAACGCGCCGGTAGAAATGGAACGTCGGATCTTGTCGAAGTGCCAGATCAGGCCAGTCTTCGTAATATCCCCGCGTTTGGTCCCGTCGATAGCATACAAATGACCCGGACCTTCGCCATGCTCCGGATCCTGCCCATTGCAGAGGTAGACAATTCCCTCGTAAATGATCGGCGTCGAAATCACCTCGTTGCGAGTCTTCGGCCAAACGGTTTCCTTGGGATTCATGTCGAACTCCCACAGCTTCTTGCCGGTCACCGATTCATATCCGCGAACCCAGCCATCGCCCTGGCCGATCACAACCTGGGTGACGTCGCCAATCTTTCCAACCGCGGCCGACGACCACTGTCCGTGCAGAATCTTGTCGCCAACTGAGTTGTCTTCCCAAACCAGCTTGCCGGTCTTCTTATTCAGAGCAATAATCGAAGGCGCTTTCGGCGACGGTACGTTCACGTGGCTTTCATCCTGGCCGTTCGACGTAGACACGTAGATCAAATCGCCTAGGATAACCGGTGAACTGTTGGCCATGTTGTGTTGAAACGCGCCGACTTCTTCCATCATGTCGAAGGACCACAGAATGTCGCCGTCGTTCTTTCCCGTAAATTTCTCACCCTTAAATGGCCCGTCGTTTCCGTTCGCCATACCCATCAGGTCGGCGGCGATCACTTCGCCCCGGCTGGACACGTAGTAGACAATATTGTTCTCCACCAGCGGCGAGGAACAGACGCCTTGATACGGCCAATCGTTCACGCGGCCCGCGGCCAGTTTCTCGTGCGTAATTTGCCACAGGAACTCGCCGTCGGATTCGCGAAACGCCAGCAGTACGCCGCGATCGCCCGGTTGCTTCGGATCGCGCAGACCTTCATTGTTTGTGCCGACCAGAACTACGCCATTCGCGACAACCGGATTCCCGTAACTCTGGGAACCAAGTGTCGCTGTCCAGCGAATGTTCTCCTTCGTGGCAACGTCCCATTTATCGGGAATGCCCTTCATGTTGGAGACCATATTGCGGTCCATGGTACCGCCCCACATCGGCCAATCCTTTTCCAGGTGGCTGCCGAGCAGTCCGCCAATAAACGTCGCGCCGCACAGCAGCGTTCCGAGCAAAATTTTGCGTGTCATCAGTTCTTGGTCACCTTAAGATTGTCGAAAAAGACTTCGTACGGCGCGTCCGCGTAGATTCCGGAAGCTCCCTGGCGTTCGGCGAGGGGCACCGGATCGGTACGTTCCACGTTCCACGCGGAGGGCTCCGCTTCACCCTTCGCCCAAACCTTTCCTTGCGCCTTGACGCGGCCGTCCGCCAAGTTCTCCACGCGCAGTTTCAACGTGTACCACGTGTCCGCCTTCCAGCTATACTTGACGCCCGCCGTCCGTTCCGTTTCGGGCTGCCAGGTCTGCAACTCCAGTTTTTCCGCATTGCCGAACAGCATCAGATTAAAGCGCTGCGCTACCAACCCGACATCGCCCATCTGCCGCCGCTTCTGGGAAGCGCGCACATCCGCCTGCACTGTATAGTTCGCCATGCCGGCTGGGCCCATGTAGACGCGGGCGCGCTTCGTGGCCGGGTTGTCGGCGAATTTCGCCAAAATCTTGTTCCCCTCCTCTTGCCGAACTTCAAACTTCGTGTTGCAGTTCACCCACTCCATGGGAACCTTGCCCACGTCCAAATTCTCGAAGTCCCAGCTCCAATCGAGGGGCGGAACAATCCGGGCTCGCGCGGTGCCGACAACTCCACCGACATTGGCTTTGATGAACCCAGCCTGCGCCACTTTGTCGCTCGCGGCGATGTACTTGCCGTCTTGTGAAATCATTCCTTTCACAGCTTCAATCGTCCAGGTTGCTTTGTCCTCGCGAATGAAGTTTCCCTTCTCATCAAACAGACGCGCCCGGAACGAGGCTGTTTCACCCGGCTTCAGCATTACTTCCGCCGGAACGATTTGGACCCATTTGACAGCGGCGCCGGGTGCGGCGTTTACGGGGTGCGGCAAGTCGGTTTTCGCCGCCGCCTGTTTCTTCCCGATCGCGTAGGTGTTCTTCGTCGTGACCAGGAAGACGCGGCCTTCGCTTACCGCGACAGATGCAATGACTTTCTCGCCCTCATCCTCGGGCTCGCCCGGCTTTACAAACGAAACTTCGCTCAACTTCTCGGCCCGGTCATTGTGCGGCTTAATAATGAAGAACTTGCCGTTCTCCGTGCCCACGTACAGTTTCCCGTCAGCCAGTACCGCCGAAGACTTTTGAATCGTCCCCAGATTTTGCTTCCAGATCAGCTTGCCCGTCGTGACGTCGAACGCGAATAGGTTCGCGCCGTTGTCCACCTGCAAAAAGCGATCGCCGTCAATAATTGGCGAACTGAATCCAAGCTGGTAGCCGGGCAAGTAGAACTTGGCCTGTTCGCGCTTAATCGGTCCACGCATCGTCGCGTCCACGGCGGCAAACAATCCCATCTCATTCGTATCCAGATTCTCTTCGCTGTGAGTGATGTAGGCCGTTTTGCCGTTCACCACCACGCCGGAATTCAAGCCGCGCTTGGAGACGTCGAACTTCCACAACGACTCGCCCGTCTGCGCCTTAATCGCATGCGCATTTCCATCGCCGCCGCCCGCGATCAATTGCCGCACGCCATCGACATCGGCAATCACGGCGGGAGAGTAGGTCGTGTCGTAGGGGCGTCCGCCGGGAGCGCTCAAGTAGACAAGATCGCCATTCTTTCGATCAAAAGCAAAGAACCGTTGACCGGCTCTTGAAAACTGTCCCCAGCCGGTCGAGACACCGCTCACGATCACCAGATCGCCATCAATCACCGGGGAAACGGTCCGCCCGCCGTGCGTGGTCACGAGCGCATAATCTTCAACTAACGATCGTTCCCAAATTTTCTTCCCGTCCCGCGAAAATGCAGTCAACATCCCATGGACGCTAAACACATAAACGTAGCCGGACGCCGGATCCACCGCGGGAGACGACCATGCGGCACGATGCGGCGGAACGTCACTCAACCAAATATTCAGCTTCTGCTCCCACAGCAGTTTGCCCGTATCGGCATTCAAACAGACCAGCCGTTCCTGGAGCGTTTTGGCAACCCCGGCGGTAGTGAGGATATAGATATGATCGCCGTGCACGACCGGAGCCGAACGTCCGCCGATGGGCGCTTTCCACGACAGGTTCTCGCCTGCCGGAGACCAGGAAACCGGCAGCCCCTTCTCCGGCGACCGGCCATCGCGATTCGGTCCGCGCCAGTCCACCCAATCCGCCAGGAGTGGCGTTGCAATAATAAGTAGGGAACAAATCTGCTTACTGAACGTTGTGTTGAGGAGAGGCCGCATGAAACTAATCCTGATTATAGTTCTGATGGGTATGGCGCTGGTAGCCGCTGACCCTGGAGAAGACTTGCAAATCGCCGCCCGGCGCGGACAGGCCGCCGAAGTGAAAAAACTGCTGGATGCGGGTGCCCCTCTGGAGGCCAAGAACCAGTATGGCGCGACGCCGCTTTACATGGCCGTGTTTAATGGTCATACGGAAGTGGCTTTGCTCCTTTTGGACAAGGGGGCGAATCCAAACGTCACGGATACATTCTATAAGTCGTCGATACTCGATGGGGCGTTACAGAAGCAGCGGGCGGAAATTGTCCGTGCCCTGGTCGCCAAGGGTGTGCCGGTATCGTCGCGACAATTGAACATGGTGGCGGGCGGCGGGGACGCACCGACATTGCAGGCCACGCTCACTGCGGCCTTTAAGCCTGAAGACCTGACCTCCGCCCTGAAAGCGGCAATTTCCACAAAAAAAGACGCCGCCGCGGCCATCCTTCGCAAAGCGGGCGCGCCGGAGCCTAAGTTGGTGGAAGTCTCCGCGGAGACGCTGGCCGGATACGCCGGCGACTATGTTTCTTCGACCATTCCGCTGCCGATCAAGGTTGTCGCCGAAGGCGGCGTGCTAAAAGCGCAGGCGGAGGGCCAGCAACAATTTACATTGAGCACGGACAGCCCCACCGAATTCAGTTGGGCAACGGCCGGAATCCGGATGGTCTTTGACGGCAAGGGTGGCTTTACCCTTCACCAGGGCGGTCAACAAATTCCCTTCGTCAAAAAGGGCAGCGCCGGCGCGCCGGTGATCCGGAAAGTTCCGGATACAGTTTTGGCTGGCTACGCCGGTGTCTACACCACGACGGAGGCGCCAATGGAAATCACGGTGAGCGGCGTGGAAGGAGAATTGAAGATTCAGGCAACCGGCCAGCCGCTGCTGCCGCTAAAGTCCGACAGCGATACCGAGTTCAGTTTCGCTCCCGCCAATCTGCGGATCGTGTTCGGCGCCTCCGGCGGCTTTACCCTTCAGCAGGGCGGTCAAGAAATACCGTTTAAGAAGAAAGATGGTGCGAAATGAAGTATCTGCTCCTGCTCACCGCGACAACCGCAATTTGGAGTGCTGAATCCTGGCCCCAGTTTCGCGGCGTTAACGCCTCCGGGGTGAGTACTTCGACGGACGCACCTCTTCGCTGGAACGGCGAAAAAGGGGAGAACATCCTTTGGAAAACGGCGATCCCTGGCCTCGGCCTCTCCTCGCCTGTCCTTCATGGAGACCGCATCTATGTAACTTCGGCGATCTCGGCGGACGCCTCGGCCAAGGTCAAGCACGGACTCTACGGCTCCACCGAATCCCACGCCGACACCAGCAAACATCAGTGGAAGGTCTACGCGCTAGATCGAAAGACCGGGAAGATCGCCTGGGAACAGACAGCCGCTGAGGGCGCGCCGAAAACGAAACGCCACCCGAAAGCGACTCAAGCCAATTGCACTCCTGCCACCGATGGAACCTACGTCGTAGCGTACTTCGGCAGCGAGGGACTATACACCTATTCAGCGGACGGCAAATTGCTGTGGAAAAAGGATGTCGGCGTCGTCAACGCCGGCTGGTTCTTCGAACCCGACTACGAGTGGGGTACCGCAAGTTCGCCGATCATCTACAACGGCAATGTGATTGTGCAAGTTGATCGTCAGAAAGACAGCTTCGTCGCCGCCTACCGGTTAAAGGACGGCGTGGAAGTTTGGCGCACTGCGCGCGCGGAGATCCCGACCTGGGGTACGCCGACGATCGTCGAAAGTAAATCCGGCGTGGAATTGGTCACCAACGGCACGAAGGCCATTCGCGGCTACGATCCGAAAACCGGAAAGGAACTCTGGTCCGTCGGTCCCAATTCGGAGATCACCGTCACTACGCCGATCTTCGCCAACGATCTGATTTTCGTCAGCAACTCCTATCCGCCCATGCAAAAGACTTACGCCATCAAGCCCGGCGCGGCCGGCGATCTTTCCAAAGAGACCGCCTCCATTGCCTGGTCCAAGCCGCGAGGAGTCTACATGCCGACTCCGCTGGCTTATCAGGATCAGCTCTACATCATTCAGAACAATGGGATTCTCAATACGTTCGGGGCGAAAACCGGCGAAAACGTCTACCAGCAGCGAGTCGCGACCGGCGGCGCCTATTCCGCCTCGCCGATTGCCGCGGCGGGCCGTGTATACCTGACAACCGAAGATGGCGAAATCCACGTCATCAAGGCCGGAGCCACCTACGAACTGCTCGGAACGAATCCCATGGGAGAAGTCTTGATGGCGACGCCAGCTCTAGCCGATGGCGTTCTGTACGTCCGCGGCATGCAGCACCTCTTCGCGGTCGCTGAAAAGAAGTAGCCGCTACGGCTGATAGAAACCCTTGAGTTTATTACCTTCGTCGCGGTTCGGCGCCTTCAGATGCCGGACCGTTTCCCACGGAAGCGAGATCAGTTCCGAGGCTGTCTGATAGGCGTCCGGATACAATTCAATTTCCACCAAACCGGTCGCCGACTCGATCTTCTGTTTCATCTCCGGGGTGACGACAACCAGCAGCTTGATCGAGTTGTCCGCCAGCTTGTGCATTTCAAAGCTTAAGTAGGGGTTCTTCGTAAACAGTCCGCAGTCGAGCGTTTGCGGGGCGTAGGTAAAACCAAAGATGCCGCCGCGGGCATACTTCAAAATGTCGCCTTCGTCGGCGCCTTGTACCAGTTGCACGCCATTCTTTATTCGAAGCGCCTCTCGCTCATTCGCAACCTTCGCAATCACCGCCTCCGGGACAGGAACGGGTGCGGGAGTGATATTGACCATGTATTCAGTATCGCAATTTGTAGCGCCGGACCGATACAATACCCGAATGAGATTGGGATTGCTTTTGGTGACGATCGCCGGCGCCGCGTGCGTGGCTCAGGACTACGATCTGCTACTTCGCGGCGGACGCCTCATCGACCCGCGAAACAACCGCGACGGACGCTTCGACGTGGCCGTTCGCGACGGCCTGATCGCAGCAGTTGAGCCTTCCATCGATCCGTCACGAGCGAAGAAAACCGTCGACGCGACCGGTTTGTTAATAACGCCAGGCCTTATCGATCTGCATGTCCACGTCTTTTTCACCGCCGGAAACCCCGGCGCGTGGGCGGGTGATAACAGCGTCCAACCCGATGCCTTCAGCTTCCGCACCGGCGTCACGACCATGGTCGATGCCGGGTCCAGCGGCTGGCGGAACTTCGAGATCTTCCGCGCTACCGTCATCGACCGCGCCCGGACCCGTGTCTTCGCCATGGTGAATATCGCCGGCTTCGGCATGATCAGCGACGGGACCGAACAGGACGACTTCAGCGCCGACGCCGTTGCCAAGCTGGCTGCCAAACACAAAGACGTGATTGTGGGAGTCAAATCGGCCCACTATCAAAAGCCTGACTGGGACAGCGTCGACGAAGCGGTGGCCGCCGGAAAGAAAGCTGACATTCCCGTCATGGTCGACTTCGGCTTCTTTCTGCCCCAACGGCCCTACTACAAGCTCGTCAACGAACATCTTCGCCCCGGCGACATCTCCACCCATATGTTCCGCGGCCCCGTACCCTACGTGAACGAAAAGGGCGAACTCTATCCCTATCTCCTGGAGGCCCGCAAACGCGGAGTGAAGTTTGACGTCGGCCACGGCGGCGGCAGTTTTGTCCTCCGCAATGCCGCGGGCGCGCTGAAAAACGGTTTCTATCCAGACACCATTTCTTCCGATCTGCACAACGGCAGTATGAACGGGGCGTTCATGGATCTTCCGGCCTTGATGTCGAAGCTAATGGCGCTAGGCCTGCCGCTCAAGGAAGCCGTTCGCGCCACTACCTCGACACCAGCGGAAGTCATCAAGCACCCTGAACTCGGGCACCTCGGCGTGGGTGCGATTGCCGACGTCGCGCTCCTTCGCGTAATGGAAGGCGAGTTTGGATACTGGGATAACAATACCGGCAGGGTAATTGGAAAACAGCGCCTGTTTTGCGAAATGACGTTGAAAAGCGGCGCTGTCGCCTGGGACTGGAATGGACGGATGGGCGTGGACTTCAAGACGCTTGGCCCCACTTACGGTATTCGGCCGAACGTGGACCAAATCCTCGTCCCTGAGGCGAAAAAATGAAGCTCGGCGCGCTGCTTTTCTGCGGACTGATTGCGTTGGGCGCGGATCCGGTGCGCGTTCGCCTCGTCACTGGCGGTCACGCCCATGATCCTGAATTCTATTCGGCCTTCACGGGCGAGCCGCGCATCAGCGTTACCGTGGAGCCGCATCCGCGCGCTTACCAGGGCGGAACCGGCAAGCTCGATGTGCTTGTGCTTTACGACATGATCAAGATGTCCGATTCGAAAACGCGCGAATGGCTGCGCGCCTGGGTCGAGTCGGGAAAGGGCTTGGTCGTTCTCCATCACGCCATCTGTTCGTTTGAAGACTGGGAATGGTGGGGCGCCGAAGTCGTCGGCGCCAGATACCTCAATGCGCCGCACAGGGGCCTGCCGCCGTCGACTTTCTTCCACGATCTGCACCTCGACATTCAGGTCGTTAAGAAGCATCCGGTGACGGCTGGAGTGGACAACTTCCGTATCCTGGATGAAACGTACAAGGGCATGTGGTTCGCCCCGAAACTCGATCTATTGCTGACGGCCGCGCACGAGAAAGGAGACGGGCCTATCGGTTGGATCGGCCCCTCCAAGACCGCGCGAGTCGTTGTGTTGCAAGGCGGGCACGACAAAAATGCCCACTTGAACCCCAACTGGCAACGGCTGGTCCGCAACGCCATCATTTGGACCGGCTCCGCCGGACGCGACTAACGAAGCGCGGTGAGCGCTGCTTGAATATAGGGCTCGCGCTCGGCTTCGATCTCATCACCCTTCTCAACACCCAGCGCCTGATTCACAATCTCCTGCCGCAATCGGAACCGGATCCAGTCAGCACTCGCGATCCATTCCCCGATACCGGGTTGCACGCGGTTCTGCGAAAGATACGCTCGGAACTTGTCGAGCATATCCGATGGCGGCTCAAATTTCGCTGTCACCGTTGGTTTGCCGCGCAAGACTTCCGTCGCAAATACCGTATAGGCGCCGGACGCTTCCAGAAACTGCTCTAGCCGTTTAGTGGGCTGCGGCTGCACGGATTGATCCGGCTCAATTCCGCCGCCCCCGCGCACGACGCGACCGTTATCGGTCTTATACACCTCCGCCGGCTTCAACGTGGAATGTTCCAGTTGCATGCCCTCCAACGGCTTCTGAATACTGCGCCCGCTAGGCGTGAAGTAGAAGGCCGTCGTCAACGCCAGCGCCGTTCCCTCTCGCAACGGCATCACGTTCTGCACTAACCCTTTGCCGAAAGTCGGTTCGCCGACAATCGTCGCGCGATCATGGTCCTGTAATGCACCCGACAGAATCTCCGCCGCGCTCGCTGTCTTCGCGGTCACAATCACCGAAATTGGGAAAGTGTACGGAACGCTGATCGACGGCACTGTCTCTTCAGCACTCACCCGCCGCCCCTTCGCCGACAAAATCACTTGTCCCGGCTTGAGAAACAAGGCCGCCGCGTCGAGCGCCGACGAGACTGCGCCGCCGGGATTATTCCTTAGATCCAACACAAGCCCCTTCAACTTCATTCCGCCCAATTTCTCAATGGCGTCCTTCATGTCCCGCGCCGTACTCTCGTCAAACGACGCCACGCGCAGATACCCTATGCCCGGCTCCAAATGAAAAGCTCGCTCCACCGAGGGCGCCTGCAACTCCTGCGGCGTCAAAGTGAATTGCAGCGGCCGTGCATTGCCGGGTTTTCGCACGTGAACCAGAGCCGTACCCTGCCGGGCCTCGGTAAGCACTTGAATCAGTTGCTCCGGCGTTAACGGTCCTAACGCAATATTGTTGATCGCAACGATTTCGTCACCGGCGCTAATTCCAGATCTCTGCATTGGCGTACCCGCAATGGTCTGCAAGACAATGACGCGCCCTGGAAGGATACTCACGACACTGCCGAAGCCTTTCACCTCACTCCGCTGCATCCGTTTGAGCTGTCCAAATTGCTCCGGATCCATGAACGCCGAATGCGGATCGAGGCGGCGCAGCATGCCCGGAATGATGCCGCCATAGAACGCCTTCTCGCTATTCACCGCGTCGGCGGCCTGCTCCTCCATAATCTGTAAAACGCCAAAGATCTTCCGAACGGTCTGCTCCAGATCGTCCTCGGCGCGGAGG
>ENA-ORBV01016444-ORBV01016444.1-microbial-mat-metagenome-genome-assembly--contig:-NODE-16444-length-10734-cov-6.621094_pt1 | contig 10734 bp, 6 predicted proteins | sample MGYA00237777_ERZ505514 | MGnify/ENA primary metagenome ERZ505514 (study PRJEB26160, sample SAMN06269048) | microbial mat metagenome | isolation source: Oligotrophic lake microbial mat | place...
CGCCTACAACCGCGTCCGCGAGATGAATTTTTCCCTCAACGGCCTTGTCGGCTTCGACCTGAACGAGGTCTCGCCGTCCGCGGACGAGAGCGACGAATGGGATGCCGACGTCGGCGCGCGCCACTTCGCCATCGTAGGTGAGCCGCGCCGCATCGTACGACAGGCGCGCGGTGAAACTCGCGGCCGGTCGCACCTCGATTCCACTCGTTAGGCGAGCCAGCACGACGACGGTGTCACCCATGCTGGGAGTAAGGGTCGACACCACCAAGCCCACCTCGACATCGCGTGCGGCGGAGAGCGTCGCGCGCGGGGGCTGTGGCAGGGATTCACGGCACGACGCCGTGAAGACGATCGACAGCACGGTGACCGGGGCCACGAGCCACCGGTGCGAGGGAAAGCAGTTCATCGGAACACCAGCGGATAGATCGTGGAAGTAACGCGCGAAAAAAGATCTTGTCCGTCGGCCGCTGCCGCTTCGATGGCTTCGACCGATAACGTGAGTCGTGCATTGACCGGACCGCTGATCAGCACGATGCGACCGAATGCGACGGGCGCGGTGATCGGCGTGGTGGTCACCAAGCTGAATCGGAACACCCCGGGGTTGGTCTGGTTGGCCGCAACCTGCGCGCCAGCGACGGTCAGCGTCCCAATCGAGTAGTTCGGAGCGAAGTCCTGCGTGTTGAAGGTGACGATTGCGGTGAGAACGCCAACCGGCGCGGTGCGGGGGTCGAGGACCAAGTCGATAACGGTGGTGTCGCCTACCGCCAGCACGTATGTCGACAGACTCGTGCGCACCACCGGTCCACCCGCCGAGCGTGTCACGACGGTGAGGACGGAGTCGGCGCCGAGTGCGTTGGATGCGAGCAGCCAGGCCTGTCCCTCGTTATGCGCTGTAAAGCGTCCGGTGTTATCGATGGTGACGCGCGAGGGGGCTCGTGCCGTGAACGTCGGACTGCTGCCGCTCGAGAGACCGACCGTGGTGCTAGTACCGGCGTCGAGGAACCGCACCTTCTGGTTAGCGAAGCCAAAGATGATGGCAGGGAGCAACATCGGATTGGCCGCCACGCCCGGGACGCCGGTCGAGGAGAAGGTCAGCGCGTACGTGCCCGGCTGTCCGGTTACCGAGAGATTCGTAAAGGTGGCCACGCCGGCGACAGCCGCGACGGCGACCGTTCCGCCAATCGTCCCGGTGAATCCCGTTAGGCCGGCGGTGACTAACGCCGTCGAGCCCGTGGAGACGTTCCCGCTGACGTCACGCAGCTCAACGATGGGCTGCGTGATGAGTTGCGCCCCCACCGCACCTCCGACTGGCTGGCGCGTGATGAACGCGCGCGCGGCGGCTCCCGGGACGAGAGCGAACGATGCGCTGCTGACCAAGGCCAGTCCCGTCGCGCTAAACGCCAAGGTCCGCGGGCCAGCGATGCCGGTCATGCTCAGGTCCGTGAAGGAGGCGACGCCGGCGGTGGAGTTCGCAGTCGTCGTTCCCGCAAGGGTTCCCCCGCCCGTCGCGATGCCGACGGTGACGGCGACGGCCGACGATGCCACGACGTTCCCTGCGGCGTCACGGACCTCGATGACTGGCTGCGCGCCAAAGAGCGCGCCGACGGCGGCCCCTCCTGGCTGCGTGCGAAGCCCGAGTCGAGCGGGGGCACCGGGGGTCGTGGTCACGCTCAGCGGCGCCGAAGTCGCGCTGCCGGCCGATGCGGTGACCGAGGCGGTGCCAATAAGAACTCCGGTGATGAGGCCGTTGGTAACAGTCGCCACCTGGGGGTTCGAACTGGTCCAGTTGACTGTCGCTCCGGTGACCGGGGTGCCGCTCCTCGTCAAGACCGTGGCGGTGACGGTGACGGTGTTGCCGGAGGTGATGGTGACGGCTCCGCTCGCCGAGAGGGTGATGGTAGCGGGGGAGTTGTCGGGGGGAGGCGGCGACGAACCGCCGTCACCCCCACCGCCGCAGGCGAGTGCTGTCAGGATTGCTGCGCTTCCAAGGAGCCAGCGTATCGAGCGCGGGAGGTGGCTCATGCTGAGGCGGGATGTCGGGATGTGATGTTCAGTCGCCGGGGGGAGAATATGAGCCCGCTCTGCGCCACCCGCCAGAGCGGGCTCGGCCGGCGGTGGGATTCTTTTCGAAGGGAACTGAGGTGGCATTTGCTCGAATCGGTGACGGTAACTTCTTTGAGGTACGCGTGAGAACGGCGTTGGGCGGCTCATACCCAGGTAGGTACGCGTGAGATCGGCGTTGCGCGGCTCATTCCCAAGTAGGTACGCGTGAGAACGGCGCTGCGCGGCTCATGCCCAAGTAGGTACGCGTGAGATCGGCGTTGCGCGGCTCATTCCCCCTGCGTCATATCCGCAGCGTCGCCACGTAGAGTGTGTGCATGGGGCCCGAGGTGCCGTGCGCCCGCACGCGCAGTGTTTTCACGGCAATTCCCGATCGCTGCAGCGCACGGACGAATCCCGGATCATCGCCCACCGACCAGTACACGATCAACCCGTTGGCGCGCAACGCGGCTATCGTGATTCCGATTCCGCGCGCGGCATAGAGCCGAGCGTTCTCCGACATGAGCATCCCCTCGGGGCCGTTGTCGGTGTCTAGCATGATCGCGTCGAATCCGCCGGGATTCGTGCGCAGCACGTTCACCACGTCGTCATGCACGACCCTCACGCGCGCGTCGCGCATCGCCTCGGCCGACAATTCGTACGCAGGATCGGCGTTCCACGCGATCACCTCGGCTAACAGCTCCGCCACAACGACTTCGGCGTCGCCACGCAATTCGCGAAGTGCGCTCCGAAGCGTGAAGCCGAGGCCGAGCCCGCCGATCAGCACACGTGCTCGTGGGACGCCGCGAAGTCCGGCGCAGGCAACTTCGGCGAGCCGATCTTCGGAGAGATGTCGGCGCGTCGACATCAGTTCCACGCCGTCGGCATGGATGACGTACGAGCCGTCGTGCCGGTATAGCGCGACGAGTGTGCCGTTTGGTGTGCGTGCTTCGCCGAGCCGCTCGAGGGGCTTCATCGAACGATGGCCGCGGCACGCGCGTCTTCGTGCGGCTGCGGCGATGTAGGTGACCCAGGCCAGGAGCGCAGCGAAGTTGCGGCGACGCGCATGAGCTTCTCGCGCGTCGCGACGTCACGGGCCAGCGTCGACATCCCCTGGATTATGGCCATGATGTGCCCGGCCAGCGCGTCCACATCGGTTTCAGACCCCATCTCTCCGCTCTCGATGGCTTGCACGATCCTGCCGTGTAGACATGAAATTGAGCTACGTCCCCTTTCATCGCCAGAAGGACGCCGCTGCAGCGTTGGCCTGCTCCTTCCATAGTTGCTCGTTCACGCCGAAAACGAGCAGCCGCAGGATGATCGATACTGCACCGAGGAAGCCGACGGCCGCAATGTAGGGGAACAAACGGTAGCCGAGCGACCGAGCCGATTCGCTTGCTAATTCGACTCTCGCTGTGCAGCGTTGGGCGAGCGTAAAAGCGCCACCAGAAACGCACCAGGAGAATCGCCCGAAGTCGCCGTCTGCGCACTCAACCCACACAATCATGGCTTCCCCGACTTCGCAGGGCGGTAGTACGGGAGACTCACCAGCGCCCGCCACAGACCCCACCGACTTCGCCAACCTCGTCATCCGCGAGTTGTCGCTGACGGGCGACGAAGCCAAGGGTGCGACCGGACACCGCTGGCTCGAACAAGCGCCGCGCTCCCTCTTCGGTATCGCCCTCTCCGGCGGTGGCATCCGCTCGGCCACGTTCAATCTCGGGCTCCTCCAAGGCCTGAACGAGATCGGGCTCCTCCGCGGCATGGACTATCTCGCCACGGTGTCCGGCGGTGGATACACCGGCGGCTTCTGGACGCGATGGCGCGCCAGCCGTGGGAATCCGGGCCGCGCGCCGAACGACAGGATGTTTCCCGACCAGCGGCAGTTCGGCCTCGCGACTTCTCCCGCCAATAAAGACCTGCGCCTCGGCGACGAGCCCGCCGAGATCCGGCACCTCCGCAAGTTCTCACGATTCCTCGCGCCTAACGTGGGTGTCTTCACCTTCGACACGGGGCGGATGTTCGTGGCGCTGGTCAACGCGGTCGTGCCGTCGCTCATTGGCGCGGCGGCATTTCTGTTTATCGCCATGCTCCTCTCGATCGCGATCGGCGGACTCGTGCTTGCGGCCCCGGCACCGCTCGCGGACTTTTCGCCTCGCTTCGAGGTGCGCGGCTTCGTGCACTGGGGCGCGGCGTTCGTAATGCTCGTCTTCGGCGCCCTCCACATGGGGGCCATGTCCTGGTTCTGGAAGGGCGAGAAGCACCTCACCGTCCGCCGCGTCGTCGTCGCCTTCGCACTCCTCCTCGTCCTCGCATTCATTTGGGGCGCTATGGTGGCGGCGCTCACGCGCAACCTCTCCGGTCCCGAGCTAGCGCTGTTCTGGTTCGGGCAGGCGGCGAAGCAGCTCTATCCCTCGGCGACGGACAGAATCTGGGGTTACTTGCTCCTGCCGGCGCTGGCGCTCGCCCTTGTTAGCGTGTTCAACGCACTGTTCCGGCCCCGAAGTGACGAGGCGTCTACCGCGCCGCAGAACAGTGGTCGTGCCGAAGCAGATCGCGTCTCGAGTTGGCTTCTCTTCGCGAGCTCGGCGTGGCTGGGAGTCGTGGTGCTCTGGTGGGTCGCATTCTTCGTGGCCGCCAATGCTGGCTCGTTAGGTGAGGCCATCAGCACGCTCACCATCGCGGGTATTCCAGCCGCCAGCGCGGTGGCATGGCTCTCGCGCTTCGTCTCTCGACCGACGCCCTCCGGTGAGAAGCCGGCACAGCGCGCAGGTAGGCTGTCGCTCGTGCTGGTCTCGTACCTCGCCCTCGCGGCACTGGTCGTGGTGACGATGCTCGTCATCATTTGGGTACACCGAGAGCAGCGGTGGCTCGCACTTTTGGGGTCGACCGCCGTTGCACTGCTGTTCACCTGGTGGCGCTACGACCCGAACCGTGTGGGCCTCCACGAGTTCTACCGCGCGCGGATCGTACGGGGCTTTCTCGGCGCCGGCGTGCTGAGTGGCAAGGAGTCGGACGACGCGAGCGACGTGCAGAGCCTGGATGACATTGCCATCGGCGACCTTGGCATCGATCGTCCCGTACATCTGGTCGTATGCGCCGCCAACGATCTGACGCCGAAGAACCCGATGACCTCCCTTTCCCGTGGCGCGGAGAGCGCTGTGCTCTCGCCCGTTGGTTTCTCTGTCGGTTCGAGCTGGACGTGGTGGCACACGGACCCAAGCGATCTCGCCACGGGCGCACACGCTAAATACCGCTACGCCTCGCTCCCCACGCTAGGCGCCGCGCTCACCGCCTCGGCGGCCGCCTTCAACACACAGATGGGAGCGAAGTCGAAATCGTTAGGTCCGGCGGTCGCCTTCCTGACCACGAGCCTCGGGCTCCGCCTTGGGCTTTGGCTTCGGCACCCCGCGAAACTCAAGCCGAACGACAAGGTGGTGCGCGAGGGCGCGGGTTGGGCCTTCTTTGCCGAGCTGCTCGGCAGGTCCGACGCGCATAACGATGACTGGGCCTTCCTCTCCGACGGCGGACACTTCGACAACACCGCGTTCTACGAGCTCGTCAGGCGCCATTGCCGCTTCATTATCGTGTCCGACTGCGGCGAAGACGCCGAGCGCGTGTTCGATGACATCGGAATGGCGGTGCGCCGGGTGCGCGAGGACTTCGACGTCGATGTGCGCGTGAACCTTGAGCCGCTCAAGCCCGATGCGAGTGGGTGCTCGCGACAGCCGATGGTCGCGGGGGATATTCACTATCCCGACGGCGACACGGGGACCATTCTCGTATTCAAGCCGACGATCGTGGGCACGGAGCCTCCCGACGTGTTGCAGTACCGTGCGCGAAACCACCAGTTTCCGCACCAGTCCACCGGGGACCAGTTTTTCGATGAGGCGCAGTGGGAGTCATACCGCCGTCTCGGACAACACGCGGCGCGCATTGCGTTCTCCGCGATCACTGAGAGCGAACGCCATCCCACGCTGACATCGCGTGAGAAGTCCATCGGCGACCTCGCGTCGATGGAAGAGGTGCGAGATCGCATGGCTAGGGAATTCAGCATGGCACGGCGCGAGTGGTTCGCGCGTCCGCTGGACTACACACAGCGTGTCGATCGGCTGGCACGACAGGTGGGCGCGCTGGACCAGCTGCTCGCGACAAGCACGACGCGACTCATTCGCGAGGTCAACTGGGAGCTTGGGCCTGCACCTTTCACCGAGAGTGATGGCGGGAAGAAGACGCCGTTCGCGCTCGATGATTCGGCCAAAGCCATCGGCGCTGTACGCCAGGCGCTAGTGACGTTCGAGGCTATCTTCCTGAGCGAGAATTTGGGGACGCAGTTCAACCTGCCCATGTACCTCGGGGTCATGAACCTCATGGCGCGCTGGTTGCGCGCGCCCCTCGTGCGCGCGTGGTGGCCACTGCTGCGCGCCACTTGTACACAGGGCTTTCGCACGTTTGTCGAGTCACAGTTCGAGTTGGCGAGTGCGCGCGCCATGCTTTTCATGCCGACAAAGCCGATGGGACGCGACGTGCTCACCCTCGCGTCGCGTCTTCGCGCCGAAAGCGGGCTCATAGATGGCAACTTTCACCTTCACCTGCTGTTGCAGCTCTCGGACAAGTCGGTGATGGATGACGTCATGGGTTTGGCACCGCGGACTGTGGAAGTCGCACGGCTTGACGCCAATACCTCCGACGAGACGACATACCCGACGTCGGCGGGGAAGTCCGTGATGTTCTGGTTGGCGCGCGACCTCGTCGTGCCCCCCGGCCTCTGGGGAATGGGGCTTGGCTCTGCCTTGCTCGCGAGAGTGGGTCCAGATTCGGACGACACGGTGCAGGTGAGCGAGGACACACGGTTGGCACGGCAGCGTGTTCAGGTGGTGCTGGTGCGCACCTTTAGGGCGGGGACCTCGAATGCGAAGAAGGACTCGGCCGACTTGCAGCAACTGTACCTGCAGTCGGACTTCGAGCCCATTACGCCGGTGCAGCTCGCGGCCCTGTATCCGGGTTCATTCGAGTCGGCGTATCACGCGCTGCACGCGCGCTGGGGTGCGGTGGAGAATGTCCTTCCGCCGCCGGAGGAGATGGTGAAGATCGCGGACACGCAATACTTCGTGGCGTTGTGGAGGAAGCCGGGGTAGGGGGAGATCGGGTTCATGCGGCAGAAACGCGCGCGTTCGAGCGATCCACCCACGACCTCGGTGGGAACGGGATCTCTTATGGAAAGTGGGCAATGCCGCATCGAATCGGCACTCGCTCACCTTTCTGGAAGGCGAGCGGACTTCGAGCTGATTCCACGCAGAAACGCGTGGATGAGGCAATACTGTTGGTCACCCATTCGAGCGTGACATTCGTCAGCACGATGTCGAGCGGAATTGTGTAGGACAAGGTCATCGGGGCCGGCATGCACGCCATGCGGAAAGAAATGGCCTTCACAGATGCCCTCTGAGCGACGATCGGCCTAACGACAATGGTGCGGGCACCCCCCGCGAGGCAGCTGAAGTAGTTATCCTACAATCTCGTTTGGCGGACGTAATCAAACCCTGAACGCCGCGCTTGAAAGAAAGACTCATCGAAAACGGGAATCGACAACACGGCAGGGCAGCGTCCCCGGTTGCACGGCCAAGCTGGTGCCGGGATCGTAGCAGGTGTCGGTAAAGCAGCGACGCGAGGGTGCGCGATGAACTCCATTGCCGCCGTTCACCCAATAGCAGGAAGTTTGAATCGAGTCGCCCATATCTTCTCGGCGGAATTATTCCATGAATTTCTCGTACCTTGCTCCCAGTCCACCCTTGCGGGGCGTCGTAAGAGACTACTTGATCGCTCACTTCCGTTTCGATCAGGAAGACCACGCACCGCTCAAGCCCTACGCGGCGAAACCAGAGCAAGGCATCTCGTTCTTTGTCAGAGGACGCCCCAGCATGGTGAACTCGCTCACGGGCGAGGTTCAACAAGCACCGCCCGTATCCTTTTCTGGGCAACAGGTGACGCGGTGCGATGTACGCCTGGGGCGTGAATTCCTGATGTTCAGAGTGCATTTCCAGCCAGGCGCCCTGTTCCGCGTGGTGAATATTCCGCTGTACGAATTTGGCGCGGGCTACTTCGATGCCGAACTCGCGTTAGGCGGTGAGGTCCGGGACGTGAGCGAACAGCTGGCCGCCGCACGCAGCTATGCCGAGATGGTCGCGCTGGTCGAGGCGTATCTGGTGCGGAGCGTGAGGAGGGTAAATCGGGATGTCCATCCCGCCGATCGAGTTGCCAGTCATTTGACCGCTGATCCCGTTCACGCTTCCCTGGACTGGTTGGGCCGTCAGGCCTGTTTAAGCGGCCGCCAGCTCAATCGGACGTTCACCGAGCGAATCGGAGTTGGCCCGAAGCTCTACAGTCGCCTTGTTCGTTTCCATCACGCCTACCTGTTCAAAGCGGCACATCCAACTATCGCCTGGCCCACCATCGCGATCGAATTCGGCTACGCGGATTATTAGCACATGGTCAGAGATTTCAAGCATTTCATCAGCGCCACACCCAATCTGTGGCTCCAGCAGGATGCCGGATCGCCTGAACACTTCCTCGCACGCGTCGGCACCGGGTGAGTCTTGCTTCACGCCCAGGATCCGCTGCGGGATCGGTCCCGGCAGGATGTCCGATTCTTACCACGCAAAGCCGACGAACGGCGATCATAATCATGCTCCGGTAGGCACTACACCTGCTGAACCAAGGAGCAACCCATGAACAGGAAGCAATTCTTCAAGGTTGCGGGCGCGGCGACAATTGGAGGTATGGTCGGGTGCGGAGGCCGAGCGGTGGGCCAGTCGTCAGACACGTCATCGGCGACCGTCGATAGTGGCGGGGGAAGAACACGGCGCGCGCTCCACGTACCCAACGGCAGGAACCGATTCGAGAAAGAGTTGATGATCTGGGGCGTCATTCCGTTGCAGATCAAGGTCTCGACCAATGACACCGCTGGTGCGCTCTTCGTCTTCGAGCATGCCAACATGGGGAGGGGCGGGCCGCCGCGTCACTTCCATTACGAGCAGGACGAGTGGTTCTACGTGATCAAAGGCGAATTTGCTTTTGAGGTCGGCGACGAGCCATTCACTCTGCATTCCGGAGATTCTCTTTTCGCGCCCCGTATGGTCCCGCACGTCTGGGCGTACGTCGGAGACGGGCCGGGTACATTGCTGCTCGGGGTCCAGCCAGCGGGTTCCCTCGAAGCGTTCTTTCTACAGAGTTCCGAGTTGACGAAACCGCCAACTCCGGGGGAAGCGGAGCAGCAGTTTGCCGCCCACGGCATGAAGGTCGTTGGGCCCCCTCTCAAAGTAGGTTAGAAATCCCGATCCCGCGCGCTGCAGGTTCGCAGCGCAAGGCACTACGCTCGACTATGTGGCGCGGGCAGACTTTGATTGTCCGATCGCTTTTCGCACTGATCGGTAGCGACCGACACCCGCGCCAGCTGCAGCGATGCAGCACGATGGCCGCATTTCACCACGAACCGTTGGGCGCCCCGCCTAACGAAGTAAAGATTCTTGCCGCGCCCAGCCGCGGCAAAATCTGGTGTTGAACTCAATCCGAGGGAGAACGGTCGGCCGCGCGAGGGGGCGGAGGGATCACATCTCGCGGGTACTTGCCAAGTCGGTGCGCACGCAGCGCGCGCGGCTCGCATCTATAAAGTATAGGGACTTTCAATCGAGCCAGACTATCATCAGGGCAGGCCCCGGCCCCGCGTCCGCCTAACGGTTAGACGCAATTGAGAGCGCGGAGACCGCTATTCGCGGCGTCACGTGGACGACCGGCGGCGGTGACGCCTGGTACGGGACGAACCGCTTCCAGCATCTGCTGGTACGCCAGTTGATAGTTCGGATGCCGATCGGCGTTCAGGGAGAAGTTGAGCACCACGGCGCGGTCGGTGGTGAATCCGGGATCCACGGCGAGCAGTCTGGCAAAAGAGCGAATCATCAACCCGCCGCCAATCACGAGCATCATCGCGAGGGCCACGTCGGCCATCACGAGGCCGTTCCGCAACCTGAGCCCCCCCAGCCATTCCGCGGCCTCCCGCGCGCAACTCGTCGTGCAAACGGCCGGACGAGGCGCGGGTGGCCGGGACAAGGCCAAACGGGAGCCCGGTCACGAGCGAGAGCAGGAGCGCGAGCAGCAGCACGGGGGCGCTCAGCGCGACCTTGGAATCGCGGGGGAGGCAGACATTTCATTACTTTCGCCACTGCCAGCACGTATCGGTCCCAGGAGGCGGCCTCGGCGCGCAGCGCCTTCCGGCCCGCTGTCGTGAGTTGGTAGAACTTGGCGCGCTTTCCCTTGTCCGAGTTCCCCCACTCCGACTCGATCCAGCCGCGCTCTTCCTTGCGGTGTAGTGCGGTGTAGAGCGCCCCGTCGAGAATGCGAAAGCTGCCGTCGGACCCCTCGCCCGCCTGAGTCACCCGCCTGACCCACCCGCCTTGCGGTGCTTCCTCGCGTGCAGCAACATGGTTGCGCCACGCTCCTCGTCACACCCTACGCTCCCACTCGATGCCCTCCGCCACGTTGTGCAGCCTCCGCGTATGCACCCTGTTCGCCCTCGGCGCGTTTCAGTCGCCCACCAACCTCGTCGCCCAGCGCCCCGCCGCTCCGGCCCCCCGCGCCTCGGTCGACACCACCGCCTTGGCGCGCCTCGACTTCCGTGCCATCGGACCTGCCAACATGATG
>ENA-ORBV01016445-ORBV01016445.1-microbial-mat-metagenome-genome-assembly--contig:-NODE-16445-length-10734-cov-4.449564_pt1 | contig 10734 bp, 8 predicted proteins | sample MGYA00237777_ERZ505514 | MGnify/ENA primary metagenome ERZ505514 (study PRJEB26160, sample SAMN06269048) | microbial mat metagenome | isolation source: Oligotrophic lake microbial mat | place...
AATTTATCAACCCTGTCAATGCCACCGCTCCGCTTCTCCTCGGCCGCATCACCGAGGTGCAAGTGCGCGCCGACATCGACGAACAACTCGCCTCGCGCATGCGCCACGCCGCCGCCGCCGTCGGCTATGTCAAAGGGGACCCTGGCCGACCCATCACGCTGCGTTTCGAACGCATCGAACCATTCGTTGTCCCGAAGCGTTCTCTCACCGGCGCCCCCACCGAACGCGTCGACACGCGCGTTCTCCAAGTGATCTACTCCTTCGTCAACCCCGTCGATCGCCCGGTCTACGTCGGGCAGCAGATCGATCTCTTCATTGAGGGCTAAATGATGCCCACTCTGATGCCCCGCATTCGCGCTCCATTCGTCGCGCTGACGTTCAGCCTCACCCTCACGGGTTGCCGCACGGTGGGGCCCGACTTCTACCAGCCGAATCCCGCCGCGCCGTCTGCCTTTCGCCACGCCGCCCCGGCCGCTTCCGTTGCGAGTCAGGTGGAGCTCCCCGCTGGGGACGAGTGGTGGACGCTCTTCGGCGATTCGCAACTGGACACCTTGCAGCGGTCGGCACTCGCCCGCAGCCCCACCTTGGCCGCCGCGATCGCGCGCGTCGACGAAGCCCGCGCCCGACGCGGGGTTGTCCGCAGTGATCAACGCCCCGGACTCACCGTCGATGCCACCGCCCAGCTCGCCGGCGAAAGCGCCGAGCGCACCGTCCCGGGTATTGGAGGCAGCATTACGTCGCGCACCACCGGTGATCTCTATCGCGCGCCATTTAACCTGAGTTACGAACTCGATCTCTGGGGACGCGTGCGCCGGTCCGTGGAAAGCGCCGACGCTCTCGCCACGGCTGCGGAAGCGGATCTGATCGCTGTGCGCTTGAGCCTGGCCGCGGAAGTCGCCGCCACATGGTTTCAAGCCCGCGCCTGGTCGGCCGAGGCCACCGTGCTCGCGGAATCAATCGATTTGCTGAAAGAGCAAACAGCGCTGCGTCGCTCCCGATCCGAAGCGGGATTAGCCAACGAATTCGATCTTCTCCGCAATCAAACCGAGCTCGCCCAAACCGAAGCCGAGTACATCGGCGTCGTGGCCATACGTAACCAAACTCTGGTTACACTCGCGGTCCTGGCGGGCACCGCGCCGGCGGACTTTCCGGCCGACGGCGGCGCTCTGGCAACCGCGCTGGCTCCTCCCCCAACCATCCCTGCTGGACTGCCCGCAAACGCGATCGCGCGGCGCCCCGACATCCAGGCCGCCGCGGCGCGTCTGCATGCCCGCACGGCAGCCATTGGCGTCGCGCAGGCGGCGTTTTATCCGACCATTCGGCTGACGGGCTCCGCCGGTTTCGAAAGTCCCGAACTCGGCGCCTTCCTCGCCCGCCCCGCTCAGTTCTGGGGAGCGGGGCCTTCACTCACACTGCCGCTGCTCGACGGAGGACGCCGAGTCGTGCAACGCGATCTCGCCGTGGCGCAGGCCGCCGGCGCCGAGGCCGAGTACCGCGCCAGTGTCCTGCAGGCGCTGCGCGAAGTCGACTCCGCCCTCATCGACTTGCGGCGCTGGCACGACCAAGGAGAGGCGCAGAACCGGGCCCTGGCGGCAGCGCGCGACACCGTTACACTCTCTCGCGCGCGCTATAATCAAGGCCTCAGCGACTTTCTTCTCGTGATCGAGGCCGAGCGCGCCGTCCGAAACGCTGCGCGTGCCCTCGCCCGCAACCACGAAGATCGCCGCATCGCCACGACCCGTCTAATCGCCGCCCTCGGCGGCGCCTGGGACAACTAACGAATCACCCCAGCGCCCCGGAAAGACTTGGCTCCCGCGAAGCCGCCCAGTCCCAAAGTCACGCAATGCGTGACACTTTTCTGAAAAACCCATTGCGGGCGAAAATCCGAAAATGTCACGTAATGAGTGACTTTGTGGCGGGTTGATATCCGGGAGTATGAGGTCGGCGGCCCGCTCCGGCCCTGCTCATTTCTGCGCGAAATGAGCGAGCGTGCGCACGAAGATTGCCATGACACGTGCTCCGGGATCAGCGTCGCGGTTTTAACACTAACGCACGCGTTTTATTCCCACCACGCTCATGCTCACAGCCGAACGACATCGCGCCATTCTCCGACTGCTTTCGGAGCAGGGCCGGGTCGCGATCGGCGAAATTGCACAGCGGTTCAATGTCTCCCAAGCCACCGCGCGTCGCGATGCGGTTTTGCTCGCAGAAGCCGGCAAGGTCTCCCGCGCGCATGGTGGACTGCTCCCCGCTAATTTTTTCCAAAGCGAGCCCCACTTCCGTGCCAAGGCCAACCGACAGATGGGGATCAAAACCCGCCTCGCGATGAAGGCTGCGGATCTCCTGCCGCACGAGGGAAACGTCTTCATCGACTCCGGCACCACCTGTCTCGAGGTGGGCCGCATCCTGATCGAGCGCCCCAATCTCCGCATTTTCACCAACTCGATCCCGCTTCTCGTCTGCACCGCGCAGGCGCAGGCCACCATCACCAGCATCGGCGGTGAGGGCCGCAAGGTCTCCCTCGCCCTTACCGGTGCGCTCGCGCAGACGTGGTTGTCTCACCTCCGCTTCGACTCGGCCGTGATCGGCGCATCCGGGCTCGACCTCAACGGCGGCGCTTACACCACGGAGATTCATGAAGCCGCGATCAAGGCCGAGGTACTGCGTCGTTCCGGTATGCGGATTCTGGTCGCCGACGCAGAGAAATGGAATCGACCCGCAGCGGTCCACTTCGCGCCTTGGAGTGCATTCACGTCTTTTGTCACCAATCAACAACTACCGCGTGAAGCCCGGCTGAAGCTCGGGTCGGAGAACGTCAAATTCTGTCTCGTCTAAAAACCCTCTATGAAAACTCCCCGCCTTCACCGGCTCTTTAACCCGAAGACCGGCCGTTGCTTCGATGTCGCCATCGATCACGGCTTTTTCAACGAAGCGTCTTTTCTCGCCGGCATCGAAGATATGCCGCGGACGATCGCCACTCTGGTCGACGCCGCGCCTGATGCGATCCAGCTGACCATCGGTCAGGCGCGTCACCTGCAAATGCTGCCCCAACGCGGTAAGCCTGCGCTCGTGCTCCGCACCGATGTCGCTAATGTTTATGGCACGCAGCTTCCCCGCGCCCTGTTCTCCCGGATCATCGAAGAACCCGTGCTGCAAGCGGTCCGCGTCGATGCCACCTGCGTGGTGGTAAACTTGTTTCGCATTCCCGATCAGCCCGAGGTCACCGACCAGTGCATTCGCAACATCCTCCAGCTGAAACCCGCCTGTGATCACTATAACATGCCGTTGATGATCGAGCCGCTCGTCTTCCGGCCCAACGCCAGCGCCGGCGGCTATATGGTCGACGGTGACGCGACCAAGATCATCCCCCTGGTTCGTCAAGCGGTCGAGCTCGGAGCTGATATCATCAAGGCCGATCCCACTGACGACGTTTCCTTGTATCATAAAGTCGTGCAAACTGCCGGCGGAATTCCCGTATTGGTTCGCGGCGGCGGCAAAACCACCGAGCGGGAGATTCTCGTCCGCACCGCGGCTCTGCTCGAGCAGGGCGCCGCCGGAATTGTCTACGGTCGCAATATCATTCAACACGCCAACCCGGCTGGCATCACTCGCGCATTAATGGGCGTCGTTCACGATCGGCTCAGCGCCGACGAAGCCCTCCAACGCTTCCTTCCGCCATCATGAGCACCCCCGTTTCTGCCGATCCTGTCCGCATCGGAATCATCGGTGGCGGCCTGATGGGCCGCGAAGCCGCCTCCGCTCTCGCCCGGTGGTTTGCCCTGGTCGACTTTCCGGTGCGCGCCGAGTTGACGGCCGTCTGCGAGCTGCACCCCGGCCGGCTTGACTGGTTCCGCCAAGTCCCGACGGTGAAGCAGTTCACGTCGGATCATCACGCCATGTTGGCGAGTCCGGATATCGACGTCGTTTACGCGGCCGTGCCGCATCATCTGCACGAGGAAATCTACCTCGATGTCCTCCGCGCCGGGAAGGACCTCTTTGCGGAAAAGCCGTTTGGCATCGACCTCGCCGCCGCCCGCCGGGTCCGTGACGAAGCCGCGCGTCTTGGCCGCTTCGTTCGCATCTCCTCGGAATTCCCCTTCCTGCCCGGCGTGCAGCGCGTCTTCCAACTCGCGCGCTCCGGTGCACTCGGAAAGCTGCTGGAGATCCGCGCGGGCTTTCTGCATTCGAGCGATCTTGATCCCACCAAACCGATCAACTGGAAACGCCAGAATCAGTTTTGCGGCGAGATCGGCGTCATGGGCGACCTTGGCTTGCACGTGGCGCACGTCCCGCTCCGCCTCGGCTGGCGGCCGGTCTCGCTCTACGCCCAACTCCAGAAAATCATCACGCAGCGACCTGATGGCAAGGGCGGTATGGCTAACTGTGATACGTGGGACAACGCGATTCTGCACACCAACGTGAACCTGGCGGAGCAGACGGTTCCGATGACGCTGGAAATGAAACGCATGGCACCGACCGAGACAAACACGTGGTACCTTGACGTATTGGGAACGGACGCCGGTGCGCGTTATTCCACCAAGGAACCCAAGACATTGTGGACGTATCGTCGCGAGAAGGAGCAGATCTGGAGCAAGACCGACCTCGGTTTCACCATGCCGTTTCCGACCATCACCGGCGCGATCTTCGAACCCGGGTTTCCCGATATCCTGCAGCAAATGTGGGCGGCATTCCTGGCGGAACGCGCCGGACAACTGGGCGATCGCTTCGGATGCGCCACGCCGGATGAAGTCGTGACCAGCCACGAAATCTGGCACGCCGCCCTCACCTCCCATCGCAACCAGTCCGTGGTTGCGATCACCTAATCCGCCCTCCCATGCGTTCAGGCATCCTCGCCGGCGGCAACTGGCTGATCGACCATGTCAAGATACTGGATACATGGCCGGCCCAGGACTCCCTGGCCAACATCCTCCGCGAATCCGCCAGCAATGGCGGAGCGCCGTACAATGTCCTCAAGGACCTCGCCCGCTTGCGCGCGCCGTTTCCGCTTTCGGGCGTCGGTCTGATCGGCGACGATGCGGATGGCCGACGCATCCTCGAAGACTGCCGCGCACACGGTATCGATATCACGCAGCTGCAGACGACCTCGGCGGCGGCGACCAGTTATTCCGATGTGATGACCGATCAGCGCAGCGGGCGGCGAACGTTCTTTTACCAGCGCGGCACCAACGCGCTGCTCGCGCCCGAGCATTTCGATTTTGGACGCACGACGGCGAAGCTGTTTCACCTTGGCTATCTTTTGCTGCTCGACCGGCTCGACGCCATCGAGTCCGACGGGGTCACGGGCGCCGCCAAGGTCCTGCAGGCAGCGCGCGCCGCCGGATTACGCACCTCGCTCGATTGCGTGAGCGACAACAGCAACCGCTTCAAAGCCGTCGCGGCGCCCGCGCTGCCGCACGTGGATTACTTCTTTGCCAACGATTTCGAAGCCACCCAGCTCACGGGAATCTCGCTGCTCGACGACGCGGCCCGCGATCCCGTGGCTCTCAAAGCCGCCGCCGGGAGATTGCTCGAAGCGGGCGTGAAGAGCTGGGTTTTCATCCACTCGCCCCACGGGGTGTTTGCCGCGAACACCCAAGAGTCCTTCTGGCAACCGGCGGTCCGCATTCCCCCGTCGGACGTCAAAGGAGCCGCGGGGGCCGGAGACGCACTCGCCGCCGGCATCCTCTACGGTTTGCACGAAGAGTGGCGTATTTCAGAGTGCCTCCAACTCGGCGTCTGCGCCGCCGCTGCGTCGCTCTATGATGCCAGCTGCTCGGGAAGCGTGCGCCCCATTGCCGACTGCCTGCACCTCGGCACGCTGTTCGGTTATCACGACAAACCTATATAAGGCCGGCGGCGTTGGACGCAGCGCTTAGAGTATTGCGGGATTGTTTAGCAGCTCAGACGAAACCGGCTGGATTGATGACGAGTGCCACCCGTCCATCGCCCATGATTGTAGCACCTTGAAATGCGGTGATATTCGCAAAATCGCTGCCCATGGGCTTCACGATGACTGCGACGTGGCCGGGAAACCGGTCAACGGCGACGGCGACCCGGCCCCGATTCGTTTCGACGATGGCCATGGGCACCTCCTCGGGCCACGCAATTTCTACGAATCGCCGGTTTACGGCGAAGTGGTCCGCCAGCCGCAGCACAGGAAAGACCTTATTTCGAAAAGTCGTGAAATAGGATTTTTCATGCTGGCGAATCCGGGTGCGCGGTAGCCGCACGGTCTGCATCACGGACTCCATCGGAAATACATACTCTTCGCGATTCGCTTCGACCAGGATCCCCTTTGAAACCATCAGGCCAGGGGGCTCCAACGGGGTCGGGCTGCTAAATCGGTAGCTGACGTGAACTACCTTACCTGGCTTCGGTAAAGCGCGTTGCCACGCGCGACGGCCGGCCCCGTTTGGCGACTCTTCGACCACCTGTGCGGGCCGCCGCAAACTTGACATGGTTCAAACTTGAACCATCCCTGAGTCATGCGCGCTAAGACCAAAACTCGCCGTGCAGACGCCGACCTGAAGGACCTTATCCAGGTGAAACGCACCTTGGCGAATTCGATGAAGGCCCAGCGTCTTACCGTCGCTGGGTTGGCCAAGCAACTGCGTACCGGACGCACCGCCGTACGTCGCACGCTTGATGCGAAAAATACCTCGACCACGTTCAAAACGATCCAGCGGACGGCGAAAGCTCTCGGATTCACCGTGAAACTGGAGGCTCATCCCTTAAGCCCGGAAGCGCTTGGCGCATTGGCTGAGAGGATGGTTAAAGCCAAGACAGAGGAAGAAGGCGATCGACTCAAAGCGGAGCTTGTGAAGGGATTCTACGGCAATGCCCAAAGTTCGGCGTAAAGCTGTTCCGCCGGCGGTTATTGAGCATCTCGCACGAAGAATTCGCGAGCGTCACGTTCCGATCGAGGATCTGCAAAGTTTCGCAAGGTGGCTCGACACCAACCCGACGGTCCCATCGGGCCTTTGGTTCAAGCGCTTCGTGAGAATAGTTGTGTGCGGTGAAGACGATCTCGTGAAAACCTTTTTAGAAGACAAACACACGGCGATCGGTGTCGAAGTCGAATAATCGTTCACCCATAGCGACCGACGGATGCCTGACCGACGGGGTCAGTCCGGGGTCAGTCCGTGAATCGCGATTCATCTCTCAATGAGCCGCCCATCGCTGCTGAGGAGGCTAACAATTCACGGTCAGACCCCGTTGGCCCGCTCTCCGTTGGCCCGCTCCCGTTGGTCCGCTCCGCATAAATAGGCAACGAGCCGAACGCGGGCAGAGGAGACGGGCGGAACGGATCGGTCGGTCGGAATAGGTCAGCCTAAACAATTGTGACCGTCCGCCTGCGCGCGGTCGGCTCAATCCCAACGCGCCCCAAGCGGCACACGTCGCGCGCGCCCGCGGCGTCGTCAAACAATCAATGCGGCGTGCCTTGGGTGGCGTCGTTCTTGGGGTGTTATTCGCCATCCGTGACTTTCGGCGCTCTCACCTTGAAAACCCTCGCCGCACTGCTTTCGCTTCCCATTGTCGGCCACAATGCAGTGGATTTCCCCTTACGAGAAGGACCCTCGCCACCCACACGCTGGAGAAACGCCTCTGGCTAGCCGCAGACTACGTCCTCGCCACCCCACTCTTCAAAGACTCCGTCTGGTTCCGCAACGACGACGTGCGCTGGCACGGAGCAGCAGCGGTAAGGAGCAACCAAAGGGTGCCCCGAAGGGCGTCGCCATGCCACGGCGTCAATTCGACGTCCGGCCTAGCGTGAATCTTTTGAGGTTCCTCTTTTGAACTAACCACCATGTCCACTGCCTCTGACGGCACTTACCCGGAACGTCCGGAACACGAGCGTTTCGTTCTAAACGAGCGCGGCATCGAGGCCGCCTTCGTCGCAAAGCTGCGCGATCTAAAATACACCGACCGTCCCGACATCCGCGACCGCGCTGCCCTTGAGCGCAATTTCCGCCAAAAGTTTGAGGCCCTCAATCGCGTTACTCTGACCGAAGGCGAATTCCCGCGCCTGCTTGAGGAGATCATCACCCCCGACGTCTTCACCGCGTCCCGCACCCTCCGCCAGATGAACAGCTTCGTTCGCGATGACGGCACGCCGCTGAACTACACCTTGGTCAATATCAAGGACTGGTGCAAAAACACCTTCGAGGTCGTCAATCAACTACGCATCAACACCGACTACAGCCACCACCGCTACGACGTCATCATCCTCATCAACGGTGTGCCCGTCGCGCAGGTGGAGCTGAAGACGCTCGGCATCAACCCGCGCCGGGCCATGGAGCAGATCGTCGAATACAAAAACGACCCCGGCAACGGCTACACCAAGACCCTCCTCTGCTTCGTCCAGCTCTTCATCGTCAGCAATCGCGACAGCACCTACTTCTTCGCCAACAACAACGCCCGCCACTTCGCCTTCAACGCCGAAGAGCGCTTCCTGCCCATCTACCAGTTCGCCAGCGAGGATAACAAGAAGATCACCCACCTCGACGACTTCGCCGACACCTTCCTCGTCAAATGCACCCTCGGCCAGATGATCAGCCGCTACATGGTGCTCATCGCCAGCGAGCAGAAGCTGATGATGATGCGGCCGTATCAAATCTACGCGGTCAAGGCCATCGTGGACTGCATCCATCAGAACTGCGGCAACGGCTACATCTGGCACACCACCGGCAGCGGCAAGACCCTTACCTCCTTCAAGGCCTCCACGCTATTGAAGGACAACCCCGACATCGAGAAATGCCTCTTCGTCGTGGACCGCAAGGACCTCGACCGGCAGACGCGCGAGGAGTTCAACCGGTTCCAGGAAGGCTGCGTCGAGGAAAACACCAACACCGCCAGCCTCGTCCGCCGCCTTCTCTCCGACGACTACGCCGACAAGGTCATCGTTACCACCATCCAGAAGCTCGGCCTCGCGCTGGATGAAAACAGCAAGCGCAACAAGCAGCGGAAGAAGAATGACCAACTGACCTACAAGGAGCAACTCCAGCCCCTGAGCGACAAACGCATCGTCTTCATCTTCGACGAGTGCCACCGCTCCCAGTTCGGAGAGAATCACCGGGCGATCAAAGAATTCTTCCCCCAGTCCCAGCTCTTCGGCTTCACCGGCACGCCCATCTTTGAGGCAAACGCCACCGCACAGAAGATCGAAGACGAACAGGCTTCCATGAGGACTACCGTGGACCTCTTCCAAAAGCAGCTCCACGCCTACACCATCACCCACGCCATCGAGGACGCGAACGTCCTGCGCTTCCATATCGATTTCTTCAAACCGGAAGGCAAAAAGCTGCCCAAGCCGGGTGAAGCCCTCGCCAAACGCGCCGTCATCGGGGCCATCCTCGCCAAGCACGATGCCGCCACCGGTGGACGCCGCTTCAATGCCCTGCTCGCCACCGCCTCCATCAACGACGCCATCGAATACCATGGCCTCTTTGCGACTCTCCAGGCCGAGAAACAAGCCGCCGACCCCGACTGGGTGCCGCTGAATATCGCCTGCGTTTTCTCCCCTCCTGCCGAGGGCGACAAGGACGTGCAGCAGATTCAGGAAGACCTGCCGCAGGAAAAGGAAGACAACGCCGTCGAGCCCGAGAAAAAGAAAGCCGCCCTCAAGGCCATCGTCGCCGACTACAACACCCGATACGGATCAAACCACACCCTCAGCGAGTTCGATCTCTACTATCAGGATGTGCAGAAGCGCATCAAAGATCACCAATGGTCGAATGCAGATTTGCGGAAGGCCGATCCCAAAATCCCGCATCACAAAATCGACCTCACCATCGTGGTCGACATGCTGCTCACCGGCTTCGATTCCAAATACCTGAGCACGCTCTATGTGGACAAGAACCTCAAGCACCACGGCTTGATTCAGGCCTTCTCCCGCACCAACCGCGTGCTTAACGGCACCAAGCCCTTCGGCAACATCCTCGACTTCCGCCAGCAGCAGGATGCCGTGGATGCCGCCATCGCGCTCTTTTCCGGTGAAAATGCCGGACCCAAAGCCCGCGAAATCTGGCTCGTGGACAAGGCCCCCGTCGTCATCGAGAAACTGCAAGGCGCCGTGCAGAAGCTCGATGCTTTCATGAAATCCCAAGGCCTCGACTGCGCCCCGGAGGCCGTGCCGAATCTTAAGGGCGACGAAGCTCGCGCCGCCTTCATCAATCACTTCAAGGAAGTCCAGCGGCTCAAGACCCAGCTCGACCAATACACCGACCTCTCCGACGACAACGCCGCCACCATCGAGCACATCCTGCCCAAGGACAACCTCCTCGGCTTCCGTGGCGCCTATCTGGAGACCGCCCAGCGCCTCAAAGCCCAGCAGAAACCTGGGGACGCCGACGTCCCCGTCGGCCCTTCGCCAATCGACCAGTTGGATTTCGAGTTCGTCCTCTTCGCCTCCGCCGTCATTGATTACGACTACATCATGGGCCTTATCGCCCGCTTCACCGAGCAGACCCCCGGCAAGCAGAAGATGAGCCGCGAGCAGCTCGTCGGCCTGATCCAGTCCGATGCCAAGTTCATGGACGAACGGGAAGACATCGGCGCTTACATCGCCACCCTGAAAGCGGGCGAAGCCCTCAGTGAACCCACCATCCGAGACGGCTACCAGCGCTTCAAAGCCGGGAAACAGTCTGCGGAACTCGCCGACCTCGCCCAGCGCCACGGTATCAGTACCGCCGCCCTGCACACCTTCGTGGACGGCATCCTCCAGCGCATGATTTT
>ENA-ORBV01016446-ORBV01016446.1-microbial-mat-metagenome-genome-assembly--contig:-NODE-16446-length-10733-cov-5.652215_pt1 | contig 10733 bp, 10 predicted proteins | sample MGYA00237777_ERZ505514 | MGnify/ENA primary metagenome ERZ505514 (study PRJEB26160, sample SAMN06269048) | microbial mat metagenome | isolation source: Oligotrophic lake microbial mat | place...
TGGCTCCTCGACCTGGGCTCGAACCAGGGACCTACGGATTAACAGTCCGGCGCTCTACCAACTGAGCTATCGAGGAACAAGCCTTAGATTATAGCCAGGGTTTTTTTGCCCTATTCGAAGACCGGCGTGTCGACTCCCAGAACTTTGTGCAGCTTCGTGCTGGTGGTCGTGTACTGCAGATGGATCTTCTTGTCGGGGAAGACGAACGGGGCCGCGCCGAAGGCGGCGAGGGCGCATTCGTGGAAGCCGCTGAGGATGAGTTTCTTCTTGCCGGGGTAGACGTTGATGTCGCCCACCGCGAAGATGCCGGGCACGCTGGTGGAGAATTTTTCGGTGTCCACCTTGAGCTGCTTGCGCTCGATGTCCAGGCCCCACTGGGCAATTGGTCCGAGCTTGGGGCTCAGGCCGAAGAAGACCATCAGCATGTCCAGCGGCACGACGCGTGTCACCGCGTCACCGCCGGTGACCTTGATGCCGACCATGCGGCCGCCTTTTTCCTCGACGCCAGTGATCTGGCCGACGATGAATTGCATCTCGAACGCATCGCACATTTCGCGCATCTTGGCGACGCTGGCCGGTGCGGCCTTGAAGCCGTCGCGGCGGTGGATCAGGATCACGCTCTCCGCCTTGTTCGGGCCTTCCTGCGCGAAGTTCAGCGCCCAGTCCAGCGCCGAATCGCCGCCACCCACGATGACGATGTTCTTGCCGGCGAAGTTGACCGGGTTCTTGACCCGGTAGAACAACTGGTTGTCCTGGAACTTGTCCAGCCCGTCGACCTTGAGCAGACGTGGCTGGAATGCGCCGACGCCGGCTGCGATGAAGATGGTCTTGGTAAGGAAATGCGTGCCGTTGGACGTCTGCACGTAGAAGCGGCCGTCGGGCTGTTTATCGACAACGGTCACTTCCTGGCCAAAGTGGAACACGGCGCCGAAGGGCTCGATCTGCTTGAGCAGGGAGTCGGTCAGTTCTTGGCCGGTGCAGACCGGAACGGCGGGGATGTCGTAGATCGGCTTGTCCGGATACAACTCCACGCACTGACCACCGGGGTAGGCCAGTGAATCGATCACGTGGGCCTTGATTTCGAGCAGGCCCAGTTCGAATACCTGGAACAGGCCGACCGGGCCGGCGCCGACGATGACGGCATCGGTTTCGATGGCGCCATCGATGTTGCGCTCCGTGGGGCCTTCGTGTTCGAGGGCGGTCTTGATCACTGCTTGGTTCAGATGAGGTTCCATAATCTTTTCGTCTTCATTGCGCGGCAACCTGTGGGCGGCGTAGGGTGCGCAACGAACATGGCGCGATGTGTCAGCGGATCAGCCGATCGAGCTTGTTCGTGGTGTCCTTCCATTCGTCCGCGTCTGGCAGCGGTTCCTTGCGTTTGGTGATGCTTTTCCAGGTCGGCAGCTTGGCCAGTTCGGCGTTGAGGGCGGTCATGTGTTGCTGGTCAGCAGGCACGTCCTCTTCGGCGTAAATGGCGTTGACCGGGCATTCCGGGATGCACACCGCGCAGTCAATACATTCGTCCGGGTCGATGGTCAGAAAGTTGGGGCCTTCGCGGAAACAATCGACCGGGCAGACGTCCACGCAATCGGTATATTTGCACTTGATACAGGCTTCTGTGACAGTGTGGGTCATGTTTCTCGATGCTTGTCGAACGGTTCGGAGCCTTCGATTTTATGGGGATTCCTTGTCGGCGACAGTCGGGTGGCCTTGGCGGCGGTGCGGTTGTTTGGCATAAGTCAATTCAGCAGGGCGGCGCCGGCGGTCTTGTGTGTGGTGGTATCCACCAACACCAGCGCCCCCAGGGCCCGCGAATGCCGGTACGGCAGCACCGCGATCGGCGCCTGCAAAGCCAACTCGACCAGCCCGATGGCATTGGGCTCCAGTTGATCCGCGTCCAGCTTGTCCAGCGTAAACACGTCGACCTTGTGGCTGACCCGCGTCACCTTGGCCTTGACCCAGCGGTGACCGTGCACGGCCCAGTAGATGCGCCCAAGCTGCAAGGGCTCGTCGTCCAGCCAGGCAACGGTCGCCTGGATGGTGCTGGTCGTAGTGAATGCGCCGTCGTTCGCCAGCAGCCAGTCCCCGCGCGAGATGTCGAGTTCGCGGTCGAGCACCAGGCCGGCGCTGCGTCCTGCGGTCACGGTGGCGGGCGAGCGGCTGTGGTCCAGCACTTGCAGCACCGTGGCGGGCTTGCCACTGGGCATCACCGAGACCTGCTGGCCCGGCGCCAGCGTGCCTGTGGCCACGCGGCCCCAGAAGATCCGTTGGCCATTGCCGGTAGCCGGCGCGCCGCCATTCGACGATGCGAGTTTTTCCACCCATTGCACCGGAAAAGAGAACGCCGTGCCGCTTTCGCTGGCGGTGGCCGGCAGCTGTTCCAGAATCTGCAACAGGCTCGCACCCTGGTAGCCGCACCATCCCGGCTTGCTGTTCACGACGTTGTCGCCACGCAGTGCGGACACCGGCACGATGCCAGAGAGCGGCAGTTCGGCCGACGTGGCGAATGCCTGCAGCGCTTGTCGGATATTGGCAAACGCCAGTGGCGCATCGGCCACCGCGTCGAGCTTGTTGATGGCAAACACCACCGATGGCACGCGCAGCAGCTTGAGCAGCAGGCTGTGGCGGCGCGTCTGAGGCAGCAAGGCGTGATCGGGCGACGCCAGCGTGTCGCCATGCCAGGCCAGTTTGGTGGCATCGACCAGCACCACGGCGGCGTCGGCGCTGCTCGCTGCCGTCACCATGTTGCGGGTGTATTGCTCGTGGCCCGGCGCGTCGCCGATGATGAATTTGCGCCCGGCGGTGGAGAAATAGCGGTAGGCCACGTCGATGGTGATGCCTTGTTCGCGTTCGGCGAGCAGACCGTCGGTGAATTGGGCCAGGTCGACCTTGCCGCTGCGCGACACGCTGGCGAGCTGGTCCTGCAGCACGCTGCGGCTGTCCAGCAGCAGGCGCCCGATCAGCGTGCTCTTGCCGTCGTCGACCGAACCGCAGGTGATGAAGCGCAAAGCCGGGCGGGTGTCGTCCGGCGTCGCGTTGGCAACAGGTGCGGGTGTTGCCGGGGCCGTGGCGGGCACCGGCGCATCGAGTAATTCCATCATCAGGTCCATCAGAAGTACCCCTCTTTCTTGCGTTTTTCCATCGATCCTTCAGATGTGCGGTCGTCCATGCGGGTTGCGCCGCGTTCGCTGACGTCGGCCGCCAGCGTCTCGATCACGACCTCGGCTGCACTGCCGGCCAGGCTGGCCACCGGGCAAGTGCAGGTGACGTCGCCCACGGTACGAAAACGCACGTCGCGCCGTTCTACGGTTTCGCCGTCGCGCGCCGGCGTCAGCGGTGTCACCGGAACCAGCATGCCCTTGCGGTCGACGACATCGCGCGGGTGGCTGTAATACAGCGACGGTAGCGCGATGTGTTCGCGCTCGATGTATTGCCATACGTCGAGCTCGGTCCAGTTGGAGATCGGGAACACCCGGAAGTGCTCGCCGAGCTTGAGCCGCGTGTTGAACAAGGTCCAGAGTTCGGGCCGCTGGTCCTTGGGTTGCCACTGGCCGAAGTTGTCGCGGTGCGAAAAGATGCGCTCCTTGGCGCGTGCCTTTTCCTCGTCGCGCCGGGCGCCGCCGATCAGCGCGTCAAAGCCGAACTCGTCGATCGCCTCGAGCAGCGTGACCGACTGGTGCACGTTGCGCGACTCGCCGGCATGGGCCAGGCGCACCGTGCCGCGTGCCATCGAGTCCTCGACCTCGCGCACGATCAGGCGTGCCTGCAGTTCGGCGGCGCGCTGGTCGCGGAAATCGGTCACTTCCGGGAAATTGTGGCCGGTGTCGACCATCAGCAGCGGATACGGGATGCGGCCGATGCCAAACGCCTTCTCGGCACATTTGAGCAACACCAGTGAGTCCTTGCCGCCGGAGAACAGCAATGCGGGGCGCTCAAAAGCCGCAGCGACCTCGCGCAGAATGAAGATGGTTTCCTCTTCCAGCGCATCGAGGTGCCGGTTGCTCAACTGGGCCAGCAGGGCCGGCTCGGTACGTGCGTTCATGCGTGCGATTCCTCTTGTTCAGTGTGTGTGTTGCCGGCCACATGCAGGCCGCACTCCTTGGCAGCTTCGCTCTCCCACCACCAGCGGCCGGCGCGAAAGTCTTCGCCCAGGCTGATGGCGCGTGTACAGGGCGCACAGCCGATGCTGGGGAAAAACCGGTCGTGCAGCGGGTTGTAGGCAATCTCGTGCGCGCCGATGTAATGCCAGACGTCACCCCAGGCCCAATCGGCCAGGGGGTTGAGCTTGGCGCGGGCCAGGTCCGACGTGTCGAGCAGCGGCACCGCGGCGCGGGCGCCGGATTGTTCGCGGCGCAGACCGGTGATCCAGGCCGTCGTGCCTTGCAGGGCACGCGCCAGCGGCTCCATCTTGCGAATGCCGCAGCAGGCCATGCGCAGTTCGGTGCTCTTGAACATCGCATCCTGGCCTTCGCGCTGGACAAACTGCACCACCGCTTCGGCGCGCGGCTCATGAACCGTGACCGGTGCGCGTGAGCGCGCTTTGAACTGCTCCAGCAACGCCAGTGTCTCCGTGTGCAACAGGCCGGTCTGCAGCACGAAGATGCCGACGTCGAGCTCCAACGTATCGATCAGGTGGCTGATCACCATGTCTTCGGCGCCCAGGCTCGATGCCTGCACCACCCGTGCGGGGCCGGCGCCGTCGGGCCGCGCATGGTTCTGCGCCAGCAGGATCAGCGCTTCGCGACTACGTTGCAGCTTGGCCATGAAGTCGGCGCTGGCGCGCGCGTGTCGCGCCACCGCAGACATCAGGCGGCCCGTCGGAAATGGGGCGCACTGGTGCGCAGGTCGCCCTGGTAGAAGCCGGCAAAACGCGTGAACTGGCGCTGCGCGACGGCGGGGTCCTGGTCGGCGCGCAACACGGCGCTGTCGAAACCGCTGCGCTGCATCTGCACCAGCTGGTCTACCAGCACATCACCGGTGGCGCGCAGTTCGCCGGAAAAGCCCAGGCGTCGGCGCAGCACCACGGCCTGGCTGAACGCACGCCCGTCACTGAATTTGGGAAAGTGCAGCTCGATGCGGGTCACGCCCTCGAGCGCCAGACCGTGCAGTTCGGCGTCGTTGGGCAGTTGCAGCACACCAGTGGTGGCTCCGTCGGAGCTCTGGTCTTGTTGGGTGATCAGTTGCATGGCAGGTCCTGCTTCAAACGGTTTGTCGGGGGCGGTAATGGCGCAGTATTGGCTCAGTATTGGCTCAGGCGGCCTGCTTGTGCGCGTGGCGTGCGGCGTTGGCGGCCGCCTTGAACGGGTCGTTGCCGACGCGACGCAGCGCCGTGATGAAGTTCTCGTAGCGTGGTCCGCTGTCGCTCTCCACCCACTGGCGGTGCTTACGGTAGGTCTTGATCAGCGCCTCGATCACGTCCGGCACTTCGGCCGCCGAAAACGACGGGCCGACGACCTTGCCAGGTGTGGCCGGGCCGGACAAGGTGGAGCCGTCCGCGCCACCGAGCGTGACCTGGTACCACTCCTTGCCGTCCTTGTCCACGCCCAGGATGCCGATGTGGCCGCTGTGGTGGTGTCCGCAGGAGTTGATGCAGCCGCTGATGTGCAGGTCGATCTCGCCAATGTCGTGCAGTTCGTCCAGGTCCTGGTAGCGCTCGGTCACGGCTTGGGCAATCGGCAACGAGCGCGCGTTGGCCAGCGAGCAGAAGTCGCCGCCGGGGCAGGCGATCATGTCGGTCAGCAGGCCGATGTTGGCCTTGGCCAGGCCGGCCGCACGTGCCGCTTGCCACAACTCGGGCAGCTGTTCGACGCGCACCCAGGGCAGCAGCAGGTTCTGCTCGTGGGTCACACGCAGTTCACCGGCCGAGAAGCGGTCGGCCAGGTCGGCAGCTTGCTCCATCTGCTCGGCGGTGGCGTCGCCGGGCGCATGACCCAGACGCTTGAACGACAGGTTGACGGCACGCAGGTCGGGGTTCTTGTGCGCCCGCACGTTCTGGTTCAGCCAGCGCGTGAATTCCGGCTCGTCAGAGGCAAAGCGCAGCACGGCCGCCGTGCGTGTCTCGGCGTCGCTGCGGTTGGCGGCGATGGTCGGCGCGACGAAAGATGCTGCCACACGGTCGTATTCTTCCTGCGTGATGGTGTGCGGCGCACCGTCCTGCTCGACGATCTGGCGGTATTCGGCCTCTACCTGGTCGATATAGCGCTGGCCTTCGGCCTTTACCAGGATCTTGATGCGTGCCTTCCAGGTGTTGTCGCGCCGTCCGTAGCGGTTATAGACGCGGATCACGGCCTCCAGGTAGTTCATAAGCTGGTTCCAGGGCAGGAACGCGCGCACGACCGTGCCGATGACCGGCGTGCGGCCCATGCCGCCACCAACCAGCACCTTGAAGCCGAGTTCGCCCTGCTCGTTGTGCAGCAACTGCAGCCCCACGTCGTACCAGCCGCTGGCTACTCGGTCTTCGCGCGCGCCGTTGACCGAGATCTTGAACTTGCGCGGCAGGAAGGCAAACTCCGGGTGCAGCGTGCTCCACTGGCGCAGGATCTCGCAAAACGGGCGCGGGTCGGCGATCTCGTCGTCGGCAATACCGGCCAGCGCGTCGCTGGTGATGTTGCGAATCGTGTTGCCGCTGGTCTGGATGCCATGCAGCTGCACGTCGGCGAGCAGCTCCATCACCTCGGCGCTCTTGACCAGCGGGATCCAGTTGAACTGCACGTTGGTGCGGGTCGTGAAGTGGCCGTAACCAAACGTCAGTTTGGAGCCGATCATGCGACCGTCCGGCAAGGGGATCAATCCAAGCTTGTCTTGTGTGGCCTGGGCGTCGGCCAGCAACGTGGCGTCCGGTCGGTCGTAGTCGCGGGCGACCTTCGCCAACGTGCGCAACTGCAGGCTCGACAGTTCGCCGTACGGCACTGCCACGCGCAGCATCGGCGCGTAACGCTGCACGTACCAACCGTTTTGCAGGCGCAGCGGCTTGAATTCCTCGTCGCCCAGCGTACCGGCGAGGTTGCGCTCAAGCTGGTCGCGGTATTGCGCGGCCCGGTTGCGGATGAACTGGCGGTCGAATTCGGTGTATTGGTACATGGTCTGTCTCGCAGGTAATCGAAGGAGGACTCTTGTATATTTGTGCAGGCGTCAGAGGCTTGCCAGTCGCCGGCCCACCACCGGGCCAACCGGAAATCCGGCAAAAATGAACGCCAAGTCATGCATAGGCACGGACTGTAGGAGCCCATCGTTAGATCACAAACTACATTGTTGTGATGTTGTTATGTATAAATTGGAATATAGAACGGTTGCGAACCCGCCATATCGAACGCGAACGGTGCGGTCGGGCGGGCAAAATGGCCGATATCCCCGAGCGTCCGCGTTCATTTCGGCCGAGCGGGGTTTGTCATGAATTCGGGAAGTCTCAATAACCAGGAACACCATGACCGCCAGCCTGCAAAGCCGCACCTGGGTGCCAGCGTCCTGTGAAACCTTGGTCCAGACCATCGCCGCAGAAACCGCGCAGTCCGACGTCGCAGCGATAAGTGCCCGCCTGTCGGCGTTGGTGCGCCAGAACCACGATATCCACGACCGCGACGCCTTGAATTTGAACCCGGCCACCAGCGTGATGAACCCCAAGGCCGAGGCGATGATGGCCGCTGGCCTGGGTTCACGCGCGTCGCTGGGCTACCCGGGCGACAAATACGAAATGGGCCTGGAGGCAATCGAACGCATCGAGGTCATTGCCGCCGAATTGGCAGCCGAGGTGTTTGGCGCCCGCTTCGCCGAGGTCCGCGTGGGCTCGGGCGCCCTGGCCAACCTGTATGTATTCATGGCGACCTGCAAGGCGGGCGACACCATCATCGCGCCGCCGTCACAGATCGGCGGGCATGTCACCCACCACGCGCAGGGCGCTGCCGGCTGGTTTGGTCTGAAGACGGTGGCGGCGCCGGTTTTTGCCGATGGCTACACGGTCGACGTGGACGCGTTGCGCGCACTGGCGGGCGAAGTGGGCCCCAAGCTGATCACGCTGGGCGGCAGCCTGAACCTGTTCGAACACCCGGTGGCGCAGGTGCGGGAGATTGCCGATGCGGTCGGTGCCAAGCTGATGTTCGATGCCGCCCACCAAAGCGGCGTGATCGCCGGCAAGGTCTGGCAGCAGCCGCTGGAGCTGGGGGCGCATGCCATGACCATGAGCACCTACAAGAGCCTGGGTGGGCCGCCCGGCGGGCTGATCGTCAGCAATGACGCGGCCTTGATGGAGAAGATCGACGCCATCGCCTATCCCGGCCTGACCGCCAACTTCGACGCGGGCAAGACCGCTGCGCTGGCGGTGGGTTTGCTGGACTGGAAGGCGTTCGGTCTGCCTTACGGACAGGCGATGCAGCGCACCGCACTGGCCCTGGCGCAGGCGCTGGATGCGGCAGGCCTGCCAGTTTTCGCCAAGGCGCGGGGATTCACCCGCTCCCACCAGTTGGCGATCGAGGCGGCGCGTTTTGGTGGCGGACAGACCGCCGCGAAACGCCTGCGGCGCGCCAACCTGCTGGCTTGCGGCATCGGACTGCCGTTGCCCGAGGTGCCCGGCGACAACAACGGATTGCGCTTGGGTGTGCCCGAGATCGTGCGCCTGGGCATGGATGCGTCGGACATGCCCGAACTGGCGGATCTGATTGCGCGCGCGTTGACGGGTGATCCGGAACCGGTGGCAGCCGAGGTGACGGCGTTTCGGGGCCGTTTCAGCGGCCTGCACTACATGTTGTAGCGCCCGTCCGGGGTTCAGCCGGGCTTGTTGTTGACCGCCAGTTCGCGCATACGCTCCTCGAAATAACTCCCGACGGTGTAACGCTCGGACAACACGATCTCGCGCCGTGGATGCAGGAACAAGGGTAGCGAGACGCGCGATTTGGCCGTTGCCGCGCCGGTTGGGTTCAGCACCCGGTGTGTCGTGGAAGGGTAGTAGCGTCCGGAGGCTTCTTCCAGCATGTCGCCGATATTGACGATCAAAAGGCCAAAGTCACACGGCACGTCGTGCCAGGCCTGGTCCTGGCCCAGCACCTGTAGACCGGGTTCGTTGGCCGCCGGCAGGATGGTCAGCAGGTTGATGTCGCCATGGGCTGCGGCGCGCACGGCGTCGGGCTCTTCGTCGCCGGTCAGCGGCGGGTAGTGCAAAACCCGCAACAAGGTGTCTTCGCAGTTGTCGATCATGCTCGACAGTGGCAGTGAATAACGCGCTTGCACCGCAGGTGGTGAAAACTGCTCGACCCAGCGCAGCAGTTCGCTGGCCAGCTTACTGCCCTGCTTGTAATACTGGCGGGCAGCGTCGGATACCTCGCTCGGATACCGGCCCCAGGGGTAGATATGGAAGAACTCCTTGAGGTCGCGTTTGGTGTGGCCCTTGGCGGTTTCGGATACCTTGGGCGAGAAATAACCGTCGAACTTTTTTTCGTCGTAGGCGTATCGGTGCTTGGCCGGCGAGTTGAAGAAATCGAGCCATTCGTCATAGATGCCCTGCACCAGGGACTGCTGCAGCGGGTGGTTGGACAACACGCCGAAGCCGGTGCTGGCCAGGCTGGCGCAAAAGTCGCTTGCTGCGGTCGGACTGCGGTAGTCGACGACGGGGAGGTCCATGTTGCTTCTTTCAGATGTCGGCGGAGCGACCGGTGTGGGCCATGCAAGGGCTGGCCTAAAACCCGGTTCGATGGTTTACCGATCCAGCCATTTGCGCAGCATCGTGTCCTCGAACAAGGCGACACAGCCTGGCGCATCGACCTTCATGCAGACCTGGGTGCGGGGTTTGTCCTTTTCCCAACCGGGGTGCGCGTAGTCGATGAAATCACGTTGGTTGACGATGGTCTGGCCCTGGGCCAGGCCGTCGGTGGCGACCCGAACCGACTTGGTGTCGATCGTGAAAAGCCCGGGTTGGACCAGGTAGATGAAAGCCAGCAGGTCGTGGGCGAAGCACCCCGGCGTGCGTGCGATGTGCTGGTACAGGCCGCTGTAGAAACGGGCGTAGAAGTCGACCGCGTGCAAGAGCGCGTCGGTGGCTGGGTGCTTGTGGTGGTCGGCGAACCGCTGGAACTGCTCGACCGTCACGACCACGCGGTGCGTCACGTCCAGGCCCACCATCGTCAGTTTCCAGCCGGCGGTGAAGACCCGGTCGGCGGCATGTGGATCGTTCCAGATGTTGGCCTCCGCCACTGGTGACACATTGCCAGGCTCGTGCACCGTGCCGCCCATGACGATCACCTCGCGCAGCAGGCGCGGCAACTCGGGCTCGAGCAGCAGTGCCAGGCTGAGATTGCCCAGCGGTCCGACCGCGACCAGCGTGATCTCGCCCGGATGTGCACGTGCCATGTCGACGATGAACTGGGCCGACGCACGGGGGTCGATCTGCCGTTGCACCGGTTTGCGGGCGCCCAGGTTGCCCAAGCCGTCCGCGCCGTGGATATGGGCCGGCGGCGCTTCCGCAGTTTTGCCCCATGGCACCGAAACGCCCTTGGTGACGGGCGTCCGGTCGCCGGCGATTTCCGTCAGGTACAGCGCATTGGTGGCCGCCTGATCGACGCTGACGTTGCCAAACGTGGTGGTGATGCCGACCAGGTCGATCGCCGGATGGGCCAGCGCGAAATACAGCGCCATGGCGTCGTCCACGCCGGGATCGGTGTCGTAAATCACTTTGGTCGCCTGGGGCTGCGTCATGCGAAAGTTCTTTCTGTATGTAGATGCTGGTCGACTGCGGCCGGCCTGAATCG
>ENA-ORBV01016447-ORBV01016447.1-microbial-mat-metagenome-genome-assembly--contig:-NODE-16447-length-10733-cov-5.515860_pt1 | contig 10733 bp, 10 predicted proteins | sample MGYA00237777_ERZ505514 | MGnify/ENA primary metagenome ERZ505514 (study PRJEB26160, sample SAMN06269048) | microbial mat metagenome | isolation source: Oligotrophic lake microbial mat | place...
TTTTTAATGATACGGCGACCACCGACATCTACACCTCTCTATTCGTCGGCAGCGTCAGATGTGTATAAGAGACAGGGTGCTACATGCACTGGAAAAGACAGATCCGAACACAATCAAGTCGCGGACGGAGACAATGAAATGTCAAACCCTCTGCAACGAGATCCACGTTGCTGAAAAGTGGTTCTGTGCTTGCAGGGATGGAGAGTCTTATGTCTGCTGCAGTTGTGAGGATCCTCCTGAGAGGAAGGTAGGCCACAAGTTGCATGTCACCAAAGCAATGTTCCCATGCGCCCAAGCTAGGCCAAGACGACTGCGAAGTGGGGCATGGTGGGGTGGCAAAGTTGGCATGTGGCCCGTTGGCTGCTGCAGACCAGCAGCAAGAACGCCCAAGAACAGAGTGGCTGGCGCTCAACTCTTTGAACCAGAGTCAATCGATGGTGACAAGCGCAGGCACGTGCTAATGGATCTCGTCGTCCCAGCCATGTTGACAACAACGCCAGATTGCGAATGCAACAAGCGCCAACAGACAGTCATTCAACAAGGCGGCGCGCCGAGCCACGTCGCGCCAAGAGATGCCGAGTGGACGCAGCGCTTGACAGACATGGGCCTAGAGGAAAAGATGGAGCTAGTCACTCAACCTGCAAGCAGTCCAGATCTCAGTGTCAGCGATCTTGGATTCTTCAACGCGTTGCAGTCCATGCGCTGCTGTGCGACGCCGACCAACGCTGTTCAACTGACAGAGATGGTGGAAGAAACATGCAAGCAATGTCCAATCAACAAGGTCAACCGCATGTGGCTCACACTGCAGACTGTGTTCAACAGCGCGCTGAAAGACTGTGGAGGAAACGACTGCAGCGCCACTCACATGGGCAAAGAGAAGTTGGAAAAAGCAGGACGTCTGCCGCGCGCATTGGCCGTTGATCCAATGGCTGAGCATTTTCTGAACGATTGAGGTCTCCATGGTGGCTAAGCTGTTTGACTTGCACCTCCACTCTGTTGTCATTGCAGAGCTGTTGTTGGGCGCGCGGCTGATGGGCATCTTGATTGCTCTGTTGTTCAGTCTGTTAGCGTGTTCACTTGAAAACTTGAACATGACAATTAAAACTTTCGTGTCACTAAATGGAGGGATTAAAGCCTGCCGGCGCACTGTTAGAAGGTTAACTCTCACATTGCCCTAAGCAGTCAAATCAGCTGCGAGCGTGCCAAAATCGTGCAGATCTAGCACATTAGAGTCTGTCCATCGTTCTCATGCCATGCAGGATCGGGCGGTAAAAACTGAACGGAGGGAGCAGAGAACAATGGACCTCTTGTTTACAAATCTTCCCTGTTCTACTACTTCCAAGTAGCTAGCTAGCTAGTAGCAAAGACATTGCCGTAGCAAGCATCTAGTAGCTACTCCGGAGTGTCTATGTAGCACCTGATTTCTACAGTGCATTCCATGGTGCCACTCACCTAACTACAGTGTTATTTTATCTACTCCCACCGGCCAGTACCACTACGTAGCTAGCTCGCTAGTAGTCAAGTACGCACTGGAAGTTAGTCCTCGCGACAGAAAACTCCAATGCAGTGGGTTCGCACTTTACGCCATTCGGTAAGCTACGGAGAAAAAAAACCAAGAGGTCGTCCTATTGGCCATGGTGATGTGTACGGTTCGGAAAAATATTACTCAGTGAATTCAAAGTTCCTGAGGTGACGTTGTTGGGGCGTCTGCTGTCCCTGGGTAATTCATTTCTGTCGCCACTTCCGCAACCTCAGTCCATCCCGGCCGGCGGACCACAGTCACTGTGTCTTCTCCTAGCACTGTAACGAGCTTGGGTCAAGTCGCAGCTTGCCACCGACACAGCACAATGTCTACGGTAAGAGGTAGCCACAGACTTTTGCTAACTAAGGAGTACTAGCTAGCTAGTGAGCTGCAGAGCTGGACCCATCATGATTCGAAGAACTTTGCCCATGGCCAAGGAGTGACATACCGACCTCACTAGCTTTCCGTCACTCAGCTGCTACAGTAGAAGGTACTGTAATGCCGCTGGTACTCCCGAAGTACTAGTACTGTATTGGCGGTGAGCTTGCTAGCTAGTAGAGTAGAGGTAGCAGTAGACTACTGTAAGCGCGGCTTCAAAAATGCGCAGGTCTAGCTGGCCACCAGCCCGCTGGCCATCGACCATTGGCAACTACTGTAATAACCAGGTACCACCAGAACCAGGTGTACCACAAGGATCCCGCCAATTGCCAGAGCATGTGCAAGAGTACTAGACTACAGTAGTACAATAAGAAGTAGACTAGTAGCTACTGTAGTAGCTAGCTAGCTAGATGATAGATTCGAAACCCCATATGCGAAGCCCTCGTCAGCCTCTATTGCCTCGCAACTCCCCAACAAGAGTTCTTTTCAGTTGGAAGTTTCACAAAGCAGCTTTCCATAATTCTCTTGAGGACTTGAGGTGGGAGCGGTTGAATCAGATACTCCGGAGTGCTTGGGAGAGCACAAAAGGAGAAGTAGCTGTTTGCTGCTTGACCTGAAGACTTAGCAAGTTGAAGATTCATACTTTATACTAGGTAGTTTTAACCACCGGCACCTCCTTCGCATCTTTTCGAACGCCACCTTCGCGGCTTGGCCACCTAATCACCGCATTCCGAAAACGCTGAGATGGCCCTCTACAGTACGTTTGTCTTAAGTCAATCCTCCAGCGGGGGTAGAAAACTTCCGTATTGTTCTATTGTACATTGGGAATGTCGCGGTAACCGACTGGACAAGATGGTATCCTGATTAAAAAACTGCATACACAGTTGAGTTATTTATGGATATGAACACCCGTCTGAATTTAAGGAAAGTGATATTTAAACGTAAAGGCTCATTCATTCCGCCTACGACACAAATCTGAACAACCGTCTGAAATTGAGTACAATTCTCTTTATATTTCATTCACGTGAACCCCTTTCTTCAATTACCAGCAAATATGGGACTCAGCAGGGACTAAACAACACGTTTCCCCAACGCCTAAATAGTTGTCGCAAAGCTCCGCCAGCTCCACTCGTTTTAACAGAATTGTAAATGGATTGTTAGATGCCATGTCTCGCCGGCGCACCTCCATGCTTTTAGCACGAGTTGAGAATTTGCAAATTTAGACGTGCGGTAGCAGGCAATAGCTGAGTGAGGCTTGACGTAGAGAATTACTAGTATTGGATACTACCTCTTACTACTGGTAGTACTACTGTTACGTCTGTACAATTGTACCATTTCTCGCCGTATTACCCACATACAACTATTCATTCGACATTTCGTGTCTTGTTATCACAATAACCTATCGTCATCCAACACACAAATCCAGCAAAGCTACAAAGCGAACTGTCTTACCACACTTATTAGTAGTAGCTACCAGAATCAGCTGAGTTAGTTCGCAGTCTCATAACACAGCGTATTAGCTAATCTTGTTCCAAAGTACCATCTGTGGAACGTCTCAACAGTTCGATCGTTGATCCAAAAGCCATCAATAACCGCACCAGCAGAACCCTGTATCTTCCCTTCTTCTCACCCACAAAACAACGGCAAGAAAGCCATTTCCATACCATCTTTCTAGCGTAGCTCCTCCCTCCTTGAAGTGAGTTATACTACATGCACTATCCTCCGTGCCTATCACAAGAAGCTCCCAACAAAAAGAGAACCAGATCCAAGAGTCCCGTGCCTTTTATGAACCCCTCCAACACTCCTCCCAACTCAAAGCAAGTAGACATCTGCTCTTACAGCCGTATCTTGCCTGAAGGCTCACCGAAAGAGCAGGAAAGCCAGAGCGAAGCAGACAGCCATCCCATCAAGCCCGCCGAGGAAGTTCTGAAGAAGAAGATGACGATCGAAAAGAAGGCAGACGAAGATTTGCCCTTGGAAAACATTCCCGAAGATGACATTCGTGAAAACGACAAGACCAATCATCATCCTGGCAATGCCCGTTACTTGAAGATTGTCGAAGGCAAACAAGTCGAGTACATGCACATTCCTTCTCGTGCCGAGAAGACCGAGTATGCCATGAACATGGTACGAGAATTCCGCCAAGACGGAATTCGCTTTTTGAAGAAAAATGAGGGTGCGGCTGCCGCTGGTGCCGGTGCCAAATTGTGGTCCGATGTGGGAGATACCAAAATGAGAGAAAAAGTCAGGTAAGCTTCAGCAGAGTAATATTGGGAAGAGGGAAGGATTAGGATTCTTTTGTTTCTATTGATATTTTCTTTGTGTTGGATCCAATTCCAATTGGATCCACTTGGAATTGGATCCACTTGGACAGAGTTGAATCATGATCCTGTGGATTCGGATGTGATTTGAATTAATATTTTGTATTGAAGTTGTTTGGTACTTGGGTTTCATCTTGGATTGGAGATCTCTCTCTCTCTCTCTAGAATAATCTTGCAACATCTTGGATTGTGTTGGAACCTCTTGCATCTCCTTGAAACCTATTTAACCACCCCTGCCACTGTCAGAGCTCATCAAATTTATTGTTGCTTCCCTCATCTTACAGCCAAAACTTGCGTGAACATCAACCCAAATTGAAGAAACAAGAACAAGAAGACTCTGGGCAGCTCGCATGGTCTTTGTCTTCCCGACAAAAGATCCAAACCGCCCCCCTTGCATCAACCGTTCCTCAGCAGCCGCCGCCACTAGCTGCGTCAAGTCAGCAGCCCTTCCCCCGTCAAGTCCCCAGCGTGAGCCTCACCAGCAGTGTAGCCAGCACCACCAGCAGTGCCACCAGCCAGAGCGGATATCACGTCCCGTGCTCTCCTTCTGCCAACCAAATTCCAATGTTTTCAGGTTCTGGACATGGAATACCACCATCTCCTGGTCAATACGGCTATCCATCTCCCGGTCAATTGATGCCGGGAATGTCCCCTAGTCAAATGATGATGATGAATATGCATGGATCTCCCGTAAATCATGGCATGACACAACTACAGTATCTCCAAGCCCAACAAATGCAGCTCATGGCACAACAGCAGCATGCCCAAATGATGATGCGACGAGTCTCGAACGCCAGTCATGCAAGTGGAATGGGGAGCAACAATAACAGCGGACACCACCCCCAACAACACTTTGCAAGTCATGGAAGTATCGGAAGTAATAGTGGCCATCAACAGTACTATACCACGGGCGGCTTTGCGGGGCAACAGCAAATGGGAATTCCATTTGCCCCACCCTTGTCGGTATCGAATGCGCAGCCAATGAACACCGTCAGCAACCATAGCAACACCATCCACATGAATAACGGCAGCAACCACAGCAACACCATGCACATGAATAGTGGCAGCAACCATAACAACACCATGCAAAGCCAGCCAATGAATCACAACCACGACTACGATGACGGCCACAACAATCGCAACGATAATCACGACTCTGGTGACATGGATCCTTTGCCCCTGGAATCAGTACCCAGTGCGGAAATTAATTGGAATGAGGACGATGATATGCGCGAACAGGGCCTATTGGACGGCGTGGGTGCTCATGAGCATCGCATGTCGTCCTTGTCATGTCTGCCCGACGGTCTGCCCGACGAGATGGACGACGATGATATTCCACAGGAGGAACAGTATCAGCGAGAACAAGAGAAACGAGCCTTTTCCAAACAACAAGACTTTGTCAATCGTGAGCATGACAACTATGGAAGCCACGAAAGTATTCCCGACGACGAAGAGCCTATCCGCCCGGATTTTGGACGGAATCTTTCTATCGGTAGTGTTGATATTGCGGCTTGTATGGGCGAGAGTACAGGGTCTCTGTTTGATACCCTTCGCGTCGAAGCTGTTCCCGAAGGAGACGACGAAGATAATGAGCCTTTGTCGCCCAAGCGAAGCATGTTTGATGACGTTGATGTCGATCCCCGTTATACACCTGTCGTGTCCAATCGAGTTGGATCAGCGGGGCGTGGAACTGCCAACGAAGGAGATCCTGCAACCGTGACGCCGACCCCGTCGTCGCCGGCACAAGCCCGACCGAAGCACACAATGATGCAAATGAATAATTCTTTCTTGGATGATGACGTCCTCAAAGCATGGGCCAACACGGATAGTGATGATGATGGGATTGCATTTGCGATTGGGACGTCTCCATTTGGCGGCAGCAGCCAAGGCGCCGCCTCTGCACCCTTTCGACGCGCCAACACAGTCGAGGGGCATGGTCGTGTCCCCCGTGACCGTGGGGCAACTTCACCATTCCGACGAACCAATACAAACCCAAAATTACCTGGATCGCCCAAAATTCCTGCCCGCCGCTTGCCGCGAAAGACACAAACAAGCCCAGAGCGCGCCCAAAGCCCTACCAATGACCCTCAATTGTCGCCCCGTCCAAATGCCATAACCAAGGAAAAGAGAATGACTTCCAATGTAGCCGAAACACCGGAAACCCGCAAGAATTTGGCGTTTCAAGATCGACCCCACAGCATTGATGAAAATCCAAACTCGCGCAATTGTAGCGACGCCTCGGATATCTCGTCCTTTAGTAGCACTTTTATGTCCGTCAAAAAGGCATCCCTGAACCGAGATAAAAGCGCTCAATCGCACTTGCTCAAGCAGAAATACATGCCGCACGTCTACGGGTCTCCATCGAATCAAAGCAATGCCACCATCTCGACGATGTCCACATCTTCTGGACATAACGGCTGGCCTACTGGTGCTTGCATTCCGTTGCCCTTTGCTTCGTCTCCGACATCGACAGCTCCGCACTCACCAACGCGGTCGCCACCAAACGAGGCAGCAGACAGCAATGTGGCGGGAAGCAACATCACGCCCACGACGAGTAAAGTGATGAAAGACTTTGGAAATATGAACCTAGTAGTCAACGCTCAAAACGACGACGAGAGAAACAAAGCCAGTAAGTCTCGTACAGCGCAATCCTTTGAAGGCACGTTTGACAGCCGCACCGCGGAAGCTGCAAGCAAATTGCCTATGGACCTCATGGTCAAGAAACCGGAGCGGCTCATGTGGAGGAATCGAACCAGTACCATTGATGCACTCGTCGACTTGGATTGCTTGGACGAAGATCCCGTGCTGAAAGAAGAGCAGGGGGGTTCCAAACGGTAAGTATCACTTGCGTATACCGTGGTGTGTCCATTTTAGCTTGTGTGTGTACTTCCATCATCTGACACTCTTTTCATCTTGTTATGCATAACAGTCCCAGCCGACCCTCGATGAACGAAGTGTCCAGTATGTGGGCCAATATGCCAACCGAGTAAGTTTTCAAGAACGTTAGTTATTTGCCGGCCCTTGAATATCCGTTCTCGCTCACCATTCCGCTGTTCCAACTACTACAATATATAGTGATATCGAGGATTTGGTAACCGACATTGCAAACCAGCGTGTTTCCGAGATCCTGGACCAGGAGCATGCATCCGCATCGTTGGCCTTGCCCTTTTAAGGATACGTAAGAGAGGCCCCAGTACATTTTAGATTCTAGATGAGGAGATTGGAATGTCTGTCCGATACAGTAAAATAATTGTTTATGTGATGGCGATAGTAGCGAGCGCTAGTAATTATTGCCAACATCCGAAGCCGTGCCCCACCTTGAACGATTCAGGGATCCATGGCGAAGCAGGGGGAAATCATGCCGTGGACTGACAAATGAAAAAAAAGAAGAAAGTGACAGAATTAATACATAGATAGTCTGAAGCCAATTAAACATCGTTTAGTTTACTCAACAGTAACTGCATCTAACCGCTCGCAAGTGCACCTAACTAACAAGCTTCGCCTATACATTGTCGTTGGCAAGAGCGGGGCCTCAAACCCAGTAGCAAGCTGCCAGGGAACCGAACTGGATCCTCCCAACGCAAAGGATTAAAAGGATGCGATTGCACAAGGAATAATTCTACAAGTCGCTGATAACCCAAAAACTGCAATGTGTATAAAATTTTAGCAGCCTACAAAAATCCACAAAAATGGTTTGCTCTGACCAAAAGCTGCTCGGCAGACTGCACTCGTCTCTTTACGACTTCTACGCCACTTCCATTCACGCCGTTTCTTTTTCCCCGAGTACCACCACACGCACCATTTTGGAAAACCAATACAATTGTAGGGTCGTAAAAATGATGGAGGATACCAACGCAAATTTCAGAGGAGCGGCTTTCGAAAATAGCGTCGCACCCTTACAACTCGGCAGCACTTTGAGTACATCGGGAACAAAGTTTTGCAAGGTTATCTTGGTAAACAAAATGGCCCGAATCCAAGTAAAGGCTACCGCTGCCACGGGTTGGAGTTGATCTCGCAATTGACAAAGCTGGTTGTGAATGGTTTTATTTTTGCTGCTTCCATTGACCGATTCCGCCGTCATGACGGATAATTGATCGTAACCAATCAATGGAATCGATGATAGTTCCGAAATTCCCAGGTAGAAAAAGGCATAATGCATCGGCAAGGACACGGCGGCTGTCCAGGCGACTGCCGCCATTAAAATATGATGAGCAATGACATCCGGCTTTCGCAGCTTTTTTATATACAAGGATGTGGGAATGTCCCACAAACAAAACATGCCTGTAATCACAGCGGCTAACCATCGGCAGGATTCCACAGGTGCCAGAAGTCTTCCAAAGGGTGTCGTCGGCAAGGGCTGACACCACCAACCGGCAATGCCAATGACACTCACCAACACCATAAGTGCCAGGGCGACAATGGTATGAGCCGTATAACCAGCTTTTCCTTTGAGCAACGAACTCTTTCTTGTCCCGAGTAGTTTGGACAAGACTAATTGGCATACAAGGCCCGTGCACCCTGCCACAAGAGCTACTTGATGCACATTTCCTGCCGTGCAAACGGGTAACCAGGATATTGTGGATGGTGGTGCAGCAGCTAGAGAGGTTGCTGTCCAACTGGAAGAGCGTGGCTGTAAAAGTTGGCCGGGGTTCTTGTGGTTCTTGTGGACATGCCCACTACTAGTAGTAGTGGTCGGACGCAAGGAAGTTGCAGTAGAAGCGAGATATCTCGGACCAGTATTTTGCACCACTAACAATGGAGGAGTCCTTTCCAGGAGAAACGAAGTAGATGGAGCCACCAAAAGGAAAAGAAAATAGAGCCATGCTATTATTTTCATTCTGGGAGTCATGTTTCTGCGTCTTGCCACAACAGAGAAAGAAGCATGACAGCGTCGAGATGTTTCGTCTTTGATCTGTTGTTGTCTCAGGTCTTCCACTTGCTTGGGGTTCTGCTGACTTTTAGTAGTAAGAGAATGAGTGTGGGGGGCACCGCCAGTATTGTCGTTTTGTTGTGGTTGGGGCTTCTCCTGAATGGTGTGGTTCATGATGTCGTCCCTACAGTTTCTGGTGGCCATGAAATCCATGATGGCGATAGTTTCAGCAGCATCAGCTTCACTCCTCCAACTCCTAGCAAGCTAGTTAGCTTGTTGCACCTGGCAGTAGATGGTGCTTCAGTTCTGCCGCTTGTTTTCCTATGTGGTGCTATGTTTCCACAGTACGGACTTGCGGTATTTGTATCCGGCTATCTAGCCAGCTAGGCAGAGGAATAGGCGAGAGAAAGGGAGGTTGATGCAACCGATCTCGTTTATTGCATTGATATGGAACATTCACATTATTGCTCTTCTCCTCTGACGTTACTGTACGTTGGATGTGTTCCTCAACAGCATCTTCAACAAGCAAGTCTACTAGCTAGTAGCTAGCTAGTAGTATGTGTTTTGTTGGCCATGAGAAAATCTTTGCTTCCAAAAAATGAGAAGCAACACGTACGAGAGCATGTGTGCTTCTATGGGTATCCATTTGTTCATCATTGTTCAAGCATGGAAAAGATGTGCGACACAGGACTTCGTATGTGTCGCACGGTTGCTCCAAACGCAATAGAAACCTGCAGCTCCATGCATGCACTCGTCCGTGCTGTTGTTTTCCTCATCGAATTTCCATCCTCCTCCATTACATATTTCAGTTTTTGCCACGATGCTTCTGCGTCTACCTTTCATAGTGTTACTACTCACGCTTATTATTTCTATCACGATGGCTTCGTCGTCGGGTACCAAGGAAGCAGCCTTTGCGGCGGTGCCAGGGGACAACAACAATGGCAGCGGCCAAAATGAGGTCCCATTGCTCCCGGAAGCAGACCCCAACAATCCCAAAAACATTCCGTCGATTAAATTAGGCGAAACCATCTCCTTTGAAGCCATGGGTCCCATCATTATAAATTCCGATGGTACGTATTTACATATGTGAATTTAGGAATGCGTTTTTGTTTGTTTTTGTTTCCAGCATGAATTCCTCGACTAACACGTTTGGGTTTCCTGTCTTTTTTGGTAGGCACCACTCGACGGATCGACAATTGGGACCAACTGACCGAACAGGAAAAGAAGGTAACATGGCGTCGTATCGGTAAGCGGAACGAAGAACGACGAAAACAATTATTAGAACAACAACAGCAGCAAGAAGAGCAAGCGTCTCCAAAAGAAGAGCTGTAGTAGCGAGTTTCGTGTGTTTGCTACATATCATTCCATTGGAACGACAATCAATGGCGCCGTGCTGGATCCGGCATACAAACATACGATGAGCATTGTCGAATTTTATTGAATCAAGAAAGGCGGATTGATCATTACAGTTATACTGCAATTTGCTGGAAAAGTTGTGTCGATTTCCATTCAAACGTCGAACCGACCAAAAAGCGACCCGAAAGGAAGTGGCTTGAACTACAATTCACCCTAAGGAATAAATAACAAACAACATATGCACGAGGAAGTACCTATATGTATACATTATTATCATTTATAATAA
>ENA-ORBV01016448-ORBV01016448.1-microbial-mat-metagenome-genome-assembly--contig:-NODE-16448-length-10733-cov-4.818412_pt1 | contig 10733 bp, 8 predicted proteins | sample MGYA00237777_ERZ505514 | MGnify/ENA primary metagenome ERZ505514 (study PRJEB26160, sample SAMN06269048) | microbial mat metagenome | isolation source: Oligotrophic lake microbial mat | place...
CTGTTGTCGCTGGCCTGCAGCCCGAGACCGGGCAGGCCGATGTCGAAACCGATCGGCAGCGACGCGGTGTAGGTCTGGCCGATCTTCAGGTTGAACTGCACCTGGCTCACATTGCCCGCACCACCGGTGCTCAGCACCTCGATATCGTTGGCGTCGATCACGCCATCGCCATTGCGGTCCAGGATGATGTTCAGGAAACCGCCGCCATTACCCAGCAGATCGCTGTTGCCGAGCACGTCGAACAGGGCGTTGCGCACCATCTGCGCACTCTTGTCACCGCCGGCAAACGCCGCCTGCAGTTTCGGCACGATCTGCGTGCGCAGGTCGGTCATGAAGTTGGCGGCATCCTTGAGGTTGTCGCCGACGATCGGCAGCTTGATGCCAAAGGCCTCGCCATCGAGCGCATCCTCGATACCGGACAACACCAGGTCGATGCCCTGGATCAGGCTGCCCAGATCGCTGAACAAATCGATCGAGCCGATCTCGGCCGCCAGATTCGGGCCGCTGAGCGTGGTGGACTGGGCAATGTTGCCCAGATTGGCGATGTTCAGCACAATGTCGCCGGCGTAATTGGCAACGAGCGGGAAATACACCGGCAGCGTCGCCGAGGCCTGGCCCACCAGGGTGGTGGTGAGGATCGACGTGTTCCACTGGTTGCTGTACCAGCGGTCGCCGCTGACCGGCTTGAACGCGACGCCGAACGCGGCCGGTCCGCCCACGCCATTGCCCAGGTTGACCACGCCATCGCGGATGAAAAGCCCGAGCGGGCCCACCGCCGCATCGAAATCGAGGTTGCTGCCCAGCACCTTCAATTGCAGGCCGATCTTGGAATCATCGTGAATGTAGGCACGCGGCGTGGTCGGGTTGGCCATGTCGAAGCCGAACACCAGATCCATCACCGCGCTGCCAGTGACGGACAGGTCCGCGCTGCCGCCCACGTCGAGCAGGTTGCCGACGCCGCTCAATGCTGGCACCCCACCCGGCACATAAGCCGCAAGCTGAGACAGGTTCAGGTTCAGATTGAGGTTCTGGTATTGCGCCGGCAGGCTCTCGGACAGGTGCAGCGCAAAACGCAGGTCGTTGCCAGCAAAGGTCATCGACAGGTCGGACGCGTTGAGGCCGAAGGCCGCCTCGATGCGCGATTCCAGCGCCTGCAGCGTGGGCGCGCCCAGCAACTGCAGATCGGCGATGTCGGCATTGAAGCGCGGAATGAAGGTCAGCAGGTCGCTGACGCTTTTGTCGATCACCGGCAGATCCAGGTTCAGGAACGAGAAGCCTTCCACCGTGTTCAGGTAGTTGGTGAACTGTGTCAACCCAGCCAGCACGGTGCTGAAATTGAGATTGCGGTAGTTTTGCAGCGCGGTCAGGTCCGGGAACGTCAGGCTCAGCGTGGCCGGGTTGAACACGTTGGTCATGTTCAACAGCACCCGCGGATCCGGCCCCAGCGGCAGAATGCCACCCTGCACCTGAATCGGCAGGCTGGCCGAGGCGGTACCGGTGGTGGTGGGCACGGCCCAGGTGCCGATGTTGGTGATGGCGTCGAAGAAGTCGCCGATACGCACCGGTGCCGTCGTGGCGGCCGGATTGCGCACCAGCACCTGCACCGTGGCGTCGGCACTGGCCGTGCCATTGACGATGTTCACACCCACGAACCCGAAGCTGGCGGACGCGTCGATGTCGGCGGCACTGACCTGGGCATGGCCGGTGACCCGAAAGTCGCGCACGAAGGCCTGCGACACCGGCGTGGCGGTGTCCGCCATGAGTTCGTTCAGGCCCAATTGCGTCTTGGCCGGGTTGGTGGCCGGGTCGGATACATAGAGGGTCAGGCTGGCGCCGAACATGTCGCCGGTGGCCTTGAACTGGACCTTGTTGGACACCAGCGACGCGGTCACGCCGCTCAGGCCGGCGCCGGCCAGCGCGGTGTTGATGTTGGCCACCAGTTGGCCGCGGTTGGTATTGCCGGCCTGGCGCGCCACGCTGACCGCCACCGGCGCGGCGCCGTTGACCGCGACCTGGAACAACGCATCGTCCGACAGCACCCCGTTGGCGGGCAGCACCAGATTGCCCAGCACGATCGCCTCGAACGGCGACAGGTCGAAACCCAGCGTGAACTGCAGGCGGCCGTCGGCCGCCACGCTCAAGGTGCTGCTGGTGTTCAAGCCGCCGAGCGGCGCCAGGTTGAGGTTCAGGCCGACCGGCGCGGTCAGGTCCGCAAAGGCGTGGTCGAGCCGGAAAAAGAAAGTCAGGTGGTTGGTCGAGGTGTTGTAGCCCGCGGCAATGGCGCCTGGCGTCAGGCCCAGCAAGGTGCCCAGGCGGTCGGCAAACTGCTGGGCATTGTCGAAATCGGGCACACCGGGTGAGGACTGCAGGTTTGCGGTGACCACCTGCTTCAAGGCGGTGGAGAAATCCAGCACATCCCTGAACTTCACGCCGTCGGCAAACGGCATGTCTTGTCCGAATACGCTGGACGAGCCGCCGATGTCCTGCAGCCACTGGGCCACGCGGTTGAGCGCGGTCGTGACCGCGAAGGGCGTCAGGCGGCCGAAGTTGGCAACCTCGAGCGCGTTGGCGCCGGTCAGGTTGACTGCCGCGCCGGTGAACGGATTGCCGCCAATTGCCACTTGCACCGAACCCGGGTTGAAACTGCCCAAGGCTGCAATCGTGATCGGCAGGCTGGCGCTGACGCTGGCCGCGCTGCCATCGAGTGTGACCAGATTCTGCAAGGAGGTGCCCTGCAACTCACCCAGCGTCACGTAACCGGCCGGGTCCGCGTCCGGATTGGCGATCTGCACCTGCAGATCGGCGTCCATGTTGACGCTGCCATTGGCGATGCTGGCGCCCAGGAAACCGACACTGACTGCAAAGTTCAAGCCGCTCGCATGGATGTCGCCGGACAGGCTGAAACTGTCGAAGCGCAGGAAAAACGCATCGTTGACCGACAGGCCGGGCGTGAGGTCGACGCCGAACGCAAAATCCAGGTGCATGCTGGCGCTCAAGTCCAGCGCGCCGCCACTGGCGGTGATCGCCATGCCGTTGGCGGTCTGCGGTATGGCCAGGTCGATACCGCCGAGCGTACGGCTGGCGTCGAGCACCAGGTCGAACCGGATCTCGTTGCCGTACTGGTCACCCGAGACCGCCGACAGGCCGGTGACTCCGGCCAGCGCGCCGACCAGGCCATCAGTGGTCTTGTTGCCAGCGCCGGACAGATAGGTCTGCACCGGGTCAATCAACTTGGTCTGCAACCAGCCCGACAAATCGACCGCGCTGCCCAGCGCGGTGCTGACCACCGGCAACTGTTGCCCGAGTTGCTGGTAACTTGCCAGCGCCGCAGTCCAGTCGCGGAACTGATTCAGGCCGCTTTGCAAGTTGGTAGCCACTTCGGGCACGAGGTCTGCCGACAGCAGCAAACGCGGCTCCAGGCTCTCGAACAGGATGCTGCGCCGATGCGGCGGCACAGACGTTTTCGCCGTTGGGGCTGCAGGTGCGTGTGCACCGCGCCGCGCATGTCCGAATAACCCAGGTATCTTGAACATTGTCTTGCCTCTCCCACCTGCACTGCCCAGCCCGGATGCAGCGCCTCTGAGCCCGGATTTCACTGCCGTGTCGACCCACTCCGGGCGAGAGATGGGCATCGATGCATACCGTGTCACCGGCGCCGACCGACGAAGGCCACGTTCTCGGAGCGTGCCCGGGGGTTCGTCAGCAAAGGTAACACCGCATCATCGCGCCAAAAAAGCGCCAGGAAAACGACAAAACGCGGTCAACCCCCTCTTTTGCCGGGGCGCATTTGCGGAAAAATACCGCAATCTTGCGCGGATCACGACCTAACTGCCAGCAGCTGCACTCCCATTGCAGGCGGGCGGCGGGGCTGGCGCCGCAATCCGTGGTGCTGGGCGGGCCCGTGTTGTTCGTCGATGACGATCCCGCGGCTCGATGCCTCGGCACAGGCCGCGCTCGAAGCCGCTGCCAGGCAGGTCGGGCAGGTCGGGACTGTTGGGACTGTCGGGCGGCGAAGGTCGTTGGCGAACCGGTATTGCGCAAGCCGGAAAGCCTCAGGGCCGGCCACTGTGGCCTAATAGCGGGTTGATTTGAAATTTTCCGGAGTTTTCCATGGCCAAAGAATTTCGCACCGAAGCCGAGCGCAAAGCGACGCCGCGCCCGATCATGCCCAAGGGTGCCAGCATGCCCGTGACCAGCGGCCAGAAGCGCAGCCTCGAGCGTGGCGCTGCGACCCGCAGCAAGAAAAATCCGGGCAAACGCTCCCACCAGGGCGGCTGACGCGGCACCTGGCCTGGTTCTGCCGGCCCGGTTTGCACACCCAGCGACGCGCCGCTGACGATCGGCGACATCGGCCCTTTGCATCTGCAACTGCGCGGTGCGTTTTGCACGCGAGGCCGTGTGCTGCGAACGGGCCTTACCTACGCACGCTTGCCGGCTTGCGCATCAAGGTGCTCTTGCCGAACAGGCTCTCGACCAGGTCGACGGCCAGTTCGGCGGTCTGGTTGCGGATGTCCAGCGCCGGATTGAGCTCGACCAGATCGAGCGAAGCCAGGCGGCCGGTGTCGGCGATCATCTCCATGCACAACTGCGCTTCGCGGTAGGTCGGCCCGCCGCGGACCGTCGTGCCGACGCCCGGCGCGATGTCCGGATCGAGAAAGTCCACGTCCAGGCTGACATGCAGGTGGGTGTTGGCATCGAGCAGCGCCAGCGCGAGCTCCATCGTGTGGCGCATGCCCATCTCGTCGATGTAACGCATGTCGAACACCTCGATGCCGATGTCGTGCACCAGGCGTTTCTCGCCTTCATCGACGCTGCGGATACCGACCTGGCGGATGTCGCGCGGGTTCAAGGCCGGCACATGGCCACCGATCTCGACCAGTTCCTGCGGCCCATGGCCGCACAGGCAGGCCACCGGCATGCCATGGATGTTGCCGCTGGGCGTGAGCGTGGCGGTGTTGAAATCGGCATGGGCATCGAACCACAACACGCGCAGTTTTCTGCCGCGTTCGCGGCAGTGGCGCGCCACCGCGCTGATCGAGCCGATGCCCAGGCAGTGGTCGCCGCCCATCACGATGGGCAGGCGCGCAGCGCCGAGTTCAGCGCGCACCGCGTCGTGCAGCAACTGGTTCCACGCCACCACCTCCGGCAGGTGGCGAAACCCGTTCACTGCAGCCTGCCACGGATTGGGCGGCCCGGCCAGGTTGCCGCAGTCGCGCACGTCGATGCCGAACTGCGCCACGGCCTGCGTGATACCGGCCACGCGCAAGGCCTCTGGCCCCATCCGGGCCCCGAGCATGCCGGCGCCGACGTCGGTCGGTGCGCCGATCAGGCTGACACCTTCGAGGCCCGCAGGCAAAGGCGTCTGCAGCGCCATCAGGCCAGTTCCGGCTCGCGCCGGAGCGCGACGGTGGGGCGGTCCATCTCGACACCGCCGGCCAGCGGCCCTATCAGGCCGAACAAGTCCCTGGGGTCGGCAAAACGCGGGATCAGCGCAAGGTCGTGCCCGACACCGAGCCGCTGCGCACAATCGCGCATGTAGCGCAAGGCGGAGAAATCCTCCAGTGCGAAACCGACCGAGTCGAACACCGTCACCTGCCGCTCGTCGGTGCGGCCGACCTGGTGGCCTTGCAGCACCTGCCACAACTCGGTCACCGCGAAGTCGGCTTCCATCTGCTGCAGATCGCCTTCGATACGCGTCTGCGGCTCGTATTCGACGAAAACCCGGGCCGCACGCAACACATCGGCATGCAACTCGGTCTTGCCGGGGCAATCGCCGCCGACGGCATTGATGTGCATGCCCGGCTCGAGCATCTCGGGCGTCAGGATCGTGGCTCGGGTCTTGTCGGCGGTCACGGTGGTCACTATATCGGCTCCCCGCACTGCCTGGGCAATACTGGCGCAACGCAGCAGTTTCAAGCCGGTTGTGCCGCGCAGGTTCGCGATCAGTTTGTCGGTGGCGCCGGGGTCGCTGTCGAACAGCCGGATTTCGGCAATGCCGAGCAGATGGTGAAACGCCAGCGCCTGGAATTCGCTCTGCGCGCCGTTGCCGATCAGCGCCATGACCCGGCTGTCGGGCCGGGCCAGCGCCCGCGCCGCCAGGGCAGACATCGCAGCCGTTCGGACCGCCGTGGTCAGTGTGAGCTCGCTGATGAACTCCGGGGCGCCGGTATCGACCCGCGCCATGACGCCGAACGCCATCACGGTCGGCAGCCCGAACAGCCCGTTGCCCGGGTGGCCGTTGACACACTTGAAGGTGAAGGTGTGGTCGTCCGCTATCGGCATCAACTCGATCACGCCGCGGTCGGAATGGCACCCGATGCGCGCGTTCTTGTCGAAATCCTGCCAGCGCAGGTAGTCGGCATGGATTGCGTCGTGCATGCCGCGCAAGCTCTCGGCCATACCCTGGCGGCGCAGGATCGTGGCCACGTCGCTGGGGCTCAGGTATCGGGTGGGGATGTGGGTGGCGGTATCAGTTTTCATGGCAATGTGCTCCAGTTCGTGCAAACCAGTGTCTCGCGCCCTGCTGGCAATGTAAATCGTCAAAACTGCTTTCTTTTCGGCATTTATCTGGCGTTTTGACAATCCAACATGACAAAATGCGCAACATGGATGCCACCGATCGCGCGCTGCTGTCCCTGCTGCGCACCAATGCACGCACCAGCATTGCCGTGCTCGCGCGCAAGCTGGGCGTCTCGCGCGGCACCGTCGGCAACCGCATCACCCGGCTCGAAGACGACGGCATCATCGTCGGCTACACCGTGCGACTACGACCGGACTCGCAGCCCAACGAGATCCGGGCCTGGATGGGCATCGCGGTCGAAGGCAACGAAACCCGCTCGGTGATCGCCAGCTTGCTGGGCGAGCCCGGGGTTGCCACCTTGCACGACACCAACGGCCGCTGGGACCTGCTGGCAGAGCTGCGGGCCGCCAATCTGTCCGAACTGTCCCGGGTCATGGAGCGGGTGCGCCTGATCCGTGGCATCAGCAGCTCCGAGACCAGCATCCACCTGGAAACCTACCGGTTGTCCTGACGAGCCCCGCCTCGCACGCGCACGCGGAAACGCCGGGCCGCCTCAAGTTTTCTCGCACTCCCTTTGGGGGGCCTGGCGAAGCCAGGGCTGGGGCGCTCTCAGCCCCCGGGCTTGGCGCGCTCACCGAAAATCGCGCTACCGACCCGCACCAAGGTGCTGCCAGCATGAATCGCCGCCTCGAGGTCGCCGCTCATGCCCATGGACAAGGTGTCCAGCGCCAGGCCCTCGGCGTTGAGTCGATCGAATAGTTGCCTGGCCCGGTCGTGCACCGCGCGCGCGGCGTCGAAGTCCGGCGCCGGCTCGGGTATCGTCATCAGCCCACGCAGACGCAATCGCGGCAGCCGGGCGACCGCATGCGCCAGGGCCGGCAGTTCCTCGGGCGAAACGCCAGCCTTGTTCGGACCGCCATCGGTGTTGACCTGGATACACACCTGCAAGGGCGGCATCGTGGCGGGCCGCTGGTCGTTCAGGCGCTGTGCGATCTTGAGCCTGTCCACCGATTGCACCCAGTCGAAATGTTCTGCCACCAGCCGCGTCTTGTTGCTCTGGACCGGACCGATGCAATACCAGACAAGTCCCTCGCGCGGCACGGACGCGATCTTGGCCACCGCTTCCTGAATATAGTTCTCGCCGAACTGCATCTGACCTGCGGCAACCGCATCGGATACGGCCGAGGCGGGAAATGTCTTGGACACGGCCAGCAGGTGCACGGTTGCGGCATCGCGCCCGGCTGCCGCGCAGGCGGCGGCGATGCGTTGTCGTACGGCGTGGATATTGGTCTCAATCGTGGTCATAATTGGCCGCTAGCGTAACAAACACCAAGAGGAAAGCGTGGACATCACCCAGCTGCTTGCGTTCAGCGTCAAGAACAAGGCCTCCGATCTGCACCTCTCCGCCGAGTTGCCGCCGATGATCCGTGTGCACGGCGACGTGCGACGCATCAACGTCGAGCCGCTCGACCACAAGGCGGTGCACGCCATGGTGTACGACATCATGAACGACACCCAGCGCAAGCACTACGAGGAATTCCTGGAGATCGACTTCTCGTTCGAGATCGAAGGACTGGCCCGGTTCCGCGTCAATGCGTTCAACCACAACCGCGGCGCGGGTGCGGTGTTCCGGACCATCCCCTCCAAGATCCTGTCGCTGGAACAACTCAACGCACCGAAGATCTTTGCCGAACTGGCGCTCAAGCCGCGTGGCATGGTGCTGGTGACCGGGCCCACCGGCTCGGGCAAGTCGACGACGCTGGCAGCCATGGTCAACTACCTCAACGAGACCGAGTTCGGCCATATCCTGACGGTCGAGGATCCGATCGAGTTCGTGCACGAGTCCAAGAAGTGCCTGGTCAACCAGCGCGAGGTCGGGCCGCAGACACTGAGTTTCGCCGCGGCGCTGCGCTCGGCGCTGCGCGAAGACCCCGACTGCATCCTTGTGGGCGAGATGCGCGACCTGGAAACCATCCGCCTGGCGATGACGGCTGCCGAAACCGGACACCTGGTGTTCGGCACGCTGCACACCTCGAGCGCGGCCAAGACCATCGACCGGATCATCGACGTATTCCCGGCCGACGAAAAGGAAATGGTACGCGCGATGTTGTCAGAGTCGCTGCAGGCGGTGATCTCGCAGACCCTGTGCAAGACCAAGGACGGCCAGGGCCGCGTGGCGGCGCACGAGATCATGATCGGCACCAACGCGATCCGCAACCTGATCCGCGAGGCCAAGGTGGCGCAGATGTATTCGTCGATCCAGACCGGCAACAGCGTGGGCATGCAGACCCTGGACCAGAACCTCACCGATCTGGTCAAACGCAACATCATCAGTCCGGCCGAGGCACGCAGCAAGGCGAAGATACCGGAGAACTTCCCCGGTTGAACCGGCATCACGGCCTGGAGCGCGCAACCATGGGTATCTTCGACATCCTCAAATCCAGAGAGCCGACCGACGGGACGGAAGAAAGGCAGGACTCCGTGATGTTCAGCACCGCATTCGCAGGCCTGGGCGTCGATGCATCGCTGCTGGTGCCTTGGGAGGCGCGCGCAGTCGAGATCGACGCCAGGCGCCTGGAGCCAGAACGCGGCATCAAGCTGCTGCAGAACCTGTGGACCAAAGACCGCTACATGCGCGACCTGGATGTCCATGCCATCCGGGATCTCGAGCGCCATTTCGACTTTGCCAACATCGCGGCAGACCGCGACATCATCCGGCAGGACGAATACGGCAACTTCATGGTCGTTCTGCTGTCGGGTGCGGTTGCAGTGGACCGCTTGCAGCCTTGGGGGGAAAAGCTGCGCCTGGCCGAGATCCGTCCGGGCGAGATCCTGGGCGAGATGTCGCTGCTCGACAGCGGCATCCGGTTCTCGGCCTGCTCGACGATGAGCGAATGCGAGATCGGCGTGCTGACAGCCGAAGGCATGGACGACATGATGGCGGCGAGCCCCCGGCTGGCCGCCTGTCTGATTGCATTGCTGGCGCGCAAGTTGTCGCTGCGTCTGCGCGTCGTCAGCGCACGCCTGAGCGAGAAGAAGTGACACCCAGGGAGAAGAAATAACATGGAACGCGATCAAGCCACCAAATTCATCACTGACCTGCTAAGGCTGATGATCAGCCGCAACGGCAGTGATCTTTTCATCACCGGCGATTTCCCCCCCGCGATCAAGGTCGACGGCAAGGTCACCAAGGTCTCGCCGCAGCCGCTCAACGGCGACCACACCCGCGCGCTGGCGCGCTCGGTGATGAACGACAAGCAGATCGCCGAATTCGAGCGCACCAAGGAATGCAATTTTGCGATCTCGCCGCCTGGCGTGGGCCGCTTCCGCGTCAACGCCTTCGTACAACAAGGCAAGATCGGCATGGTGATGCGGGTCATTCCCCTGACGTTGCCGACCATCGACGGCCTGGGCGTGCCGCAGGTACTCAAGGAGATCGTGACCTCCAAGCGCGGCCTGTGCATCCTGGTCGGCGCCACGGGTTCGGGCAAGTCGACCACACTGGCGGCCATGGTGGACTGGCGCAACGAGAAGACGTTTGGCCACATCATCACGATCGAGGACCCGGTGGAGTTCGTGCACATGCACAAGAACTGCGTCGTGACCCAGCGCGAAGTCGGGCTTGACACCGATAGCTGGGAGATCGCGCTCAAGAACACCTTGCGCCAGGCGCCCGACGTGATCCTGATGGGCGAGATCCGCGATCGCGAGACGATGGAACATGCGGTCGCGTTCGCCGAAACCGGCCACCTGTGCCTGGCCACGCTGCATGCGAACAGCGCCAACCAGGCGCTGGACCGGATCATCAACTTCTTCCCGGAAGAGCGCCGCTCCCAGCTGCTGATGGACCTGTCGCTCAACCTCAAGTCGCTGGTTTCGCAACGCCTGATTCCCAAGCAAGATGGCAAGGGCCGCATCGCGGCGGTCGAGATCATGCTCAACACGCCGCTGATCTCCGACCTGATCTTCAAGGGCGACGTGTCCGAGATCAAGGAAATCATGAAGAAGAGCCGCAACCTGGGCATGCAGACCTTCGACCAGGCCTTGTTCGACGCATATGAGAACAACGAGATCTCGTATGAGGATGCGCTGCGCAATGCCGACTCGCTCAACGACCTGCGATTGCAGATCAAGCTCAACAGCCAGCGCGGCAAGGCGCAAGACCTGAGCGCCGGCACCGAGAACTTCGCCATCGTCTAGGTCCCACTCACCC
>ENA-ORBV01016451-ORBV01016451.1-microbial-mat-metagenome-genome-assembly--contig:-NODE-16451-length-10732-cov-6.184608_pt1 | contig 10732 bp, 9 predicted proteins | sample MGYA00237777_ERZ505514 | MGnify/ENA primary metagenome ERZ505514 (study PRJEB26160, sample SAMN06269048) | microbial mat metagenome | isolation source: Oligotrophic lake microbial mat | place...
TTTCAAGCAGAAGACGGCATACGAGATTCGCCTTAGTCTCGTGGGCTCGGAGATGTGTATAAGAGACAGGTGCAATGTCAACCCACTGCTGCCATGACTGACATGCACTTTGACTGACACCCTCTGGTGTTCTGCTGCTGCATGGCATTCTGAACATGTTTGTTTTGCACTAAGATCATGCAGATGATTGTTTTTTTTTGCAGTGGTGTGCCTCTGTCTCAGCAATTAGAATGTTCCTCGTTTGGTGTTCTGTTGATGTGACTCATTCTTCAAATTTTCATTCTGCACCAATGTGCTTGGATCACTGTGAAACACATGTTGACATTGACAGGAATTCTCATGGATGATTGTCATTTTGCCAAAAGCTTTGGAAGCATCAATGTTGATCAAAGCTAATTTGAAAGAACACTTGCAGAATGGTGGTGATTTGGTATGAGGGACAAACTTCTATCAGCCAGGAGTCATGGAAAGATTGGGAACGGCACGGTGAAAACATGAAAGACAATTTGGGCCACTGTGGATCAAGTTGAGCAATGTTTCAGCCTTGTGACAAAACAATTCTAAAAGTTGTGCTAGTTGTAACAAAATAATTGGAATGGATATTTTTCAATGCATTGCAAGCAAGAGCAATGTTTCCTAACCTACTCCAGGGAAAGAAGAAATCAAGATCACCACCTGCTGCCAGTGTCTTGGTGTCACCCCAACATCTAAAATTTTTCACACTCACCTGCTTTGATGTGCACACAATGCGAGCAGCAGATGGAGTCATCAACACACCAACTTGTCTTTCCAGCAAGGGATGTGCCAATGATGGAGTGCAAGGAAAGGAGAGACGGGCTTGATGAGTCTGAGGCTGTCAACCTTGCAGCCAATTTTGCAAAGAAGAAAACTGTCTCGCAGAATCTGCAGAAATGTGATGACTTGCCGAGCAAACCAAACAACCTTCTTTGATGGCACACAAAGTAAAAAAATGGTGGCATTTGCCCCACTGCTGTCTGCCTGCTAGTAGTCACCGCAATGTGGAGACCTTGCTGGACCAAACAAGACATCGATTGACCAACTTCTGTCAACACTGTCATTCAAACAATTGGCGTGAAGAAAAAGCTGGCTGTGAGCTTGCATGAAACATTTGTTGCCAAACATAAGAAAAGGCAAAGTTGCACCAATGTGCAGACTTTTTTGACACTTTGGGTCTGTCCCCCAATGGGTTGCACTTTGTTGCTGACAAATTTCCCATTGTCTCACACCCCACTCTTAAGAGAAAGAGCCATGCAACACTGTTCAGTTGACTGGAACGTTCCCAGTCGTGCCTGCAACAAAACAACCATCATAATGTGCTGAAATGCTGTGATAAAATCATGTGATGTTTTTATCGCCCAATTGTGCTCAAACACTGTGATGAAACATGTGATGACAAATCCTGTGATGAAAACATAACAGCTCTTGATGGTTGCTGCAGACGAGTCAGTGCAATTCTGTGATGTTTTCATCACATGATTGTGCTCAAACACTGTGACAAAACATGTGATGAATGATCCCATGACAAAGTCATTACACGATTTTTAAAAACACTGCGATAAATGCAGTACAAAAAAATTGTGTGGTAAACAATGCACGACTGGGAATGTTCCTGTCAATTTTGGGGCACTGGAAAGAACTGTGTTTGTCGGAGGCTTGATGTGGCTCTTTCTGTGTCTGTCAAACATGCCAATGGTCTGCTGCCATTGACATAACAGTTGTGTCCTTGGCAACTGAGCTTTCAACCAAGCACATGCCTGTCATGGACTTTGCTCATCCCAGCAGGTGATTGGATGTGATTCACAAAATCCCCCAAGCCGATGAAGAGAATGCAAATGTTTGTGAAACGTCAGCAGAAGTGAAGGTTGAGCAGCCTGATTTGCATCCAAGATGCCCCCTGTGTTTTTTTTGCTTTTTATCACTTTGTGGATAACCTCAATCAAAGGTCCTTGTGTCAGATTTCAACATGCAATGGTGCCATGAGCTTGTTTTGTGAAGCCATCCAATCTGGGTTGACAAGAAATCTCTTTGTTGGATGCTGCCACAGATGAAGTTTCACATGACAAGAGCTTTGCATTTGAATGGGTCCTAGTTTCCTCAAGAAAAAAGAGAAGTGATTTGGGGTTTTGGACCCAAATCATGATGCAAAGAAGCATTGGTGCCTGGCAGATTGTTGATGATGCTGCAGTTGAGCGCATTGCAAAGTTTGTGTGTGATGTGAAATTTTTGTGGGTGGCAGGATTGGCCATTGATGTTTTGAAAATCACAGGGTTTGCCACTGTCATTTTGGTTCTCCAACTGACCACAACATTGTGTTGAGAACTGAACAACAATGAAGACTTGTCATGCATGGTCACCGTGAGCTCTGTGATCAATGAAAATGCAGATGAACTTGCAGCTTGATGTTGACTCTTGTTTTTGTTTGCTGACGTGTAGCAGCAGCAGTCTTGGCAGGTGGCTCAAAGTCAGCAGCAAGCATTTATTGATTTGGATAGGAAAATGATCTCTGTGTGCTGTTACACTACTGTTACCCCAACACTGGACTGCAGCCAGGGAGTGGATTGTAAGACATGAAACAGCTGGCCGTCCATGGAAACGCTGGCCATCCCACGACATTGACGACACGCTGACCGCTGGTTCAACGAGTCATCACGACTACTGATTCCAACTCTTGTACGTATTGTACGTGCACGTACATCTCTGTCTAAGAACTCCCAATACCAAACCAGCTGGGAGTACTTCACTTGCCAGTAAAATCCCCTTCTCTAAACCAGTTCTTAAGTAAGTTTCTCCGAGTAAGTAAGAAGCCATGCGAGTGATGCGACTGCACGGAAGTGCCATATTTAGACACTCAACTGAAGGCTTCCGGTGAAGCCAAAGAAATAAAGGAAACGACAAGCAGCTCCAAGTAAGCTACAGTATTACCAGCATCTACTACGTCGTACTAGTACCCATACAGTACTAGCTAGCTAGTAGTACTGTGAAATTCGGTTCACACTATTGGAGTATCCCGTTTTTCTCGCGAATCTTTATCGACTGACTATGACATCTTCATCTACATTTAGAAGACAAAGACTAACGGAGGCAAAACCGAAAACTAACAGCACCAAGAAAGACCTTTCTATTGTGAACTAAATCGCATAGTTGATAGAAGTAGCTTGGAGCTACACCTAGAAAGCTATCTATTATTCTTTAACAAAGCAGATATCTAATCATGCGCCAACAACGAGAAATTGAATCCATTTTGAAACGACCCGGCAATAACACGTGTGCGGAATGTCCGGAACGATTGCCGTCCTTTGCCGTACTCTTGAATCCAGCATTTTCGGGGGGCTCGCCGCTCGCAGTCTTTTGTTGTAAAGCATGTTATCGATACCATTTTGATTTGGGCAGAACGCACTGCAGTGAGGTCAAGAGTCTTTCCACAGCTGTTGCACAGTGGTCTTCTTCCGAGGTAGACATCTTGGCCGCCTCTGGAAACCAAAGAGTCAATGATATTTATGAAGCCACTCTGCAAGAAGACAGTATCAATAATGACAAGGAAATCATTACCTTTGATCAACACGAGGAAGCGGAACTGCGAAGAGCCTTTATTCACAAGAAATATATCGCACGCAAGTATTTCAGTGAAATTAAATATCATCAAACCATGGTCAAGATCAACCCGCACTACACAGTAAAGCATGCCAACAACAAATACAACCACAATCCACGAGAGAAACTAGACAATCGTTCTTCAAAAGACCAAGAATTGAAAGGACAGACAACACCCTCTGGCTCTGGCTCTGGCTCTGGCTCTGGCTCTGGCTCTGGAATGGATCAGTTCTCAGACCTGAATGGTTCCGTACCAGATCCTGACCTGCGAAGTATGTTTGGGCTTCCAAGCAAGAATCAGGATCATGACGAAAGTAGCAGCAGTTTTGCACTTCCCAGCACGCTCCAGACCAAAAGTGCGAGTTCCAGTAATTCCTTGGGAAGATGCGGGTCATCCTCTTCCTTATCCTCAGGATCCTCCTCGTCTCTATCTGCAGGCAGAAATAAAGATGCAGGCGGTGACTCCCTCAGCCGTCTTCGACGGGCCTCCTTAATGTCGGCAGGACCCTCTCGCAGAAATCTCATGAGGGAAAGGTCCCCTCCGCGAGACACACCGGAGCAGGAGGAGGAAAAAGAAGAAGCTAGCTTGACAGGCAAGACGGAAACAAGCCACAATCATCATGATGACGTAGTGGAGGATACGGACGTAGCTATAGCCGCCGTTACCGCTGCCATGGACACTGATGCCAATGCCAATTTGGTACGAGCGTTATCAACCCGGTCCATGCGAGGTGGTAGACGGAGTATGATGCAAAGGACATCCTCCTTACGAAGGCCTGGATCGGAACGAGGTAGGCGGTCGTGCTTTGCCAATTCCTCAGCTCTGGATGCCTTTACGACGCCTCCTCAAAAAGAAGTCGTTCGGAAACAAGCAAAGGGAAACAAACCTTCCTTGAAAAACGATTTACTGGACTTGGATGACGATTCCGATTCCGATACAGACGTGCGCAGAGCCCCCAATCTACAACCACGAGTGGCACCAAGAGATCGTAGTAGATCCCCCATGCGATCATTCTGTGGAAGACCCTCCAAATCGGAAAGAGGTAGTAGAACCGCAGGCTTTTCTTCTGCTGCTGCTCACAAGGGACACAAACCTACTGCCGTAGATCGAAATGACCCTGCTGCGGATGATACGGACTCGGATTCCGAGTCCGGGGCCGACACGGAAAGCAGCAGTTCTGAGGGAGACAATTCTTCTCGCAGACGACACGGGGAGGATGACTCTTCTGGTAGACGACACGGAGAGGACGATTCCTCTCGAAGACGACGCGGAATACTGAAAAAGCAACATTCCACTCGGCTAAAGAAGCAGCATTCCGCACGAAAAGAAAAAAGCAAGGCACCAGCTTATTGCTGGGAGTCTCACCTCGATGACTCAAAGAACTCGAAGCACCGCCGAGGACATACACGCCAAGCAAGGAAAGTCAAATCGGGCGAGGACTTTTCCATTGGTATCACACGCAGCCGTTCCGCTGGTCACCTCAACCCGGACTCGCAGCTGAAAAAGAAGCCAAGTAGGAGAAAGTTGATGCCACGAAAGGTAACACGACTCGATAGTGATGATGACTGTTCGATGGACTCCAGCTGTGAAATTGTAAAGCGTGACCACGGCAAAACCTCCATGCGCCGCAGTTCTTCTGTTGGATCCAAGCTGGGTCTAGGAGTACGGAAAAGTCCCGATACTAAGCTTCGAAGGAAGAAATCGGCTCAGAAATTAAGCGAGGCCACTTCTGACGATGACTGTGAGAAACCTATGAAGCGTTGCGCTTCTGCGGGTACTTTGGACGGAACTGGCAAATCGTCAAAGAGAGAGGCAAGGAGAACAAATAGAGGGGCTAGAAGACCAAGGCGTCATCTGAGCAATTCTTCGAATTCACTTGACAGACAACACCTAGACCAAGGAACCGAAAAGAAAAAAGAGACAACCGAGACGTGCAAGGCATTGGCTCAAAGCGCTTCGGCTGGATCATTGGGCCTGCTTGTAACCAGCGCTATTGACAAGCAGAAGAACGAAAAGGCTAGAGCAACGGCTGAGAGATTCAAAGCAATCACTAAAAGTTCGTCCGCTGCTTCGTTGCGCATGCATCTGACCACTCCGGTCCGAGAAAATTGCGATAACCAGCGATGGGAAATGAGGAAGAAAGAGGGCATATCCAATAGTACATCAGCAGGATCCCTCGGCTTGCTCATTGCCGCTGCAGCAGGTCGCGACAAAGCTGCCCTTACACCGAGCAACGTTTCTAGAGTGCGCCAAATGACAGCAAATCCCAATGAAAAGATATCCAAACACAACAAAGCCTTTGCCATTACCAAAAAAATAGACAATTTCGATAAAAAGTTCGATCAATTCTTGAGCAATAGGAGTACTCCTAAATTGGACGACCGCGTTAGCCAGATGAAAAAGACCAATGCGTTTGCCAACATTTTGGCACAATCGAAGGATAAGAGTGATATGCTGTCTGCGTGGCTTGTGTCTCCGACGGAAACGTGAGAAAATTAGAAGACAGTGCACAGAACTGCAATGTAGGGCGTGGACCGAGATATCAACATTGAAGGCTGGTGGTTCTGAAGCAAATGTTGATCGAATCTCAGGCGCGTTGCTGGAAGTAGCAATGCCAGCAGTGTTGCGATCGTCGCCATTGCATGCTCGTCTCGAAGAGTCGGGAAAACTATAGAGAAAACCCTAACCAGAAACTACAAATAATACATAACTAACTACAAATAACACATAGGAAAGTAGATCGCTCCTCGATACTATATTAAATTTAATCAACCATTTTTCCCGCCATCTTTTACTCATTGTCACCTTGCCCACCAGATAATCTAAAACGTTACATTTCAGGACGACCTTCAATCTCAAACATTGCGTCCGTCAGCCTGATCGTCTCACGGTCGTATTCCACGATTTCAAGCTTCTTGAGGCTAGTCATCAAGTTTGCCCAGGTAGAGCTTGCGTTGATACCAAGTGCAACCTGAACTTCCTTCTTATTGTAAGTACCTCCATTCGCCAGATGATCAAACAAGGCGATCTGTTTGGCATTGAGTTTATGCTTTTCTTTGGTGGCATCATGGAGTGCAGCGTTGGTTGCTGGAATGTTGATATTCGCAGCATCTATAGTCGCAGCTCCCATGCCTGAGGACGTGATAAAAACCGTATCCTTTTCGACAAGGATAAAACCAGCGTTCTTGAGCTTAGTCTGAGCATTGGCAAAGGTGGATTTGCCTTTGATTTCAGCCATCAATTGAAGCTTCGATTTCTTAATGCCATCGTTATTTGGAGACCCAGCGACAAGGACAGCAAGTACATTCAAAAGCGTCGTGGCAGCAGGGCCTAACGATTTTCCATCTCTGTCATTGGCAACGATCTTGTGCTTGGCGGCGGTTGAAGACTTCTTGATAACCTTGGGTTTAGTCATTTTATTGAGGTTGATTTTTTGAAGGAAAAAAGTTTCAAAAGCAAATCGTGGTTGAGTATTTGTGAACAAAAATGATTGTTTTGCTGCACAGAGATTTGATATCATTCCCAGCCTCGGCGAACCCGGAGTTGTACTATTGTGTCCACGATCGTGACGGGTTCCAGCAGTTGGGTCGAGAAAAAATAAGACCTACACGAAACGGACTCAGGCGGGATGAAGGCCCTACTTGGCAAAACCCAAATAGCTAACGTTCGGGCTCCCACAACTTTTTCCAACTAGTTTCCACTTCTAATTGTGTCCCAAATCGTGATGGGTTTCAGCAGTTGGATCGAGAAAAAAGTCACCTAACTTTCTCTCAGGCTAGTTTCGACTGATACAGCGAAGACAGAAACAGCGCAGAAAAAGACGCCTGCGCCATCGTGTTTGTTAACGCGTCTTGCTTGAAATCAACGTTTCGTCCACGCCATGGATTTCTTTCAATTCCATGCTGTGTAGCGTGGGAGGAGAAATCAAAGGGAAGAAATGTGCGTGAAAAACGGCAATTCGGTCTCACAGTAGACCGCTAAGATGTAAGGGAGTCTGAGGGATGCTTCTGTTTGGTAAACCCTGCGCGCAGACTATATAAAACACTGTACAAAAAGCGTAACAGTGACGGTTTGGTACTTAAGGATTTCATGATGCCTTATTTAACGAACAGTTTCTGTGAACAATGAATTGTTCTTGCTTGAAGCTCGCCTGGCTCTGAAGGTGTTTTGGGTTGGAAGAATGATTGCCGGTGCATTAATCTACAGGAAGTGCCTGTAGAATTTCGGATTTTCACGCACTGTCACGTTCGATCCATTTTAGGCTGTTATGTAGCCTTGGTGCTGAAAGATGCTTAGCTTCGCCCTCAACAGACGTGAAGCGGCTGAGCGTTCTCCCATGCATTAATCGCCCGGGTGGAGTGAGACCCCCTACGGGAAAACCAATTATTTTTATTTGAAACCACCAATTTTCTCCAACAAAACTGTGACATCTCACAATTGACTGCCATGCAACAGAATGGTTCCATGTGATGTGCGCAAATGAATCTAGAAATTAAACCAGAAAGGAATCCCAATCTTAGACTGATTTAATGCCATGACATGCATGTCAATCTGTGAGAGGCACAATTGATGGCAAAACAACAAGTCTCACAGACAAGTCTCTTCCACTGCTGCATTGATTTTGGCAAAAAACAGTCATGATGAGGAGCTGCTTTCCACCTATCTTGAAACCATGCAGTTGGGCTGATGAAAGTGGACTCTCTCGAGGGGGGGTCTGGCTTGGACATTGCGAACTTTTGGAACCATTGATCTGTCATTGAACTTTGAAGACAAACAGACAGAGCACAAATTGCTTCCTAGCTAGTTGGTTGATTTTGTTTCAAGTTTTTCCTGGCTTACAACCTTCCTGGAGACGGAGGTTGATGTGTTTCACATCTGGCTCATTTGATTGATTTTTTTGTTCTCGACAACATTGCAAACCAAAAAGATGTCATGGCTCTTGCTGGTGGGACACAGCAGTTGCTATGAGTTAGACTGCTGGCAACCATGGTGGTCGGATCCATTCAAAGCCAACTTTTGGTCTTTTGTGATGCAAAAGACAACTTCTACAACCAACAAAAAACAAAATTGTGAAAGCTTGAAATGTGTTGTTTTCGGAAAATGCTGTTTCATTGCTAATCTGCAACAATTGACAGCAAGATTTGCTCACCAGTGATGTCACAATTCTCACATGTTCTGATGCAACTTTGCAGACCAGTTTTGATCATGGACATCAGTTGCACTCACCTCAGCTTGACATCATTGCGACCTCTGTGTGTTTGTGATTTTAGCAACACAGAGAGGCGGAGGTAGCTCACCATGCCAGTGATGTTGTTATCCTTTCCACTTGCCTCTGTGGCTCTCATCAGCTGTTGTGTCAGGCAGATGCAACCAGGACCACAGGTGCTCCAGCATGCCCACGTATGTGGGAAGTATTTAGCCCTAACCTTAAATAGTATCCTTTTTCCGAACAGGCAAAAGGATATCGAGAAGCCTTGTCGCACCAATTATTTGTTACCCTCTCATCACTCGCGCACGCAGGCACTGACTGAAGCCCGTTCCGACAAATAAAAAGAATGTCACTACTCAAATTAATGAACCGAACCATGTTGTAATAACACAGCAGCACTGAAAAACTTCGAGGCTGACGAGGCACAACGTCTGCTACGATTGATTTAATTTAGGTTACTGTATCGTTGCTACAAAGTACGACGTACTGTCCGGCCACCATTGTTTCTCTATCAAGAAGGTGATCCTCCTGTTGAACTTACATTTACCAAGGAAAATGGGTGTTGTGAGCAAGAAAAACCCAGCCCCTGCTGCTTTTGCCAATGAGTACGATGAGGCGCCCGTGCAGCAAATCCAAAAGAAGCGAAAGGATGGGCATCGGGAAGAACTGGATCAACGCATTGAGCGTGATATCATGCCGGCGTGCCCTTTAAAGTGGGACGAATGCTCCGACGTTCATGGTCTGAGCGGCGGAAAACTCGAAGAGGCCGACCTTTGTCTATGTGTAGGGTGGGATGACTACAAAGGCGATGCTGCGCTTTTGCACAATTGTGTGAAACACTTGAAGCGAGAAATGATAGGAGAGGATGTCAAGGAAATCAAGGCGGCCAAGAAGGCCTTACGAATGGACTTGCAACGCGACGGCCTTGCCGAGAACTTATCCAAGTACTTGAAGAAGGCGGATCGTGATTGCGATTTCAATTGGTCCGTACGATATGGAAGCCGAAAGAAATTGAGCAAAGTGAATGCCGTCCAATACCTCGAGAAACTGTTTCACGGAGACTATTGTCGTTACCCGGAAGGTTATGACAATTTTGGGGTTACGCCCTTTTCTCGAAATTTCCACGAAGCCAACGCCGCATGCGTGACCGATAGCGCCAAGGTGGCGTTGCAATTGCGCATCAAGGAATATGTATCGATTCTTCAAGAACGATCCCAGTCTGTGGAATATTCGTTTTGGATGGGACATAGTCAAGACGTCGGAAACGAGACATGTTCCAAGCGAGAAGATTTCTTCTTTTTTCATACCGAGGATGGCCAAAAGTTTCTCTTGAAGTTCAGGTCGCATTTTCTGGGTTGAAGAATTGATTTGGAGAAGACAAGAGGCAAGGATCGAGATGGCGGGGAAGGAAGGAAGTATGCATAGATTGGTTGGTTGTAGAAATCTGCCACTCGTACATTTTGATGCATTTATCATTTTCATTTTATTACAACACTTGTGCTTTAGTGTAGTTGTGATAACATATTTATAATATATCTTCTAGCCTAAAAAACGATTTCAAATAGAGAGTGCAACCATTAGCTTCATCCCTGATATGGCGCTGTTGCCAGTGCCTTTTAGTTGTTGTTATGAGGTGCAACCTGCATTACTTGTAACTAATTGGACTTCTGCCACTTTTCTTGGGTAGCTTTCCATTGCAACAATTGCAAATAATGGCCATCTTGGGGTCAAGGATGAATTGAAACTTACTATTCTGATCTGCATGTGCATCAAAAGATTGCTTGTGTGGCATTCTGAGGGCAGAACTACAGTTGCAGTGATGGGAATGATGATGTGTAGCATGATTGAAATTGTCTCTTTGCATATGAAGACAAACCATTGTGATAGCCTAAGCTCAAGGCTTGAATGCA
>ENA-ORBV01016452-ORBV01016452.1-microbial-mat-metagenome-genome-assembly--contig:-NODE-16452-length-10731-cov-9.112915_pt1 | contig 10731 bp, 9 predicted proteins | sample MGYA00237777_ERZ505514 | MGnify/ENA primary metagenome ERZ505514 (study PRJEB26160, sample SAMN06269048) | microbial mat metagenome | isolation source: Oligotrophic lake microbial mat | place...
AGACAAGGAGACAAGGAGACAAGGAGACAAGGAGACAAGGAGACAAGGAGACAAGGAGACAAGGAGACAAGGAGACAGCCCCTCCATGCCGTCAGGCGCTCCTTGTCTCCCTGTCTCCCCAGCGAGCGTAGCGAGCGATTCTCCCTGTCTCCTGTCACCGTGTCACCGTGTCACCGTGTCACCGTGTCACCGTGTCACCGTGTCACCGTGTCACCGCGTCAGCTCCATCCCCAGCAGCTCGCTCAGCCCCTCCGCCGCTGCCCGCAGCTGCTCCGCGTCCTCGGCGCTGTCGACGAACCAGACGCTGTTGTCGCTGGTGAGCAGCTCCAGGGCCACGATCGGCCGCACGCGCCGGAAAAGCGTGCCAACCACCAGCGGTCGCCGCCGCAGGCGCAGCGCCGTGATCTGCGTGAAGGGCAGCCGCTGCGTGCGCTCAGGGGCCAGCCTATTGCCCTGGGTGAAGCTCAGCGCGGCCTCCCCGGCGTCGGCCACAATGCTGTTGTGCGTGGTGAGCACCGCGTAGCCGCCCAGGATGCGCTGGTAGCCAAGCGCGCCGAGCAGCCCGCCAATCACGGCACCTAGTGCCCCCGCCGTAAAACCAATCCCCATCGCCGCCGCGTACAGCCCGCTGAAGGCCACTAATGCCGCCAGCAGCAGCAGGAGCGCGCCCCCCGCTAGGACGGTGCGCCCTGGCCCCCGATTGGCCTCCGGGCGCGATTCCAGGCGCAGCTGCGCCCCGTCGCTCGCGCTCAGCGTGTAGTACGGCTCCAGACCCAGGCGCCGCCCCAGGCGCTGCGTAAGCTCGTTGTTGCTGGTAGCTGTCTGCATTACGCCATCCCTTAGTTGCCGAAGAACCCACCGCTATAGAATACTCGAATGTGCCCTTTGGGGCCAAAAATAGTCCGGAAATCTGTGTCATCTGTGGACAAACTGCCCGGCACGTTGCCCCCAGCCACGACATGCGGTAGACTCAAAGCGGCGCCCTGTTTCCGCGCCCGATCAGGAGGTTGTTAATGACTAGCCCTACAGGCGAGCTCGCCACTCTCGGCGGTGGCTGTTTCTGGTGCGTCGAGGCTGTGTTCGATCAGCTCGAAGGCGTGAGTGATGTTGTCTCGGGCTACACCGGTGGCCAGCTTGCCAACCCCACCTACCGCCAGATCTGCGATGGCAACACTGGCCACGCCGAGGTGATCCAGCTGCGCTTCGACCCTTTGAAGCTCAGCTACCGCGAGCTGCTGGAGGTCTTCTTCAGCGCGCACGACCCGACCACCCTGAACCGTCAGGGCAACGATGTTGGCCCGCAGTATCGCTCCGCGATCTTCTACCACTCCGAGGAGCAGCAGCGCACCGCTGTTGCCCTGATCGTCGAGCTGAACGCCGCCCACGCCTTCGCCCGCCCAATTGTCACCGAGGTGACGGCCGCCGCACACTTCTACCCCGCCGAGGATTACCATCAGGAGTATTTTACCCGCAACGGCGGCCAGCCCTACTGCCAGTTCGTGGTGGCGCCCAAGGTCGCTAAGTTCAAGAAGGAGTACTCCGCCCGCCTCAAGGCGTAGGCCAAGGGGACAGGGAACAGGGAACTGGGTACAGGGGCAAGGCCTGCATCGCTACTAGCGACTTATCCGCCTCAAGGCGTAGGCGAAGGGGACAGGGCACAGGGAACAGGGCACAGGGGCTGCACCGCTTCTGGCGATTTGTTCCCTAGACCGGTGTCCGGCGCCTGCTGGCCGGCACCCTGTCCCCAGTTCCCTGTGCCCTGTGCCCTGTCCTGGCACGCTTCTTGCCTCCTGTGCTGCGGCGTTAGCCACGGCCCGCGCCTCCCGCTGTCACATGTGAGGAGCGTCTATGCCCGGCATCCTGATCGTCCACGCTTCGCTTGGCACCGGCCACCTGAGCGCCGCCAATGCGCTTGCGGCAGCGTTCGAGCGCCAGGGGCGCGACGCAGTAGTGCTCGATGTGCTCGACTACGCCAACCCGGTGCTGCGCGCCGCTCTGAACCAGTACTTTAAGCAGACCACCGAGCGCGCCCAGAGTCTCTATAAGCTGCTCTACGCGCAGACCGACGCCGCCGATGTGGAGGAGGCCTTCAGCGGCAATCGGCTGCTTACCATGCTTGAGCGGCCCTTCCTCAGCCACTTCGAGCAGGTGGTGAAAGATCTACGCCCCGACGCGGTTGTCTCCGTCCACCCTGTGCCCGGCCATATTCTGGCCCACAACAAGCAGCAGGGCAACCTCCCTCAGCCGCTGTATGTAGTTGTGACCGACTATATGGCCCATAGCTCGTGGCTGGTGCCTGGCGTGGATCGCTACTTCGTGCCCAGCGATTTTACCCGGCGCGAGCTGCTGATCCGCGGCGTGCCGCCCGAGCTGATCGAGGTGACTGGTATCCCCGTGAGTTTGGAGATCAACGATCCGAAGGAGCCGATGGCGCTGCGCGAGCGTTACGAGCTCCCCAGAGACCGCTGCGTGGTTACGCTCTTCGGTGGCGGGATCGAGGCGGAGCGCGTCCGCCTCATCGTAGGCCAGATCCTGGAGAGCCGCACCGAAGGCATGCTGGTGGTAGTGGCAGGCCGCAATGAAAAGCTAGAGAATGCGCTCTCTGATCTCTCCGACGGCCCAAATATGCGCCTGCGCCTCTACGGCTTGGTCGATCATGTCGATGATCTGGTGGCCGCAAGCGATCTGGTGATCTCGAAGGCGGGCGGCCTCACCGTGAGCGAGGTGCTGGCGCGCGGCACGCCCATGGTCATCATCGACCCTGTTGCGGGCCAGGAGGAGTGGAACGCCGATGTGGTGGTCGGGGCCGGGGCCGGTCTGCAGCTGCGTATGCCGGAGACGGTGCCCGCCGCCGCGCTCTACTTGCTCAGCCAGCCCGAGCGCCTAGAGATGATGTGCCGCCAGGCTCGCCTGATGGGCCGCCCACGCGCCGCCCTCGATGTTGCAGGCAGCATTCTCAGCGACCTTCCGGGGGCTGGGTAGTGTGCTATAATCTCACTTCAGCATTTACGTCGGGCGGCACGCCGTCCACTCTGTACCCGGAGTACTCGGTGCCTGCTCGTCCCCTCCTGAAGTGGGCCGGCGGCAAGGGCCAGCTGCTACCCGCGCTGACCCGCCGCCTCCCCGCGCGCTTTAAGCGCTACCACGAGCCATTTGTTGGCGGCGGCGCGCTCTTCTTCCACCTCTGGAGCAGCGGTCGCCTCGGCGGCGGCGCTGTGCTCAGCGATTTTAACCCCGAGCTGGTCTCCTGCTACGAGGTGGCGCGCGACCAGGCCGACGATCTGATCGCGTATCTCACCGAGCTCAGGCCGCACTTTAGCGACAAAGCTTTTTTCTACGAGATCCGGGCCTGGGATCGCCAGCCCGACTTCGCCGCCCGCTCCAAGCTCGAGCGCGCCGCTCGCATGATCTTCCTCAATCGCACCTGCTACAACGGCCTCTTCCGCCTCAACAACAAGGGCTTCTTCAACGCCCCCTTCGGCTACTACAAAAACCCCCTGATCGTCGACCCGGAGAATATTCGCGAGGTGAGCCGTGCCCTACAGCACGTTGAGTTTCACGTCGGCGATTTCGGCAATGTGCTGGAGCGCGCCGAGCCAGGCGACATGGTCTACTTCGATCCGCCCTACGTGCCCGTGAGCGCCACCGCCTCGTTTACGCACTACACCCACCAGGGCTTCACCGAGGTGGAGCAGCGCCGCCTCGCCGAACTCTTTTTCACGCTCGCCGAGCGCGGCTGCGCCGTGATGCTCTCCAACTCGCAGAGCCCGCTTGTCTCCGCGCTCTACGCCCACGCCCCCACCCGCGACACTGTGCTCGCCAGCCGCAAGATCAACTGCGACGGCAAGAAGCGCGGCGATGTGGAGGAGCTGATCGTTTGTGGCTACGAGCTGCGCCAGAGCCATGCCATGGCTCCATCTTCCTGACTCGGAAAGTGTAAAGGCGCCGTTTATACTCATGGCGATAGCCTTTTTATTCACCGGCAGGACTTCCTATGGCGGATACACTCGGACGCACCGACGATACTACCCTGTTTGCCCTCGCACCCAGCCATATCCCCTCCTATCGCAGCCTGCGCTACGACGGCAGCAACATGAGCGCTGACCTTGACGCCTTTCCCCAGGCTGATCGTGCGCTGCTCTCCGAGATGTACGCCGTCCTCACAAGTACCTTCACGCTGCTCCGCGAGCATGAGCAGGTTCCGCAGCCCGAGATTGTGGGAGAGCTGCGGCGGCTCTACGATGAGCGTTGGCAGGATCTCCTGGGCCGCGTGCGTGTACTCGGCGCCGACATCCCCGCGCAGGAGCACTCGGCACGCATTGGCCAGATTGTCCACGACCTCAAGGGCGGCGCCTTCCAGGCTCTCTCTATCAATCTGCAGCTTGTCAAGCTCGGGCTGGTTGGCGCCGATGAGCTACACCGCATATTCTTTCTGGCCCGCGACCAGCTCAAGATTATGCGCAATGCTCTGCCCATGATCGACCTCGCCGCCGCCGCACGCGATGCGCAGCAGCGCCTCCACGCCATCGAGCTGATCGTCGAAAAATGGGCGCGCTCCCATTACCACCGCGGCGACCAGGATGCGACGATTGAGGTGGACTGCCGCTACAGCGGCCCGATCGCCGAGCGCTGCCTGGAGTTCTCCGCCCTCGACCGCGTGCTCTATAACCTGATCAACAACGCTACCAGCCACACCAGCGACGGTCGCGTCGAGCTCATCATTCTTCCTATCCCCGCCGATGCCCCGCACCAGCTCCGCCTGATCGTCGCTAATAGCGTTACCCCTGCGCACCAGCACCGCCTTGCGAACCGCTTCCCAAATGGGCCTGGCGCGCTGTTCTTGGGTGGCTACACCACAGGCGGCTCCGGGCTGGGCCTGCGCATTTACGCCGATTTCATCTGCAACGCCTACGGCCTTGGCGGCGTGGAGCAGGGTCTCGCCGAGGGCCACTTTGGCGCCGCCCTCCACGACGAGCGCTTCCTCGCCTGGGTTCACTGGCCGCTTGCAGGCGATTAGGGCTCGCTCGCTGAGCACGCCGACAGAGCGTGCTAGAATGCTCCTGCCGAGGCACCGCCACGAGCAGGAGTTTTGTTATGGACACGCAGCACCGTGACGAGCACGGAAATCCTAAATACACCAACCACCTCGTCCACGAGGCCAGCCCCTACCTCACGGCTCACGCGCACAATCCCGTTGCGTGGTTTCCCTGGGGCGAGGCGGCGCTTCAAAAAGCACAGCAAGAAAATAAGCCAATTCTGATCAGTATTGGCTATGCTGCGTGCCATTGGTGCCATATAATGGCCTCGGAGAGCTTCGACGACGAGGCCACCGCCGCGCTCCAGAACGAGCTGTTCGTCAACATTAAGGTTGACCGCGAGGAGCGCCCGGATATCGACACGGTCTACATGGCGGCAGTCCAGGCGATCACCGGCCAGGGCGGCTGGCCGCTGAATGTCTTCTGCCTGCCCGACGGCACGCCTTTCTACGGCGGCACCTACTTTCCGCCCGACGAGAAGGCCGCGCGCTACGGCATGCCCAGCTGGAAGCAGGTGCTGCGCTCGGTCGCTGAGGCCTACAGTGCCCGCCCCGACGAGCTGGCCGCCACCGGCCGCGAGCTGGTTGCGCATATCGGCAGCCTCGCCTCCGCTGGTGCCGAGGGTGCGCCGACGCTGCCCACGCCGCAGCTGCTCGCGGACGCTGCCGAGACGCTGGCCCGCCAGTTCGACGCCCGCGAGGGCGGCTTCGGCGGCGCCCCCAAGTTCCCCCAGCCCATGAGCCTGGAGTTTCTGCTGCGCGCCCACCTGCGCGGCGACGTGCGCGCACTGCCAATGCTGGAGCTCACCCTGCGCAAGATGGCGCGCGGCGGCATCTACGACCAGCTGGGCGGCGGCTTCCACCGCTACAGCGTAGACGCGCGCTGGCTTGTGCCGCACTTCGAGAAGATGCTCTACGACAACGCGCTGCTCGCCCGGCTCTACCTGGAGGCGCACCAGCTTACCGGCAACCCCGCCTACCGGCTGATCGCCGAGGAGACGCTGGCCTACCTGCTGCGCGAGCTGCGCCACCCCGAGGGCGGCTTTTACAGCAGCCAGGACGCCGACAGCCTGCCTTACCCTGGCGCCCCTCACGCCGAGGAGGGCGCCTTCTATGTCTGGACCCCCGACGAGCTGCGCGAGCATCTGGGCGAGGACGCGGCCCTCTTTGCTCAGCTCTACGATGTGAGCCGCCAAGGCAACTTCGAGTTTCAGTATCCAACCAGCGGATCGAAACAGCAAAAAGAGCCGCGTTCATCCGGCAATATAGCATTTGGTCGTAGTATTCTCAACCTGCCCCGTGAGATCGCCGAGCTCGCCCGCGTAACCGGCGTGAGCGCGGCGCGCTTCGAGCAGGTGGCGGCGCGTGGTCGCGAGCGGCTCTACGCCGCACGCTCGCAGCGCTCTTGGCCGTTCCGCGACGAGAAAATCATCACCGCGTGGAACGCGATGGTGCTGCGCGCGCTCGCTGTGGCCGCCGGTCCAAACGGCGCACAACCCTGGCTCGCGGCCGCCCAGGGCTGCGCCCGCTTCCTGCTTGCCTACCTGCGCCGCCCCGACGGGCGGCTGCTGCGATCCTGGAAGGATGGGCGCGCTGGCCCGCTCGGCTTCCTGGAGGACTACGCCCTGCTCGTGGATGGCCTGATTGCGCTTCACGCCGCCGACGGCGACCCGGAGTGGCTGCGCGAGAGCGTGGCCCTCGCCGATGCCATGCTGAGCCTGTTCTGGGACGAGGCGACAGCCGGCTTCTACGACACCGCCCACGACCAGGCGGCCCTGGTGCTGCGCCCGCGCGACATTGGCGATAACGCCACGCCATCGGGCCACTCGGTGGCCGCCGAGGCTCTGCTGCGTCTCGCTGCCCTCACCGGCAACGAGCTATACCGCGCGCGGGCCGAGGCCGTGCTGGCCAGCCAGTCCACGCTGCTGGCGCGCTTCCCCGCCGGCTTCGGGCGCATGCTCTGCGCCGCCGACCTCGCCATCACCTCGATCAAAGAGCTGGCACTGGTGGGCGACCCGCTCGCCGCCGACACGCGGGCGCTGCTGGAGGTGGCGCTTGGCGCCTATCGCCCACATCTCGTGCTGGCCCGCCTCGCCCCCGGCGACGACGAGGCCGCCGCGCTCACCCCGCTGCTCCAGGGCCGCGAGGCCGTAGCTGGCATCGCCACCGCCTACGTCTGCGAGGGCTTCGTGTGCAAAGTGCCCGTCACCGTGCCCGAAGCCCTGGCGGAGCAGCTGCGGTAGATAACACCAATTTCCGAAGGCAACCCCGCCCGCATTGTCACCCCGAGCGCAGCGAGGGGTCTTACCGCATCACCACGCCAAGATTCCTCGCTACGCTCGGAATGACAAACGCGAGATGCACTTCCTCCACATCAACCAGCTCTACAATCGGGCCAGCGGCGCCTCGCGCTACTTCAGCGAGATCGGCGAGCGCCTCGTGCGCGAGGGCCACCGTGTTACCGTGCTCTCCACCGACGCGCTCGACCTTGAGTATTTCTGGGACGGCAGTAAGCGGCGCGTGATCGAGCGTGAGGCGGAGCACGCCGGCGTGCGCGTGCTGCGCTTCCCCGTGCGCCACGCGCCTGGCCCGCCCATTGTGTACCCCGTGATCCGCCGCCTGATGGTGGAGCTTGGCCGCCTGGGGTCGGCCAGTGTGCCGTTGCTGCGCCGCATGGCCACGTTCACGCCGCGCCTGCCAGAGCTGGAGCGCTACCTCGCCACTTCGCCCGAGCTGGCCGACGTGGCTCTGGTACATACCACCAATATCACGCTCGATTTCGCCATTCTGCCTGTGGCGCGCTGGGCGCGGGCGCGCGGCATCCCCCACCTCTGCACGCCCTTCGTGCATCTGGGCGAGCCAGGCAGCCGCCAGATTGTGCAGTACTACAGCATGCCCCACCAGATCGCCCTGCTACGCGAGGCGGCCGGCGTCGCCACGATGACCACGCTGGAGCGCGATTTCCTGACAGCGCGCGGCGTGCCGGCGGAGCGCGTGGCCGTAGTGGGCGCGGGCGTCGACCTGGCGGAGGTGGCTGGGGGCGATGCCGCGCGCTTTCGGGCTGTCCACGCCATCAGCGGGCCGATCGTGCTCAGCCTTGGCGCCGCCGCCTACGATAAGGGCAGCGTGCATGTGCTGGAGGCCCTGCGGCGGCTCTGGGCGCAGGGGCTAGACGTAACGTGGGTGCAGTGTGGTCCGCTGCTGGGCCACTTCGAGGCCCACTACGCCCAGCTTCCTGTAGGCGAGCGGGCTCACACCCGTGTGCTCGGCCACGTGAGCGACGCGGTGCGGCGTGACGCGCTGGCCGCCGCGAGCATCTACGCGCAGCCCTCGCGCACCGACAGCTTCGGCATCGCCTACCTGGAGGCCTGGTGCTACGGTGCGCCGGTTGTGGGCGCGCAGGCTGGCGGCGTGCCCGCCGTGATCGCCGATGGCGTGGATGGCCTGCTCGTACCCTTCGGCGACGTGGCGGCTCTGGCGGGGGCGCTCAGGCGGCTGCTTGGCGATCCAGACCTGTCCAGGCGGCTCGGCGCCGCAGGCCGGGCGAAGGTGCTGCGCGAGCTCACCTGGGACGCTGCCTACAGCCGTGCCCGCAGCCTGTACGCCGCCCTTGCACCGCTGTCAGCACTCGCAACCTGAAACTTCGCTCATTTCTTGGGCGCGAATTTTCAGGCGCTATTCATCGTAGTACCGTATCGTTCTGCGTGAAGGGGGGAGGGTCTACAGCGGCAATGATCGCGTCGGGGCCGGCGCGCGGGCCATCCAAGCAAGCATTCTAGCCAACCCCCTGCCGCGCGCCGGAAGATCGTTGTCGCTGTAGGCCGCCTTTACACGAGCGAGCTGGACAACACATTGGCCCGGCTCGCTTTGTTATAGGCGCCTCCTCGGTTTACCCTTGCGCGGCGTTGCTGCGCGTAGTACAATTTGTGGTAAGAACGACGCAAGCTCTGGCCGCACGCGGATGTGCGCCAACGCGACGGGAAGTGATCAGCGATGGGTAGAGATCGCGGCAGCACTTCAGCTTGCGCACAACTAAATCATCCCTAGAGCCCTCAGCGCCTTTGCGCCTGAGGGCTCTCGTGTTTTGTCGGTCGTCGCGGGCGCACGCAGCGCCCCCGCCACACGGACGGAGGACCCACTATGGAGCTGACTATCAAGAGCCGCAGCGGGAGAGTCACCGAGCCCCAGCGCGACTACATCGAGGCAAAGCTGCGCAAGCTCGAGCGCTATATGGAGGGCATCACCAGCGCCACGGTGGAGCTGCATACCGAGCAGCAGCGCACCGCCGGCGAGGTTCACCGCATCCAGGTGACGCTCGTAGGCCAGCACGGTGTCCGCCTGCGCGCCGAGGAGCAGGCCCCCGACATCCTTATGGCGGTGGACGAAGTGGAAGAGATGTTAGAGCGCCAGATCAAGCGCTATAAGGAGAAGTACTGGCGCAAAGGCCGTGGTCGCAAGCCTGAGTACTTGGCCCCAGTGGAGGCCGAACTCGCCGCTATAGCTGCGCCCAAGGGCGAGGCGCTGGCCGCACCGGAGCGGATCGTCATTCGCACCAAGCAGTTTAGCCTGCGCCCGATCTCCGTGGACGACGCGATCGAGCAGATGGAGCTGCTCGGCCACAGCTTTTTCGTCTTTCAGGACGCCGAGAGCCAGCGCACCAGCGTGCTCTACCGCCGTCGCGATGGCAACTATGGCCTGATCATCCCTGAGTAGGCGCAGCTCCACATAACACAGGAAGGGGCGGAGGGCGCGGCGCAGGCGCCCCGCCCCTTTTTTTGCCTCTGCAACCCAGTTCTTCAGGCGCAGCGTGTTAGGACCATAGGCCCATAGTTGAGCGCTGACGGCGGTGCTATTCTGCGGGGGCATAGCTTATCCGCTTACCCCCCCATAGATCAATGCGCACCACACCCACCTTCCTCCTCACCCTGGCCTGCTGCATCGCCCTGGCATTGCTCGCGGCTAATGCCAACGCTCAGCCTGCTACGCCCGCCGCACTTACCACGGTCTACCTGCCCCTTATCGTCGGCACCCCTGGCGGGCAGACTGCCGAGGAGCAGCTTGTGGCTGGCAGCGTGCTCGCCCTGATCAACGCCGAGCGAGCGCTTGCGGGCTGCGGCCCTGTGAGCATGAGTCCGCAGCTAGTTACAGCGGCCCAGGGCCACAGCAAAGATATGGCGACCAGCAACTTCTTCGCCCATATTGGCAGCAGCGGCAGCTCGGTGGCCCAGCGCGCCAGCGCCGCCGGTTACAATTGGACCCGTGTGGGGGAGAATATTGCCGCAGGCCAAAGTACGCCCGAGGCTGTGGTAGCGGGCTGGATGAGCAGCGCGGGCCACCGCGAGAACATCCTGAACTGCGCCTTCGTTCATACCGGTATCGGCTATATCTACCAGGCCAACGACACCGCCCTGGCCGGCGCAGGCGCCCCTTACTACCGCTACTGGACGCAGGTCTTCGCCGCGCCGCGCTAGGAGCGGATGCGCATCACATTAATAGCGGGCAGAGCGCGAGCAGCTAACGAGTTGCTCAGCACTCTGCCCGCTTTGCTTTTGCCGTGAACCCGGCTACGCGGCTACAGCGATCACGAAGAAGAGCAGCGCGGCACACCCGCCCAGGGCGACAAGCGCCAGCTGCACGTAGCCAAGAATCATGCCGATCAGTGCAAGGCCTTGCCCCGCGAGGCTGCCGTCGGAGCG
>ENA-ORBV01016454-ORBV01016454.1-microbial-mat-metagenome-genome-assembly--contig:-NODE-16454-length-10731-cov-5.157593_pt1 | contig 10731 bp, 7 predicted proteins | sample MGYA00237777_ERZ505514 | MGnify/ENA primary metagenome ERZ505514 (study PRJEB26160, sample SAMN06269048) | microbial mat metagenome | isolation source: Oligotrophic lake microbial mat | place...
GCCGCTGCCTCAACCCGTGCGGCGCTGCGGCGGCTGAGTCCCATCTTCGCCGAGGCGGCCTTCTGCGTTCTGCCGTCCTGCGTTCGGCCTGCGCCGCGATGTCTCAGAAAGCCCGGCGCCTGCGCTGGCGTTATCCGCCGACCGCTCATCTGCCGCCCTCCATGGGGACACAGCGAAGGCGACGGGGTGTGCCAAGCTCGTTGTCGTCAGTGCGCCAAGGGAGTTGTCGTCGGACAGACCGCCGTGTCGTCGCGTCAGAAAATTGGCTGGGTGGGATCAGGATTCGAGGACAGAAAGCATGCTGACCATGCACGACGATGGACGCCGGTGCCGTTCGCTGGTCGCGCCGGCTTTGGTTCGACGGGCAGCCGGCGAATTCACGCCAGTTGGGACAGGCTCCTAGGCAGGGCCCGCGCAGCGGTAGCTCGACCGGCTAGAATCCGACGCCGAGGATCAGCGCCGACTCCCACACACCATCGGCGCCCGTGCTGGTGAGCGCGTCGTGGGTGTACCCTGCGCTGAGTTGGACCAGGGCGTGCCGGGTCGGACGCACACCGATCTGCAGTGCGGTCTCGGTGGCCAGGGCGCGGGCATCGTCGTCCTCGGTGGAGATGATCAGGCGGTCGCACGTGAAGCGGATCAGCGCCTTCGGCAACCGTACTCCAACCCCACCGCCAAGACGGAAGGTGCGCACGCCGTCTTCGCGTCCGGCGGCAAGGTGCAGCGGGCCAAGCAGCAGGTCGCCATCGATCACCCAGTGGCGTTCGCCGCTCCAGGCGGCGGCGAGGGTGAGGTCGTGGACCGCCACCAGGTCGCGGTAGTCGGCGTGGTTGTAGGACAGTCCTGCGTCGATCTCGCCCGCCTCGGCGGCATTGGCGTCGGTGCCCAGGTGCAGCGCCATGAGGTGGTCAGCCAGCTTCGCGCCGACGGTGAGCGTGCCGTCGACGATGTGGCCGTCCTCACGCCGCCGCTCGACGCCATGGCCGACACGGGCCGAGGATCCGAAGCCCACGGAGACGAGGATGAGTGGCCGGAAGGTCAGCGCGTCGTCGTCACGTTCAGCCAGCTTCGCTGGCGGCGAGGTGGCAGGGCGGTCGCCGGTGCTGAGGTCCTCGACCGACGGCGGAACAGATGCGGATTCGGCACCTGCCATGATGCCGCTGACGAGTGAAAGCAGGAGAATGCTGTGGCGCATAGGGCACTCCTCATGATTTGTAACCGATCGCTGATGAGAAGGTGGTAAATGCAAGACGTTGGATGAGTCCAGCCACCTCCGCGCTCGCACTTTATCCGGAGCCGTGATGATCCCGACCACCGGGAGGGCTCCATGCTCCGCCATTTCACTTCCCTGCTCGGGCTGACGATCCTCGGAACTCTGGCGTCAGACCTGCCGGCGGCAGAGGTCGATCCGGAGCTTCCAGAATACCAGCCGTCTGCACATCCCATGAGCGGGGCGATCACCAGTGTCGGCTCTGATGCGCTCAACAACCTGCTGACGCTCTGGGCCGAAGGCTTCACGCCCATGCAAGCCGGGGTCAACATCCAGATCGAAGGCAGAGGAGGAGACACCGCCGAGTCGGCGTTGATCAGCGGCTTGGCGACCATCGGGCTCAAGACCATGCTGATGGCCGGCGACACGGTAGATGCCTTCACCCGGCGCTGGGGCTATCCGCCGACGTGCATCATGGTCGCGCTCGATGCCCTGGCGGTATTGGTCCACCAGGACAACCCGGTTCCGAGCCTGACTCTGGCCCAGGTCGATGCCGCCTTTTCAAGCACCCGCCGGCGCGGTGGCGCTGATATCCTCACCTGGGGCGATGTCGGTGTTGGCGGAGCGTGGGGGGCGCTGCCGGTCGCTTTATACGGACGAAATAGTGCCTCGGGGACGTTCGGATTTTTCAAAATGGCGGTTCTCGAGAAAGGCGACTTCAAAAAGTCCGTGCGCGAGCAACCCGGTTCCCGTGCCGTGGTCGACCAGATCGCCGCCGACCCCGCCGGAATGGGGTACGTCGACAGCGGCTACACCAGACCGGGAGCGCGCGCGGTGCCACTGGCCGACGCGGCAGGGGTTCTCAGCGCACCAACCACTGCCGACATCCTCACCGGACGCTATCCGCTCCAACGTTCGTTCCGACTCTACGTCAACCGGCCCCCTGGTGGCTCGCCGCACATCGACGCCTTCCTCCGCTTCGTCCTCTCGAAGCAAGGTCAAGTGATCGTGGCCAAGTTGGGGCACACGGCCCTGACTGCCGCGATGGCGGCCGAGCAACGGCGGCTCCTTGAATGACGCTGCGGATCAACGCGCGCCGAAGCTCCCGAGCACCCTGAGGAAAACCCATGTTGCGATGCCTCGTTTCTCTCCTCGTTCTGGCTCTCATCAGCTGCTTCACTCCAGCCGAGTCGGCGTCGGACGTCGATCCCGCGCTGCCTGACTACCGCCCACCCGCGACACCCTTGGCGGGAAAAGTGATCAGCGTCGGGTCGGACGCGCTCAATAATCTGATGACCTTCTGGGCCGAAGGTTTCCAAGCGGCCCACCCACCAGTGAGCATCCAGATCCAAGAGAAAGGGGGCTCCACTGCGGGGGCGGCCCTGTTGAGCGGCGTGGCCCAGATCGGCACGACGGCGCGGCCGCTGTCCGAGGATGAGATCGAGGCGATCACCCGGCAGTGGGGCTACCCCCCGACCAGGATCCTGGTGGCATTCGATGCCGTTTGCGTGTTCGTGCACAAAGACAATCCGGTGCCCAGCCTGACCCTGGCCCAGGTCGACGCCGCCTTTTCGACGACTCGTACGCGCGGCGGCAACATCGTCGCGACCTGGGGAGACCTCGGACTCCACGGCGAGTGGGCGGCGCAGCAACTGACCCTGCTCGGCCGCAACCATGCCTCAGGCACCTACGGCTTCTTCAAGCAGCGGGTGCTCGAGCGGGGTGAGTTCAAGCCGACGCTACGCGAGCAGGCCGGTTCACGCATGTTAGTCGAAAGCGTCGCAGCCGACCGCGGTGGCATCGGATTCACCGGCCTTGGCTCTGCAGCACCAGGCGTGCGTGCCGTGCCGCTCGCCGACCTCGATGGCATCGCGATCGAAGCGAGCGCGGACCAGGTCCGGGCCGGCCGCTATCCCCTCCAGCGTTCGTTCTTCCTCTACGTCAATCGCCCACCCGGCGGAGCACCGCTGATCGATGCCTTCCTCGCCTTTGTCCTGTCCCGGCAGGGTCAGGAGGTCGTGGCCAAGGATGGATACCTCCCGCTGACTGCTGATATGGCGGCCGAGCAGCAACGCTCGCTCAAGTGACCGGAGCGAGCCGCAAACGCAGACGGAGAGCCAATCGGCTCCCCGTCTAACGGCGGCCATCAAGCTGGAGCAACCCGACCGCGCCGTTCCCGGTCGCGAGGCCAAGGCGGACAACCCGCCGCGCTGCTCGTGCAGCGCAAGGGAAGTCCAACGCCGCCCCCGCGTCCGGGAATGACCGACCGCGCCGTTATCGACCGCGCGGCCAAGGCGGACGACCCGCCGCGCTGCTCGTGCAGCGCAAGGGGAGTCCAACGCCGGCCCCGCGGTCGAGAACGGATGCGGTCAGCCTTCGGCTTTGGCGCGGCCGAGTCCCTTGGTGAGTTTTTCGACCATGCTGTTGGGCACCTGCTTGAACTCGCTGGGTTCCATCGAGAACGACGCGCGGCCCTGCGACATCGAGCGCAGGTCGGTGGTGTAGCCGAACATCTCACCGAGCGGCACTTCGCAGCGGATCATCTGCGACGTGCCGCGATTGACGGTGTCGGTGATCATCGCGCGCTTGGACTGCAGCGAGCCCATGATCGTACCCATGAAGTCGTCGGGGGTCTCGACTTCGACCTTCATCCACGGCTCGAGCAGGACGACGCCCAGCTTGGGGTAGGCGAGGCGCATGGCGAGCTGGCCGGCGGCGACGAAGGCGTGCTCGGACGAGTCGACGTCATGGTACGAACCGTCGATCAGCTTGACGTGGACGTTGATCACCGGGTAGCCGGCGATGTAGCCGCGGTACAGTTCGTTGCGGACGCCGTCCTCGATCGGACCGCGGTATTCCTTGGGGATGGTGCCGCCGCGGATCGCGTCCTCGAAGATGAACTCGTTGCCGGCCGCCTTTTCTTCGCTGGTCAGCGGACGGATCTCGAGCGTACAGTCGCCGTACTGGCCACGGCCGCCCGACTGCTTGACGTGCTTGCCGCGGATCTCGAGCGGGTTGGTGATCGTCTCGCGGTAGCTGACGCGCGGCTTGCCGACATCGGCGTCGACCTTGTACTCGTCGCGGATGCGGTGCTGGAGGACTTCCAAGTGCAGCTCGCCCATGCCGGCGATGATCAACTGCGCGGTCTCGGGGTCGGTCCACTTCTTAAAGGTCGGGTCTTCACGCTCGAGGCGCTGCAGGGCGTAGGCCAGCTTCTCTTTGTCGGCGTTCGACTTGGGCTCGATCGCCATGGTGATGACCGGCTTGGCGAAGCTGATGCCTTCGAGCATCATCGGCTTGTTGTCGGTCTGATGCAGCAGGGTGTCGCCGGTCTGGGTATTCTTGAGGCCGACCAGGGCGCAGATGTCGCCCGCGGGCGCGTCCTCGACCTTGTTGGGCGCCGAGCCGACCAGCTTGACCATGCGTCCGGCACGCTCGGTACGGTGCGAGCCGGCGCAGACCAGCGCGTCGCCTTCCTTGAGGGTGCCCTGGTAGACGCGCACGAAGGACACGTCGCCGAGGTTGGGCATGCTCATGATCTTGAAGACCATGGCGCGCAGCGGCGCCTTGGGGTCGCACGCGGTCTCGATCGGGTTCGAGCGGGTGACGTCGCTCAGCTCGAACTGCTTCATGGTGTGGCCCGACTTGGGGTCGGGCAGGATGCTGATGACGGCGTCGAGCAGCAGCTGGATGCCCTTGTTGCGCAGCGCGGCGCCGCACAGCATGGGCTGCAGCTTGAAGTGCACGCAGCCGAGGATGAGCCCCTTGAGGATGTCGGCGTTTTCGAGAGTGCCGGTCTCGAGGTACTTCTCGGTCAGCTTCTCGTCTTCGCCGGCGACCGCGTCGATCATCGCCGCGCGGCGCTTCTCGGCCTCGGCCTTGAATTCGGCGGGGATCTCGCTCTCGATCTGGTCTTCGCCCTTCTCGCCTTCGAAGGTGTAGTACTTCATCGCGATGAGATCGATGATGGCGCGGAAGTCGTCGCCGGTGCCGATCGGCATCTGGATGGGCACGGGGTTGCCGCCGAGCCGCTCTTTCACCTGGCCGACCACGCGGTCGAAGTTGGCGCCGCCGCGGTCCATCTTGTTGACGAAGACCAGGCGCGGCACGCGGTACTTGTTGGCTTGACGCCAGACGGTCTCGGACTGGGCCTGCACACCGGCCACGGCGCAGAACACGACGACGGCGCCGTCGAGCACGCGCAGCGAGCGTTCGACCTCGGCGGTGAAGTCGACGTGGCCCGGGGTGTCGATCAGGTTGAGGTAGTGATCCTTCCAGGTCGCGTACACCGCGGCCGCGGTGATGGTGATACCGCGCTCCTGCTCTTCCTTCATCCAGTCGGTCGTCGTCGCGCCGTCGTGCACTTCGCCGATCTTGTGCTTCTTGCCGGTGTAATAGAGGATGCGCTCGGAAACGGTCGTCTTGCCCGAGTCGATGTGGGCGACGATGCCAAAGTTGCGCATCTTATGGATGGGAATCGTGGCCATGTGGGCTCCGCGCGGGCGCGACGTGTGGTTCGGAAGAGGCGCGGGATCTTGGGGAGGACACCCCGGGCTGCAAGGCGCAAGGGTCGGAAGGGTGCGGGATGGGTGCGTGGTCCGTGGTCCGTGGTCCGTGGTCAAAGGCAGGAGACCGGGAGACAGGCGGCGGGGTCTGCCATCGCGGCTTCGCTTCCCTGTCTTCGACCACGGACCACGGACCACGCACCCGAGGGGCGCTGGCCCCGAGGATTCCCGCGCTAGAGTGGCCCCCCGCACCATGACCAAGCCCCGCCCGCTTTGCATCTACCACAAGAACTGCCTCGACGGACGCGGGGCGGCGGCGGTGGTGGCGCGCAAGGAGCCGGACTGCGAGTTCCTGGCCATGCAGTATTCGAGCAAGCGGCCGTCGGTGCTCGATCGTAAGGTCTACATTGTCGACTTCTGCCTGTCCCTCGCCGACATGCGCGGCGTGCGCGCCGAAGCCAGCGAGGTGATCTGGTTCGACCACCACGCCAGCCAGCAACCGGTGTACGACGCGCTTGGCTGGGGCGTGCTGGATACCAGCGAATGCGGCGCCTCGCTGACCTGGAAGCACCTGTTTCCCGGCGAAGCGCCGCCGCGGGTGATCGACTACATCAAAGACAAGGATCTCTGGCGCTGGCAGCTGCCGGACAGCCGCGCGATCGCCGCCGGCTTAGAGCTGACCTTTCCCAAAGACAGCTTCCAGGGCCTGCTCGACGCCGATCTCGCGCACATGGCCGAACTCGGGCGGCCGCTGCTCGAGGCCCTGGCCAAGCGCGTCGCCGAGGCGGTGCGCAGCGGGATCGCCATCAGCGAGCCGTTCGGCCTGAAGGGCATGCGCGCCTTCGCCGTCAGCTGCAAACAGGACCTCAACGAGATCGGCGACCACATCTGCATGCCGATCGCTTCCGGCGGGCTCGGCTACGACATGTCGATCGTCTACTACCAGAAGCAGCCCAAGTCGTGGGTGCACAGTCTGCGCTCGGCCCCGGCGACGGTCGACTGCGGCGCGGTGGCGGCCCAGCGCGGCGGGGGCGGGCACCCCAATGCGGCCTGCTACCTGGCCAAGGAGCCGATCCTGGATCCGGCCGCGTTGACACGGCAGGGCAGCGAGGGCATCAAGCCGCCGACGTGAGGAAGTCTGTTCAGTTCGACCGGTTTGGCATGAGGCTTCAGTCGTTTTGATCAATTATGGCTGGCACGGGTGGCGCTACCACCCCAGGTCAAGCGGCGCACCGCGTCGCTCCGACCACTCCAGGAGCCTGCCATGCTTGACCCCAATTCGTTCACTGAGAAGTCCCGTCAGGCCCTGGTCGCCGCCCAGCAGCTCGCCCAGTCGCATGCGCATCCGCAGGTCGAACCCGCCCACCTCGCGCTGGTCCTGTTTCAGGACGAAGCCGGGCTCGCCCGCCGCCTGGTCGAAAAGGCGGGCGCCGATCCGCGCGAGGTCGAGCGCCAGCTCGACCAGCTCGTGCGCGCCATCCCCTCGCAGTCGCCGCCGCCGGCGCAGCTCGGCCTGTCCAGCGATCTCGCCCGCGTCATCCAGGACGCGCAGAAGGCACAGACCAAGCAGGGCGACTCGCACCTCGCGGTCGAGCAGCTGGTCGCGGTGCTCGCCGCCGAGCGCAAGCTGGCCCCCGTCTTCACCCGCGCCGGCGTCACCAAAGAGGCGCTGAAGACCGCGATCGACGAGGTGCGCAAGGGCCGCACCGTGACCAGCGATCAGGCCGAGACCGCCTACGAGGCGCTCGGCAAGTTCGGCCGCGACCTCGTCCAGGCGGCGCGTGATGGCAAGATAGATCCGGTCATCGGCCGCGACGACGAGATCCGCCGCGTCATCCGCGTGCTTTCGCGGCGCACCAAGAACAACCCGGTGCTGATCGGCGAACCCGGCGTGGGCAAGACGGCGATCGTCGAGGGCTTGGCGATGCGCATCGTCAAAGGCGACGTGCCAGAAGGCCTCAAAGACCGCACCATCATCTCGCTCGACCTCGGCAGCCTGGTCGCCGGCGCGAAGTACCGCGGCGAGTTCGAGGAACGCCTCAAGGGCGTGCTCGACGAGGTCAAAGCGGCCGAGGGCAAGGTCATCCTCTTTATCGACGAGATGCACCAGTTGCTGGGCGCCGGCAAGACCGAGGGCGCGATGGACGCCTCCAACCTGCTCAAGCCGATGCTGGCGCGCGGTGAACTGCACTGCATTGGCGCGACCACTCTCGACGAGTACCGCAAGCACGTCGAAAAAGACGCCGCCTTCGAACGCCGCTTCCAGCCCGTGGTGGTCGGCGAACCCACCGTCGAGGACACCGTGTCGATCCTGCGTGGGCTCAGTGAGCGCTACGAGACGCACCACGGCGTGCGCATCCAGGACGCCGCGCTGGTCGCCGCGGCGCAGCTGTCGGCGCGCTACATCCAGGACCGCTTCCTGCCCGACAAGGCGATCGATCTGGTCGACGAGGCCTGCGCCAACGCGCGGGTCGAACTCGACTCGTCACCGGCCGAGATCGACCAGCTCGAACGTCGCCGCTTGCAGCTGGAGGTCGAAGCCACTGCGCTGGCCCGCGAAGAGGATGCCGCGTCGAAGGACCGCTTGGCCAAGGTGCGCGACGAGCTGTCACGCCTCACCGAGGAGCTGAAGATCCTGCGCGCGCGCTACCAGCACGAGAAGGCCGGCGTCGACGCCATCCGCGCGGTACGACTGCAGCTGGAAGAAGCCAAGCACGAGATGGAAGCCGCCGAACGCCGCTACGACCTGGGCAAGGTCGCCGAGCTGCGCTATGGCAAGATCCCCGAGCTTGAAAAGCAGCTCGCCGCCAGCGCCAGCGCCGCTGATAACGCCGGCGACGGCCAGCGCCTGCTCACTGAGTCGATCGGCTTCGACGACATCGCCGAGGTCGTCTCGCGCTGGACCGGCATCCCCGCCAACCGCCTCACCCAGTCTGACCGCGACCGCTTCCTCACCCTCGCCGCGCGCCTGCATCAGCGCGTGGTCGGGCAGGAAGAAGCCGTCGACGCCGTCGCCGACGCCATCCTGCGCGCGCGCGCCGGGCTGTCCGACCCCAGCCAACCGATGGGCAGCTTCCTCTTCCTCGGCCCCACCGGTGTCGGCAAGACCGAGCTGGCCAAAGCGCTGGCGCACGAGCTGTTCGACGACGAGAAGCACCTCGTGCGCATCGACATGTCGGAATACATGGAGAGCCACAGCGTCTCGCGCCTGATCGGCGCGCCCCCGGGCTACGTCGGCTATGACGAAGGCGGCCAGCTGACCGAGGCGGTGCGGCGCAAGCCCTACACCGTGGTGCTGTTCGACGAGGTTGAGAAGGCGCACCCGCAGGTGTTCAACGCGCTCTTGCAGGTGCTCGACGAAGGCCACCTCACCGACGGCCAGGGGCGCACGGTCAATTTCAAGAACACCGTGGTGATCATGACCTCGAATCTTGGCGCTGAGCACCTGCTGCACGGCGTCACGCGCAGCGGCGAGTTCGTCGAGGGCACGCGCGAGAAGGTCATGGCGATGGTGCAGGGCCACTTCCGGCCCGAATTCCTCAACCGCCTGTCCGACATCGTCATCTTCACGCCGCTGACCCGCGAGCACCTGCGCGGTATCGTCACCCTCCAGCTCAACCGCGTCGGCGCCCGCCTGAAGGACCGTCACGTACGCTTGGTGCTGACCGACGAGGCGCTCGAACGGGTGCTGAAGGAAAGCTACGAACCGCAGTACGGGGCGCGCCCGCTCAAGCGCTACCTCGAACGCCAGATCACCAACCAGCTCTCGCGCTTGATCATGGCCGGGACGCTGCCCGACCACGCCGAGGTGCTGGTGGTGCCGGCGCCGGTGGACGGCCTGGAATTGCGCGTGGCGGAAACGAACGAACGCGCGGGGTAAGCGCGACGCGGCGATCAGGGCAGGACGTGATGCCGGTGGCGGATGCTGAGGCCGTGGTGGAGGAACACCGCGGTTTCGACCAGCTCGACACTGAGGTCGGCGGCGTGTTCCAAGCGGCCGACCGCGCGCAGCAGATGGGCATGTTCGGCGATATGATCGAGATCGCCTTTCATCGCCACGCCCAGAGCCTGGTAGCACAGCTTGGCCAGGCGATCGGTCTCGGTTTCGAGCACCTTCACCGCGCGCGCGCCCTCGACATCGCCGCTGCGCAGCACCGGCACCGCCTGGCGGTAGGCCGCAAGCACGGCGGTGATCAACTCGGCGATCGGGCCGGGTATGGGGGGGGCGGCGTGACGGGCGAGGAATCGCGCGCGCTTGGCGATGTTCTCAGCCTCGTCGCCGAGATTCTCGAGCACCACCGCGATGCGCATGGTCGACATCAGCCGGCGCAGATCGGCGGCGACCGGTGCCTGCAACGCCAGGAGCACCTGACTGGTCTCCTCGATGGCGGAATCGAGGGCGTCGACGCGGCTCTCGACCTCGCGGACTGCCTCACGCACCTCTTGGTAGGGCGCCAGCAATCCTTCGCAGGCGATCACCAGGGCCTGATCGACGAGCGCTGCCATCTCGGCGATGTGATCATCGAGGGCGGTGAGTTGGCGATCGAAATGGCGGACGTCCATGGCCAAAGGATGGCGCCCAGGCCGACGACCGCCAGCGCACGATTGCCCAGGAGAGACAACGACGATGCCGGTGGCGGAGCCACCGGCATCGGTTGAAGCCTGCGCTGATGCAGGCTGCTTTACATCCGCCTGCCGACGCCGACCAGGACGGCGACACCGTCGTTTTCGAAGTCGAAGTCGCCGGTGCTGAGGTTGTGGTTGCTGGTGCTCTCGACCAGGTAACGAAGATCGAGCCCGACCTGCCAGGCATTTTCGAAGGTGTAGTAGCTGGCCGCCCGGATGCCGTATTCGAGCAGGAAGCCCACGTCATCATTGGTCCCGACATCGACCTGCTCGACGCCCAGGCCGAGGAAAAGCGTCCCTTCGAAGTGGATCTGCTCCATCCTGTCTCTTATACACATCTCCGAGCCCACGAGACTAAGGCGAATCTCGTATGCCGTCTTCTGCTTGAAA
>ENA-ORBV01016456-ORBV01016456.1-microbial-mat-metagenome-genome-assembly--contig:-NODE-16456-length-10730-cov-5.555430_pt1 | contig 10730 bp, 8 predicted proteins | sample MGYA00237777_ERZ505514 | MGnify/ENA primary metagenome ERZ505514 (study PRJEB26160, sample SAMN06269048) | microbial mat metagenome | isolation source: Oligotrophic lake microbial mat | place...
TTCTGCACACAATCCATAACAAATCAAACAGTTCTGCGAGGATGCAGCAGTTCAAATCAAGATGTGATCACTGGAGTGACAAATTTGTTGTTTGAGGCATGCAGTGATTGTTTTGAAACTGTCAGTTGTCGCTTCATTCATCACAGGGCCAGATTGAGTGATTCTGCCCACCAAGATGCTTTTTTCATTTTGTGAGAATCACACCAGCAAATCTGACAAGAGAAGCAGATTGGTAGTCAAGCATGGCTGACATGAACCCGTCAAAACAGCAACATGACGAAGATCTCAACTGGCGTTTCATTTTCTTTGCCCCAGATTCCAAAAGTGAGTGATTGAAGTTGACCTTGTCATTTGGGCGATTAGCAAAAGAAACAGCAAATTGAAGAAAAAATAAAGCAAGTTAGCCAAAATGTTGCTTTTGTGGGCAAAAGGTGACATTGATTCAAAAACAGTTATGAACTGCGACTGTTGGCTGTCATTCAAAAATAAAAACAAATGAACATCAATGTTGACATGCCATGTCATTTTGCCCATCAAACGGAATCATGTTAAGGTTCTGGTTCTTGAGAAAACTCTTATCTGAATGCAATGTTGCAGTCAGGTGTTTGTTCTTTGTTTGACTTGTCTCCAACAACAACTGCATGAAAGCATTTTTTTCCATTGATGAATGTTCTGTGGTGCCATCATCATGTGTCAGTTGTGAGGTTCTCACAATCTGCCAAAAAGCTCGGTTTTCCTTCCCTTCAGAGCAATTTTAAAAAATGTGTTAGCAAGCCAGTAACCATTTGTTGTTGAGCCATGCACCAGGGGGGGAAGGAAGCACAGGAAAAGTGTGTTCAGTCTTGATGTCTCCTTTGCCTTGAAGGATGAGGAAAGCTGTCAAAAGAGCTGAAGGAGGATGAAAAGAAGGACTGGTAGGATTTTTTTTATGACAATGCCACCTGTGTGGCTTGCAATGCTTTAAATTGGGCATGCAACAGAGTGTCCTCACACGGGACTCATTCATCCGGGACTCATTCACGGAAGACACGCTTCTCAGCGCATGGGCCTGGTTGCTGCTGGCCCTGTCCTTCACAGGCAGTGAAGACATGAGAATTTGGTCAAGACCAAACGCATGTGCAGGACAACAGCTGCATGTTCAAACCACCACATGACGTCCAGAAGACGTTTTGTTCTGGATGGCACAATGCGAGCCATCGCTGTGAGACAAGTCATTCCCAATTGGACAACAAGTCCACAAAATGCAACCTGTGTGACTTTTGTCTTTTGCAGAGATTCATTTGCAAAAATTGACTGCACACACAAACTGTGAGCGACACAAAAATTCTGATGCACAGGCAGGAATGTCTTGTAGAAAACAGAAGATGTGGTGCTGTTTGCTTTTGGAGAGATTCATTTGTGAAAAAAATCACACAAACTTTGATTGCTGCACAAATTTTGATGCACAGCAGGAATGTCTTGTAAAAAGAAATGGGAGATGTGTGGCTGTTTGCTTTTGGAGATTTTCATTTGCGAAAAACACACACACACACAAAACTCAGATTGATGCATAAATTCTGATGCAATCTTCCAACAGATGATGGCTATGCAACATCATGACTGGCTGAAAGCAAAACAAAACATGTGTGGTTTGCCCAATGTTGGTGATCTGCACAATTGCCAAATCATTGTTTTGTCTTGTGTGACAGTGAACCTTACTAACAGTTGTCAGCTAAAGCAGAGACAGTTGAGCACAATGTGTGTTGTGCATGATCCATGCTAGAGTAGGAAGTGTGCACATCATCATGAATCATGTCCAAAAAAGAGTTGGCTTGAAAAACATGTGTGTTCTCAAAGAAAGTCACTTGCTTGCAACAGCTTCAACAAGCAAAAGCCACAATGGTGAAACACTTTTCATGGTTTCTTTTGTTGGTTGCATCTAGCAAACTTGTAGCGGGTCTCACTTCCAAAGGCTTTGAACCCCTACCTTTTCTCTCTTGACTAGGAAAAGGGGATGGGATGTGTGGACACAAAAAAGCCTACAGGAGCTCAATGATGGCACCCCCAGTCAAATTCAACACCACAGGCACAGCACACAACAGAAACCTTCAACCCTGCAAAAACAGAACAAAACTATGATTGGGTCAACTCCAGTCAGGTGAGAATTCTGACTCACATGCCTACCACTCAGGTTAACAAACCAACTTAAGATCAAACAAGATCAACATGTCTGCCCCTAAAAGAAATGGTGAAGCAGAACCAATGCTTGCCAAACAAAGCAGTGGAAGCAATGCGATAATCAGCTCGTAAAAAATGCAAGCCAACGGACTCAACAACAAACCAACACTTAATCCTGAAACAATTGGTATGAGAAAACCCCGACCTACTTGTTCTTCCAAAAACCAGAAAGACTTCATGAAAAAAAGTATCTGGCTGCTTTGCTTGGGTTAACCCTTGACAACAATAAGAAAGAAGGGTCCATGCCAAGAACAACAGAAGTCCCAATGTCATTGGGCAACCTTGAATCAAATAGAAATGCAGGCAACACCAACATTCACTGGACGAGCATGACAACCATCACACCATCAGAATGACAATGACAGATCAGAAGCACAAGCCAAGCATCACCTTCAACACACACGCAATGGTGATCATGCTGCAGTTGACATGAAAATCATGTGCCTATCAAACCAACCAAATGTTTTGTGAAAAGATGTCACTCAATTCTTCCTCAACCTGTCTGAAGAAGACTGAACACAAATGGAACACTGTGCACTGCGCTAAAAGCTGCAGGCCTTTGGAGTTGTTTGCAAATGAAAATCACAAGCTCAGAAATGAACTGAACCAAATGTGACATTTGAGAGAGGTTTGGCTCGAGATCCTCTGCCTCTCTCCACTGACGTGAACGATGCTTCTACATGAAGAATCGGCGTGCCAGTTGCACAGTTTGTTGTGACTTGTTTCACAACGACAGCTCGTGTCAAAATGATCCAGAACAAAACGTGTTCGATGCACATGTGTCTCATTGCAACGGTCTGAAAGACACAGCCGTTGCGATGCATGCTAGGCCAGCGTTTCCAACGATGGTTCGTTGCTCTTCTGAGCAATGTTCTTCACCACTTGTGAATGACAGGGCTAGTGACAACTGGTCCCATGTGCTGCAAAACGTGTCTTCCGTGAATGAGTCCCGTGTGGGTCACGAGTCCTGGGTTTAGGTGATTGGCCCTAGCCTTGTCGGGCAAATGGTGTGTTGCAACTGCCTGGACATGCTCAAACTCGGAATGTCATTTGCACTCTCATTTGTTCACACGTTGATCATTGCCAACACTTCATCAGTTTTTTGCCATCAAAGACAACAGCAGCATGCACCAAGGCAATGAGACAATTGAAGTGATGAACAACTAACTCTTGATTCAATGACTAATCCAACTGGATGTCTGCATTCAAAAAGCAGACAAACACACTGGCTGGAGGAAGCGCCTTCAATTTGTTGACAATGTCGGTCACCAGACAGAACCAGGAGGACAATTGAAAATGTTCCCAAACATCAGTGACATCTCACAACAATTTTGCTCACATGTTGAACACCTTGCTCCTCAATGTTTGGACAAATCACACCCGGGTTTGACAATCCAATAAAAATGCAACACTTGCAGGATCATGTGGCAAGGGGGTCCTCTTGGTGTGACAAAATCATGTGTTGCTAACAATTCTGCAGCAGGCACCATTGGAATGATGGCAATGCTAAAAATGCTAGCCTGTGTCAGCAAATAATTTCAACAACCAATTGCAAGTGTCTGCAGACACCACCCCAACTTCGATGTTGTGTGGACTGTTCGGTCCATCGGAGGAACCAATCAATGACTGAGGTCCACCCGACAGAAAGGTTACCAGCACTTTCATCAGGCGCAACATTTGCACTGCCACTGCAGCATGTGAATGGACGCATGGCAAGACCATCAATGAAAAAAGCACATTCCCTGTTCCCAAAACGAAAGTTCAACGACTTTCAGTTGAGAAGTTGCTGATTGTTGCTCACCATGCATCATTTGTCGCTGACAGCAGTTCTGGAATCAGTTGATCCTGTCAATTTAGCTTTGTTGTGTGATTCTGTGTTTTAGACATTGTTTGAATTCTTTCGCTTGTTCATTGGTGCACAATTTGTGAGGAGGAAGAGGGCTCCCATCTTTGAAAGGATGGAAAGTCGGTGTTGGTGATGCAATTTACTCGTAGACGCACATTCGATCGAATCCTAAACGAACTCTCCTTTTTTTAACCGTCTTCCTTTCCCCCATCACCAGGATGGTCAGACCTTCGATTGTGTCCCCTGTGTCTGCAACAAATGGTAAAAACGAGCATAGGTGGGCCTACTCGAGCATCCCACATGCTGGAGAGAGGACCAAAACAAAACATTGCCTGCAAGATTTAATGCAATCAATTACTTCTCTCTAGCTAGAGTGGGTGCTGTGCGGTTACCGCATGCACCAATAGAGTCAATCTATTTGTTTCTACGTGATTACTAAATGCAGCTAAGAAGCATTGATTTCTAAAATTTAAGGAACCTTTTAGTTCCCTCTCTATATATCTCTATGCAACACCCGCAACACCGGCAACACGTCTTTCCTGCTTTCTCATGGCCATGGCTTGCCAGATGTTCGGCTTTTCCATGTCCAAAGGTATTTTGCGTGCATAGGTTGCGTTGCTGGTTTCTCGGCCACTGCTAGAAGTGTCGCCATTCCACCTTGACCCGGACCTGCGAGGCAAGTTTCGGAGGTCCCCATTCAATGCGGCAAGTGCCTCCTTCTTACGCATCTCCAAGTTTTGACTGTGCAGTCGAGCACAAGTAGGAGTATTCGACTTGCCTTTTTGAGCATGCATTGTTCTTTGAAAGTTATCGAGGGCCAATTTGGAAGATGTCCGAGTGAGGCAAGTCTCCGGTGTACTCAAGTGTTCCTGTAACGCTTCGTGAGAGTCGACGGAGGCCAATTTCTGCGCCAGTGCAATGTCATCGTGACTCATGGCGCGACTCAACAAATGAAGGCATTCGCCGTCGTTGGTGATACCCCAACGACGGTGTTCGCGGTGAACCTTGAGGATGGAGGCAGTGTGCTGAATGCGAGTATCACGGGAGCGAGACTCCAAACCACGGTCCAATTCTCCTCGCTTCACACTCGAGCGGACATCGTTTCGAATGGCCTCCATCTCTTTGTGGCTGAACCAGACAGTGTTCTTATGGTCTTCATCATGATCGGCAATCTGCTTTTCAAAGACAAGTATGGAGTTACTGCCGAAGCTGATGCGGTTTCGGTTGAGCAGATGCCCTGTGGATGCAACTGTCTTCAAGCCTCCTTTCCTTCTTGCTGCAGCGCCTTTCTTCGCGATTTTTAGCAAGTCCGCAGTGCTGGCACTGATCGTCATCATGTTCCAAATGTTAGTGTTTGTTGTCTTCTTTTCCAGAAAAGATTGATTTGTAATTTGTGCGAAAAGCAATTAAAAAGCATTCAGCAATCTGTCATTGAGGAATGCAAGCGGAACCCGTCGGACGAGTGTCGGTCGTGTGTTGGGTCGTCGGAGCGGGCAAATTCTTGTCAGCATCTACAATGTAGTGAAAAAGAATTAACAAGCAGTCCCTCTGATCTCCAGTGAGTCAACATGACAATCACGCCTCATCTTGCTGGGTCCTTTTACTTTGCCCGCACTTTCTTCATTTCGGCTACCGGCACTCTTCATGACGACAGCAGCCATACGATGTAGTCCGGCGAGTGAGGTGTTGTAACCAGCGAACTCTTGTTACTCCGTTTTTCGCTGTCTAACTTCAAATGCACTGCTCCTCATGACCAAAGCCCAACAATTTAGTCCAGCAGCAGCTTCAGCAGCCCAACAATTTAGTCCTGTAGAGACGGAATCTAGGACTGGTGAACTCACTAGCAAATTTTGAAAAGAATCCCTGCCAGGTCCAACCAAAAAGTGAAGGTTGACTCATAGGCTTTAAGTGAGTCTTGTCTTCCTTGGTCATCAGGCAAAATGTGAAATTGTCACTGTGGTTGGTAGAATTGGCAGAAAGATTCATGATCAATCTGCAAATTTGCTGCAAAACAATTGCTTGACTTTTTGGCAGTCAGACATTGATGTCCGTTTGTCAAATGCACAAACACATCTTTTGAGTTGCTTAAAATGTGAATTTGACAATGTCCACATTCTCAAAGAACACATTGACAAAAGTTGTGTTTGACAAATGCATTGCTCCTGGAACCTGCAAATTGTCATTTTGAATTTCTTTCATGTGTGCCACACATCTTGAAGTTCGGTGGACCAAGCGCACAAAAATGATTCAGCTTGTTCAAGACGAGATGCGTTTCAACCAGTTCTTAGCTTGAAATTCCACTGAGCATGATTGTGTGATCATCATTGCAAATGAAACAAAACCAACATGCATCATCTCGTGCTTCTGATGCTTCTTTTGTCCAGCATGTTGCTGAATTGCGGTTGCTGCACCGACAGTCTCTCTTGCACTCCATCCTTTTGAGGAAAAACACAACATGCAAAATGCTTGAATCACAATGGTGCTTCAGTGAAGGAGCATGCTGTCAGGAGGTTTGTGAATCTGAAACAACCAAGATCGACAAACAAACGACATGCGTTGCCATTGAAGACAAATGCTGGAGCAATGGATGCATTGGTGAGCTTGGCGCTGGCAAAGGGTGCGCAGCAGCAGTGACTGGCTCTTCTCCTCACAGTCAGAATGGGATGGGGCAAAATTAACCAGCCAGTGACATGCTCTGTCAAGTGCAAAAAGTCATCATGTGAGCACCAACCCTGTCATCTTTTTAACCATGCCCAATGAATCAATCTCATGACTTGCCTTATTTTCTTGTCAACTGGATCCTGATCCTGAGACACCAACAACAACGACCACGCACAGTCGGTCCACTCTGCCTGTGTTGCCGAGTGCAGGGCAAGGCTGAGCTCTTTCCATTACCGAGGCGGGAAGTGCATCTACAGTTTCAAATCTCCTCATCGTCAGTCATTGTCATCGGACAGTCAGGGGCAGACGAAGCTACAAACATGGTCGATAACAACAGCAAGGGATTTGTCACTAGCACGGATGTAGAGTCTGGAGAAGCAGACGAAGAAATTATGTTTGACGTGGATCAGAGCCACCGCAGTCAGCTAGGAATGGCCTGCCAAACAATCCTGGGAATAGCTCTGTTCGCACTGTTGCCCTCTTTTGTTTATTTGTTGTTCCTTGGCATTCCCAACGGCGTAGCCATTGTGTGCGTGGCAGTAGAGGCAGTCGCCACGGTCTCTTTGATTTGGCCCATTTTGGTTCTGTTTCAGAGTCGTCTTTTATCTGTTTCACTTTCGTCTCGGGGAATTTCCTGTCGACAACAAACTTATAATTGTTGTTGCTGCTCTCGATCCAGTCCTAAAATCAAATCATGTGTGAGTGAAAAGGAACATGAATATTTTTTTTAAATTTCCCGAGAGATGTTACAACGTGCTAACTTTTGTTCTTGTCGGTAATGTCATTCCAATTCGGATCTTTGGTCAGACCATTCCCTTTGAGTCCATTATTGATATCCACCTCCATAAGAACCATGCGATTTCTGTGACGAGCAAAATGAATCATAATTCACGCTGCATGCCAAGCTACCCCATACACCTGGTAGGAATCCACAATCCACAAACATTTGTCCAAATGGCCCAGGATCTCAAAATGAAACATGTCCGCAACCAATATCCCTCTTTGGAGAGTCTATTGGGTCAATCGGAAGCTATACCACCCAATTGGAAAAGAAAAGAGTAAAGTAGGCCACTCTTTGAAACAACGGCAGATGTTACAGTCTTTGCAATACTGCAGATTGCTCCTACTTCATAATGGCACTGCTAGTAGTAGAACCATCCCGCAAAGTGGTTTGATGGATATCTACACCTTTGTCTGAAATTCCATATATTCGCTTTTTGGGGGTGGGGTGGGGGGTGAAGGCAGTGCCCACGTTCTGCGTGGCCTTCCCTTCCTCTCCCTCTCAGAGCTCTGGGTGACCGCTAACACCTTCACACCGACGTTTTCGGTGGCATCCGTACGTCATGGCACTGTCATGGGTTCAGCTCAATCCAGTTCCACGAGAAACAAAAGCTACACTCTAGTAGATTGGCAGTAAGTAGCGAGGGAGTCGATGAGGGGCTTGGGCCCGTCAGTCAAGTGGCAGTTGCAATAACCAGAGAGACAAAAGAGTTCTATTGACGATTGCAATTTTATCGTTAGCTTTAGACAATGTTGTTGTGGGTACTCCTCCTCCTTGGAAGAATAGGATGCGCGACCTGCAGGATTAAGATTGCAGGAATGATTCGAGCTGAAACTGTTTGGGGCGCCGCCGTGAGCCGACCACCCCGAGATGTGAGATTGCACAAAGCGGGGAGCTTCTGTTATGTGCTAGTACAACCTACTATACAGAGCGGATTTCTGGGGTCCCTTTGGGGGATCTCACCGGTGTCGTCGGGCCCCGAGTGGTATTCGAATGACCAATGTTGACCAGCGACGCAAAGGTAATGGGCAATCGAGTAACATCGTCCGTGCCATTCCCAGCACTGCTACTCGTATGTTGTTGTTGCTGTCCGTCGTCATCCGCATCCTCTGACTCGTCAATATCACTCAACAAGCCCTGGCCTTCATCGTCTCGTTCGCGACTGTACAATGAGGTTGCTCTTATTTTGGATTCTTTGGGCGTTGTATTAATGAAATGTTGCAATAGCATAATGCCAGGACTTCCGTCATTGTTCTGTTGACGATGAATGTAATTTTTGCGTTCCAATTCATGAATGTAATCATCATCTTCTGGATCCGGTAATAAGTCCGCACGTTGATAGGCCAAATACGCCAAGACGGCCGCCAACAAATACGGCCATCCGGGTAATAGCGAGTGTTCACTGAGTGTCATGAGACTCCCAAAGACCAATGGTCCAATCCCTTCCGTCAATGCCTTGACACCATTGACCGCACCCAGTGCTTCTCCCACAGCCTCGGGTTCGACACTCCCACTGACCAAGGAACTCAAACTGGGATAAACCAAATTGCCAAACAACGAAAAGGCCGCACACAAGAACAATTGCCAGGGCTCGTAGGCCAATCCCAAGACGACGCATTGCAATAAAAACGCGATGAGTCCCAATTTCATGGCCTTTTTTTCTCCCATGAGGGGTACCATGATGCGTACCAGGACGGCTTCGGCCACCATGGTACACAATCCCAAGGCCGACATTAATTCTCCCAATCGTTCCGGTCCCATGTGAAATCGTTTGACGGCATAGACAGACAATGTTGAAATAATCGCCCATAATCCAGTATAATACAAAAAGGCGACTTCTCCCACGAGCCTCAAAAAGGGATCAATGGCAATGATCCTTAGGGTATTCCAAGGCGACCATTCGTACTGAAAATCAATGGTCAGTATGGACATGTTGCTGGTATTCGCATTGTCGTCGTGGGGATGTTGCAATTGTTTGGATTCGGGAAGAATAAAATAAATATAGAGCAAATCGATAATGGTAAAAAAGAGGGAGCAGAGAAAGACACTGTGTGGATCGGTCCGTGCCAGATAACCGCCTGCAAAAAAAACACAGAAATGGGGGGTGAAAAATAAATATAATAAAACATGCACACAGTCCATCCTTCACTTGTCGTACATGGTAACAACACATAAACTACACTTGTACATACCTGCCATGGGCCCAATGGTATAACTCAAGCCAAAGGTGGCCAATGCCAGTCCATAAGCCGAGACCCGTTCCTCTTGTTGTCGTACGGTATCCGAAATGTAGGCAAAGACCAAGGTAAAGGTCGATGAAAAAATACCGGATATGCACAAGAGGACAATAAACAAGGAAAAGGCCGCTGGATGGACCACGGTCGTGGTCGTCACATGGTCATTCTCTTCATCGTTGGTCCCAAAAAAATGCCACATGGAACTGGACTCCTCTTCTTTTGGGATGGCAGCAGTGGTTGATGTTGTCGTTGTGGCATTGTTGTCTTGTACCACTTGATGAATAATCACGGTCCATTGAAAGAGTGCCAACGAACAGACGGGGGCACACGTTCCCATGACCGTCACAAACAAACAAACGCGGCGTCCAATGACATCGGAAACCTTGCCAAAAAAGGGACACGCCACAAAGGCCAGTAAGCCGCGAATGCAATCGGCACATCCCAACACGAGGTACGTCGCATTGCCGTAATGTTGCAACAAGAGCATGGGCAAGACGGCGCGCGTCAAGGAAAGAGCCAAAAATTCAAACAACAAGACCGGCAAGACGTAGTAATGTTGAAAGGGCTTGTTGTTGTTGTCGTGGTGATGGTCGGAAGAAGAAGGAGGAGGCCCGTAATGCTCCATGTCATCATTATTATGATCGTCGTTGTCGTCATGATTGGGACGATGCTCATCATGACGACCAATACGGCTGATGGAAGCGGCCCCGGCCACTGGACTTCCCAAGGAAATGGAGGGTATCCGCGGGGCACCTAAAAATGGGGATGTACCCGTGGGAAACACTGGTGACGGCTCGGCACTTTTCATCATCTTGCTTGGCGGTGAATTGATTTTGGAGTTTAAAAGAGTGGGAGCTTGTGGTTCCTGTTCGTTCTTGTTTGTGTATTCGTTCTTGTTCTCATTATCGTCTTTTTCTTGTTCTTCTTCTCTACTCTAATAATAATAGTATTAGCTCATCTATTACCTCATCTATAATTATATTAGTAT
>ENA-ORBV01016457-ORBV01016457.1-microbial-mat-metagenome-genome-assembly--contig:-NODE-16457-length-10730-cov-5.280954_pt1 | contig 10730 bp, 8 predicted proteins | sample MGYA00237777_ERZ505514 | MGnify/ENA primary metagenome ERZ505514 (study PRJEB26160, sample SAMN06269048) | microbial mat metagenome | isolation source: Oligotrophic lake microbial mat | place...
CCCTAGATTTCGGGAATGTCTGACCGCCCCAAATGGACCGTCGTGCTGGTCCCGCCCCGCAACCAGCCCGCCAAGAGCTTCATGCTCCCTGGCTGGGCTTTCCGCGCGGTGGCGTGGACGGGCGGCATCTCGCTCGTGCTCGTGGGGTGGGCGGTCGTGGTGCTCTTCACCCCGTGGGGGACGCCGGGATCGCGCATCGTGGCGGCCGAGAACGAAGCGCTCCTCGCAGACATCGCAACAATCGAGGAGCGCTTCACGGTGCTCGATGATACGCTGCGAGCGATCGCCGGCCGCGAAGCGCAACTGAAGATGTTGGCGGGTCTTCCCACCGAGGTCTCCGCCATCCGCGCCGACTTCCCGACCGAGCCGACCGAACCGACTGGGATGTTATCGGCCACGCCCTCCCGCCGTCGCCCCTTCCTCGGCCGCCTCGGCTGGAGCGCGCGTCCGGACATCGAGGGGATGATCTCCCGCGCGAGCGACCTCGCCAACGGGCTCCGCGACGTCTCGGACACCCTGGAACGCAACTTCCAACGCTTCGCCAACACGCCGAGCATCATGCCGACGGCAGGGTGGCTCTCGAGTCAGTTCACCTCGAGCCGGTTCCATCCGATTCTCCACGAGAACCGTCCGCACGAAGGCATCGACGTCACCGCGCCTACCGGGACGCCGATCGTAGCCCCCGCGGCGGGACGCGTGATCTACGCGGACAACGACAAGGGCTACGGCCTCGTGGTGGAGATCGACCACGGCAACGGCATCCGCACGCGCTTCGCGCATTGCTCGCGGCTCGCGGTACGTGAGGGGCAACAGGTGACGCGCAATCAGTTGATTGCTGCGGTGGGATCGACTGGACTCAGCACAGCGCCGCATCTGCACTATGAGATCCACGTGAACGGGAAGCCGGTGGATCCAATTACCTTCGTGCTGTCGGACGCGCCGCGGTAAGACCGGCTTAGAACGCCACCTTCGGTGCCTCACGATTCGCCGCGTTGGTCACCTCGAAGTACTCGCGCGACTTCGCTCCGGTGACCTTCGCCGTCAACACCGCCGGGAACTTGCGGATGTAGGCGTTGTAGTCCCGCACCGAGTTGTTGTAATCGGTGCGCGACACGGCGATCCGGTTCTCCGTCCCCGTCAGCTCATCCTGCAGGCGCAGGAAGTTCTGGTCGCTCTTCAGCTGGGGATAGTTCTCCGTGATCACGAGCAGGCGGCCGAGCGCGCCGGTCATCGCCTGGTTCGCGTCCGCCATCTCCGTCATGTTACCGCCCGACACCGAGCCCGCGAGGCGGGCCCGCGCGTTCGCGACTTCCGTGAAGATCGTCTCTTCCTGCGCGGCGTAGCCCTTCACCGTGCTCACGAGGTTCGGCACGAGATCCGCGCGGCGCTGTAACTGGACTTCGATCTGCTGGCGCGCCGCGGCGGCCGTTTCATCCATCGTCTGGATGGTGTTGTAGCCGCAGGCCGAGAGGACCAGCGGGAGCACGAGGAGCATCAGCTTCTTCATTCAGCGACTCCGTCAAAGGGTCTGATCTATAGTACGGGATTCCGGCCTGCTGGTGTCAGTTCACCGCAGGGGCATCGGGGTGCAACATCGCGTCCACATGCGCCACAAAACGCTTCAGGCCGCCGTGGTAGGCCGTCAGCACATCGTCGGCCGCACTCTTGGCGATTACCTTGGTACCCCGCGCGTGCGCCACCACCGCGTGGAACGGGGCGGTCTCGAAACCGGCGTGGACCGCCGCGGCATCGATCACCTGCTCCGCCTCGGCCGGCACCGCGGCGCCATGGACGCGCAGCAGTGCGCGGAACAGCACCAGCACCGTGCCCTTTGAGGCGGTGAGCAGATGCAGCTCCTTCGCGGTGTCACCGCCGCAGGCGAGGATGCCCTGCCGGAGGTGAATCAGCGCGCCCATCGCCTCGAACTCCAACTGCCGCCGGAGGTCCGCCTGATCCGGGGCGGGTAGCTCCGGGAACGCCCCCGACAGCACTTCCCGCCGCGCACCGATATCCGCGTGCTCCATCGCGAAGACGTCGCGACTTGAACGCCACTCGGCTTCGGTGAGAATCAGCGGCGCGGGATTCCCCGTCCGCTGCCATGCCGTGGTCACTGCCGCGGCCGCGCGAAGCGCCGCCGTGCGCAGGGTCTTCACGATCACGAGGATGTTTCGGTCCGAGCCGCGCTCCGGATCGGTGCGCCCCACGGCCGAGCCGTAGAGAACCACCGCCGTGAGATCGTCACCGAAGGCCTTGGTGAGCTGCCCAGTGAATTCCGCGAGTGTCAGTTTTGCCATTTAGAAGCTCCCACTCGAGCCACCGCCCGAGAATCCGCCGCCGCCACCGAACCCGCCGAAACCGCCACCACCGAAGCCTCCGCCGCCACCAAAGCCTCCGCCGCCCATCGGGAAGGGAAGAATCATCCCGCCACGCCCACGTCCACCGCGTCCTCCTCGTCCACCGCCACCCAACAGCGACAGAATGATAAAGAACGCGATGATGAAGACACCTGGAGGAATCCCCCGCTCACGTCGCTGCGGTCTGCGCGGCACCAGCGTGGAGTCGAGGTTGAATCCGAACTCCGCCGCGTAGCGCTCGGCCAATCGCGCGGTGATGAGCTGCAGCCCCGCGCCGTAGTCGCCCGCGGCGAGCAGGGGCGTCGCTTCACGGCGGATGTCGCCCGCAACGGCATCGGGAATGAAGCCTTCGGCGCCCTGCCCGACGCTGATGGCGATGTGCCCGTTGCCGTCGGTACTCGAGGCCCGGGGCACCAGCAGCACCACGATGCCCGCGTTGCGCGCGCGGTCGCCGATAGTGGCCTTCGCGCCAACGCCCCACGCCCGTCCGAGTTCCAGCGCGATGTCGCCTGGGTCGCGCCCCGCGATGTCCGGCAATGTGACAATGGCGATCTCGCCCTGCGAGCCCGCCTGCACGATCTCGATCAGGCGCGTCATCGCCGCCGCCCGATCCGCCGGAATCACGCCAGCGAAATCGCTGACGAATCCGGTGGGGGCGGTGGGAAGCTGGGGCTGCTGCGCGGCGAGTGACCGCGGGAGCAGCCCCTGCGGCAACCAGAGCGGCAGGCAGAGCGGCAGGTAGAGTGCCGCGAGGATCAGGAGGCGACTCGTCAGGGCGCGCTCCGTCGACGGTCCGCGGCGCGCGACGTGTAGAGCATCACCACGCCATTCTGCGCTCGGTTCCCATAGGTCGTGAGTGCCTCAGTGGGCCCAATGATCGCGATGAACTCGATATCGCGCACGTTGATTGACGTGAAGTTGAACGGGCCAAAATAGAAATCGTCGATGAAGATCGACATGCATCCGTTCGTGACGAGACTTCGGATGCATTGCTGCGAGATCAGCACATTCGCCATGCCGAGTGAGCGCAGGAGCTGATCGAGGCTGGTGGCGCGCTCGCGCATCGGCGCGACGCGCTCGGGAGCGAAGAGGCGCCAGCCTCGACTGCGGGCGTTCTGCAGACGTTCCTCGATGAACGGGCTGCGGGTCGATGTCACCCGCTGCTCTTCGATCATGGTGGGCCGTTCATCGACCAAGAGATCGAGATCCACCGTATCGCGACCCGCAAAGCGGAGCGGGTCGGTGAGGGTGGGTTCAATCCCGATACGGCGCACCCGGATGCGGAACCCGCCATCCCCGGTGAATCGCATGAGGAACGCGCCGAGCGAATCGGTGCGCGTGGCGCCGATGACTCTCCGAAGACTGTCGATCGCTTCCACCGTGGCTTCGGCGATCGGGCTGCGAGATTCGGCACTGATGATCCGACCGCGAAGCACTTGGGCTTCAAGAGCCTCGGGGCGCAGGAGGCCGATTCCGGCGAGCCCGAGTGCGACCAGGAAAAGTACACCGCGCGGGACCCTCGACAGAGGGCCCCGCGCGGTCTCGAACTGACCTACACCAGCAAACACGTCGCGCTTATTCCGGAACAGTGCGCGGCGGCTGACGATCGACGATCATCAGGATCGCAGGGGCGAGGAACGCCGCCGTCTGCGGTGCGGGCGAGGCGGCCACCGAGCGCGGGAAGTGGAACGCCGTGAAGAGCGTGCCGGCGATGGCGAAGCCACCGACCGGGTCCACCACCGTGTTGCCCGCGACGCCGGCGAACGGCGTGGCGTTGGCGAGGGAAACGAGCGTGGCCGTCGCGGCGGTGTGAATGGTGAAGGTAACGTTCGCACGCGCGGTGTACGCCGAGGCGGCGCGTGGCGCCACGTTCGACGCGGCCGGCGTACCAGCCGGAGCGCCCACGAAGACATCCTGGTTGGTCAGGCCAACGATCGCGTTGATCGAACGCCAGTGCACGGTGGCAGCCAGAAAGTCAGGACGCGTGTCCGTGATCAGCGTGACGGCCTGGGCCGGGGTCCCGTTCGCAGGGACGGCGAAGCCGCTGTGAAGGATCGTGTAGTACGTGCCGGCCACGAAGTCCGTCGTGCCCTCAGCAAGGACCTGCTGCGTCTCGGAAATAACCGCCGAGTTACGGAAGACCTTCCACGAGCGGCTGCCCGCGCGAACGCCCTGATAAACGCCAACCGAGCGGTAGAGGGAGTTGGCGTACGACGGCGAATACTCAACGGCGTCGATGAACTTAAAGTCCGTCGCGCCGAAGTCAGGCACCGCGTGCACGTAGCGGATGAAGGCCAGGGGCGGGCGCGCAACGTTCGTGATCGACGCGTCTTGATCGCACGCGCCGACGAACATCAGTGCCACCAGTGGCAAGAAACGGAGGAATCGCATGAAGGGCTCCGAAGAGAAACTAGAGAGAAGCGGGCCAAAGGCCCACGTGGTCAGAAACGAATCGAGGCGCCAGTGCCGCCGCCGCCGCCTTCATCAGGAGCGGCACCGCCACCAAGCAGACTACGGGACAACACGAAGAGCGTGATACCACCAGCGATCGCGGCCGTTGCAATAGCACTCCGACCGCGATCGAAATCCCGGCGACTCACCAACTCCACGGACGTGCGCGGCAAATCCACCACCTCACCAGTCCAGTTGGTCGACTGACCGCGCAAATCCACGAGCCGATACACTCGCAGCGTCCAGCCAGACTCGTCCTGACGGACGACCTTGCCTTCGACTGTCCGTGCGCCTGATCCCAGCTGACGAGCCAGCTCGAGGCGGCCCGAATCGGTGATTCGGAACTCCGCGGTCTGCTCAACCAACGGCTGAGTGGTAGGCACGGCGGAATACGTGAAGCACGCGGTGGACGAGAACAACGCAGCGACCAACATCGTGGTCTGTCCCCGACGGGCGATCTGTGCGATCGCCGCGCCGGAGAACATCCCACACAGGAGGCTGCTACGCCGCTGCATCCTTAGAACCCGTAGGTCCCGACACCGGAGGCCGTAATCGTTCCGACCGACGGCATGTTGTAGAACGGCTTGTTCCGCGTATCCATTTCCTGGAACGGCACCGCCCAGTGGAGCGAAGTCCCCTGGATGAGGTCGTTCCAACCACGCGAGTCAAGGAACCACTGCATGTAGCCCGTGAGCTGAGTCTCCATGCGCTTCTCGTACTTCATGGCCTCAAGCAGCGAGCCGCAGGTGCCGTTGGGCAGCTTCGGAACGCAACCGTTGGCGCCCGGCGCTAAGCCGGCCGGGTCCGTGAAGGCCAGGAGGCCGTTCGCGGTCCGCGAGGCATTGACAAGGTTCATCGCTGCCGTCGGATTGCTCTGGGGGCCGCTGCGGATCAGGCCTTCTGCCTGCAACATCGCGATTTCCTGACGCGAAATGAACGTGTACGTCCCCACGCCGTTCGCCGCCGCAATGGCGAACCAGCGACGGTGGTCGTACTGCGACGTGCCCCACGGATTCGAATTGTCCGGCTGGTCCTCGCCGGGATTGCGGCTGGAGATGTAGCGCCCAGCCGGAAGGGGCAACCCGGAGTTCGCGAACTGCGCGGCGCGGGTGGCGCCAGCAGGCCAACGAGTATCCGGGGTACGAATCACAAAGTCCATGCCAACGCGAGTCTGGAGCGGCAGGGCGATGAACGTCTGGTAGTTACCAGAGGTGTCGGCCATCCCGTTGTAGAACAGCGAGATCTGGTGGAACGACGTCGACGTCTGGAACGTGCTCGCGTCGGTCCCCGAGGTCCAACTCGTCGCCCCGTTGAGCGCGATGGTGTGGTCCGCCGTGATACCAGCCGCCGCGTCCGCCACGACCGCCGCCCAATCGACCGCGCCACGCTCGGCAGCCGTGCGGGCGACGCCGGCGCGGATCTTCGCCTTGTACGAGCGAATCAATCGGACGTAGTCAGCCGTTGTGAGCAACGTGCCACCCATCCAAGTCGCCGGGATGCTTGCTTCCGCGTTGCCGGCAACGCCGACCGCGCTAATGATCGCCTGCGCCGAGTCGAGCATGTTGAGTGCTTGGGCCGCGGCCGCCGCCGGCGTCACGAACTCCGGAATCGCCGAGGTGGGCGTCTGCGGACTCGCAATCGCGGCCGAGTCGTAGCCGAACGCGAGCGTACCCATCGCAATGCCGTTCACAAAGTACGCGAACGAACGCGCCCGTTGGTCACGTGCGGCGTTGCCGAGCGTGGCACCACGAGCGAGGTACGCATCCACCGCCTGGGCGACCGTCGCCGAGGTGCGCATCAAGCGCGACAGCGACGACCAGTTGGCGTTGTTACCCGCCGAGACCTGATTCCCGCGCTGGTTGTTCAGAAAGACGCGGGGGATGCCCGAGCGCAGGGCCATACCGAAGTTGGCCACCTGGCCGTAGGACTCGAGCGCCATCACCTTCGACTGCACGCTCAAACCTTCGCCGGCACCGGCCGTGGACTGGTGATAACTGCGGTAGAGCGTTGAGACGACGCCTTCAACACCGCTTGGCACCGCGTACACGCGGCCGAGATCGGGGTTATTGAGATTCTTGACCTGGAGGTTGTCTGCGCAGGCCGTCATGGAACCGACGGCAAACGCGATCACCCCGAGGGTGCGAAGCATGGATCGCATCGTGAAATGACTCCTCAGTAATTGGGGACCCGCAGTGAGTGGCCGGTATTCCGGCCACTCACCGGGGTGCTAGCGTCAGAAGCCGACGTTGAACTGCAGCGTGAAGGTACGGAGGTTCGGGAAGTTGAATGCGTCAGCTGCGTTCAGGATGCCCGAGCCGTTCGCGCCGCCGCCAAGGCCGGTCTCCGGGTCGAAGCCCGAGTACTCCGTCCACGTCAGCAGGTTGCGACCCACGAGGCTGACGGTCCAGTCGCCGTAGCGGCCGAGGCGGCCGACGCGGTAACCGAGCGAAAGTTCGCGGAGCTTGACGAACGAAGCATCCTCAACCGTGAGGTTGTTCGGGCCAAGGAAGTCGTACAGGCCGCCGATGCCCTGCGAGTTGTCGGGCGGCTGCGTACGCCAGTAGTACCCGATCGGCTTGGCGGTCTCAACCGACTTGCCGAGCTGGTCGATATCGCCGTTCATGAAGTCGCCGTAGTTCCACTGACGGGCAAGGTTGAAGACCGAGCGACCCTGCACCGCATCGAACAGGATATAGGCCGTGAACTTGTTGAAGCTGACGTTGTGGCCCATCGACCAACGGAGCGACGGGATCGCCGAGCCGAGCTCGTTGACCTGGCCGACGCCGGTCGCATCACGCATGATGATCGGCTGGCCCCAGAAGCCCTGCACGCCCCACGGGTTGTCAGTGGATGGGTTCGTCGCGTTACGAAGGTTCTTGGTGATGCCCTCGCGCCACGTGTTCCCCGCGCCGGTCCACACGATGTAGCCATCGTCGTTGCGCTGCCATTCCTTGCCCTCGCCGCAGCGCGCCTGGAAGGCGGCCGGGAGGTTCAGGCAGGACTTGGCGAACTGACGACCATACATCACGCCGTAGTCATTGCCTTCGGCGATGCGGAACATTTCCGTCGTGCCCTGGGCACCCGCCGCACTCACGAAGTACGGGAGCACGTCGAGCCTGGTGATGCGGCTCGTCGGCTGGTCGAACGCCATCCGGGCCGTCCAGGTCACGCCGCGGAAGCCTTGGAGGATCGGCAGGTTGAGCGAGCCCTCGATGATCTTGTTCTCGAGCGTACCAGCGTTACGCCACTGATTCGCGAACCCGGCAACGGCCGGGACCGGGACCTGCAGAATCTGGTTCTCCGCGCGGGCGTTGATGTAGCTGAACTCCACGCCAAAGCGGTTGAAGATCTCGGCGTCGAAGCCGATGTCCGTCTCGCGGATGACCTCAGGGCCCAGAAGCGGGTTGCCGAGGGTGTTCGGGGTCAGCGTGCCACCCGAACCGATCGAGAGGGTCTCGTACTGGGCCGAGAAGATCGGGGTGTTACCCGCCGTGCCGACCGCCGCGCGGAACTTGAGTTCGTTGATGATGTCCTTGGCAAACCACCACGCTTCCTCGGACGGGCGATAGAGCACCGAGGCGCGGCTGTAGGTCTGCCAGCGGTTGTCCTCGCCGAACCGCGAGGCGCCGTCACGACGGATAAGACCGTCGAAGATCAGCTTGCCCTTGTAATCGAGGCGGCCGGTGAGGAAGAGGCCGATCTGCGACGTGCGATTCTGCGACGACGAGATGGACTGGTTGAGCGTGACCGACGTCGCGGTGTTGAGCCCCGCGATGACGAGGTCCGAGCCGGAGAGACCATCGCCCACCCCGTCCTGCTGCTCATACAGGTAGCGCATGGTCACGGAACCGTTCAGGTCCTGCGCCAGCTGGCGGCGCATCGTGACGTTGAGCGACGTGTTGTACGAAATGCCGAACCCGTTGCCGCGTGAGAAAAAGCCCAGCGGCTGCGTGATGTTGCTCGCCGAGGTGCGGAAACCCTTGTCGCGGATGAACTCAGACCAGCTCGAGGAGTAGTCGTAGCCGAAGTTCCATTCCGCGTCCGCCCAAGACACCGGGCGATACTTGATCGCCAAGGAACCGAGGAAGCGGGCGTTGTCGTCAATCTGCTTGGCGCCAATGGCTTCGCTGACCGGGTTGTAGTTCTGATTCCCCTGGACAAGCGGGTTGTGGCGCGGCATAAAGCGGCCCTGCGAGTCGCGCGCCATGATGTTGGCGAACGCCGGGGTCCGGGAGAGACCGAACCAGACGCGGTTGTTGCCACCGACGAAGTTGCCACCGTCCGCGAAGGACTTGGTGAACATCGCCGTCGCGCCGACGGTCCAGGCCTCACCGATCTGCTGATCGGCGTTGAGGCGGAAGCCGTTACGGACGAAGCCGCGGAGGAACTCGACCGAACCTTCCTGAGTCAGGTTGCTCAGCGAGGCGTAGATATTCGCCGACCCGATGCGGCCCGTCATCGACACGTTCGTGTTCACGAACTGGCCGTTGGTCAGGAGCTGGTTGATCGGATCGTAGGTGCGCGGGAAGGTGCTCGCCATGTAGTTATGGCGGAGCATCGTCGGCGACGGGGCCGACGAGATGCCGATGTCGCCGATGAACGTGCGGGTCGGCAACGTCAGGTCATCGGGGATGTCATTGACGCGGCGGAGCTCCTGCTCCATCGACGTCGTCCAGGTGCACGCCGGCTGATTGGCGGTGCCGACCACGGCGACGCAATAGCGGCTGTACGTCTCGTCCATCGTCATCGCGTGGGCGCGAGAGAGGTCGTACTCACGCTCGACCGAGGACTGACCGTATTCGGTCGTCACGTTGAAGCGGATGCCGTCATTCGTGGCACCCTTGCCGCGCTTGGTGGTGATGTTGATGACGCCGTTGCCGGCGCGCGACCCGTACAGCGAGGCAGCGGCCGCACCCTTCACGACCTCGATGCTCTCGATGTCCTGCGGGTTCACGTCCGAGATGCCACCGTTGAAGATGATGCCGTCCATGATGATGAGCGGGCCCTGACCACGCCCCGAGGCGTTGATCGAGAGCGGCGCGCGCAGCAGGATCGCTGGGTCAGCACCCGGGCGGCCGCTGGTCGACGTGATCTGCACGCCGGCGACCTTTCCCTGCAGCTGAGCGAACGCATTCGCGCCCGGGACCGGCATGTCCGCCGCCGTCACGGTGGCGACCGTGAACGGAATCTTCGTCTTCTCGGTGCCTTCCGCCACGCCGGTCACGACGACCTGGCTCAGGCGGTTCACGTCCGCCTTCAGCACGAAGTCGTGCGTCTGCGACCCTTCCGACAGCGTAATCGACTTCACCTGCGGGGCATACCCGAAAAGGCGCGCCCGGAGCACCACCTGCTGCCCGCGAACGCGGGCGCCAGGGATGGTCAGGGTGTACCGGCCATCTTCGCCCGCTCCCACCTGTACCGCGAGCGCCTCAACACCGACGCCTGCTCCGAAGAGCGGCTGTCCGGCCTCGTTCGTCACCCGACCCGTGATCGTTGCTGCGGCCTGCGCAGCAACAGACTCGGGAGATGCGAACGAGATCAGCACCGCGAGGATGGAGGCGCCAAGCCTCCGCATCCCGACTCGTTCCAGCATGTGCATACCTCGTGAAGGGGTTTTCCGATCCGACGATCACGCCACGTCGCGTGCCGCCTCCCAGCAACGAACCGTTCTCGCTGAGCGAGGCACGGGAACAACGAACATCTGCCCCTCCCGAGGGAGGGGGGAACCGAAGGTGAGTGAGGGTAACCCTTCAGTAACAGGGGCGCAACCCTCCCCATCCGCTTCAGAACCACCCCACAGGCCCGCTCCGCTGGCCTGCCTTCCTCGCTCCCTCGCTGTAACCAAGGTCACAAGAAAGTGGTGGATTCTATGTCTCCCTACCCATCCCCCCTCAAGCGCGTCACAAACCCGATCCTATCCTGACC
>ENA-ORBV01016462-ORBV01016462.1-microbial-mat-metagenome-genome-assembly--contig:-NODE-16462-length-10727-cov-5.320845_pt1 | contig 10727 bp, 4 predicted proteins | sample MGYA00237777_ERZ505514 | MGnify/ENA primary metagenome ERZ505514 (study PRJEB26160, sample SAMN06269048) | microbial mat metagenome | isolation source: Oligotrophic lake microbial mat | place...
TATGTCGTAGTGATCTTGTAATTGAGTGTAGGACTTTCTATTTAGGATGGTTCCTCCCACCTCGCTTTCGACGCTTCGTTTGTACAAGTTCGCCACATGCAGTTCCCATGCGGCCGCAAAGGTCTTGTACCCCTTGGGCGGTGCGTCAAGTCGTTTCAGGTTCTGGTCGTAACTGGGGCTCATCTCCATAAACAACTTGTGCTCGGCCTTATCCAGGTCTGTAAATGTTGAAGCGTGCTTCGGGTGCTTAAATGGTATCCATGGCGCGTTTTTGGTCAGTCGACAGTGCGTTTCGTGGGTTGTCTCAGCTTTTAGGATGGACGGCAAGAAGGCAGAGATGTCGACATCATCATCAAAGGCAAACAATTTGTTAGGCTCAAAATCGTCATCGTCAAATGGTGATGGCACCGGTGCTGCGTTATCATCAACTTCTCCAAACTGGGTTCGGTCTAGGCAAATGCCATCGCCAGGATCGTCAAAGGGAACATCACGTAAAAAAACGTCTAATTCCAGAAGCACGTCCAAATTGTCTTCATCATCCACGGCTTCTTCTACAATGCTGTCATCGAATTCCTTCGGAAGCCTGTGCTCGAAGCCAATGTGTTCCTCGAACGCGTGCAAACTTTGCGGGCACTCTGGCGCATGCATGCCAATTTCGTCATCATTGAAGCCACACTGACAGGCCATTCCATGCAAGGCCTGAATGGTCTCCGTGCGAGAAGAAGCGGCTTCTTGTTCTCCCAACCGACGAACCCGCTTCCGATCATTTGACGATTCGTAGCAATCGCCAACAACACGATCAGCCTTTGTTAGACCAATAGAAGGTTGATCCAGTAAATGATTTAGTTCCCGTGCGTCCACTTCATTGGTGCCCGTGGATCGGGCTGTGTAGGTCTTCTTCGTTTTCTGATTAAAGCGATGAATCTTCACAACGTTTGATGGCGGATCCGACAGGCAACCCTTCTTTACATGCGACATCTGATTAACAACAGCATTGAGAGTGTCGGCCCCTCGTTTGAAAAAGCATGGTTCTTTTGTGATAGAAACGCCAGAAGCTCTTTGTCGATCTACATCCAGATCTTTTTCCATTAAAGAATGGATGACGGACATAACGCGCCGTTCCAATGTGTCCGGTGGAGGGATTGTCGATTTAGCTTCCTTGCAGATTTGAGCCATCGTTGGATTCTTCCCCGCTAGCATGCACCTAATTCTTTCCAATTCGTGTTCTTCCACCATGAACACTGCTCGCCGCATTAATGTTCTGAAAATTGTAGTGCGTTCACTCTTTAAATCATAGAGCATTGGGTCCCAGCGCTTCTGCCAATGAAAAACGTCCAGCAACACCAACATGCCAGGTGCGATTTCTTGCAGCTTGTTACGAACATTGCAGCAATTGTCAACCCACGTTGCGCGTGGGGACTTCCCCGTAAGAGCGATGTTTCTTTTGTTGAGCAGCATCAGATCCTCCCTCATTGTCTCCACCGATTCGGCACCGGCAAAAAACTTCCAAAAAATACACAGGGAATCTTCATTCTGCATGTTGAGGCCAACACGAAATGGAGAGAAACACTGTCCTTTGCCGGTGTAAACCTTGATCTTTGGAGCGATTTTGTAGTGCCAATCAATTTTCCACACTTTAGCAGCAATAGATCGCATCTTTGCATGTTGAAGTTTCCGTCGGTTCCGAAAATCTGTGGTAAGAATTCTGTTTATTGTAGATTTCGAAACTGTGCGACAGTTGCATTGCAGTGGGTCTGTCAGTTTGGGAGAAAACGTCGGAGGCTTCAGATCAGCAGTAGCAGTGGCGGTAGGTAATGCAGCTGGCGCCGCAGGTAAGCCAGAAGCCTCCCTTTCGTCATCTAGTGTCATTTGCTCAATGACAGTGTTGTCTTCAACCTTGTTAATTTCGTCCAGCAGCTTGGTTTTCTTGTCTCGTAACTGCACTGTTGCACGCTTGAGCCGGTCGCAATAAGCTTGTGCTATTTCCTTCCAGCTTTCCTTCACCGCAGGATCATCACCATCATAAGCAAGGAGCTCCTTTGCCATGAAAATGCCTCGTTGGATGAGAGTCATACATTTTCCCCTACCAATGCCTGGGAACATAGCTCCGATAGCGTTCCTATGTTGCTTCAAACGGAAGATGTTGATGAAGTGAACATCGCTGGCACAAGACGATTCTTTTTCCTTTAAATCTCGTTTTGTACAATGCAATTCAAACTGCAATCGTTGGCGTTTGTTGGTAGAAGCTGTTCCTTTTTCTACCGGCCGAACATGAGAGTCGAGTGTGGACTGTTGGGTTCCCTGGATGAGGTCTGGATTTGTTTGCTGCACACGACCAGCTAAAACAGATCGATAACAATTGCATGCATCATTCAACCATCGATCACCATGCATTTTCCGGATCCGTTGGTGCATTGCTGCTGTGGTGTCAGTAGCATGGCTGACCATGTAACTGTGCAACTCTTCATCCACGGCAAACCCCTTTGACAGACGGAAATTCAAAATGCCACTAATCTCCGCAGCGTCTGCCTTGATCGTTGCCTCATGCCATGCAACAAAGTCACCTGTGCATGCATCACAGTGGTGACAGACTGTGTCCAGGCATCTGTGGGAGACAACACCACACAATGTTTTTGGGTTTTCAACAAATCGGAATTGATGCTTATCCACAAAATCTTTTCTCTGGCATTTGACACACGTGGGAATGTGATTGGGCGTCATGTGCGGCACCCATGCCGCAATGCACTTCACATAGAAATCAGATGCCTTCACATAAGCCTTCCCCCTCAAGCTTGGTCTGTTACCAGCCGAGCAAGAGAGTCGACTCCAGTCCTTGTCATGCAAAAAGTTTGCGTCCGTTTTGATGGACTTCCTAATCTGTGTGATAAACGCTTCCTGCGATGGTCCACACCGCGGCTTAGGCGCCGTCTTGGGGGTGGGTGGATTGTTCCCCGACTCTTGTGCAACTGATGGGTTGGACATGGCCAAGCAATTAGCACAACTGAATGACTGACATGCATGCACATTGTGTGTTGATGCTTGCAATGCTAGCAGCTAGTGCTACCGCAGCAATGCCAATGTGGCATGCTGCATGTGCGTGTGCCATGGCTACAGTTTGTTGTCGTTAGCAATGACATGATGTCAGTGTGGCATTTGCACTCTACAAACAATCTTTGCAGTTCTAAAAAAGTCGCACAGAGTACAAATGACACAGTTAAAGAGAGAACCGGGATCGAAGATCGGCGGAGTGATGGTTGCACAATCAGAGAGAGGGAATGTCACATGCCAAAGAATGAGGAACCTTCTTTCTTTTCTTTTTTTTTCTTCGTCACGAAAAGACATGGTTACCATAACCGTGCGTTCAATGTTTTTCTCTGAGACGCCGGGCGCTGAACGGCGCGAACACCTGGCATCATTCAAATCCCATCTCTAATCTGGCACTCAAATCAAATCCCGCCATTTTCACTTCCACTGCTGAAATCCAAACTAATAATACTAAAACTCGTATCTACTGCATGAAACGCGGTACATTTGATTAGTAATTGTCTGCTTGTCCTCATCAAATCCTCTTCATTACGTTTGTCGTCCTACAGTGCTGCAATACTGTATATATAAATATCTAAGAAAGGCACTATATATCATAAAAGCTAGTAGCTATTACTTACACCATTCAAAGCAGCAAGGAGACTTGTCAGGACAGTTGAGACAACAAGAAGGTTGGAACATCCATACTGGACGCTCAAAGTTCACCAAGATTCTTCATACAGCATGTTTCCCGCTAACGGCAACCCTACATCGAGAACATTCACTCCACCCAGACGGCAATATAATAACAGTTTCAATAGTCATGGCAGTAGTAGTACGATAAAGAAAACAAGCCCTACGAGCAAAGGCATGCACAAGACGAAGGCTACCTTTTTGACGCGGATTCGTTGTGTCTTGGTCCTCTTGATTATTACCATGGTGTGTACGATTTTCTTCATGTTTCAATTGGCCCATTCATCCCATTTACAACTACTGGATTCGGATCCGACGACGGAGGACAGTCATAATCGTCGGAATCGTCCACCCCAATCTGCCTTGTCAGCAGCCTTACAAGATGCACGCAACAAGCAATATTCCATTTATCAAAAACAAGTCAGTCAAAAAAAAGACAAAGACGATAAGCATGACAAAGAACGCCATCTCAAAGAGAAAAAAAATCAAGTTCAACCCCAAAAGAAAATTGGAGTGGGAGAAGGAAACAAAGAAGAAGAAGAAGCTATGCAACAAGAATTGGACCAACAAAAAAAGAAGAATGCTGGTCTTCGCCAGCAGCAGCAGCAGCAAGTTGTCGAGTCCAAAAAGGAACAACAACCACGGCAAAAGAAAGACCACGACAAACCACAACAACACCGTGATGGGGATGCTGCTGGAGCAGCAAAAAAGCAGCAGCAAGTTGTCGAGTCCAAAAACGAAAATCAACAGCCAGAGAAAGACCACGACAAACCACCACAACAACAACCAAAACAGGAAAAGCAAAAAGACAGCACAAATCACCAACCAAAAAAGCACAAACCACCACAACACCGTGATGATGGGGATGCTGCTGGTGCAGCAGCAAAGAACAATCATGGAGGAGCCAACAAAAATGTATTTGCTGATCGACAAGGCATTTTGGAGGAAGTGGAGGAACGACTGCTGTCACGACCCAAAGAGCTAAACCTACAAAAAGAAATGAAACAACCTCAACCATCACAAGAAGTGCCGCAGATACCACAGCCAAAAGACCACGCCCAGGAAATACGAGAACTCGAAGCAGCCTTGGCCTTGGAAGAGTCCAGGGAAGAAATGCCGGTTCAGGTTACACTCCATAAAGGGGAAGCCTCCGTGGTCAAAATCGACGTGACCCAAGCCGAGGGAGCCGTCGGGAACACCCCGGAATTTCGAAAAGAACAATTGCGATTGCACGAACTTTACAAAACGGCCGTCATGTCTTTGCGCGAAGAACAAGTACGACAATCGGCAGATCCACTCTTTGTGACACCCCTTCATGTACCCATTTCCAAAATACCACGCGTTCCATGGGAACCTCAAGTGCCCTACTTGGGAGTCTTGGTGGATGCAGGACGACATTATTTCCCCATTAGTTGGTGGAAACATTTGATTGTGCACTTGTACAAATTGAAATTCAATTTGATTCATTTCCGTTTGACCGATGATCAAACCTTCAACATCCAATTGGAATCATATCCAGAATTGGCCAATCCTGTCAAGCTGGAATATAACAATATGAACAAAACATATACCACACAAGAAATACGAGAGCTGGTGACCTTTGCCAAAGACTACAATATTTCCTTCATGCCCGAGATCAACCTTCCTGGACACGCAGGAGGGTTCGCAAGCATTCCTGGTTTGGTCATTATGTGTGCAGAATTTATCTGCCGCACCGGGTATGGGCTGCCACTCAATGTGGAACACCCTCAAATCAAAACCATCCTGAAGGGCATTCTCAAGGAGATCATCGACATTTTTGGAAATCCGCCCTTTCTTCACCTTGGGGGCGACGAAGTCAACATGGCAGATCCATGCTTTGACGAGGTTCATAAAATACCCTTTGATTATGCTAATTTTGAATCTGATTTGAAAGGTATACTTCGGGAATTACGGTACCCTGAGGAGAGGGTGATTCGCTGGGAGCGAACGGGACAATCTATCAGTCTCAAACGAGCAGGTGAGTTATAATAAGGTAATTGTGGACAAGCTTCTTGGGAGTTTCGACTTGATCTCATGTACCCCGTCAATCCTCGTCCACGTCACTATCAGGTGTAATTGAACAATTTTGGGAAAGCCTGCCTGGAATAAAAGTGCCGTTGGGCACATTGCCGAATGGAAAGCAGGCACCGTGGTTTGTATCGACTGGACTTTATTTCGATACGAACCACAACGTAGACAGCTTTGGTATTTACAGGAACGCAATGTTACCATTTCAATTATCGAATATATCGTCACCCACTGCCGTCATTGCAGGCACTTTTGAATTAGGAACCGAGTTTTGGTTGCAGAGAAATGCTGCAGCGAGGCTGATCGCTGTCTCTTTAGGCGCCACGCAAAGAAAGTTTACAGACAGACTTGAATTTATAAAATTGTACAACGACACGTGCCTATCCGTGGGAATTGACAGTAGATGGTGCGATCTGCAAGGAGCAACCGCAACACTGTACAAAACTTATCTTGCTGACCATGAACAAACTTGGCGGTCATGGAAGTCGGGTATTTGCGAACGTCTCACGGAGAGCGACATGAGACTGCAGATGCAGCACATGACGGGGACAAAAAGGGCAATGGAAACGACAGGGTACGATATATTTTGGGATGCATTCGGAGCAGAAATACCAAAGATGGAAAGGCAACAACCTGTTAGCCCAACGCGAAACCTCAAGTCATCGCCACAAGCATCCCATGATGTCCCTTGGAGTGGGGTGATCTTTGATATGGTCAATTCCGTACGCTCGCCAACCACTCGCATCTATGAGTTACTTCAGAAAGTCGTAGCGCCACTCGGATTCAAACTTCTACAACTTCGATTAGTAGACGACTTTGGGTTTGGCATTCAGCTTGAATCACAAATAAGGCTCGGCTATTTTGCGAATCGTCTAGGCTTGGAAAGTAAGGCAGGGAAAGCTGCTCCGTTGAACTTGCCCTCCGCAAATGATTATCGAAAGTTGGCTTCGATGGCCATGGACGAGCTGAACATTCAAGTATTTCCTGAGATATCCATCTCAACAAATGCAGGCGGTTGGGTTCATTCTGGTTTTGCTTCATTGTGTCCCCATCACTTTTGTGAAAAGGGAAGGGGAGTGACTACGGATGTTGCTGACCCATCCTTTCTACCTGTCGTGTATTCCGTCTTGAAAGAATTGCGGAGTGTCTTCAACAGGACCTCATTCTTTCATTTGGGACACGACGAGCGACAATCTGCACTTGATGGTTGTTTGCGTGAATCGTTGACTTCCACCGAAGCTTCTTCAGTCGCCTTCTCGGAGTTTGAAGAAAAGTTGGCCCTTTTCACGGACATGCTCGGTATTTCACAGAACGATATACTGCGCTGGCATAATCAGGAGCACAAGCGCTATGGTGGTCGGACCGGGAATATCACGCACTATCGGGTTCAACCTGATGCTGAGTTGCCAAAAGTGAACCCCGGGGAGAATTTTTTTGTGTCCGTTGATCTGATGTATGGGGACACTTGGGGCATCTTCAAGCAAACAGTTTCGCTATTAAAGCTCAAACCAGAAGGCATTCTAGGAGAAATTCGCGACATCAGCGAGGATGGTTGGGAAGACAAAAACTTGAACCTGCGACTTGTTGCCTTTAGCATGGGCCTACAAGGAAAGCACGAAATGTCAGGCAAAGATGCGTTCACAAAGGCCCTTGTGAAGGCTTGTAAAGCTGCAAAACTGGACGGATGCGATCGATCAGATGGTGCTGAAGTTTCGCTGTCTTTCGAGGTGGAGAAATCTGATTACAAGGACAGAATGTGCTCGGAATTTACCTACAATGTGGTCGGCCGGACACCGCGCAAAAGCATGACGATTGAATTATAATCTTCCAGCGTTTCAATGCTTAAAATTTAATTTCCTTCAAGGCTCACGAGAGTCCTATGCATTGCAGTGCACATTCTATTAGCTACTACCTGGATGGGTTAGTAAAGTACATTATTATAGCTACTATATTGGTACCTGTTACTACATGTCCAACTCTTTGACATTCTTCGCGAATCTCATTGTTTGTTTCACCCCGTCCTTTGACAGTCACTGGGGACTCTTTCCTTTTGATCCATCCCAAATGCAGGCTCGCCGGTATACCGTTAGCGTTAACGACGGACAGCACGGCAGCACCAAAGAAATCCAGCATGTACAAAACTCGTGCAGGGGGCACCAATCGTGGCGTATTCATTGTGGCACATGCATGCTCACGACACGGCGTGCTACTGTATCCTTTTTGCGTCCGTGTTTTTTTTTTTACATGCCATAAATTCGATTGATATCAAAATTGCTTGGCGGTGGTGTCATGGCAATATACTGGCCCGGTCCTTTGCAGTAGCCCAAAAATGCTTCGGGTAGGTATTCGCCATTATGCTGCGCTGGTTCAATCTGCCCCAAGGATGCGATTTGCAATTGTTTTTCAAATTCGTTTCGCAACCGAAACCATTCGGCAAACAATAAATGACAAGTGGTACGGTTGGTCAGATTTTCCAAGCGATACACTTGTCGTTTGTCACGTGGTGTTCGAGGTTTGACACCTCGACATTCCCATGGTTTCTTACAGGCCTAAAGACCCGATGCATTACGTGATAGAAAAGATGCAATGCAGTGCGAAGATTCAAAAGCCAAGGTACAGTTAGATGTATTTGTGTTAGAAACAAAAAGACAAGCCAACCCCGCACACTTAAGCAACGCAACTTGTGGGTGACCATCATCGCCATATCGTTTAACGTACCGTATAGTGGACTGATTTTGTCTCCGCCACGGGTGTGATACGACAGTCTTGACATGCCCCAGTTTCCAGTGTATTGTTCTCAAAGGTATATCCTTCATGAGGATATTGTCGACATTGCAAATGATGTTCCATCCGTACCGGCCCCCTCCATAAAACATCCGCAACCACTTGATTGTAGACACAGGGATTCACTGGAACGCCCACTCCTGGAACCAAGACATCGTACATGTAGGCCGTAGCGCCTTGATACGCCATGGCACCTTGGAATCCACCATGTCCCATACCCGCCCATCCAAAGCCATTGCCCCGGCCTTGAAGGTAATTCCCTTGGGTAATCATGGCCACATATTTATCAAACAATTCTTGCGACGGTCGAGCAATCAAGAATCCACCTTGAATGCCTTGTCGTAGTTCCCATGGTTGACTGGAAGTAATATCTTTGGTATAAAAGGCATCAATGCGATCGGGTAACCGTTGTTGTGGATAGGACAGTTGTACTTTGGCACGAGCCGCTTGGCCTTCCGGGGACGTCTTGTCGTAGAGCATGCTATCGTACAATTCATCCAAGGGTTGCAACAGGGCAACATCCAAATCCCAATGTACCACAATGGGATGGTCCTCTAACGTATAGGCATGCAGCTTAATAAATTCATCCAATCCACAACAATTTTCGTTCGGGACATTTTTTCGATACGATTCATTAATGATGTCGGATAAATTGACAGGATTGTGTCGAATCAATGCGGTGTATCCCAGCGCTTCCAATAACGGTGCTTGAGAAGCACAATTCTCGGCATGAACAATGGCATACATTTGATAACTGTATTTGGACATTGGAAGTCGTGTATCGGGATGCTTGGTATGCCAAGAAGTCTTGTGAATGGAATGTCGCAAGACGGCGGCCGCATCCAAAAATCCAGTCACGGATGCCTCTTTGGCACATTTGATCAAGCTAATGGCATGAGCAATTTTGATGATGTTGTCGTGTGTGGTTGTTGTTGTGTCTTGTCGTTGGTTGATAGTAGTGTCTTGACCATCACTGTCATTATTATGACTATTGGTGCCGGATATAAAGGGAATACTTTGCTTGGGTGCTGTCGTGAAAAGGTGAGCAAATGTCGAGGACGTCAAAATGGGGCGATCCACGCCATCTCTTACGACGGCAATTAAATTGATGTAGACAGCATAAAGGATGGCCAAAAGTAGGGCCAATAGGAACCAACGAATGGCTATATCGCAACGTCGGTGCTTTTGTTGGTGCGAAGGGGAAAAGGTAAAATAATGGGGCGATGGCTTCTTGTGGGAAGTCACCTTAACCATCTTGTTTCTACGTCCGAATTTCTATGCTGCTATATGGCCCCGTTCATCTATCTAGCATTGTGTCAGCTGTCATATGCGGGCATCCATGGCATGGTTGATTAATAATGATTGATTGTTTGGTTTGTGTCATGGTGGTGCTTGCTGCCCTCGTTTGATCGCGTCGATTGCGGCGCTGAGGGGGTGTGCGTCTTAGGTTTGCTTTCCAGAGTACATGTAGACCTCATTCATGTCCCTCATTTTTATCAGTTTCTCTACCTCAATTATCTACCACAATCTGAACAAGGTTCCTGTAGGCTTAGGTGAAAATGCCAGATAACTCTGGGGACTGCCCGGCCCTTCCATAAAATCTTCTTCTAACCCCCATCACATCGGGGGCCTTGACATCGGTCATGATCGAAGAATACCTTTCATTAGCAGAAACTACACTCATGGTCACATGGGGTCCAAACACATAGGGCCGATGGTCCCACTCATTTTCTACTCGAAAAGTTACCAGGAGCAGCGAACACATTTATTACTAGTTTACTTCATCTCAAAAGACAACAAGTAGTTGGTTTTGGCATGCTCTCTTCATTTGTCATGCATCTTTACCAACGAGCCGATGGGTCATTATTACCTTGCTGCTGTTGGGGCCATTGCTGCTGCTGCTGCTGATTCTGTTGTGGTTGACCATATTGGTCGTATCCTAGAGGGTCTTGCTGCTGTGGTTGACCATTTTGGTCGTATCCTGGCTGTTGCTGCTCCTGTTGTTGAGGTGGTTGTTGCTGTTGCTGTCCTGCCCATCCCTGACCCGACCATCCTCCAACTTGTTGGGTTGGAGCCGGAGCTGGCGCAGGTGCAGATTGTTGCTGTCCAGCCCACCCCTGTCCAGACCACCCTTGCTGGGCTGGAGCAGGTGCAGGTGCTTGTTGTTGCTGTCTCTT
>ENA-ORBV01016463-ORBV01016463.1-microbial-mat-metagenome-genome-assembly--contig:-NODE-16463-length-10727-cov-4.630892_pt1 | contig 10727 bp, 6 predicted proteins | sample MGYA00237777_ERZ505514 | MGnify/ENA primary metagenome ERZ505514 (study PRJEB26160, sample SAMN06269048) | microbial mat metagenome | isolation source: Oligotrophic lake microbial mat | place...
GAGATCGGGCGCTTCGTCCGCGGAGTCCTCCGGCTCGGGGCCGTCGGCCGGAATCTCGCCGATCGTGGCCAGCCACGCCTCGAAATCGCGGCGCAAGTCGGCCTTCCAGCCGGCCAGCTCGAGATCCTCGTCGTCGTCGTCGGCGGTGTCGGTGTCGGTGTCGGCACCGCCGGGCGGCTCTGCGGCGGAGGCGTGCGGTGTATCCGAGTTGTTATCACGAGCCGCTTCGCCGCCGGAAATATCCAGCACGGGCGCGGGGAGAAACGGCGGCCGCGACGTGGGCGCGGGCGTGGGCAACCGGGCCGGGGCCACCGGCGGCGGCAAATCGGTAAACGGGAGATGGGGTTCGTCGGGCGAAAATTTCACGTTTTGGCGGCAGTGCGCAGGAAGTCCTTCAGCGCGGCAAAGTCGAGCGGTGCCGGCGGAGGCGCCAGCCGCGCATGGCGGAAAAAAACATCGAGCGGCGAGTCTCCCGGGGGCTGGAGGTCGAACAGATCGTAACGGTGCCGGCTGGTTTCGTCCTTGATTCGATGGTAGGCCGCCGCGACCTCCTTGAAGCGCACGGGCGCGGTTTCGGGTGGAGCATCCGCGAGAAACCGTTCGAGCGCATCGTCGTCGTCAGAGGGAACTGGCTGGCCGGCTTGAGGAAGCGGTCGACGTTGGGGTCGAAGCTGTCGCCTGCAATGGGGGCGCGCCAGTCGGTGTAGCTATCGACGACTGGGCGAGTCTGGCCATTGAAGATTGGGAGAGGATTGTTGCGCTGGAGGGCAATAGGGAGGCCACTTGCGTAGGACTGGATCGCGGCGATGCGCCAGCCGCCGAGGGCTTGATTGAGGAAGCCGCCGGTCATCCACTTGCGGCCTTTGCCGAAGGGGAGTTCATAGATGGTGGAGAACTTCAGTGAGTGGGTTTGGTCGTTCTGGCCGATCGATTTTTCGAGACGCCGGTTATAGTGATCCATGGCAGCGGCACCGTTGGCGAAGTAGGTGTCGGAATCGGTGAGGATCTTAGAGAAAACGTAGTTCCAGTTGAAGGTGATGCCGTTGGACATGCGGCGGTCGGCCTTGAGGATGAAGGCGTGGTAGCTGGAGTGACCCGATTTATCACCGTTCTGAACGCCGGTAACGATGTTTTGATACTGGGGGAAGGGGCGAAGAGATTGGGCGACTGTTCGCAGACGCTGCGAAGAGAAGGCGGCATACGGGGCGGTGATGCCGGCGCTTGCCGCGAGGGGGGATGAGATATCCGCTCTCAGGATATTGTTCGCCTGAGTACCGCCGAAGCGTGAGACGAGGCTATTGAAAATTGAAGTGGGAACCTGATTCATGTTGAGGAGGCCGGTTTGGAGATGCGAACCGGCGCTGCCGTTGTAACCGGCTTCGATGACGAGGCTTGATGAAACCTGGCGTTGGACCGTGAGTGTCCAGAAAGAATTCTCGGGAGCGCGAGTGGCTTCCTGGCCCTGCCAGTAGTCGACGTTCAAGCCGTTTGAGAAGGCTGGGTCGAGGGACGGGGGAAGCGCGTAGGAGGGGAGGCCCTGATCGAGTTTGAAGGTGGGTTGGAGGCCCTGGGAGTTGTTTTCAAATTGATACTGACCGATGAAGCCGGCGAAGTGGCCTGAGCCCTGGACGGCAGTGACGCGAGAGAAGGAACGGCCATAACCGCTTCGGATAGTGGTCTTGGAGTTGAGAGTGTAGGCGAAGCCGATGCGAGGGCCGATGCCGCCGTACCAACCGGGGACGAGGCTGCGGGTGTTTTCGCGGCCTTGTCCGAAACCGGCAAACCAGAGAGCGCCGGGGCGGCCGTTGGCCCCTGGATTGGGTCGATCGGGATTGAAGTCGGAGTATTCGTCTTTCAGGTTGGTGGGGGGCATCGTAACGTCGTAGCGGATGCCGTAGTTGATGGTGAGCTTTTTGCTGATGCGAAAGTCGTCTTGTGCGTAGAAGCCATAGTAAGGAAAGCGCTGAGTTACATTGCGGATTGTCTCTGTGCGACCGAGATGAGCGTCTCCAAGCAGGAAGGAAGCGAAGGAACTGCCTCCGCTGGCGGGGAAGGCAGTGGCTCCTGGAATCGAGGTTCCGAGGAAGTTGAAGTCGGCACGACCGGCGATATCCTGCTGGCCGAAGCCGTCGGCGTTCTGGTTCTGATAGGCGAAGCCGAACTTGAAGGTGTGTGCACCCCGGATGTAGCTGAAGTCATCTTTGAGGCCCCAACCGGGCTGATTGGTGCCGTTAAAGGAGGCTCCGCCCCAACGGGAGAATTCAGTGAAGTTGATGGTGGGGAAGTTCTGGTTGCAATCGACGACGTTGGCGATGCAGACCTTGTCTTTCCAGTTTTTGTCGACGTTGGCGGAGAAGCTGTTTTTGGTGAAAGTGTTCTTGGCGAAGGAGAGATGGTTGATCATTCGCGGAGAGATGGTCCAATCGTGGGTGAGGCGATAGGCTTCTGTGTCCCATTCCTGGAGCTGGCCGCTCCAGAGGGGTTGGGGGAGTCCGGGAGGGCCTGCGGGGCCTGGCTTGCGGCGGAACTCAGTGGTGTTCCAGAGGAAGCTGATACGGTGCTTGTCACCGAATAGTTGGTCACCCTTTACGGACCATTTATCAGTGGGAGTGACTTCTGTGCCGCCAGAGACCAGGTAGTTTTGACGGACGTAGCCGCTGGTGCCTGGGGCGAAGCCACGGTTGGGAGCGACGCCGGAGGCGAATTTGGCGATGTTGGAGGCGGTGGTGGAGAAGCGGTTGGCAGGGATCTGGTTGTTGGGGAAGACGCTGCGGATGTTGCCTGTGCCAGCGGGATTTGGGCGTGTTGTGCCGGGGTCGTAGATGGGGATCTGGCGGTTGGCTTGATCGACCCAGTTGGTGAAGTCACCACGGTACATCTCCGGAGTTGGGACGGAGAGAATGACATCGTTGGCGCCGACACGGTTGCGGAAACCTTCGAAGGCGGCGAAGAAGAAGGTCTTGTTGCGACCGTTGTAGAGCTTGGGGATGATGACGGGGCCAGAGAAGGTGCCGCCAAAGTCGTTCTGGCGATAGACGGAACGGCGGGCGGCGAAGAAGCCGCGAGCGTCCATGGCGTCGTTGCGGAGAAAGTTGTAGACGGTGCCGTGGATGTCGTTGGTGCCGGATTTAGAGGCGAAGGTCATGACACCGCCGCCAGCCTGGCCGTATTCGGCCTTGAAGCCGTTGGTGTCGACTGAGAATTCGGTGAGGCCTTCGACGGAGGGAGTGTTGAGCGCGGCTTCGGCGGTGTCGCCTGAGCGGTTAGTGCCGACGCTGTGTCCGTCGAGGGTGGCATCCCAAGCGGCTGCCTGGCCGCCGCCGAGAGAGAGTCGTTGGCCGTCACCGCGAGCTTCTGCGGCTACGGCGACGAGGTTGAAGGGGCTGCGCATTGCACCACCTACTACGAGAGGGAGTTCGTCGACCAGTTTGTTTTGGACCTGGGTCGAGACCTTGGCGGTGTCGGTTTGGATAGCGGCCGCGTTGGCAGTGACTTCGATTTGTTCTGAGACTTGGCCGAGTTGGAGTTGGAGTTCGAGGCGGACTGATGAAGAGGCGGCGACGATTACGTTTTGTTGGATGTAACGCTTGAAGCCAGTGGCGGTGACGGTGATTCGGTATGCGCCGGGGCTTAGATTGGGCGCAGCGAATTCACCACTGCCTGATGTGAGCACCTTGAATGTGCCATTGGTGTCTCGATTGACTACCACTACCTCGGCACCTGCCAGTGCCGCTCCGGATTGATCTGTGACCGTGCCGGCGATGAGCCCGCGTTCGCTTTGGGCGAAGCTGAGTGAAGAGAAGAGAAGGCTGACCATTGCCAACTTTGCAATGTTTGATGAGCTACCACTAAGCATATTTGCAGACTTTATCTGTTTTGGGTTTCAATTGCAACAACTAGAGGATGTGCCAGTAGAATGAGAGGCGTGTTTGTTCCTGTTCTATTGATTGCCGCAGTTGCTGCGCTTGATACCAAAGATATCCAGAGTGGAATCGACAGTGCGACTGGTACAGGCAAGCCTTTCGTTTTGCCCGCGGGGGTTCATAGCGTGGGGACGTTGCGACTGCGATCTGGTTCGCATTTTCGTTTTGCTGCTGGAGCGGTGTTGCGGATGCTGCCATTGAATGCAGACTATGCACCGATTGAGAAGCTTGGTTTTGAGCCGTTTGCCGATGTTGAGACTTCGCGATTTGAGCATGCGTTGTTGTTTGCCAGCGATGCCGATGGGGTGACGATTGACGGGCCGGGGAGGATTGAATGTGAACGGACTTCGCGTGGTGGGCCGAAGCCGATCTCATTGCGCCGGTGTCGCAACATCAAGCTGGATGGCTTCACTATTGATCGCGCTCCGAATTATGCGATTAGCCTGATTGGTTGCAGCCGGGTGGATATTGGCCGGGTGACGATTACGCGGAGTTTGTCTGACGGGATCGATCTGGATAGCACGACCGATGCCCTGATTCACGATGTGGATGTTGAGTCTTACGACGATGCGATTTGCCTGAAGACGAGTCTTTCGCTTGGGGAGAAAAAGCCGATCCGCAACATCTCGATTGAGCGGGCACGGTTGAAGACAGCGAGTGTGTTTTTCAAGCTGGGGACGGAATCGTACGGGGATTTTTCAAAGATCCGGGTGAAGGATGTCACGATGACGGGCGGGGTAGGGAATCGACATGGCAATCCGGGGATTGCGCTTGAAACGGTGGATGGCGGGAAGATCAGCGATGTGGTGATTGAGGACGTGAAGATGGATAGAGTTGGAACTCCGATTTTTCTTAGGATTGGTGCTAGGAAGGAGCCGCCAGGAGAGATGGCCGGGATTCGATTGTCCAGAATAGAAGCGCGCGGGACGCGACACGCGAGTGTGATTGCCGGGTTGCTGGATGAACCGATACGCAGGCTGGTGATGGAAGGTATCAGTGTTGAGCCTGTAGGTATGCCGGGGATCTTTGATGCCAAGCTGCGGGTTCGGGAAACTAGAAGCGCTTACCCGGAACCCATTCAGTTTGGGCCGATTCCCGCTTCTGCTTTCTTCTTTCGCCATGTGTCAGGTTTGCGCTTGAGTGAATTGCAGTATTTGAAGCCAGCGGCGTCACCTGCTGTACTGCTCGATCAAGTGACTGGCGGTTGGCCTATGTGCAAACAGATTGACTCGACGCGGGGCGCTTGCGACGGGAACTTTTCAAAGAAGAAGAAGCCCTAGCTGAGGCTTTAGGGCGGCTTGTCATTCGATCCTGAAGGCGACGAGTTTTGTGTCGAGCTTGCTCATGGGTGCGTTGTGGCCTCCGGCTGCTATGACAATAAATTCCTTGCCGTCTTCAATGAAGGTCATTGGGGTAGCTCTGGCACTGGTGGGTAGTTGCCATTGGCCCAATTGTTTGCCCGTGCGCGGATCGAAGGCACGGAGGAAGGGGCTGAAATCGGCGCCGATGAAGAGCACACCTTTGCTGCTGATGGTGGGGCCGCCGAGATTGGGCCAGTCCCCGAGTTGTACTTTCCAGGCAATTTCGCCTGAGTCTGCCTTGATGCCAACGAGACTACCCCAGGGAGGCGCGACGCAGGGTTTGCCGCTTGGGGATGTGAAGAATTTCCGGCTCATGGCGAAGTCTGTGCCCTTCTGTTCTGTGGTCTCGCGGTCTGGATGTTTGGAGCGCTCCTCGCGAAAGTTGGACTTGGGAATGAGCGTTATGATTGCTGGGAGATCGTTGACCGGGGCAACGAGGATGCCGTCTTTTCTTGCCCAGGCGAGGCCGCCCCAATGCATTCCGCCGATGTTGCCTGGAACGACCAGTGTGCCCCGCTCGCTGGGTGGAGTGAAGATGCCTTCGTTGCGCAGCGTCTTTAGAGTGGCGATGCAGGCTTCGCGGTCTTTCGGATCTGTTGCTTCGATATCGCTTTCCGTGATGCGGTGACGGACAAGCGGGACGGGCTTGAGTGGGAATGGTTGAGTAGGAGAGCTGGATTCGCCGGCTACGTCGCTTTGCGGGACTTTGCGTTCTTCGACGCCAAAGATGGGTTTGCCGGTGAGCCGGTCGAGCAGGAAGAGGTGACCTGTCTTGGAGCCAACGGCGATGGCTTTCCTGCCTTTATGTTCGTAAAGCTGAGGCGGGGAGGCAACATCGTAATCCCAGATGTCGTGATGGACAGTTTGGAAGCTCCAGACGAGCTTGCCTGTCTTGCCATCGAGTGCCACGAGACTGTTGGCGTGACGGTTGTCGCCGGGACGTTTGCTGCCGTAGTAGTCAGGGCTGGCGCTGCCGATGGGTAGGAAGACCAGACCGGTAGACTCATCAGCTACGATGCGGCTCCAGGTGTTTGCGCCGCCGGCCTGAGTGTTTTCTTCGAGCGGGTGGAAGGTCCAGCGCAGAGCACCTGTGTTGATGTCGAAGGCACGGACTTCGCCGCTGGCCATATCGAAGCGTCCGTTGTCGGCGATGGCGCTGCCGGAGATGACGAGATCGCGGAAGATCGCAGGTTGGCTTGTGACTTCGTATTCACCGACGTATTGAGGAGGGTGCCGGAGGCCTTTGGTGAGATCGATCTCGCCTTTGTTGCCGAAGCCTGGACAGAGTTTGCCGTCTTTCGCTTCGATGCAGACGAGGCGCCCATCGACAGTGCCGGTGTAGAGCTTGTCGTTGTGGAGGGTGAGGCCGCGGCTGACAAAGTCGCCATAGCCGCCTTTGGGGTTGATATTGAGACTGACGCGCCAGAGTTCTTTGCCGGTTTTCGATTCGAGGGCCGCTATGGTTCCCCAAGGAGTTGAGATGTATAAGCGGCCTTTGCTGTAGACGGGTGTGACTTCGAGAGCTGGAGTGGAGCCTCCGCCCTTTGCTGCTTCGAGTGAATCGTGTGTGTCGTAGGTCCAGGCGGGCTGTAGTTTGAGATCCTGGCTTTGAATTATGGTGGCCAAGAGGAGGAGTAGCACCGGTCTCATATGTTTATGGCTGCGACAAAGGTTTAACTTTTTCGCGGGCGATCATGTCGAAGGTGTCGCCGCTTTCGAGGAAGTAGTGGCGCTTCTCTTCTGGTTTGGCCTCGTGACCAGCATCGTAGATCGCTACTTTGCTGACGCCGATAACTTCGAAGCGATCTTCTTGAACGATGATGGCTGTGCCTTCGTCGAGGCCGATGCCTAAGAGATCGGGGTGTTTGGTGATGACTTCCCAAAGATCGTTTTCTCGCCCTCGCTTGAGCAGGTGCTGATCGATTGCGGCGTTGCGGAGGTAGCCGAAGCCACGTTCGTAGCCAGGGGCGATCATGATTTCGTTGCCGGTCTTGGCACCTCGTACGAGGTAGGAGCCCTGAATGGTGGCTCCGGCTGAGGTGCCACCAATGACTCCGCCCCGGTTGAGGACGTTCTGAAATTCACGCTCGGTTTTGGTGCCTTCGTAGCTGTCGACAATGCGCCACTGGCGGCCGCCGCCGAACCAGACTGCCTTAGCTTTTTTGAGGGGAGCCACAAATTCGTCAGTGTCGGCGACCTGCTTGTCGCGAGTGTGAAGGACAGTTACGTCGGTGAAGCCGGCGCGCTTGAGGAAGTCTCCTGCATTTTCTTTTGGCTCCGCTTCAGAAGCTGCAGGGATGTAGACGACGGGTGCGTTTGGGCCGCCGGCGAGAGCAATAAAGCGGTGCCAGATTTCGGCGCCGACGGCACCTCCACCGACGATGACGAGATTGCCGCGATCAGGGCCGTATTGACTGGCGCTGAGGGTGATTGCGCAAAGGAGGAAGCGGATGATCATGAGAGATCTTCGAGCAAGCCGGAGCTGTCGCCGAAGCTCTTTTCTTCAATGCCCATGCGGTGGAGCAAGGCGAGGTGGAGATTGCAGAGCGGAGTTTTTTCAGGGGCACGGAGGCGGCGGCCTGTACGCAGTTTGCCTTTGCCTCTACCGGCGAGGATCAAGGGCAGGTTCTCAACGGCGTGGCTGTTGCCGTCTTTGAGGGTGCCACCGAAAAGAATCATCGAATTGTCGAGTAGGGATGTGCCGCCTTCGTCGAGGCTCTTCATGCGGTTCAAGAAGTAGGCCATCTGTTCGGTGTGCCAGTTGATGATCTTCTCGTATTGATCGCGCTGTGTGGGGATGTTGCGGTGGTGGGAGAGGCCGTGGAAGCTGCCCTTTACGCCATTCAGAAAGCCGTAATCCTGGGAGCTTTGAGCGTCGCCAAACATGAAAGTTGAGATGCGCGTGCTGTCGGTCCAGAAGGAGAGGATCATGAGGTCGAGCATGAGACGGACGTGCTCGGCGTGTGTCTCGGGAATGCCAGGACGCGGACGATCGAGGGGGAACTTGCCTGCATTGATCCAGCGCTTTTGCGGGCGCAGGGAGGCTTCGAGGCGGCGTTCTACAGAGCGGACAGATTCGAAGTATTCGTCGAGGCGGGCCTGGTCTGAGGTGCTGCCTTTTTGCCGGAGAGACTTGGCTTGATCGAGAACCACATCGAGGACACTGGTATCGTCGCGCTGGAGTGATTCGATGAGGGATCGGTGTTTCGAGTCTACGCCTGAGACCACTTTGGCTCTGGGGTTGCGGAAGAGACGGTCAAAGGCGAGTTGGGGGATGATCTCTTTGGGGACCGGGGATTTCGGGTCTGCCCAGGAGAGGAATGAGCCGAGTGCGCGGGGGAAGCCACCGCCGGCAGTGTCGATGCCCGTGCGTGGTGAATCGATGCCCAGTTCGAAGCTGGGGAGAGGAGTGTTGAGGCCGATGCGCTGAGCGGCGAGTTGGTCGATGGTGGTGCCGCCGGAGTCGAGGTCGCTGCCGACGGTTCGCTCTACGTAGCCGCCGGATAGCCAGGCTGGGACTTTGGGCCAGTGGCCGTTGCGGCCGATGGTGTTCTTGTGCCAGAGGTTTTCGAGCAGGATGAAGTCATCGCGGAGGCCTTCGAGGGGCTTGAGGTGCGGGGTGATTTCATATTTTTCGTCGTCGCCTTGAGGGGTCCAGTGATCGGGGCGTACGCCGTTTGGCATGAAGAGGAAAGCCATGCGCAGGGGCGGCTCTTTAAGTCGTTCGTCGGGGGAGGCTGCTTTTATGGATTCGAGCCAGGGGAGCGCGAGGCTTGCGCCTGCTCCTCTGAGGATCATTCGACGGGAAAGTTTGCGCGCCATAAATTGTTCCTAGACTAACAAAATCACTTGTCGCCGAGAAGGCGGGTGCGGACTGGTTTGGATGCCGGGGCTGAAGAGATCGAGGTTGCAGTACCGGCTTGATGGTTGCGGAAGGGACTGCTGAGGACGATCTCCTGAATGAGCAAGCGGGCGTTTGCGTTGTTCTGATCGAGCTTGTCGACGATACGCTGGATGGTGCACTGGTCGGCGTCGGATATGCCGCGGCCTAGAGCGTAGCCGAGGATCTTACCGCTGATATGTCGAAGGAATTCTTCTTTGCGACCGAGCAGGATGTTGCGTAGCTCGACGGGGCCGTCGAAGGATTCGCCGGAAGGTAGCGTGCCTTTGCTATCAATGGGGCCTTCTCGCAATCGGCCCATCCAATCGAAGGGTTCGAGGCCGAAGCCGATTGGGTCCATGAGGTTGTGGCAGCTTGCGCAGGCGGAATCGGCTCGGTGGCGTGAGAGGATCTGGCGCATGCTGAGGCCCTTGTCGGACTTGGCTGCCGTCTCAAGAGTTGGAACGTCTGGTGGGGGTGGTGGGACAGGGGTGCCAAGGATGGTTTCCAGAACCCAGGCTCCGCGCAGGACGGGGCTTGCCATCTTGTAGTGTGAGGTCATGGCGAGAACGGAGGCCATGCCGAGAACGCCGCCGCGCCGGTTGTCTGGCCATTCGACTCTCTTGAACTGGTCGCCGAGAGGGGTCTTGATTTGCTCTTCGACTTGATAGAACTTGGCGAGGCGTGCCGTCATGAAGGTGTAGTTTGCGCTTAAGAGTTCCAGGAGGCTGCGGCCGTTAGCGAGGATGTGCTGGAAGAGGAGAACTGGTTCTTCGCGGAGTTCTGCTGCAACTTCTGGCGTGTAGTAGTGCTGGAGCTCGGTGAGTAAGGGCACCACTCTGCCTCCTACTTCCTGGGTGCCGAGCCATTGGCCAACGAAGCTGTTTGCAAAGGCACGGGAGCGTGGGTCGTCGAGCATGCGATCGACTTGTTGCTTCAATACTGCTGGATCCTGGAGGCGGCTTTGTACGGCGAGTTGGAGGAGCTCGTCGTCTGGCATCGTCGACCAAAGGAAGTAGGAGAGACGTGAGGCCATGTCGTAATGGGCGACGGGCTGCATCGTTGTTTGTGAATCGCGGCCTTCGATCCTGAAGAGGAAGCGCGGGGAGACCAAGGCTGCTTTGAGGGCCATCTTGACGGCTTCTTCGTAGGGGTCGCCACGTTCTGCCGCGCGCTGGTAGATGCCGTAGAATCTTTCGACGTCGGCTGTGTCTACGGGACGCCGGTAGGCTTTGGTGAGGAAGGTCGAGAGGAGGCGCCGGGTGGCTCTATTTGGGTCGATGGGGGACTCGCCCGGATCGAGGCCGAAGAGGCGATAGTGGAGTGCGCGTTTGTCTTGCGCGATGGGCTCCTGCTTTTGTTCGACTGTGAGACTGTAGAACTGCACGGGCTCAGTGCCCGCTGTGATACGGATGGTGTGGACGCCCCGGGTGAGCGGGTTGGTGGCGACGCGAGTTGTGGCACCGCCGTTCGAATCGCGCGCATATGCGAGGGCTGTCTCTTATACACATCTCCGAGCCCACGAGACTAAGGCGAATCTCGTATGCCGTCTTCTGCTTGAAA
>ENA-ORBV01016464-ORBV01016464.1-microbial-mat-metagenome-genome-assembly--contig:-NODE-16464-length-10726-cov-4.708517_pt1 | contig 10726 bp, 7 predicted proteins | sample MGYA00237777_ERZ505514 | MGnify/ENA primary metagenome ERZ505514 (study PRJEB26160, sample SAMN06269048) | microbial mat metagenome | isolation source: Oligotrophic lake microbial mat | place...
ACACCACCACGGGCTCGCTGTTCGTCTACAATCGCAATCAGGACTTCACCACGAAAACGAACTTCCTGGGGCAGAACATCACCAAGTTCGACAATCTGCAGTTTGGCGGTGCGCTGGGTGGTGCGTTGGTGAAGGACAAGCTGCACTATTTCCTGGCGTACGACCGGCAGCAGGTGGCCGAGCCGTTTTCGACGCTCCAGGTGGACAACAACGCGGAGTGGGCGCGTTTGCAGGTGGCGCCGGACAGCGTGGCGCGGTTCCTCGATATTCTGCGGCGTTCGTACGGTCTGCCCGCTGGACAGCAGACGGGCACGTTCGATCGCGGGAACACACTGAACACGGTGTTCAGCCGTCTGGATTGGCAGATCAACGAAGCCCATCGCGCCACCTTCCGCACGACGTTTTCGAACTTCTTGTACGACAACTCGATTCCCGATCGCGAGTTGTCGGTGCTGGAGAGTCGCGGCGATCAGAGCTCGCGCGAGATGCAGGCGATGGCGTCGGTGAAGTCGAACCTGGGCGGTGCGTTCACGAATGACGTGCGCTTGGCCTACACCAACCGCATTCTGGAGAACGAGCCCAACACGCGCCTGCCGCGCGGCTGGGTGAATGTGACGTCCACGCTGCCGAGCGGTGGCACCGGCACCAACCAGATCCTGCAGTTTGGCGGACAGCGGACGAGCCCGGAGTTGCAGACGAGGAGTCGTACCAGTTCGTGGACGTGCTGCGCTGGGACCGCGACAAGAGCGCGTTCACGGTGGGCACGGACCATTCGCTGAACAACCTTTCGATGTTCGTGTCGATCGAGACGGACGGTCTCTTCCAGTTTCCCAATCTCGCGGCGCTCGAAGCCAGGCGTCCGTCGTCGTATGCGCGCCTGCTGCCGATGAAGGAGCTGGAGCCGCGCATGCGCCAGTGGGTGTACGACGGCGGCCTGTTTGCGCAGGGTGAGTTCCGTGTCCGCTTGAACCTGAACGTGACGGCGGGGCTGCGCGCCGACATGTCCGCGTTTCTGACAGGGGGCAATCCGAACGCGAACGTGGCAACGGCGTTCGGCACGCGCACCGATATCAAGCCCACAGATATCGCGCTGCAGCCGCGCGCGCAGCTGACGTGGACACCGGGCGTTTCGGGCAAGAATCTGGTGCGTGTGGGGAGCGGCTACTTCACGGCACAGCCGCACAACATGGCGCACATCAACAACCTGCTCAACGACGGCTCGCAGCTGGCCGACGTGCTGCTGACGGGCGCCGCAGTTCCCACGCCGGACTTCAACGCGTATCGCCAGTCGCTTGCCAACACGCCCGGCATTCCGCAGGGAAGCGGCGCGCGGCCGGCGTACATCAACATGTTCGGGCCGGACTTCAAGGTGCCGCGTACGTCGAAGAGCGACATCGCCTACCAGCGTCGCCTCTTCGACGGGAACCTGACCTTGGGCGCGGCAGCGCAGTATGCGCAGACGTCAGAGCTGTATCGCTACGTGGATCTCAACCTGCGTCCGAGCCCCGAGTTCACCCTGGCGAACGAGTCCAATCGCGGAGTGTTCGTGCCCGCGTCGAGCATCACCGCGACGGGTGGCCGGAATCCGGTACTGGCGCGTCCCTTTGCGCAGTTCCAGCGCGTACTCGAGCTGCGGAGCGATGCGGCGCAACACCAGAAGGCAGCGTTCGTGGACGCATCGCTGCGTTTGCCGCGCAGCGGCTCGTTCACGCTCAACGAAACACGCGACAACAGCTCCTTCAACTGCTGCATCGCGATCACGTCGGTGTTCACGCCCGTGCCGTCGGACCCGCGCCTTGCACGTGGGGCGCCAGCGGCACAGACTTCCGCCACAAGCTGGTGCTCTACGGCGCGACGCCCGAGATCGGCGGCTTCCAGTTCAGCGCGCGTGTGATCGGCCAATCCGGTTCGCCGTGGTCGCCCACGGTGGCGCAGGACATCAACGGCGATGACGTGGGTGCCGGCAGCTCGTTCGGCAACCAGAACGACCTCGCGTTCATCTTCAATCCGGCCACGCCCGGACTGCGGCAGGGCTTCGCGGACTCACTTCGCCTCGTGTACAACAACCCGCAGAACATCGGCGCCGAGTATCTGCAGTCTACCATCGGGCGTATCGCGGATCGCAACAGCATCCGGAACCCGTTCGTCACGCAGGTCGATGTTCGCTTCACGCAGAAGCTGCCGAGCATTCGCGGGCAGAAGGCCGAACTCACACTGGACGTGTTCAACGCAGCGTCGCTGATCAACCACAACTGGGGCCGCGTACGGATCGTGCCGGGCGCCAATCAGACACTGCTCAACGTCATCTCGTTCGACCAGGCGAGTCGCGAGTACCGGTACCGGGTGAACCCGAACTTCGGGCGCACGGTGAAGGCTGGCAATCGCTATCAGATGCAGTTGGGGGCGCGGTACACGTTCTGACGCGCTGTCGCGCGGGGATTTCGGGGATACGGCGAACAGCGACTGACTATCACGGATACGAACGGAAACGCACGGATTCCCGGGGATACGACGAACAACCAAAGAAACGGTGTTGCAGCATCCCCGAAAATCAGAGCGGTTGATCTGTTGGTATCCGTGATAGTCAGTTGCGGTTTGTCGCTCGCGCCATGACCCAGTTGAGCGCTTGAATTGCAATGTGAATGATGCAACAGAAATCCCGCGAGTCAGCATGGCGCTGATTCGCGGGATTTCGCCTTCCGAACGTCGGACGCTCAGTTGATGCTCGCGTCACGCGACTAACGCGCATCAACCATTGCTGGATAGGCCCTGATGGAGTCGAACCATCGTCATCGGCTCCAAAGGCCGAGGTAATAGCCGTTATACGAAGGGCCAGCAGACTTCCACCGCGTTTCGACACACTTCCGACACCAAGGTAGAGTATTGAGGGGCGGGGGGGATGCGCCAGTCCTCGCTGCTGGCGATCAGGGCAAGGGCGCGCGAGCCGCGGACGGTGTCACCGGCGGTGCAGACGCGGGCGTGCGGGTCCGTTCGGCGCGTTCCCAGTCGTGCATCGGCAGCGCGTCGCGTGCGCGGACCCCGTCGGCGAATGGGCCGAGGAGGTGGACGATGCTGTTGGCGTAGTACGTGATGAGCGGGCGGCCCTTGGGAAGGATGAGAAAGCCGTCTCCGGTACGCGCGATGACACGGCGCATTCGCAACATGCGGTACGCGCGATCGAACGTTTCCGCGATGTCGCGATCAGCCCGGACGACTCGGCTGTTGAGCTCCGTGAGGACCTCGCGCATTGCTTCCATGCGGTCGAGCAGTTGTCTGCGCGTGACGAAATCCGCGTCGAAGCTTTGCAGGGCGGCACAGGCCAACGGCACGGGGGTGACGGGAATGATCGCACCGATGCGACGCAGAACGTCATCGCAGAAGGCCTGCACGCGCGGCAGTCGTTCGGAGCGCGGCACGTCGAACAGCGACACCTGATCGCGATCGAGCGTTGTGAGCCACTCGTTCACGGACACCGGAGTTCCGATGGTGACGGCGGCGCGTCCGTACCGTCGCCAGCGGCCGGTGAGCAGACGTCCGGTGTTGAAGAAGAGCCAGCGACTCACCTCGCGCAGCTGCGACAGGCGGGACGTCACCGGACGTTCTGCGCGCGTCTCGAGCTCACGCAACAGCGAGCGGTCTTCCAGCACACGATCGTAGTTGATGCCAACCGGCACGACATACATGCGCGCGCGCACGGCGGGATCGCGCGCAACGCTCAGGGCATAGTCGAGCAGTCCGATCTTGCCGGGACGCAGCGCACCGTCGCGCGTGAGTCCGCCTTCGGGGAAGACGCCTTGCGTGACGCTGTTGCGCGTGATGAGCTGCACATACGCCTCGAGCACCGCATGGTAGAGCGGCTCTCGGTAACGGCGTCGAATGAAGTACGAACCAAAGCTCTTGAAGAGGTACTCGAGTGGAAAGGCGCGTGCCCATTCGCCGACGGCGTACGAGATGGAGACATCGCCCATCATGACGTACGCGACCAGAACGTAGTCCGCATTGGAGCGGTGGTTCATCAGATAGATGACCACGGAATCGCGCGGCAATCCGCGAAACGGATCAGGCTTCTCGAACTCCACGGATACCTTGTAGAACAGCCCGAGCACGGCGCGACTGACGTGGTAGCCGAGTTGGTAGTAGGCGAGGATGTTGAAGAAGGGGACGATTTCGTCCAGATAGCGACGAACTCGCAACCAGGTCGCATCCTCCGTTTCGCCTTGCTGTTCGGCGTGTGCGCGAACGGCGTCGGCGACCGCGTGATCGGCGAGCACCTGCTCGACGACGAATGTCTTGCGCGTGAGCTTGAAGCGGTCGACGCCCGCGCGGTATCGACGCAAGGTGCGGCGCCCGGCGCGACGCGCGTACCGTCGCAGGTAGACGGTCGCTGCGGCAAGCAGCAGGACGACCACGGCGATCGTGATCACCACGCGCGCCGTGGTCATGAGGTCACGTCACGCGCGTGCGTCGAGCGGCCAGAGCCAGGCGGCACCACGCACGCCACTCGAGTCGCCGTGGGCGTTGCGGACCACGCGCGTGTTCACCGCATCGGAGAACACCCACGTCGGCAGGATGGCGAGCGTCGCCTCGGCCAGTCCGGGCGTGTTGGACATGCCGCCTCCGAGCACGATGACGTCCGGGTCGAGGAGGTTGATGACGGAGGCGAGCGCCCGTGCGAGGCGATCGTGATAGCGCGAGAGCGAGGCAATCGAGTCCGCGTCGCCGTGCGCCGCCAGCGCGGTGATCGCGCGTGCGCTGCGTGGGTCGCCGGTGCGCAAGGCGTGATCTCGCTCGAATCCGGGACCGGACAACCACGACTCGATGCATCCGACCTTGCCGCAGTAGCACGAGGGGCCGGGACGTTCGTCGTCGTACGGCCAGGGGAGCGGATTGTGTCCCCATTCGCCCGCGATGAGGTTGGCGCCAATGATGACGTCTCCCTTGACGATGATGCCGCCGCCGACGCCGGTACCGAGAATCACGCCGAACACCACGTCGGCGCCCTGGGCCGAACCGTCTGCCGCTTCCGAGAGCGCGAAGCAGTTCGCGTCGTTGGCAATTCGCACCGGTCGCGCCAGTGCTGCTTCGAGATCGCGACCGAGTGGTTGACCGATGAGCCAGATGGAGTTGGCGTTCTTGACGAGTCCCGTGGCGGGGACGATGGTGCCCGGGATGCCCACGCCGACGGAGCCGATGCCGTCGTCCGTCGTTCGTTCGAGCGACTGCACCAGCGCAGCGATCGCCGAGACGGTCTGCGCATACGAGCGCGGTGTCGGCACGCGCAATCGTGCCATTTCCCTTCCGGTGTTGGCGAGTGCCACGCCTTCGATTTTGGTGCCGCCAAGGTCGATGCCGATTCTCATGAAGGGCCAGCTTGCGCTCCCGCCGGCGAGGAGGCAAGTGGCGACGCGAAACGCACAGGCTATGTTGTGCTGATGATTTTGACAGCTAGATCAAGTATGGACTCTCGAGGCGCAACGATACGCGCGCCGCAACGCCGTCGTGCAACGCGCGCCGCGCTGCTCGTACTGGCGCTGGTGACTGCATGCGGTGGCGGCGACGCCCCAACCGCGCCGGTCATCCCGACGCCTCCGCCGGTCACGCCACCGGCGACGCTCACGATCCCCGCGCTGTCGCGTGAGTTTCGCGGGCTCTGGGTTGCGACGGTCGCCAACATCGACTGGCCGTCACGCTCCGGGCTGACGACGGCGCAACAGCAAACCGAGTTGACCGCCATCTTCGACATGGCGCGCGCAACTGGATTGAACGCGATCGTGTTGCAGGTGCGCGCGAACGGTGATGCGCTGTTTGCATCCTCGCTGGAACCGTGGTCGCGTTCACTCACAGGGACGCAGGGGATCAGTCCGGGGTGGGACCCGCTCGCGTATGCGGTGACGGAAGCGCACGCGCGTGGGCTGGAGTTGCACGCGTGGTTCAATCCGTTTCGTGCCGGTAATCTGAGTGATTCGCTGCGCATGGATCCGGGACATTTTGGCAAGCGACGCCCGGAGCTCACGCGCGCGTACTGTACGCAGCTGTGGTTTGATCCGGGCGAGAGTGCGGTGCAGGATCAGGCGATTGCCGTCGTGCAGGATGTGGTGCGACGCTACGGCGTGGATGCGGTGCATCTCGACGACTTCTTCTATCCGTATCCGGATACGCGCTGCCCGAACCTGCAGTTCCCCGACAGCGCCGGCTACGCGCGGTATCGGACGGGCGGAGGTACCTTGGGTCGCGATGATTGGCGACGCGACAACGTGAACCGTTTCGTCGAGCGGTTGTATCGCGATGTGCACGCCGTCGACCCGCTGGTGCGGGTGGGGATCAGCCCTTTCGGTATCTGGAGACCCGGCAATCCGGCCGGCATCGTGGGGCTCGATGCGTACGGTTCGATCTATGCCGATTCGCGATTGTGGCTGCAGCGTGGCTGGGTGGACTACTTCGCGCCGCAGCTGTACTGGTCCATCGCGTCCACGGGGCAGAGTTTTCCCGCGTTGGTCGACTGGTGGTCGCAGCAGAACACCTTGCGTCGCCATCTCTGGCCCGGGCTCGCCGCGTATCGGGTGGCCGACGGCAGCACGAGTGCCTTCGCCTCAGGTGAGATCGCCTCGCAGGTGTCACTGGCGCGTTCGCGGGCAGCAACCAGCGGGGGACCGACCGGTACGCTGCTGTACAACACGACCTCGTTGCGGCTCAATCGTGATGGGCTGGCATCGCTGTTGGGCGGCGGCGTGTTCGCGACACCGGCGCTGGTGCCCGCGACGACGTGGCTCGATGGCACCCTGCCGAGTGCGCCAACGGTTGTGGCGACGGCCACGGCGAGCTCGACACCGACGCTGCGTGTGACGGTGAGTGGCGATGGCGGGAAGGCACTCGCCTGGTGGGCGGTGCGGTGGCGTAACGGCACTCTCTGGTCGATGCGGCTGCTGCCATCGACGGTGCGCACGACGGACATCCCCGGTGGCGCGGGTGCATCAAGCACGGACGCGGTGGTGGTGCATGCCATCGACAAGGTTGGGAACGCGAGTGCGCCGGCGGTGTGGCGTGCGCCCTGATGTCGCAGGTGGCGTGGACGGTTCACGACAGTGACGGCATGCCCGTCCCATCTGTTCTTATTGTTGATCGAGTCGCAGCCCAATCCTTCCGCGGGCGTCAACCTCTCACCAATAAGACGGCTGACTTCGCATTGTCGGTACGTGCCGAGGTCGTTTGACAGCGTTCTGCAGCAGCGATAACCTAGCCGATCGTGGTAGACCGCTTTTCGCTGACGTTTGCGTACACAGATCGGTTTGCCGTCATCGCGTTCGCCGTTGTCGCGTCCCCGCGCTCGCTCGGCGGGCGGCACACGGGCACCAGTTGCGTGCGTCCCCGCCACACGCATCCAGGCCAACGCATTTCATACCCTAATTCGAGCGGCTCCACCTCCCGCTCAGTGACATCAGCGTGCGTGCGTTCCTGCGGACGTCCGCAGCACGACGCGCTGATAACCACAACCCGGTACCCTGCATGATGAAGAAACGAGTTCTCGCACTCCTCATGGGCACCTTCCTCTGCGCATCGCCAGTCTTGGCGCAGCAGAAGACGGTGACCGGCAAGGTGACGCGCGATGGTGCGGTCCCGCTCTCGGGAGTCTCGGTCGTCCTCCGGGGGAGCACGCAAGGGACCCAGACCAACACCAATGGCGACTACTCCATTCGCGCCGACGTCGGCCAAGTGGTGCAGTTCCGTCTGATCGGTTATGTGCCGATCGAGCGCACGATCGGCGCCGAGAATACGATCTTCGTACAGCTGGAGAAGACGGCGTCGTCGCTGAACGCGGTTGTGGTGACCGCACTTGGCGAGACCACCCAGCGGCGCAACCTCGGCACGTCGCAGCAGACTGTGCAGGGCGCGGACATCGCGCAGACCGGTCGTGAGAACTTCATCAACGGCTTGCAGGGACGCGTGGCCGGCGTGGAAGTGATCAGCACCTCAGGTGTGCCCGGCGCATCATCGTCCATCACGATTCGTGGCGTCAGTTCGATCAGCGGCAGCAACCAGCCGCTGATGATCATTGACGGCATGCCGATGGACAACAAGACGCTCAACAGCGGCGCGCTGGCCTCCGACGCGCCGGGTTCGTTGACCGCATTCAGCAACCGCGGCATCGATTTCTCGAATCGCGCCATCGACATCAATCCGGAAGACATCGAGACGCTGGTGGTGCTCAAGGGGCCGGAAGCGGCGGCGTTGTATGGGATCGATGCCGGCAACGGCGCGATTGTGATCACGACCAAGCGCGGCAAACCGGGAACCGGCGGCTTCGAGTACAGCAATCGTCTCCGTATTGACCAGACGCGCGGTAATCCGGTGGTGCAAAACACGTATGCGCCGTCGGGCACGACCGGTGATCTGCTGAACGCCTTCTCGTATTTTGGGGCGCCATACGCGGCCGGAACGACGTTCTACGACAACGTCAGCGGCTTCTTCCAGACCGCGCAATCGCAGCAGCACAACCTGTCGTTCAGCGGGGCAACGCAGGACTCCCGCATCAACTACCGGCTTGCGCTCGCCGCCAATGCGCAAGGCAGCGTCATTCCGGAGTCGGACCTCAATCGCATCAACCTCACGGGGCGCACCGGCGCACAAGTGACGCGGTGGCTGAACGCGGATCTGTCGGCGCAATACTCCGTACTCGAAAACGATCAGGCGCTCAAGGGAACGAACGGACCGCTGATCGGACTGCTGCTCTGGCCGCAGACGGACGACGCGCGTGACTATCTGACGCCTGCCGGAACGCGTCGGCGCATCACCGTGCTGGCCTCCAATTCGGAGACGGACAACCCGTACTTCAGCGTCAACAAGAATCGCGTCAATGCGAAGACGAGCCGGTTGATCACCAACTTCGGACTGACGCTGACGCCCGTGAAGTGGGCGAGCCTCAAGACGAACCTCCAGTCGGACGGCTACACCGACGAGAAACTGATCGTGCGTCACCCGGAAAGCGCCGGGGTGCCGAACGACAACAACGGCATTCTCGACAACGCGACGGACGTCGTGCGCAATCTGACGGCGCTGAACGCGGCCGTCGCCGAGTTCAGTTCCCAATGGCTGACTCCCGCCGACGTCCTCACGTCATTGGCCCCGCTCCTGTTTGCGCGGTCGGATACATTCCGGGTGCGCGCCTATGGCGATGCGACCAATCCGGCGACGGGTGCAGTGGAGAGCCGGGTTTGGTGCGAAGCGGTCGTGCAACGGATGCCGGCTTACGTCGAGCCAGCCTCGGACTCTGCGACCGCGCTGCCGGACGAATTGACGAGTGCCGTGAATCGGCGGCTCGGTCGTCGCTTTCAGATTGTGAGTTTCCGCTGGCTCAACCGCACGGACCTGTGAACGCCGCGGGTATTTTTCGCCTCGGGTGCCGCGCCGCCGTCTGCGTGGTGACCCTCAACGCGACCGTGTACGCCGCCGCTGATGGCACAGCGTCCCAGCCCGCGCCGGCCATTCGTTTTCGCGTCTTTGCACTTCGGCCTCCGGCCGGGCTCGCATTTCAGCCGGCCGCCGGCGCTTCGTTCCAGTCGATCGAGTTCTATCCCACGGCCCGATCGCCCGAATACGTCTGCACGGGACCGATGCCCCTGCGCTTCCTCGACGCGGCCGGAAATTCCGTGGCCGAGGTGCAACTGCCAGCGACGAGTTCACAGGCACTGCTGATTTTCGTCCCACGGCGCGACGGCAATGGCCGCCGGCCACGGTTCGACATTCTGGCGTTTGAGGATCCGCCGACCGCGCCTTCAGCGGGTCGATTCGCTGTCCTCAACCTGAGCGGATTGTCACTTCACGGCACGTTCAGTGGACGTCGCGTGGCGATCGGTCCCGGTTGGCAGCGATTGCCGGGGCAGGGGCGGCTCGAATTGCGCACGACCCACGCGGGCCGGGAATATCGGGCTTACTCCGATCACGTCGCACTGCCGGCAGGCGAGCGGGGGCTGCTGATCCTGTTTCCCCCGTTCTACGCCGGCTCACTCGAAGTGCAGGGCCGCATGCTCCGGGATGACGTGCCGGAGGAGACCGGGCCGTCGCGAGCCGTCCGACCTTAACCGGAACGTCGATTTGGGATGGTGCCAGGGGCCGGGATTGAACCGGCGACCAAAGGCTTATGAGTCCTCTGCTCTACCACTGAGCTACCCTGGCGTCCTATCCCTCATCTGCTCCGCGGTCGGAGCAGGGGTGCGTATTACGTGCCCGGCAATTTTCCCGGCAAGCAAAAATAGCCCGGGGTTCCGACCCCTGGCAAGGGGACACCCAAGTTTTCTGAACGCGATTGTCCCGGCCACGGACGCCGGACGGCAGAGAGAGAGGCACGGGATTTCAGCCGACCGTCGCTGTCTCCAAATGCTGGGCACGTGGCCGGATTGCGGGTCGCGGACAGCGCGCAGAAAAACCTCTTAGTTCTGAATCGCTCGCGCTCCGTCCGGTGTTGATACCGGCGTCCCAAATTCGGCCATCAACACTCGGCACTCGGCATTCGCACCCTTCGGCGCAAGCCTGACGGCTGCATGAGCCCCACTCGCCCCAGGATCAGCGGTGTCGCCCACATCGCATTTTATGTCAGCGACGTCGCGACTTCGCGCGTCTTCTACCAGGACTTCATGACGGGTCAGTTCTCGCCCGGCGCTGTGCTATCGCCGCTGACGCTGGCTTTTCTCCGCGACACGCGATGGTACGACGTGCGTAACTGGTCGCTGGC
>ENA-ORBV01016466-ORBV01016466.1-microbial-mat-metagenome-genome-assembly--contig:-NODE-16466-length-10725-cov-10.608753_pt1 | contig 10725 bp, 6 predicted proteins | sample MGYA00237777_ERZ505514 | MGnify/ENA primary metagenome ERZ505514 (study PRJEB26160, sample SAMN06269048) | microbial mat metagenome | isolation source: Oligotrophic lake microbial mat | place...
GTAGGCGGTGGACGACGGACGGTGGACGGTGGACGGTAGGCGCGTGCCGCTGGGCACCGTCCACCGTCCACCGTCCACCGTCCGTCGTCCACCGTCGTGTTGTTCAGGCACCGTCCACCGTCCGTCGTCCACCGTCGCGTTGTTCAGGCACCGTCCACCGTCCCCTCACTCCCGCCCCAATGTATCGCGCAGGTCGGGGAAGGTGCTGCTGCGCTTTGGCTGGCGCAGGGCCTCGGCGTAGGCGCCGATGCTGCTGAGCAGCCGCGCAACCTCCATCGCCTCCTCGGGGTCGTCGAGCTGGCGCACGCGCTCGCTCAGCAGGCCGCGCAGGGTGCGGATCTGCTCCTGGCGCAGGTTGAGCGCGCAGTCCTCGGCCTCGCGGCGGTAGCGCAGCAGGTCGGGCCGCCCCAGAGCGTAGTCGGCGCAGAGCAGGGCGCGATCGCGCAGCTCGTCGTCGAGCCGCTCGCACCAGGTGATCAGATCCTCTGGCGCGGTTGGGCGCCACTCCAGGGGCAGCACCGTAAACTGGCGCCAGATCTCCTGGTGGGCCGGATCCTCCAGCAGATCCTCCAGGCCGCCGCCGAAGTGCGCGCGCATGGCCTGGTGAGCCGCCAGCCCGCGCTCCAGAAAGGCCTCGATTGCAGCATCCACGCTGGGGTGGCGCAGTGCGAGGCCCAGCAGCTGCCCCTCAAACGAGCGCTGGATGCTGAACTGCCGCTGGCGTGGCACATTTTGTCCCGCTGCCTCCTCGCCAGGGTGCGGCGCGTCGTCGGGCGGGGGCTGCGGTGTGGCGCGTGGCGTCTGGCCTCGCACACCCAGCCCTGGCCTTTTTGAGGGAGCGCGCCTGCCGCCTGCGCCCTGCCCTCTGGCCGCAGCCTCGCCGCGCAGTAGGTCGAGGATCAGCTCGGCGCGGATGCCAACTACCTGCTCGATGCGTGAGATGTAGACGCGCTGCTGCGCGCCGTCGAGCTCGCCGAGCAGCGGCAGCAGGCGCTCCAGGGCGGTATTCTGATCCTGCGGCTGCTTCAGATCCAGGCCAGCCGTGTAGGCGCCGATGTAGAACTCCATCACGGGGGCGGCCTCGGCCACCAGGCGGCGCCAGAGCTCCGGGTCGGCCTTGATCACCTCATCGGGGTCGCGGCCCTCGGGCATGCGGATGATCCGTAGCGCCACGTCGCTCTCCAGGCGGACTGCCCCCTGCGCGGTTGCCACGAGCCGCCCGCCGCCCTCCTCGCCGGCGCTCTCGCGCAGGGTGGTCAGGCCGCGTAGGGTCGCCTTCTGGCCGGCGGCGTCGGCGTCTAGCGCCAGAAAGACATTGTGCGAGAGCCGCTTGAGCAGCCCCACATGGCCTTTGGTGAGCGCGGTGCCGAGCGGGGCCACGACGTTGCGGAAGCCGTGCTGGTGGGCGGTGATCACATCGATGTAGCCCTCCACCACCACGGTGCGGTCCTCGCTGCGGATCGCCTCGCGGGCGAGATCGAGGCCGTAGAGCAGGTCGCCCTTTTTGTAGAGCAGCGTCTCCGGGGTGTTGAGATACTTGGGCTGCCCGTCGCCCAGCGCGCGCCCGCCGAAGCCCACGATCTCGCCTTTGGCGTTGCGGATGGGAAAGATCAGGCGGCCACGGAAGCGATCATAAAGATTGCCGCGCTCGTGCTTGATCGCCAGGCCCGCCGCCTCGACATCCTCGGGGGCAAAGCCCTTCTTCTCGGTGAGATAGGCCAGGCAGTGGCCCCACTCGTCCAGGCTGTAGCCGAGCTGAAACTGCTCCAGCATAGCGGCGCTCAGCTCGCGGCGGGCCACGTACTCGCGCGCGGGCTCGCCGCGCTTCAGGGTCGTGAGGATATAGTTAAAATACTTTGCGGCGGCGGCGTTGATCTCCAGCAGCTTCGTGCGGCGCGCGTCCTCCTGGCGCGCATCGTCGGAGCGAGGCTCCAGGCGCACGCCGGCGCGGGCGGCCAGCTGCTCCAGGGCGTCCTTAAAATCCAGGCCCTGCTTGCGCATCACAAAGTCGAAGGCGGTGCCGTGGGCCTGGCAGCCGAAGCAGTGGAAGCTCTGGTTGTCGGGGTAGACGTGGAAGGCCGGGGTGCGCGTGTTGGGGTGGAAGGGACAGAAGCCCACAAAGCTGCGGCCCGTTTTGCGCAGCGTCACGCCCAGCGAGCCGATCAGCTCGACGATATCGATCTTGTCGCGGACTTCGTCGATCTGACTCATAGCAATTCAAAATGTAAAATGCAAAATGCAAAAGCCGAACAGCGCTGCCTTTTTTGCATTTTGCATTTTGCATTTTGCATTCTAGGCGCCCCAAGTGCGCGGGATGAACAGCTGCTTGAAGCGCTCCAGGGCGTAGCGGTCGGTCATGCCGGCGATGTAGTCGACCACGGCGCGCTCCACCGGCTCCTGGCGGGCCTGGTTGATCGCCATCAAGTCGGCGGGGATCTGCTCGGGGTGGCGCACAAAGTGCGCGTAGAGCGTCTCGACCACAAAGCGCACCTTGCTGTCGTCGGCCTTGGCGCGCTCGTGCAGGTAGACCTCGCGGTACATAAAATCGCGCAGCTGATTGGTGGCGGCGAGTATGGTGGGGCTCATCCCGATCAGCGGCGGGTCGGGCGGCTGCCCCTCGCCGGTGGCCCACCAGTTAAAGCCGATCAGGTCGCTCACCATCGTATCGATGCGCTCGCCGTGGCTCGCACCCAGCACGCCAAGCACTTCGGCTGGCAGATCTTCCTGGCGCAGCACACCGGCGCGCATGGCGTCGTCGATGTCGTGGTTGATGTAGGCCACGCTGTCGCAGAGCTTGATGATCTGGCCTTCCAGGGTGCTCGCCGTGCCCCAGGCGGTTGTCATAATGTCGCGGCGAGCTTTGGAGTGCAGGTAGATGCCCTCGCGCACGGCGTAGGTCAGGTTGAGGCCGCGGCCATCGTGCTCCAGCACCTCGACGATACGGCGCGACTGCTCGTTGTGGCGGAAGTGGTCGGGGAAAATGCGCGTGAGCGCCGTCTCGCCGGCGTGGCCGAAAGGCGCGTGGCCGATGTCGTGCCCCAGGCCGATCGCCTCGGTCAGATCCTCGTTGAGGCGCAGGGCGCGGGCCACGGTGCGCGACACCTGGGCGACGGCCAGGGTGTGGGTCAGGCGGGTGGTGTAGTGGTCGCCAAGCGGCGCGATAAAAACCTGCGTCTTATGCTTCAGACGCCGAAACGGCTTGCTGTAGAGAATCCGATCGCGATCCCGCTGGTAGGCGGGCCTGATGGTGCATGGCTCCTCGGGGCGCTCGCGCACGGCCTCGGCGCTCTTGGCGGCAAGCGGCGAGAGCAAGCGTGCCTCCAGCGCCTCCTGATATTCGCGTGGGGTAGTCATTGATCAATTATAGCGCACGCCAGCGGCTCAAGCCGCCGCCTATTCCGGAGCGAAGGCGGCCTGCGCCGCCTCGTGCGGGCTGAGGGCGCGCCAGAGCGTGAGGCCGACGCCAGCCAGGGCGTGGATGGCGATCACGGTGTTGAAGTAGAGCGCGTGGCCGTTGGCGGTCGCCGTCTCGCTGCTCACCACGAGCGTCTCGATGCGCTGGGCCACAAAGAAGGTGAAGAAGTAGAGGCAGAAGCAGCAGAACGCGGCGAGCCCGAGCTCGGCCCGGCGGGCCACGAGCCAGCCGAGAAACAGCGCGAAGGGCGCGGCGAAGACGGCCCAGACCAAGGGGCGCACCGTCTCGTCGTTGCGGGCGCCGCCAGCGGAGATGAGGTTGAAGGCGGCCCAGGCCACGCCCACGGCAAGGGCCGCCAGCATGATCAGCAGCGTGCGCAGATCGATTCGTCGAACCATCATATTCCCCCGTAGGGGCGGCCCCGTGTGGCCGCCCACATGAATGGGTCAGGTCGCCCACATCAATGTGTGAGCGGATTCACCGAGGGCTTGACGCCCAGAAAGATCGCGTCGCCCCAGAGCAGCAGCCCCGCCAACGCCACGAGGGCCACGAGGCCCCAGACGGCCACGCGCCCCAGGCGCCAGCGCATGAGCGGCTCGACCAGGGCGGCCACGCCGACGCAGACGAGCGGCGCGCTGTAGTAGCCGTAGCGCACCTGCTGGCCGGTGGCGATGTCGACCGCCAGGAAGAGCAGGGCGCTCGCCAGCCAGCCGATCACGAGCAGCCGCCCGTGGCCGCGCGTGCGCCAGAGCAGCGCGACGAGCCCCGCGCCAGCCAGGGCCAGGGGCAGCGGCGCAAACGAGGCGTTCAGGCCAACCCAGATCTGCCAGAGCCTGGCCGCCTGATCGCTCACCTGGTTGGTGCTGTCGGGCGTAGCGGTGGAGCCGTCGAGCAGCCCGCCGACCATCAGGCGCGCCGCCTCGAAGTACTGCACGGCGAGCGCCAGCGCCGCAGCGCCAAGCAGCGTGAGCAGCCAGCCGCGCCATGGGCCGGGTGAACGTACGTTGTCCCACAGTTGTGCGGCTCGCCACCGTCCACCGTCCACCGTCCACCGTCCCATCCCCATCCCCAGCACCAGAAACACGCCCATCGTCACGCCCGCGAACAGCAGGCCGCCTGGGTGGATGAGCAGGTTTACGGCGCAGAGCGCGCCGGTCGCGATCCAGCCGAACATGCGCCGGGGCGGCGGCCCGGCCACGGCCACCAGGAAGAGCAGCGTGAGCCACTGGCCCACGATCTGCTTCGCAAAGCCCCAGTAGAGCGCCGTGAGCTGCATTGGCAGCAGCGCGATCAGGGCGGCGGCCACAAGCGCGGTACGCTCGCGCAGGCCGAGGCGCAGTGCCAGTAGGCCTACGAGCAGCGGCGTCAGGCCATCCACCAGGGCGTAGCTGAACTGGAGCGCGAAGGCGCGGTCGCCCAGCAGCGAGAAGGGCGCCGCCAGCACAAAGACCGTCGGGGAGACCACGGCCACGCGCCGGCTGAACTCCGAGGGCCGGTCGAACAGCGTGAGGTTGCCGAGCTGCACGTTGCGCAGGCGCCCGCTGTTCACCAGCAGGTCGTGAGAGAAGAAGAGCGGGTAGAGCACGCCGAGCAGGCGCACGGCCAGTGCGATCAGCGTGATCAGCAGGAGCGCGTTGACGAAGCTCTTGGATGCGCCAGGCTCGGCGCGGGGCAGCGCGCGGCTTGCGCCCCAGAGCACGGCGCCGCCAGCCAGCCCCGCCCCCAGCAGCCTGGGCTGCCAGAGCGGGGCGAGATCTGGTGCGATGGCGGCGTGAGCCACGAGGCCGCCCGCCAGCGCTAGGGCCACGCCGAATGCTGGCAGCGCGCCGAGGCCGAGCAGGCGCGCAAGGGCGAGCCAGAGCATGGCGAGGCCCAGCTGCGCCACGAGCACGGCGGGCGCGGGCATAGGCCAGGCCGCGCCGGGCCAGGCCAGCTCCGCCGCGTCGAGGCGCACGCCGACGGGCCGGTCGTCGGGGGGCACGCGCGCGGCGGCGCTGCGCAGGCCAAGCTGCACTGTGCCGTCGGCCAGGGCGCCGGGCGGGAGCAGCAGGCTGTAGCGGCGTGGCTGGTCCGGTGCGGCGAGCGTCGTCCAGCCCGCACCGTCCAGGCGCAGCTCCACGGCGCGGGGCGCCAGCGCGCCGGGGGGCAGCCAGCCCAGCGTGAGCGCGACGATGGCGACGCCGCGCACTGCGGGGCCGTTGAGCGTAAGCGTGGCGTCGCCGTCGGTCCAGCGGTAGGTGGCGCCCGCGCTATCGCGCTCGTTGCCGTGGAAGCCGGCCACAGCGGCGCGGTCGGGCCGTGTGCCGATATCGAGCGTGTAGGCGCTTGGCCGCATCTGGTACGCCAGCAGGTTGGCGCCGAGCAGCAGCGCGGCCAGCAGCGCAGCCGCGATCAGCGTGGCAGGCAGCCGCGCCGCCCACCTACGGGGCGCGGCGATGGGCAGCCCGTGCCCTTGCGCAGATTGTGCCTGCCGTGTAGTCATAGCCGATAGCCGATAGCCGATAGCCGATAGCCGCGTAGTGGCGCGCTATAGCGCGCCCGTACAAGGTGGCCGAGAGCCGAGAGCCGCTAGCCGCGTAGTGGCGCGCTATAGCGCGCCCGTACAAGGTGGCCGAGAGCTGATAGCCGATAGCCGATAGCCGATGGTACTAGGAAGCGACCTCAGCACTCAGTACTCAGTACTCAGTACTTTGCCCTGCACTCAGCACTACGCTTTCGTGAGGCGTTTGAGGCGGCGGGCCGCCTGCTCCTCCAGGCGCGCGATCTGCTCGTTAGTGGCGCGCTCCTCGGCGGCGAGTGCTGCCAGCCGATCTTCGAGCTGGCCGAGGGTGGCGACGTAGCGCTGGCGCAGCGCGCCCTCGTCGCCCTCGCGGCCGAGCGGCTGGAGGTTGCCCTGGATCTGGCGTTGCTGCTTGTAGATGGCCTCGCGCTCCTGCTCGCTCTGCCTCAGCTTACCCTGGGCCTCGTCCACCTGACGGTAGAGCGCCAGGATGCCCTCCAACGCCTTCACGGTGGCGGCGTCGAGCAGCTTGTCGGCCAGGTAGTCGCGTAGCTGGGCGCCGCTGAGGCTGCGCACCTGCTCGTGGCGGCTCACGAGGCGGCGCTCGCTCACCACGAATGTAGTGCGGGCCTGGGGCGCGCAGGGCACGCGCCAGCGGGCGAAGCCGGCGCTCTCCTCAGCGGGCGCGCGCGTCTCGGCAAGCTCGTAGGCGCTCGCGCGGGCGTGCTCGACCGTCACCTCCACCGCCTGGTCCAGCGCGCTGCTCAGGTCGTAGCTGGTAATGATCAGGTCGTGCTCCTCGATCAGGGCGTAGTCGCCCTGGAGGCTGATGGCGTGCAGCCGACGCGCGCCGCGACGTTGCTCCTCGACCTTGATCCCAAGCTCCACGGCGTAGGGCACGATCAGCTCGCCGCCGGCGCGCGTGAAGGGCAGCACCGCCTCGCCCGCGTAATCGCCGTGCGCGAGCACCGTAACGGGACCGCGCTCCAGGGTGAGACCGGTGGCGTTGGCGAGGCGCAGCGAGGCCACGGGGTTGCGCGGGTGCTTGGCGCCGTTGTAGAGCAGCTCGCGCTGGGCGGGCAGGCGTCGGCTGAGGATCGGCACCATCGCCGACTGGCCGCGCGCCACGCTCACCGGGTGCTCGACGTGGTAGGCAAACAGGGCGCCGCGCTCGTCGCCGCTTGCCGCCACCTGCACGGCCTCCTCCAGCGCTGAAGCGCTGAAGCGTTCGGCGGCCTTGCGGCGGCGCGGGGCGCTGCTCTCCGCGTCGGCCATGGCCGCGCCGCCGAAGGCCATCATTGGGGCGGTCATGGCGACCTGTGGCGCACCCTCAAAGAAGATCGGGGCAGCCACGGTGCGCTCCTCGTCCTGCACGAGCGGCCGCTCCGGCGTGCGCGGCTCGTACAGGCGGTAGCGGAACGAGATCGGCATGCCCGCCATCAGGGTCAGCTCCACGCCCGCCAGATCTTCCTCTAGCTGGTTGTCGAACAGGCCCCAGCCCTGGAGGAGGAGTGAGTGCTGAGTGCTGAGTGCGCCGGGCAAGTGCTGAGTGCTGAGTGCTGAGTGCTGAGTGTCGGCAGCACTGCTATCAGCGGCGGGCGGCGGGCTACCGTCTACCGTCAACGGTCCACCGTCCTCAAACAGCATACGATAGCTGACGCGCCAGGCGGGGGCGGGGGCGATGTAGCCTACAAGCAGCTCGTGCTCGCCGGGGGAAAGGCGCACGGTGGCGCTGCGGCGCTGCTCCTCGCTCTGAGCGGCGCGCAGGAAGTAGCTCAGATCAGCGGCGGCGGCATCGTCGAGCAGCTCCACGCGGGCGATGCTGTCCAGGGGCAGGGCGCGCACCTGGCGCAGCTCCGGCTGGTACAGGCTCACGACGGCGCGGCGCAGCGGCTCCTCGGGCTCGTAGTCTACGCCCACCACCAGGCCCTCCACGCTGCTCTCGCCCTTTTTGCCATCGGCGAGGGCCAGGCGCGCGCGGCGGCCGCGCAGGTCGCGCAGCAGATCGAGCAGGCTCTGGCTGTCGGAGAGGTGGATGCTGCCACGGGCGAGGCGGGTCGTGCGATCCTCGGGCGTCTCGAACTCCACGCCCAGCACCTGGCCGGCGCCGCGATCCAGGGCGACAAGGCTCTTGAGCACGTCGTCCATCGCCTCACGGGGGAAGCTCAGCTCCAGGCGCTCGCCGCTGTGGGGGCCGCTGCGCTCGAAGTAGCCGACGCCGTGCTTGAAGATGATCAGCCGCGAGATCGGCAGGGTGGCCATGGCTTGCTCCACTGGCGGCGCCGCGCCCCGCGCGTGGCCCCGAATTGTCCCATCCTACCACAAGACGGCTGTGACATAGCGGCACAACCGGATGTGCTATCCGCAGATGACGCAGATTTCCGGCCCATTTCCGGCCCGGAAATCTGCGTCATCTGCGAAATCTGCGGATGGCCTATGCGGCGCTCGTGCCTGGGCGAGCGAGTGACCGGCGGGCATTGCGCGCCACTACCGCGTCTGCGTCTGCGGCGAGGGCGGCGAGGGCAGCAGCGGCGCGCGGCGCGGCGCAGAGCTGGCCGAGCTCGTAGGTCGCCACGCGCCGCACCTTCACGCTCGGGTCGCCCAGAGCGAGCGTGATCAGCGTCTCGGTCAGATCCTCGGCGGTGGCAAGCGGGCTGAGCTTGCAGGCCGCGCACTGGAGCGAGTGGAGCGCGGCCCAGCGCACGCGCGGCACAGGGTCGTGGAGCAGGCGGCGCAGCGGCGCAGCGCAGCGCTGGTCGGCCCAGTGATCCATGGCCTGCGCCGCAAGGAAGCGCACGCGGGCATCTGAGCTTTCGGCTCCCCGCAGCAGCAGATCTAGCATCAGAGGGAGCTGGCCGCGCTCGACTAGCAGGGCGCGTACCTCGTCGCCAACCCGCGCGCCGATCTGGAGCGCGGCGAAGAGCGCCTCCAGATCACGCCGCTGCGCCGCCCCAGCGAGACGCTCGGCCAGGAGCGCCACGTTCTGCTGGCGCGCTGTCGGGGGCTTTGTGCGGATCTGCGCGATGTGCTGCCTGAGCACGGGCCAGCTTGCGAAGCCGTACTCACGGGCGATCACGTGGAGAGCCTGGGCGAGTATGGGCTTGTCGACAAGTGGAAGCACGGCACCAAAGCGCTGGAGTGCGGCGCTGTCGCGGGCGAGGAGCGCGCGTAGCAGCTCGCGAGCCTGGCGCTTAAGCTGGTCGAGATTGGGGCGAGGGGGGAGCGTGCGAGGCATGGCGAACCCTCCTTTCGGGCGCCTGGGGTCCACTCGCAGGCAGAAAAGAGGTGCCTCAGTTATTCGGACGCAGTGGGCTCAGCCCTTCCCGTGGACCGGGCGCGCCTGGGGCACGCATATCCCGAATGTAAGCCAGGGACAACTCCGTGTCCATCGGTCGATAGTCTGAGGGGGCGCGCTCCGGCCTATCTGTCGAGAATTGAGCTTGCCCGGCTTCGCGGTGGTTCGCGCCCCTTCGCGCCGTTCGCGGTCCAAACGGCTCGGGCGGGGCCGGAGGTTGGGCCCGGAAAGGCCCGGAAATCTGCGTCATCTGCGCAATCTGCGGATGAATATGCGGCGAGGCCTTACCCGGCAGGGTACTTCGCGGCCAGCTTGCGCACCGTGGTTGCGGTATCAGCTGCACCGCGTGGTTAGGCCGCACTTTAACACATAGAACGACAATACCGCATCACAAAGCTTTGGGTATATGACCTGTGTCAAATGTTTTATATTTTATGCCACAAGCCGTATACGTATGTGGATACATGTATCCTATGGTAAAGACCCGTACGTCCGATTTTCTCCTCACCGCGAGCGGTGGTCTGCGCCCGTAAGCAACCCAGCAACCGAAATATCTTCATCAATGTCTGGCCAATGCAAGCCAATCCCTCCTCCACTAATGATATAGCCTGATCGTTGGTCAGGGTTTGCCTGATATAACGGCGGGAACCAGAGTAACGGCACACTAATGATGCGCCCATCAGATAAACTCACATGCATCATCGAGTCATCGAACGAAACACTTTGTGCAAGTGCAGTGTGTGGAATAAATCCCCGTTGCGTACGGTGCTTATGTGTCGCCGAAGAAGTCATTCCATGCCTCCAGTATTGCTTGATGATACGCCACGATAATGGTTTGCACTTCTCGTAATTCAGACCCGCGAAATCCGTAGTTTGCGACAAGCTCAATGGGGTCAAGCCAAAATTTTGCTTGCTGTTCCCCTGCCTGAACATGAATATGCGGTGGTTCACTCCCTTCATTGCTGTAGAAAAAGAACCGAAAGCGCCCGACTCGCAAGACTGTTGGCATGCGCGTACTCGCTTCATCATGTTGGCTGCGATTGTAGTATAGCGTAGTCGCCTTCAGATTTCAAATACGTCACTGTGACCTTGATATGCGGCCTAACGCTGGGCGTCAGGTGTGCCGCTGGCAGCATTTCTTGATGGCAGCGCCGACGGCACACGACGACCATGAAAAAGGCACCAGGTGTGCAGCTGCGCCAGCGGCATTACCTGCACGCCCCTGTTGGGCAGCTGGCTGGGCCATGCCGGAAGGTGAAGCATGCAGCGCAGGCCGTGACACGCGGGCATGCAGCGCAGGGCGTGACGCGCGGGCATGCGGCACCCACCATGACGAGCGGGCATGAAGTGGAACAGGCGGTCTATCTTTTACGTCTCACTCCGTCATTGCTCGTTGAGGTGCGGTATTTGACGTGTTGCTGTGTCTGCTATACTTGAATATAGCAATCCTACCGGGGTTGTGAAGTCGCTTTTCTAGCCGCCGCGTCCTGACGCGAAGCGCTCGTAGCTCGATGA